>Ga0210407_10001664_pt1 | contig 20388 bp, 17 predicted proteins | sample IncBWC27MmetaG_FD_150860 | JGI IMG/M metagenome (GOLD analysis project Ga0210407, IMG submission 150860) | Forest soil microbial communities from Barre Woods Harvard Forest LTER site, Petersham, Massachusetts, United States - Inc-BW-C-27-M | ecosystem: Environmental > Terrestrial > Soil >... | reverse complement strand
CTCGGCGGGATCTTCTTCGTTGGGATCGCGCAGCTCGCGGATGTCGGCGTGACGGATGAGGCCGTTGTCGTCGAACGACATTTTCGCATCGAGGCAGATGACGCGGCCGTCGGTAGTGACGACCAGCGGATTGATTTCGATGAGCGAGGCGTCGGTCTCGGTGAAGGCTTTGTAGATCGCCGCGAGCATCGTCGCGAATTGGCCGACTTGCTTGTCCTTGAGGCCGAGTGCGAACGCGATCTTGCGCGCCTGGAATCCGGCGACGCCGAGCAGAGGATTGATGAACTCGGTGAGAATCTTTTGCGGAGTTTTGGCGGCGACTTCCTCGATATCCATGCCGCCTTCGGTGCTCGCGATCACGGCAACCGAGCCGGCTTTGCGATCGACGAGCATCCCGAGGTACAGCTCGCGCGCGATACTGCTCGCCTCCTCGACGTACATGTGACGGACGACGCGGCCTTCGGGGCCCGTCTGATGAGTAACGAGCGGCTTGCCGAGGAGCGAGGCTGCGAAGTCGCGGGCTTCGTCAGCGCTGGAGAGGAGCTTGACGCCGCCGGCTTTGCCACGGCCGCCGGCATGGATCTGCACTTTGACGACGGCCTTCGCCTGCCCGAGCGCTTTGAATGCCGCCGCAACTTCGTCGGGTGTCGATGCGGGTTGTCCTTTGGGGACGGGAACTCCGAAGCGCGCGAGGATTTGTTTGGCTTGGTATTCGTGGATGTTCATTTCAGTTTTTTCTCAGTAGCTGAGTTTCGTGCTGATCACTCGCGCCCTCACCGTCGGACGACATAAATGTCGTTCGACGACCTCTCCCAGCTTGCGGATGGCGACGTCGTCGCCAGCCGCGGGAGAGGCGTTGATTAGAGATCGCGGTAAGCGCGTTCGTCGTTGTCCGAGTTCCACTCGGACAACGACTCCTCCAACGTACGGAGAAACTCGAGGTCGAGCGGTTCCGCCTTGCGGATACGGATTTTTGCGGTACGCTTTGAAATAGCCATGTTTGGTCTCGTGATACCTTCCTGCAACTATTACCGTGTTCGCCGCAGCCCACAACCCATTCGATAGTCACGAATCCTGCTGGCCACCTGCACCCTCACCTAACCTCTCCCGTGAAATAACGGGCGAGGGATCAGCGGCGGAACATGCGGAAGAGTTTTTTGATTGGATCGTAAAACTCGTCGGCTACGCGCTCCTTTAGCGGGATGATCGCGTTATCGGTGATGTGGATGTCTTCGGGGCATACGTTGGTGCAGCACTTTGTGATGTTGCAGTAGCCGATACCGTAGTCGTCCTTCAGAGCGGCGACGCGGTTGCCGGTGTCGAGCGGATGCATTTCGAGTGCGGCGGTGAAGACCAGCAGGCGCGGGCCAATGAACTCGTCTTCGAGTTCGTGATCGCGCAACACGTGGCAGACGTCCTGGCACAGGAAGCATTCGATGCACTTGCGGAATTCCTGGACGCGCTCGATGTCCTCCTGATGGATGCGCCAACTGCCGTCGGGCGCGTCGGGTTTGCGTGGCGCGAACTTCGGAATTTTTTTCTTGGCCTCGAAGTTCCACTTGACCTTGGTGACGAGGTCCTTGATGCGCGGGAACGTGTGCATCGGCTCGATGCTAATCGGCTCGCCGACGGGCAGCGTGTCCATCCGGGTCATGCACATCAGGCGCGGGTGGCCGTTGATTTCCGCCGAGCATGAGCCGCACTTGCCGGCCTTGCAGTTCCATCGCACGGCGAGATCGTTGGCCTGCTCGGCCTGGATCTGATGCACGACGTCCAGCACGACCATCCCTTCCTCGACGCGGGCGTTGTACTCCTTGAAGTCGCCGCCGGTAGCGTCGCCGCGCCAGATGCGGAAGGTTGCGTCGGTGCTCACTTGTTATCCTCGATGATCTGTTTCAGCTCGGGGGCCATTTCCTTGATCGTGTCGCGGCGGATTTTCATCGCGCCGTCGCTCTTCGCGGTGATCATATTTACTTTTGCGAACTCGTCGCTCTTGCCCGGGAAGTCGTCGCGGAAATGGCCGCCGCGGCTTTCCTTGCGCTCGATCGCGCATCGCGCGATGCACTCGGAGACCATCAGCAGGTTGCTCAAATCGAGCGCGGTGTGCCAGCCGTTGTTGTACATGCGGTTGCCGTCGACGCGGACATTCTCGGCGCGGCGCTTGAATTCCTCGATCTTCGCGAGCGCCTCGACCATCTCGTTCTCGCGGCGCGCGATGCCGACCAGGTTTTGCATCATGTTCTGCAACTCGTGCTGGATAGCGTACGGCGCTTCGGTCTTGCCGGTGGCGGGCTCGAAGGGGCGGAGCGAAAGTTTCAGCGCGTTGTCGACCTGGCGCTGATCGATCTTGCCGAAGTCGTGATCCTTGGCGAACGTCGCGGCGAATGCTCCGGCGCGCTGCCCGAAGACCAGCAAGTCGGAGAGCGAGTTGCCGCCGAGGCGATTTGCGCCGTGCAATCCTGCGGCGGCCTCACCGGCGGCGTAGAGGCCGGGCAGCGTCGAGCTTTGCGTGTCGCCGTCGACGCGAATCCCGCCCATCACGTAATGCGTGGTCGGCCCGATTTCCATCGGGACTTTGGTGATGTCGACATTCGCGAGCTTCATGAACTGGTGATACATCGAGGGGAGCTTTTTCTTGATGTGCTCCTCGCCGTTGGGGAGCCGCGCCTTGATCCACGCGATGTCGAGGAAGACACCGCCGTGCGGGCTCCCACGGCCCTCGCGAACTTCGCGCACAATCATGCGCGCGACGTGATCGCGAGTGAGCAACTCTGGCGGACGGCGCGCGCTCTTGTCGCCCTGCGTGTAGCGCCAGCCTTCTTCTTCGTTGTCGGCGGTCGAACTTTTGTAAGCCTCGGGGATCTGATCGAACAGGAAGCGCTTGCCTTCGCTGTTGCGGAGCACCCCGCCCTCTCCGCGCACGCCTTCGGTGACGAGGATTCCAGCGACGCTGAGCGGCCAAATCATTCCGGTCGGATGAAACTGGACGAACTCCATGTCCATCAACTCGGCGCCGGCGTTGTAGGCGAGCGCCTGGCCGTCGCCGGTGTATTCCCAACTGTTGGAAGTGATCTTGTAGGCGCGGCCGATTCCGCCCGTCGCGATGACCACAGCTTTCGCGCGCCAGAGGTAGAAGAAGCCTTTTTCGCGATCGTAGCCGAAGGCGCCGGCGATTCGCCCGTCGTCGATGAGCAGCGAGACGACGGTGGTCTCCATATAAACGTCGAGGCCGCGATGGATGCCGTTGTCTTGCAGCACGCGGATCATCTCGAGGCCGGTGCGGTCGCCGACGTGGGCGAGGCGCGGATAGCGATGGCCGCCGAAGTTGCGCTGGAGAATTTTGCCGTCCTTGGTGCGATCGAAGGCCGCGCCCCACTCCTCGAGCTCGTGCACTCGCGCGGGTGCTTCCTTGGCGTGGAGTTCGGCCATCCGCCAGTTGTTCACGTATTGGCCGCCGCGCATCGTATCGGCGAAGTGAACTTTCCAGTTGTCACGATCGTCGACGTTGCCCATCGCGGCCGCGACGCCGCCCTCGGCCATCACCGTGTGAGCCTTGCCGAGAAGCGATTTGCAGATGAGCGCGACCTTCGCACCACCGGCCGACGCCTCGATCGCGGCGCGCAGTCCGGCGCCGCCGGCGCCGATCACCAATACATCGTGTTGTCGCTCTTCGTATTCAGCCATCAAAACAACACTCGGAAGTCGTGGAAGTTACCCATCGAGCACATGCGCACGTAAAAATCGGAGAACGAGACCCAGAAGAGGCTGAACCAGGCGAAGTTCATGTGCTTCTCGTTGAAGCGGGTGACGCAGCTCCAGCACTTCGCGCGCATCGGGATGTTCGAGAAGGTGTCGCGATTGCCGCCGACCCAACTGCGCAGAGAATGGCATCCGAGCGTGTAGCCGCTGAGCAGCACGACGTTGATCGCGAGAATAATTGTGCCGACGCCGATTCCGAAGTGCTCGATTCCCGACGCGTCGGTAAACCACATACCTTCGTAAACGTCGAGCGCAAGGATCGGGATGAAGCAGAGCGCGAGGTACATGAAGTAGCGATGGGAGTTCTGGATGATGAGCGGCCAAAAGTTCTCGCCCCAGTAACTATGCATCGGCTCGCCGACCGTGCAGTTCATAGGATTGAGAAAGAAGGCCTTGTAGTACGCGCCGCGATAGTAATAGCAGGTCAGGCGGAATCCGGCGGGCGCCCACATGATCAGAAGTGCTGGAGACCATACCAGCCAGCTCGGCCAGAACGGCGCCTTGCCCGTGCCCAGCCATGCTTTGGCGGAGCCATAGAGTTCTGGCGAGTAGAACGGCGAGAGATAGTTGTCGTAACGGAAGTGCGCGTTTTGCAGGAGCGCCCAGGTCGGATAGACGATCAGAAAAAATCCGAGGCCGGCGAAGTACAGGAACCATTGCAGGAACCAGTAGTCCTTGCGCTGAGTTCGCGCGAATCCACTCCGGTCGATTGAGACGCCCGCCGCCATCGGTGACTCCTGTTTAGTTTCCCGCCGCGATTACCTTGTCCATCGCCTCGACCAGTTCGCGCACGTGGCCGACCGAGCTATCGAAGGCGGTCTTCTCGGCCGCGCTCAACTGAATCTCGACGACGCGCTCGACGCCGCCCGCGCCGATTACCACCGGCACTCCGGCGAAGAGTCCTTTCACGCCGTACTCGCCGTCGAGGTACGCGGCGCACGGCAGGACCTGCTTGCGGTCGAGGATGTAGGCCTCGACCATCTTGTACACCGCGGTTCCGGCCGCGTAGTACGACGAGGTTTTCATCAGGTTCACGATTTCGCCGCCGCCGTTGCGAGTGCGCGTTTCGATTTCCTCGAGACGCTTCGCGGGAATCAACTTTTCGATCGGCTGTCCCGCGACGGTGGTGTAGCTGCGAATCGGCACCATGTCGTCGCCATGTCCGCCGAGGACCATCGCAGACACGCTCTCCATCGAGACGCCGAGTTCGGTCGCGAGGAAAGTGCGGTAGCGCGCGGAATCGAGCACGCCGGCTTGTCCGACGATGCGATTCTTCGCGAAGCCGGTGACGCGCTTCAGTTGGGTGACCATCGCGTCGAGCGGATTGGTCACCGCGATCACGAATGCGCCGGGTGCGTGCTTCTTGATCGCAGTGCCGACGTCGTTCATTACCTTGGAATTTATTTTGAGCAGATCGTCGCGGCTCATCCCGGGTTTGCGCGGCGAGCCGGACGTGACGACGCAGCAATCGGCGCCTTCGATACCCTTGATGTCGATAGTTCCCGAGACGTTGCAGTCGATGCCGAGCACCGGCGCCGATTCGAGCATGTCGAGCGCCTTGCCCTGCGGGAGTCCGTCGATAATGTCGTAGAGGACGATATCGCCGAGGCCGCGCAGAAAGCACAGATGCGCGCAGGTCGCGCCGACATTACCCGCCCCGATAAACGCGATTTTCTTTCGAGCCACGCTTCGCTCCTGAGCTTCCGACCGGTTTCTATCTGAAGCCTACCTAATAATTAAATCGTTGTCTATGAGCTATGCTTAAGTACGTAAATACGGATCGACCTCAACCCGAGCCCCAGAAAGTGCGATCAATAGCAGCGTTCGGTGAGGTTGTGAAGCAACTATCCAGCGTGGAGTCGGTGCGCTTCGTTACTTCTGAGCAGCGTGGTACTTGTTTGCATCGACGGATTAGACTGATGCTTTGCGCGAGTTGCGGCTCCGAAAATCCGGTGGGCAAGAAGTTCTGCGGCGAGTGCGGCGCGGAACTGCGCAATCGATGTTCGAAATGCGGGGCTGAGAACCCGCAAGGTCAGAAGTTTTGCGGAGATTGCGGCGCCGGGCTCGGCGCGGCGACCCCGGGAGGCGCAGCGCCGGCGGCAGCGCGGAAACGGATCGCAGAAATCGCTCTACCCGAGGGCGAGCTAGACGGCGAGCGCAAGACCGTCACCGCGCTGTTTGCCGATATCAAGGACTCCACGGAACTGGAACAGGACCTCGATCCGGAAGAGGCCCGCGCGATAATCGATCCCGCGCTGAAGCTGATGATGGCGGCGGTGCATCGCTACGACGGCTACGTGGTGCAATCGACCGGCGACGGAATCTTCGCGATGTTCGGCGCTCCGCTCGCGCACGAGGACCATCCTCAACGCGCGCTGTATGCGGCGTTGCGGATGCAGGAAGATCTCCGGCGCTACTCGGCGACGCTGCGCGAGCGGGGCTGGGCGCCGATCGAGATCCGCGTCGGGGTGAATACCGGCGAAGTGGTCGTGCGCGCGATCCAGACCGCCGAAGGGCATGCGGAGTACACGCCGATCGGGCATAGCGCCAACCTGGCGTCGCGGATGCAGACCGTGGCCGCGACCGGCACCATCGCCGCGACTGAAGATACGCGCAAGCTCTGCGAGGGCTACTTCACGTTCCGCTCGCTCGGACCTACGCGGGTCAAGGGAGTGAGCGAAGCGGTAGCCGTCCACGAGGTAACCGGGCTCGGCCCGCTGCGGACGCGGTTGCAGGCGTCGGCGCGGCGCGGGCTATCGAAGTTCGTGGGCCGCGAAGCCGAACTCACGCAGATGTTGCGCGCGCTGGAATCGGCGAAGTCCGGTCACGGGCAAATCGTCGCCGCGGTGGGCGAGGCTGGGGTCGGCAAGTCGCGTCTGTTCTTCGAGTTCCAGGCGATCGGGCAGCCGGGATGCCTGGTGCTCGAGACTCTCTCGGTCTCCCACGGGAAGGCATCGGCGTACCTGCCGTTGATCGAGTTGCTCAAAAACTACTTCGAGATCTCTACTGACGACGACGCGCGCAGGCGCCGTGAAAAGATCGCCGGAAAGATCCTGATCCTCGATCGCGCCCTTGAAGACACCCTGCCCTACATCTTCACCCTGCTCGAGGTGGCCGACAGCGACGATCAACTCGCGCGCATGGATCCCGAAATCAGAAGGCGGCGGACGCTCGACGCGATCAAGCGACTGCTGCTGCGCGAGAGCCTCCAACAGCCGCTCATCCTGATCTTCGAGGACCTGCACTGGCTCGACGAAGGATCGCGCGCGCTGCTGAACCTGCTTGCGGATTCAATTGGCACCGCGCGAGTCCTGATGCTGCTGAACTACCGGCCAGAGTTCACCCACAATTGGGGAAACAAGAGCTACTTTACCCAGCTACGGCTCAACCCGCTCGGAGTGGAGAGTGGCGAGGAGATGTTGAAGGCGCTGCTCGACGACAGCATCGAATTGGCGCCGCTCAAGCGCTTGATCATCGAAAAGACTGAGGGCAACCCGTTTTTCATGGAAGAGATCGTGCAGGCGCTGTTCGAGCAAGGCGCCCTGGTCCGCGACGGCGCGGTGAAGCTCGGCAAATCTTTGAGCACTATACAAATTCCGTCAACGGTACATGCGGTGCTCGCCTCACGCATCGATCGCCTGCCGCCTGAGCAGAAAGATCTGCTGCAGACGCTCGCTGTGATCGGCAAGGAGTTCCCGTTCAGGCTGGTGAGAGAGGTCTCGGGAAAAGGCGACGACGACTTGCAGCGGCTGCTATCGGAGTTGCAGGTCGCCGAGTTCATCTATGAGCAACCAGCGATTTCCGACGTCGCGTACGTTTTCAAGCATGCGCTATCGCAGCAGGTCGCGTCGGGCTCGGCGCTGCTGGAGCGTCGCAGAGTTCTGCACCAGCGGGTTGCGCGCGTCCTCGAAGCGCAATTCCCCGAGATGGTGGAAACTCAGCCGGAGTTGATCGCGCATCACTACACGGAAGCAGGCCTGGGGGCACAATCGGTTCCGCACTGGCACCGGGCCGGCACGCGAGCCCTGCAGCGCTGGGCAAATCTCGAAGCGATCGCCCATCTCAAGAAGGGGCTCGAACTGCTCGCGTCCATCCCCGACGCGTCTGACCGCAATCGTTCCGACGACGAGGCGCAGCGTTACTCGCTCCTATTCACACTGGGCGAAGCGCAATGGAAGGCGGGCGAATTCCTTGACGCGGGGGAAACGTTTCTCAGCGCTGCCAACGTGGCCCAGGCGCTGGGGTCAACCGAGGGAATGGTCAGGACGGCATTGAAACTCGTACGTATGACTTGCAGCGTCGGTCTTCCCGTACCGGGGACGGTTGGCCTGCTCGAAGACGCGCTGCAGAATCTCGGAACCGAGGATAGCCCCCTCAAAGCGAGGACGCTGGCCGGCCTGTCGCACTACCTGGGGGTCACCGGCGAGCTGAATAAATTGATGGTGTACGCCCCGCGGGCGGTCGCGATGGCTCGAGGCTTTAGCGATCCGGATCTGATCGCCTACAGCCTGTTCGGAATGTCCTACACCCTCATGGGGCCGGAGCACGCCGAGGCGCGCCTCGCGATGACAAACGAAGTGCTCAGCCTTGCCACGACTGCGGATGACCTGGAGTTGCATGCCGATGGAACCTGGCATCGCGGGTTTTGCTTGCTCGAGTTGGGAGATGTGGCGGCGGCCGACCGGGATCTGGACCTGTGGGAACGATGGGCGGAAGAGACGAATCAACCTTTTTACCTCTCCATCGCCACAATGTATCGGGCTATGCGGGCCTTGATGCATGGCCGCTTTCACGAGAGCGAGCGCCTCGCTCAACAGGCGCTGGCGATTGGACAGCGGTTGCGACTGGAAACCACCGCCGGCGCATTTGGGCTGCAGATGTTTGCGTTGCGCCGCGAGCAAGGCGGGCTCAGAGAAGTCGAGCCCATGGTCCGGCTCTTTCTCCAGGAACACTCCGCTGCGGCCGCATGGCGCCCCGGCCTGGCGGTGATCTACGCCGAGCTCGGGCGAACCGAGGAAGCGCGGGCCGAATTCGAAACCCTTGCGCAGCATGACTTCGCCGATCTGCCCCGAGACGCGATGTGGATGGGAACCATGTCCTACCTCGCCGACGTCTGCAACTTTCTGGGCGACCGGGGCCGCGCCGAAAAGTTATACGAAATTCTGCTGAGATTCGCCGGACGCAATGTAGTCGTGAGCAACGGTGCGGCCTGCTACGGCGCCCTCTCTCGATACCTCGGCGCGCTGGCTACCACGCTAGAGAATTGGGACGACGCAGAGCGCCATTTTGAAGACGCGCTTGCGATGAACACCCGCATGGACGCGCGCGTCTGGCTCGCTCATACCCAGGCGCAGTACGCCGCGATGCTCCTCGCGCGCCGTCAGCCGGGCGACCGCGACAAGGCCGCGGCGCTGCTCGGCACGGCGATGACCACGGCTCGCGAGGTGGGGATGCGCGCGCTCGAGGAGCGCGTCACCGCCGCGCTGGCGCAGATCAAGCTCGACTTGCAGTAGTGAGTTCGACTATCCGCGGGTCGGCGTGAGCAGGTTCGGCGCCGAGGGCGAGATCCGCGATTCGCCCAATTCAATAATCACGTCCGCCGGCAGGTTCAGTCTCTTCGCAGCTTCGCGGATAGCTTCGGGATTCGGTGCCTCGTAAAGGCAGTAGGTCTTTTTCTTGTCGGCGCTCAAGAACGAGTAGATCCAGTTGATTCCGATTTCGGCGTTGACCTCGCAGACCGCCGTGGCAGCCTCGCGATTCACGTTCAGTGTCTCTGCAAAATTTCGCTCGATCAGGTAGAGGGGCATGTGCGTCTCCTTATTTTCCTGGCCCGCCGTTGGCCTAAGCGCGGCCTGTGGGCCGAGAAGCGCGCCTTGTTCACGTGAGCAACGGTAGATTCTGCGTACTCCGTTTTGGGCCGAGGAGCAAATCGGTCCGCTCCGCAACTATAGGCGGTCGCGAGTCTCTGGGAGTGTGAATCGTGAAATAAATGCTTACCGACTTGACCACAATTTCTGCCGGCTGATCGAAAAATTACCTACAAGAAACATTTCTAACCACGACGGAACAAACCTTGCTCTGCAGCAAGCGCTCTCGGGGCGCCTGTGTGTGGGTGCAAGACTGTCACTCAATAGGTAAGGCGATTCGCAAACGCGATGAGTCTTACGCAAAGGTCGTAGCTAGTTCGTAAGCTGCGAGTCTATTTTCCGCGTCACGTTCCAGCCATGACGGACGCGCATCGGTTGGTTGGAGGCGGACGATGAAACTCAGAGCCACAAGTGCGGTTGCATTTTTGTCCTCGCGGTCCTTTCTATTAGTCCTGCTCATCCTCGGACTGGCGATCGCCGGCGGATCGGGAGCTTATCGCGCGGCATCGATACCGGCGGCGTTACCGCTGCAAATCAATGTGCTGTCGAACCGGGCCGATCTGATCTCGGGCGGCGACGCGCTGGTACAGATTCTCATTCCCACCGGCGTCAATCCGTCATCGGTGAAGGTCACGCTCGGAGGCAAGAGCATAACCGGCGAATTTGCGGTGCGTCCCAACGCCCTCTACGAGGGGCTCGTCACCGGGCTTGTGAACGGAGCAAACGTTCTGAAGGCGACGGCCACCGGTGCGGGATCGGCGTCAATCACAATCACCAACCATCCGAATGGCGGGCCGATCTTCTCAGGCCCGCAAATTCAACCCTGGCCATGCCTGGCCGGCGCCATCGATGCGCAATGCAATCAGGCGGTCACCTACCAGTACGAGTACGTTGATGTTCTGACGGGCCAGTTTCAGACCTACGATCCGAATAATCCTCCGACGCCGGGAACTGTCGCGACTACTACAACGGATCAAGGCAATACGGTCCCGTTCATCGTAAGAGTCGAAACCGGCGCACAGGATCGAGGGCAATATAGTGTCGCCGTGCTGTTCGATCCTACGCAGGGCTGGCAGCCATGGGCTCCGCAGAAAGCGTGGAACGGCAAGACCTACGTGACCGGCGGATCGGGATGCGGTGAGCATCATGGTGAGACCTCGCCGCCGAACGTGCTGGATCACGACGCGCTTGGCCGCGGCTTCATGGTTTGGTCCACGGCGCTCGATCACAACACGCAGAACTGCAACCTGGTGGTTCAAGCCGAATCGCTGATGATGGCCAAGGAACACATCATCGAGACCTACGGACCGATCCGCTACACGATCGGCAGCGGATGCTCGGGCGGGTCGATTTATCAGCAGCAAGCCGCGAACGACTATCCGGGGATTTTCGACGGCATTCTTCCCAACTGCAGCTTCACCGATAGCTGGTCGACGGCGGTCGAAGTCGTGGATTGCAGGCTGATGGTGGACTACTTCGACAATCCAAATAAGTGGGGCACGGGCATCGCGTGGACCTCGACGCAGGAAGCGGCGGTCGAAGGAGAACCGGGACCCAACATCTGCGAGGCGTGGATCAATGTCTACGGTTTCGATGAGGGCGGGAATCCAAGAGAGGTTACTACCGGGCCCGGCATCTACGACGTATCCGACTTCCAAAGCTGCAATGTGCCGGCGAATGAGGCCTACGATCCGCAGACGAATCCCAACGGTGTCCGATGCGATCTCGCGGACTATTTCATCGACGAACTCGGCAAGCGGCCGCAGGACGGATTCGCAAATCGGCCGGCCGACAACGTCGGTGTTCAGTATGGTCTGAACGCGCTGATGGCGGGCGCGATCACGCCGGCGCAATTTGTGGATCTGAATGTAAAGGCCGGCAGCCGCGATATCGACTACAATCCCATTCCGGAACGCACCGCAGCCGATCCGCCGGCGATACCGGTCGCCTATCGCGGCGGCCTCTTCAACGAAGGGAACAACATGACTCTCCCGATCCTCGATATACGCGGGCATGATGTCGAGGAGATCCACACCGACTATCACAGCTACGAGATGCGCGCGCGGTTGGATCGATCCCACGGCAATCATGACAACCAGGTTATCTGGACCGGCCCGGCGCCGCTGGCCGGCGATACCACCTTCGCGACGATGGCCGCAGGATCGTTCTCGTCGCCATTTTCCTCCCAAGCTCTGACTGTCATGGACGATTGGCTGGCTGCGATCGAAGCGGACAAGACCAATTTGCCGCTCGCGCAAAAAGTCGTGAACGACAAGCCTGGCGCAGCGCATGACGCGTGCTTCGATGGGACCGGCACCGAAATTGGGGACCAGACCGTATGCCAGGCGCTGTATCCGTTCTATGCGGAGCCGCGGATTGCGGCGGGAGAGCCGTTCACGGGCGACATCCTGAAGTGCCAGTTGAAGGCGCTGGACATGGCAGACTACTTCCCGGTTCAGTTTACCGACGCCGAATGGACCCAGCTCGAACAGACCTTCCCGACCGGAGTCTGCGACTACAGCAAGCCGGGCGTAAATCAGCAGCCGACGATTCCCTGGATGAGCTACACCGCCGGCCCCGGCGGAAAGCCTTTGCCGTCGGCGCCCGCATCGACGCCGCTTAAGTAGGGGAGTTCCGCGAGACTACTCGCTTGCTCACGCATAGCGGAGCCAGCGGGTTATTTCGCGGATCGAGGGGCGCTTGCCGTGCATCAGGATGCCGACGCGGTAGATCCGGCCGCAGATCTGCATCGCGGCAAAAATTGTGGCGAGCATGAGGACAATTGAGAGCGCGGTCTGCCAGATTGGCGGGTCATGCACTGCGAGCCTCTCGAACATCACGATCGGTGCGCAGAAAGGAAAGATCGATGCGGCGACGGCGCTGGCCGAATCCGGAGAGGTCGCGACAGGCAGGATCATCGCCGACGACGCGATCAGTGGCAGGATGATCACGAAGTTCCACTGCTGCGCGTCGTCCACCGAACTGAAGATCGCCCCGACTCCGGCGAAGATCGCGCTGTAGAGCAGGTAACCGAGCAAATAGAAGATCACGAAGTAAACGAGGATCGACGGGCCGACGTCGAGCACATTGATCGCGGTCCGGATGTAAGGGCTGCGCTCGGCGCCGAATCCCGCCATCGCAAGCCACACCGCTATCTGGGTCAGGCCGACGCTGCCGGTGCCGATTATCTTTCCGGTCATCAGTTCCTGCGCGGTAGTCGAGCAGAGCAGGACTTCGGTGATGCGCGAGGTTTTTTCTTCCATCACCGATCGCATCACCATGACGCCGTAGGAGAGCAGCGAGAAGCACATCACGAACAGGAGCAGGAAGACCACGGCCGCGCCGCGAATCGCGTTGAAGACCGAGGACGACCTGCCGGGTTTGATCGCTTTTAGATCGACCCGTCGCAAGGTTGCGGCGACGTCGTCGGCGGAAGTTCCGTGACTCACCATCAGTTGGGCCGAAATTGCGTACGAGAGCGCGGCCTCAATATGGCTCTGCAGAACGAAATCGCCCATCCGATTGGTCGTGAACACCACATGGCGGCTTGCAAGCGCCGGATTGTCGAGCCAGACGTACCCGTCGATCTCCGACGCCTCGATTTGGCTGGCAAGCCGCTCGCGCTCGGTGTCGTTAAGTGGGGAAACGATCGAGACGACGTAGCGTCCGCGTCCGCCGCGGAGCATCTCGCCGCGGGCAAGCTCCGCGAGCGCGCGGTTGTCGCATGCGATCACGAGTCTCAGCGGGCGCGTGCTGTCGCGCTGCAATCCAATCACCGAGGTCCCGACGACCAGCGCCGGCAGGATCAGGAGAATGCCCATCAGGACCGGCGTCGCAAAGGTCGAGAGCAGGAACGAACGGGTCCGCACTCGCGCGCGATACTCGCGCTTCGCGACGAGCCAGACGTTGCGGAGGCGGAACTCAGTCATCGTTCCTCGCGACCTTGTCGATGAAGATTTGCTCGAGCGACGGCTCCATCACCTGGAACCTCTTCACGCGCAACGCCTTCATCGCGGTCCGCAGCAACTCTTGCGAATCGGCGCCGGGCTTGAGGCGCAACTCGGCGTGATTGCCGTAGTCGTTGAATGAATCGATCAGTGGATTGCTCGCGAGGCAGCGGGCATCGCCGTCGTAATCGATTTGCACGAAGCGGCGACCGTACGAAGATTTGATTTCGTTGAGGCCGCCCTGCAGCACCGACTTGCCGCGATCGAGCAGGCAGATCGAGTCGCACAGTTTCTCCATCTGGTCCATCCGATGGGTCGAAAACAGGATCGTCCTTCCCGCGCCGCGCAGCTCCATCAGCACGTCTCTGAGCTGAATCGAGTTTATGGGATCGAGTCCGGCAAACGGCTCGTCCATCACGATCAGTTCGGGATCGTGCAGCAGCGCCGCGATGAACTGGATCTTCTGCTGCATCCCCTTCGACAACTCTTCGACCCGTAGATCCAGCCATTCCGCGGTGTCGAGGCGCTGGTTCCATGCGTGAATCCGCTCCATCGCGGTCGAAATCGGAAGCCCGGCCAGCCGCGCGAGGAACACCAGGTTCTGACGCACGGTCATCTTGCGGTATAGCCCCCGCTCTTCGGGCAGATAGCCCACGCGGCCAAGCGTCTTACGAGTCAATGCTGCGCCGAACAAACGGACCGTGCCCGAATCCGGCCTGATGATCCCAATCATCATGCGGATGGTGCTGGTCTTGCCCGCTCCGTTGGGTCCGAGCAGGCCAAATATTTGGCCCGACGAAATCGCGAAGGTGAGATCGTCAACGGCGACATAGCCGCCGTACGACTTGCGGACTCGATCCAGCTCAACTGTCTGGGTCATCAACTCCGGGCGGCGGTCAATTAGAGAAGGCGCGGCCACTCGCGGTACCGTTAATGCGCCCACACCAGCTTGGTGTTTTGCTCCCAGGGATAAACGTGAACCATCCAGCCGAACACCTGAGGAAAAAATCGGCCGTTGACGGCGTCGCAGTCAGCTTTGGTCGCGATCGAACCGTTGAAGCCGAACTTCGTCCAGTCGGCGGTCTTCATGTCGGTGCCGCGGGCGGGGAAGCAGAGATTGATGTGCCGATGCCATCGCGCAACGCTGAGCGGCACGCGTTCGTTGAGCTGATCCTCGGTCGCGTTTTTGCGATCGGTGTACATCGCGCCGATCAACTTGTACCCGCCGTCGGGCGTGCGCTCGTAGAGCAACGAGGTCGGTTCGTCGGGATTGAACGTGAACGCGGCTTTGAGGCCGTACCAGTTCTTTGTGAAATGGACGACCTTCTGTCCCTTGATTTCAGGATGAAACGGTTTGAAGCCCGCGGCCTCGGCAGCGTGATAGTCCTGGTACTTGGTCAGCGCGCGCTGGAGGTCGGTCACGATGCTCGCGGCGCGAGTCTTGTCCTCGGGGTTCTCAGGGCGCAGCGCAGTGTACGTCATGTGCAGCGTCATGTTCTTCATCGCGCCGTTGCCCATGTGCATGTCGTGATCCATCTCGGGGCCGCCGGACATCGCCTCCATCTCGCCTTCCTTCATGTTGGCGGGATCACCAGGAACGGTACTCGACATCTGCGACGAGCCTTTGTCGCTCATGCTCCCGCCGCCCATATCCATGCCCTTCATGTCATCGCCTTTCATACCTTGAGCGAAAGCGAACGAAGCGAGTGAGAGCGTCGTCGCGAGCGCGAGTTGCACGGTCACAATTCGAGGTTTCATGCCAGTGTATTCCCCGCCGATGAGTGTAGGCTTTGGGAGCCGCTCAGCCAACGGCCTGCGCGACGGCGTTTGCTCCAGAGGGTCCGGTGTACCGCGCTCGGGCGTACCCACTTATTGAGTTTTCCCGAGCCGCAAGGGACAACTCTCGTGAATGCGATTCATGCCGATATTGTTCGCGTCGTTCACCCTGGTCTCGACCGGGCTCGGCGGTATCGCGGCGATTCGGCTGCGCGACCGGCTCCATCTGTTGCTCGGTTTCAGCTCGGGCGCGGTGCTGGCGGTTGCGCTATTCGACATACTGCCCGAGATTTTTTCGTTCGATCACGGCGCCTCGTACATGCCGCTGGTCGCGGTCGGGTTCCTCTTCTTCTTCGGGCTCGAGCGGTATACGGCTCTTCACGGCGCCCGCGAGCACCTGCACGAGCGCGAAGCCCATGAGCAGGAGCTTGGCGCGATCAGCGCGGCAGGCCTCGCGACGCACAGTTTTCTCGACGGGGTCGCGATCGGTATTGGATTTCAGCACAGCGCTGTGATGGGCCTGCTGATTGCATTCGGCGTCATCGCGCACGATTTCAGCGACGGCCTCAACACGGTGACCGTCGTACTCGCGCATCAGAATCCGCTCCGACGTGCGGTATTCTGGTTGGCAATCGACATGCTGACGCCGGTCCTCGGCGCCGCCACCACGCTCGCGTTCACGCTGAGAGCCGGACTGCTTCCCTGCCTGCTCGCATTCTTCGCGGGGTCGTTCCTCTATATCGGCGCGTCGGATCTGCTGCCCGAGGCGCGCGAGCACGACTCGCCCCTGGTCGCCGCCGCCACCTGCATCGGGATGCTCACAATTTACCTGATCACCCGATTCCTGCGTGGCTGACGAACCCGGCCGTCAATTCGATCACATATTGTCGACGATCGCCTTGCCGAACTCCGAGCACTTGAGCAGCTTCGCGCCGCTCGTCAGGCGCTCGAAGTCATAGGTCACCGTCTTATTCGCGATGGTCTTTTCCAATCCACGGATGATTCCGTCGGCAACTTCCTGCCATCCCATATGCTCGAACATCAGCACGCCGGAAAGAATCACCGAGCCTGGGTTCACCTTGTCCTGATTGGCGTACTTGGGCGCGGTGCCGTGCGTCGCCTCGAAGATCGCGTGACCGCTCAGGTAGTTGATGTTGGCTCCAGGAGCGATTCCGATTCCGCCGACTTGCGCGGCGAGCGCGTCGGAGATGTAGTCTCCGTTCAGGTTCATCGTCGCGACCACGTCGAACTCGTCGGGCCGGGTCAGGATTTGCTGCAGCGTGATATCCGCGATCGCATCCTTGACCAGCATCTCGCCGGCTGGCGGCTTGCCGTTGCAATCGTCCCATCCCACTGCCTTGCCCTTGTACTCGCGGCGGACCAGCTCGTAACCCCAATCGCGGAAAGCGCCCTCCGTGTACTTCATGATGTTGCCCTTGTGCACCATCGTGACGCCCTTGCGCTTGTGAGAGATTGCGTAATCCAGCGCCGCGCGAATCAGCCGCTCGGATCCTTCGCGCGAGATCGGCTTGATTCCGATCCCCGAGGTATTTGGGAAGCGGATCTTCTTGACGCCCATCTCGTCCTGCAAAAATTTGATGACCTTCTTCGCTTCCGGCGATTCCGCCGCCCATTCGATCCCCGCGTAAATGTCCTCAGTGTTTTCGCGGAAGATCACGACGTCGAGTTTCTCGGGATGCTTGACCGGACTCGGCACGCCGGTGAAGTAGCGCACCGGGCGAAGGCATACGTAGAGGTCGAGCATCTGGCGCAGCGCGACGTTGAGCGAGCGGATTCCGCCGCCGATCGGAGTCGTGAGCGGCCCCTTGATACCGACCAGGAACTCGCGGAACGCCTCGACGGTCTCATCGGGCAGCCACGTTTTCCATTGCGTGAACGGCTTTTCCCCCGCGAACACTTCCATCCACGCGATCTTCCGCTTGCCGCCGTAAATTTTCTTTACCGCGTTGTCGAAGACGTATTGCGACGCGCGCCAGATATCGGGGCCAGTGCCGTCGCCTTCGATAAACGGAATTATCGGCTGGTCGGGAACATTCAACTTGTGGCCGGCGCCAAGAGTGATCTTTTTGCCGTCGCTGGGAACCTTGATGTGCTCGTATGCCATCGCTGTAGCTATTCGCCCCTAATCGATTTGTGTGATCGAGCCGGAAACTTGGGCGCGCACGACGCCGCCCTGCCCCGCTCGGATTGTGCAGCTATCATATAGCAATCAATTCGTGATGCCAGTATCGATGGTCGCAACCTAACTCCAGCTTACGATCCTGAGACCGCTCACTCGACGGAATTCAGACTGATTGCGCGTTACCAGCGTCGCCTTTTCATAGACAGCGTGCGTCGCGATCAGCAGATCCATGGCGCCGATAGAACGCCCAGATTGCTCGAGCCGGGCCCGCAACTCGCCGTATGCCGCTGCAGCCTCAGCCGGCCAGTCAAGCACTGTTACAAATGCGAGAAAGACGGTCAGCGCGTTTTTGGACCGCACCTGATCGACCGACTTTGACACTCCCGTCCAGAGTTCTGCCGCCACGATTGACGACACCGCAACGTCCTCACGATCCAAGCGCTCAAGGCGACTGCGAATCGAAGGCGAGCGGTCTCGGATCACATCGATGCAGACGTCGCTGTCGAGCATGAAGCCAGGCACTAAAGCGGCTCGACCTTCTCCGGCCGCTTGTCGCGAACCCGTTTGGGAAAGTCGGCAGGCAAGCGCGGCGCGCTGGCGAAATATTCCTTCCACGAACGCGGGCGGGGCGTGAGCAGTATGGACTCGCCTTCGCGCGCGATGAAGACTTCATCGGTCGCGAACCTGAACCGCTTCGGAATACGGACCGCCTGGCTGCGGCCGGTCTTGAAGACCTTCGCTGTTTCGCGCTTCATGAATGATATATACCACGAGTGTATATCGACATGCCACCCCTCGTGAAGGTTTGCGAAGGGAAGGCTGGCGTCTCAGGCCGACGTTCACGCTCGCGCGCCGATCGCGCTATACTTCGCGCGATCTCGATAACGGAGCATCCCGATGGACTTCACCTATACTCCCAAACAGGAAAAATTTCGCGGCGAACTGCGCGGATGGCTCGAACACAACTCCGCCGAAGCCTTCGGGCGCAAGGGCGAAGGGCTCGGCGGCTCGACGGCGTCCTTACTTGACGTTCGCGACGACGGACGCTGGAGTCAGCTCCTCGACTACCATCGACGCCTCTACAAAGCCGGTTACATCGCACTCCACTGGCCCAAAGAATGGGGCGGCGGCGGTGCGAACATGATCGATCAGTCGATTTACCAGGATGAAGTCCTGCGCCTCGGACTCCCGCTCTACGGCGCCAATCAACTCGCGATCGATCGCATCGGCCCGACCATCATGCATCTCGGCACCGAGGAGCAGAAAAAGCGTCATCTCGCGCCGATGCTCACCGGCGAACAGATCTGGTGCCAGGGTTATTCGGAGCCCGGCGCAGGTTCCGATCTTGCCGGCCTGCAGACGCGCGCGGTACTCGACGGCGACAACTTCGTCGTCAACGGGCAGAAGGTGTGGACTAGTTTGGCGCATCGCGCCGATTGGCAAGTGCTGCTCGTCCGTACTGATCCGAGCGCGCCCAAGCACAAAGGAATTTCGTACCTGCTGGTCGATATGCACAGCCCCGGAATCACGGTGCGTCCGCTGGTGCAGATAACCGGCGACGCGGGCTTCAACGAAGTTTTTTACGACAACGTGCGCGTGCCCAAGGAAAATCTGGTCGGAGATCTGAACGCGGGATGGCAAGTGTCGATCGCAACTCTGATGTACGAGCGCGTCTCAGGCGGCACGCGCCATCCGGTGGAACGCACGATCGGCGAGCTCGTAGACCTCGCGAAGAAAGTCGATTTCGAAGGCGTTCCGGCGCGCACGCATCCGTACGTCCGCCAGAAACTCGCCCAGTTCGCAACCGAGGCGCGATGCTTGCGCCTGAGCCGCTACCGCTCGCTCTCAGCGCAGCTCAAGGGCAAGGTGCCTGGCGCGGAAAGCTCGTTCGGCAAGCTCTTCGCGACCGAGCTGAATCTACGAGTCGCGATGTTTGCCGACGAGCTGCTCGGCGCGTTCGCCGGCGTCGAGGCGGGCAGTCCCGGCGCCGTCGAAGGCGGCCGCTGGATGCATCGCACGCTCGCAGCGCGCGGGCTGACGATCGCGGCGGGCTCAAGTGAGATTCAGCACAACATCATCGGCGAGCGCGTCCTGAAACTCCCCAAGGGCTAGTGCGCCGAATCGAGCAGCTTCTGCAAACCGCTCGCGTCGCCCCGCTCGCTCGCAGTCTCGCCGGCGCGATCGTAGAGGACGTTGCCCGCGCTATCGATCACCGCGATCGTCGGAATGGCGCCATGGTAGTAGCGCGCGACGAGTCCGTCTTGCGCAGCCGACGTGTGTCTCAGATCCACGACGACGAAATGAATCTTGTCCTTGTATTGCGGATACAGATGCACCAGACGCTCGGCCTCGCGCGCGGTGTTCCAGCAATTCGCAGTGCCAAAGAAAATTACCGTCGCGTGATCGTTCGCAAGAGAACCGTCGGAAAGATTTTTGCCGGCGATCGGGAAATTCGGACTCGAGTCGTCAGTAAATGAAAGATCAGGTGCGAGCTTCAGGTCGGTAGCAGATCCGCCAGGAGCTTGCGCCGCAAGGGCGATACCGAAAACCAGCGCGGCCACAATCGAAACGGCAAATGCGAGGGGCTTGATAAGTGGCTTCATATCACAATAACCCGATGACGGGGTTATATGTTCCATGACGATAAGATCCAAATGCTCCTACGGACCCGGCGGCGCCGGCGCCGAAATCGGATTTTCGATCATTGACTCGACTCTCGGTCGCCTGATCGTCGCCGGAACGCGCCACGGAATCTGCTTCGCGGCGATGGGCGACTCCGATCGCGCGCTGACTTCCGAGCTTCGCGCCGACTATCCCAAAGCCTCGATCCGCGGCGACGATGCTCTCGCAGGCCCGTGGGCGCGCGCGCTCGCCAAGTATCTCGAGGGAAGCGCGC
>Ga0210407_10001663_pt1 | contig 20388 bp, 15 predicted proteins | sample IncBWC27MmetaG_FD_150860 | JGI IMG/M metagenome (GOLD analysis project Ga0210407, IMG submission 150860) | Forest soil microbial communities from Barre Woods Harvard Forest LTER site, Petersham, Massachusetts, United States - Inc-BW-C-27-M | ecosystem: Environmental > Terrestrial > Soil >... | reverse complement strand
CGCCGCCGCATCTTTCTCCCCGAGATGATCGAGCATCAACGCGGCGGTCCACAACGCGCCGACCGGATTGGCGATGCCCTTGCCACTGATGTCGAAGGCTGCGCCGTGAATGGGTTCGAACATCGACGGGAAACGGCGCTCCGGATCGAGGTTGGCGGTCGGCGCGATGCCCAAGCTGCCGGCGAGGGCGGCGGCGAGGTCGGAGAGGATGTCGGCGTGAAGATTTGTGGCCACGATGGTGTCCAGGCTTGCGGGCTTGGCGACCATGCGCGTGGTCATGGCGTCGACGAGCATTTTGTCCCAGGTGACGGCGGGAAAATCCTTTGCCACTTCGGCTGCGATCTCGTCCCACAGGACCATGCCGTGGCGCTGCGCGTTGGACTTGGTGACAACCGTGAGCAGCTTTCGCGGCCGCGCTTGTGCAAGTTTGAAAGCGAAGCGCATGATGCGTAGCACGCCGCCGCGCGTGAAGATGGAAGTTTCCGTGGCGACTTCTTCGGGGAACCCGCGATGAGCGCGGCCGCCCTGGCCGGCGTACTCGCCTTCGGAATTTTCACGGACGATGGCCCAATCGAGGTCGCCCGGCTTGCAGTCGCGCAGAGGCGATGACAGGCCTCGCAGAATGCGCGTGGGGCGAAGGTTGACGTATTGGTCGAAGCCCTGGCAAATCGCCAGTCGCAAACCCCAGAGTGTTATGTGGTCGGGAACATCGGGAGCGCCGACGGCGCCAAAGTAAATCGCGCTGAACGGCCGCAGAAGTTCGAGACCGTTTTGCGGCATCATCACGCCATGTTTTTTGTAGTAGTGCGAGCCCCAGGGAAAGGTTTCTACCTTCAGTTGAAAACCGTCGGCCTTTTTTGCTAGCGTCTGCAAAACTTCGAGACCCGCAGCGATAACTTCGGGGCCGATGCCATCCCCGGGGATGGCTGCAATTGTGTACTCTCGCATTCTTACTCCCGGAACGGACCGTTGATGGAAAAAAGCTTCGTCTCTTTTTTGTGTATACTACGCGGCGCACATTTTGCGCCGCGCAAAATGACCATGGCGCGGGATACCTTTGCCGCTCTTTGATAGTTCGCGAATCGAGGGAACATGTCCGTCACACCGCCTGATCCCGCGGTCGCGCAGCGCGCACGAAAACGAATCGCGTGGCGACTCCTTCCCTTTCTCTTCCTGCTGTATATCATCGCATTCCTGGACCGCATGAATGTGGGCTCCGCGGCGCTGCAGATGCCGGGCGACCTGGGCTTCAACGACAAAGTGGTTGGTCTTGGAGCCGGGATGTTCTTCATCGGATACCTGGTACTGGAGATCCCGGGCGCACTGATTGCCGAACGCTGGAGCGCGCGCCGCTGGATTGCCCGCATCATGATTTCCTGGGGAATCATAACTGCACTCATGGCGTTTATCCACACGGCGCGGGAATTTTACCTCGTGCGCTTTCTTGTGGGGGCTGCTGAAGCAGGGTTCTTCCCTGCCATCATTGTCTACCTATCGCACTGGTTCCGATATCAGGACCGGGGCAAAGCCATAGCTGTCTTTTATGCGGCTAACCCGCTCTCTTATGTCGTTGGGTCACCATTAGCCGGGTTGCTGTTGGGCATTACTTGGCTCGGCCTGAGAGGCTGGCGATGGTTGTTCATATTGGAAGGAATTCCCGCGGTGGTGCTCGGCGTGATTACGGTGTTTTATTTGACGGATTGGCCGCGAGTCGCGAAATGGCTCCGGCCGGATGAGCGCGATTGGATTAACGAGCAGTTGGAGCAAGAAAAACTTGCGAAGAAGAAAGTTCGTTCTTATACCATTTGGCAAGCATTCTCCGAGCGCAATGTCGTGGTGCTGACGTTGAGTTATTTCTGCGCGACGACAGGAGGTTACGGGATCGCGTTTTGGCTGCCCAGCATTTTGAAGCGACTTTCTGGGCAAAGTGACATCCGCGTGACCTTGTTTGCTGCGCTGCCATACCTTGCAGGATTCTTGATGCAGCAACTGAATGGGTGGCATTCTGACCGAACTTGCGAGCGGCGCTGGCATGCGGCGGTTCCGATGTTTCTTTGCGGCTTGGTTTTATTTCTGGCGGTTATTTTTGGCTCGAACATCACGCTCGCAGTCCCCTTGTTCACTCTTGTGGGAGCTTGCTATTTCGCCTACCATCCATGTTTTTGGGCGGTTCCAACGGCTTTTTTGGGTGAATCGGCCGCTGCCGCCTCCATTGGATTAATCAATTCGCTGGGAAACCTGGGAGGCTTTGTCGGTCCGCTGATGATGGGTTATCTGGTTACGCGGACGCGGTCTTTTACGGCTGGGCTGTTGTACTTGGTGGGGAGTCTCTGCCTTTCCGGGATTTTAATGCTTGCCGTCGGCGTAGGAAAGAGCGTATTACCGCAGCGGAATGAGCTTCCGGCAAATTAGTCGTTGATTCTTTTTCTTCCGTTTCGCCAGAAGTTGTGGCTTCCGCTCAGTGGATCTCGGGCTCGGGGATGAGGGCGGTGCCTTCCAAGAAATCGAAGTCGCAGCCTTCGTGAGCCTGCTTGATGTGTTCCATGAACAGCCTGCCGTAGCCGCGCGGATAAATTCCTTCCTTGGGCCGCCATGCCGCGCGGCGACGTGCTAGCTCGTCTTCGTTCACGCGCATGTTCAATTGGCGCGCGGGGACGTCGAGTTCGATGATGTCTCCTTCTTTCAGCAACGCGAGCGGGCCACCGACAAAGGATTCGGGGGAGACGTGGAGGACGCAGGCGCCGTAACTGGTGCCGCTCATTCGGGCGTCGGAAATGCGCACCATATCGCGGACGCCGGCCCTTAAGAGTTTTTGCGGAAGCTGGAGATTTCCCCACTCGGGCATTCCCGGGGCGCCTTTGGGGCCGGCGTTTCGAAGCACGAGCACGGTGTTCTCATCTACATCGAGGGCAGGATCATCGATACGGGCATTCATTTCGTCGAAGCTGTCGAACACGATGGCGCGACCAGTATGCTTCAGGAATCGCGGTTCGGCGGCGGAAGCTTTGATCACCGCTCCGTTTGGAGCGAGATTTCCGTAGAGAATGGCCAAGCCGCCTGAGGCGAGAACGGGGTTGTCCAGCGTGCGAATGACGTCGGTATTGTAAATTTCAGCGCCGGAAATATTTTCGCCGAGCATTTTTCCCGTGATGGTCGAGCAGCTCAAATCCAGATGAGGAGCCAGCACTCGCAGCAACGCCGGCAATCCTCCAGCGTAATAGAAATCTTCCATCAGGTATTTGCCGCTGGGACGAATATTCGCCAGCATGGGCGTGGTCTTCGAAAACTGGTCGAAGCGGTCGAGCGCAAGCTTTACACCCGCTCTTCCGGCCATCGCGAGCAGGTGGATCACTGCGTTCGTCGAGCCACCGAGGGCAAAGACGGCCGCAATCGCATTGTTGAAGGAAGTTTCGCGCAAGATGTCCCGCGGCTTCAAGTCTTCCCAGACCATCTCGACGATGCGACGGCCGGAACGGTTGGCCATCTTGGGGTGATTGGCGTCAACCGCGGGGATAGAGGTTGCGCCCGGGAGAGTGAAGCCCAATACCTCGGTCAGGCTCGTCATGGTGGATGCCGTGCCCATAGTCATGCAAGTTCCTGCGGAGCGCGCGATGCCGTTTTCGATCTCCGTCCAGGCCTGTAGATCGATGTTGCCGGCGCGGCGCTCTGCCCAGTATTTCGAGACATCCGAGCCGCTGCCCAAGATTTGGCCGCGCCAATTGCCACGCAGCATGGGACCGGCTGGAACATAGATTGCGGGGAGATTCATGCTGATGGCGCCCATCAAAAGCGCGGGTGTCGTTTTGTCGCAACCGCCCATCAGCACGCAGCCATCGGCGGGGTAGGAGCGCAACAATTCCTCGGTCTCCATCGCCAGGAGGTTGCGATACATCATTGTGGTGGGCTTTTGAAAAGTTTCGCCGAGGGTGAACGCTGGCATTTCCACGGGGAAGCCACCGGCTTGCCACACCCCCTTCTTGACGTCCTCCGCGCGCTCGCGAAGATGGCTGTGGCACGGATTGATGTCGCCCCAAGTGTTGATAATCGCGATGACCGGCTTGCCCGCGTAATCCGTTTGCGTACAACCCATGGAAGCGGCTCGCGAACGATGCCCGAAGGAACGCAGATCGTCCGGGCCATACCAGCGATAGCTTCTCAGTGACTTGGAATCTTTTGCAGGCACAGGGTTCCTTCCACCCATTTGGGATTCGACAGAGACAACCGTAGAACTTTGCTATTGTTCGGTCAACTGCAAATCACCTTTGCGAAGCGGTGTAGTTTAGGAGCACTCCATTTGCGGTGTCAAACTCCAAGCTTTAAATAACGGAGCTTGATCTTTTCCAAACTACCGTGGTCGGCTACGGCCTGGTGTGATTTTGGTGTAATCTCTTGCGCTGATCGTGGGACATCAATGAGAAACGACACGATTCTTGTCCTGGTTGGTCCGGCTGAACCGGCTGAGGCGCAGCTTGCGATGCTGAAGCAGCAACTCACGGGCGCGGAAATCATCGCCGGAAATTCGGCCGAAGCATTTGAAGGGACAGCCGTCGACGCCAGCGTGCTCTGCAACTGGTCGGGCTCAATTGTACTGTTTAAGGAAGTGTTTCGAATGTGTCCGAACTTGCTTTGGGTGCATTCGCGATCGGTGGGACTGGAGAGAACCCTTTTCCCGGAGTTGAAAGAAAGTTCCGTGCCACTCACCAATGGGGCTGGAGTGTTTAGCGCATCTTTGGGCGAGTTTACGCTTGGCGCGGTTTTGTATTTCGCAAAAGATTTTCGACGCATGATCCGCAATCAGATGGCTGGAGTGTGGGAGGCCTTCGACGTTTCATGGGTGTCGGGGCACACCCTCGGAATTATCGGATATGGGGACATCGGGCGCGCTATCGCCGAGCGAGTGCGTGCGCTTGGAATGACCGTGCTCGCCGTGAGGCGGCACGCTCCACGTTCCGAGACGGCCGACCCGCTGGTTGCCCAGACCTATACGCCGGAGCGCCGGCTTGAGATGATTTCGCGGTGCGACTATGTGGTTGTCGCTGCGCCATTGACTTCGGAGACGCGCGGAATGATTGGCGACGCGGAGTTTGCCGCGATGCAGCCGACGGCGGTGGTGATCAATGTCGGGCGCGGGCCAGTGATTAATGAGGAGGCGATGGTTGGCGCGCTTTCGAGCGGGCGGATCAGAGGCGCGGCGCTCGACGTCTTCGATCACGAGCCGTTGCCTGCGGGTCATCCGTTTTACAAGCTGGAGAATGTTTTGCTTTCTCCGCATTGCGCGGACCATACGCCTGATTGGCTGGATAATGCCATGCAGTTTTTCATTGAGCAGTATGAACGATTCCGGAAGGGCGAGGCGTTGCTCAATGTTGTGGATAAGAAATTGGGATACTGACTGGCGCGACCTGGGACGTTTGCGGCGTGGCGAGCTGGGGCGCAGCATGCCGCGCCCCTAGGGTGGATTCGCCGCACTTAGACAATTGCGGGCGACCGCGCGGAGGTCACTTTCCTGTATAGCTGATGCGCCAGATGGATTTCGAGCCGTCATCGGTGACAAGCAGCGAGCCGTCTTGGGCGACAGTGATGCCCACGGGGCGTCCCCACACGTGGCCATTGTCCACCACGAAGCCCGTCATGAAATCTTCGTATTCGCCAGTTGCGTGACCAGTCTGATGCAGGGACACCCGAATGACCTCATAGCCCACGCGGACCGAGCGATTCCACGAGCCATGTTCGCAGGCGAAGATGTCGCCTTGGTATTCCGTCGGGAATTGCTTGCCGTTATAGAAAGTCAGTTCCAGCGACGCATTGTGCGGATTGAGGATTACATCCGGCGTAATGACTTTGTCTTTCAGCTCGGGATGCTTTCCCTCGTGGCGCGGGTCCTGATGGCCGCCCATGTACCACCAGGGCCAGCCGTAGAAACCGCCCTCCTGCACGTGAGTAATGTAATCGGGAACCAGATTGTCACCTAGCGCGTCGCGTTCGTTCACCGAGCACCACAACTCGCCAGTCTTCGAATTGACCGCCAGCCCGACGCAATTGCGGATGCCGTAGGCGTAGATTTGCATCGCCGAGCCATCCGGATTGAACTCCAGAACATCGGCGCGATTTTTCTCTCTCGGAGTGGTGTCGGGGTCGTCGATATTGGAGGCCGAACCCACGGAGACGAACATTTTCTTGCCGTCGGGCGAGAACTGAATGTCGCGCGTCCAGTGGCCGACGCCCCCGGGCACCTCGGCAATGTGCTCCGCGGGCCCGCGAGCTTTTAAATCGCCGTTCCTGTACGGAAAGCGAACAACCGAATCCGTGTTGCCAACGTAAATCCATTGCGGATCCGGCCCCGGAGGATAAAAGTTGACGCCAAAGGGACGGTTGAGCCCGGTGACAAAGGTCTCCGACTGCGCGGCCTGGCCGTCCGGGGTTATTCCTCGGAAGACCAGTATGTTGCCAGTGTGGCTTTCGGCAACGAAAGAATCGCCGTTGGGTGCCGTGCGAATCAGCCGCGGTTCGTCGAGCCCGGATGCATACAGCTCGACTTTGAATCCAGGCAGAACTTGCGGCCAGGCCTCCTTGGGGCGCGGCACGAGTTGCGGACCATTGCCGGACGACGCGGTGGCGAGCGGATCGGGCAGATCTTTCAACGTGATCTTGCGAATCGTGCCAGGCTTCTCGAAACGGTAGTCGGTGAATGGCGCTTTGGGAGGCGGGGAGTTCGTGGCAGTCGCTACGGCTTCGTCGGCTGAAAGTGGAACGCGGGGAGAGCCCGGTTTGAGGCTGCCAAGAACACGGAGATAGTTGACGATCTGCCACCTCTGCTCCTCCGACAGGCTCTCCCAGGACGGCATGCCGTTGCTCACATCGCCCTTGGTGATGTACCAGAAGAGCTCGCCGTCGCTGGCGCCCTGGGCTTTGCCGGTGGCCAACGGGGGAAGGTTTCCGGTACCTTCTCCGTTTTGTCCGTGACAAGCCGCGCAGCGGAGAACATAGTCGGCTCTGGCGGAAGCGGGGTGCTGGCCCTCGTAAGGATTTTTCTGCTGCTTGGAGGATAGCGGCGCGCTATGGAAGCTTGGGTTCTGGGCCGGGGATGCAGCAATCAGAAGAGGAGATGTTACCATGCAGATTGCGAGCGCAGCTTTAAACATGCCCTTGCTCTCTTTCAAGTTGATGGTGACCTCCTAAATCGACACTGGCTGAGCAGGCTCTCCGCTTCCTTGATGGAAATTTTAAGCGCTCCGGCGAATGGAAAGTTTACCACCAGGACTGACGCACCGCATATTGCCACCAGTGCTAGGTTTCGGTCGGCGCGTCGACACCGGGCGAGTGCAGGCCCGTCCAAGCTTCGGCGTTCGATCGAAAAAGACGGGTGACATCACGCTGAATGTCGTCGCGCGTCACACCACGACCGTCCTCCGACAGCAGACGATAGGTATCGGGAAGGATACGCGTTAACGTCCGCCGCGTGTTGTTCCATTTGTAGATCACTTGTTCGAGCACGCGGGCATCGGAGTGTTGTGGAATAAAACTCGTTCCCAACATCTCGATGCGCTCGCGGGTGATCTCCTCCACAATCGAAGGATTGTTCATGAACCACCAGCAACCGAAGGGCATCAAATTGCTGAACTTGCGGGCATAAACGCACAGTTCATGCTGGTTCTCGCGGCTGAGCGCACTCACCAGAAAGCGGTTGTCCGGAAATTCGCGGCATAAGTTTTCAAGAGCCAGCATGTTCGATCGGCCCACGGCGTCGCCCGCCAAGCGCAGTGCCGGACTAACCTGCTTACGAACGCCCATCATGAGCGATACCGGTATTCCTAATTCGCGGCAAGCAGGAAGCACCGCATCCTTTAGCAATCGATTGCCAGCTGTGTCTTGAGGATATTCGAAAGTGTCTGGCAGAGAGACTGCCAGGTAGACCGGCTGCATGCGCGCGTACCAATCCATCAAGAACCGCCGCACTTCCGCGGCAGACTTCTCCGAGGCGAGCTCGTCAACCTTGTAGCCTTGGCTGGCTAGCACCTGCCAGTGCGCGGACCAGGCGCATAAAATTCGATCTAAGCGCAACACAGCGCGAAATTGACGGTGATTCACCATCCCCTTCATCCAGATCGCGCTTTCCTCTGGATCGAGCGGATCGTTCGTCATGACTACTTCGCTGACACCCGCCATCTGCAGCACCCGCTCAATGTGCCGCTCGATGGTTTGCGCTTTGAAGAAAGCCCTTGCTTCGGCCAAACCCGCTCGATCTGTCGGCAATTGGAAAGCCTGGAGCACAGCGATGACTCCGCGCGTGGCCTCCGAGATAGGAGTATTTTCTACGAACAGAGTCCGCCAGATGGCATCAGCTTGCTCGCGCTTGGAAAGCGACCAGTATTGCTCCGGGTTGGCATCAGAAGAGCGGAAGAATTCTGCTTCCAGATAATGATAGGTCAGGAGTTCGTCGATGCCCCACAATCCAAGCTTGCCGAATGCCGGAGGATACAAATGCGTGTGAATATCGACGAATTGTGTGGTCGTGAGTACATCCTCGACAGCCAAAGGAATTTGCTCTTCCGTGAGAGGACCGCCATTTGTCGGGACGAGTCCGCCGCCTGATGATTTGAGAGACTCGATGCTCATGCCTTGCACCGGTTTTTGTTATTTTTGTGCATAAAGGTCCCCTCCTGGCCACGGGTCGCATGTCGCGGGCGGCTGTGATGTATGAGGTCGGTGCGCCGCCTCGGTCAACTTTTCAAGCGGTACCCTTAACGGGGTCGCAAGTCTCGCAGACTACAAACCGTGCTGCGAGGTGTCAAATTGTAAGAATTGAAGATAATATTCAGCCAAACTTAACGAATCTAATCAGCGTGAGGCTGCCGGGTGCGTCGTAGTCGTAGGCATCGGTGACCGCGCCCGGGGCACCGATCAGGGCGCGCACGCTGACGTGGCCGTCGGGGACGTAAAGCCGAACGAACGTAGTGGCTCCGGACGGATGGTGAAGAGAACGATACGAATCTGCTCGACAGAGTCCGATTCTGAGCGACTCGACTTCCCTGATGCACGGATAATTAGCAGATGGCTGGGGCACTCAGGGCCATCGTGTGGGGCGGCGTAGCGTCGGCTATTCTTGATGGCATAGCCGCGAGCGTTCAGTTTGGACTGAAAGGGATCAAGCCGCTGCACGTCTGGCAAGGGGTCGCCAGTGGATTATTGGGCGTGCGAGCGTTCCGCGAAGGATGGGTGAGCGGAGGATTCGGACTGCTGCTGCATTTCCTGATTGCGGTCAGCGTTGCGACGGTGTTTGTCGAGGCGTGCCTGCAATTTCCTTTTCTCGCGCGAGCATACTGGATTTCTGGACCGCTCTACGGGGTGATCGTTTTTCTGGTGATGAATTTGGCTGTGGTGCCACTCTCTAGAAGACCCGAGAGGCCGGCATCTTCCGAAGTCATCTTCGTCCAATTGATCATTCACGTTCTTTTTGTCGGGATGCCAATTGCAATGGCCGCGAACCGATTTAGTTTCCCTGGATAGTGCGGAGGAGAATATGAGCGCCGCTTCTGCTGTCTTGCCCGTGCAAAAACCAAATGCGATGCTAGCGATTCTCGCGGGCGGGCTGTTGGCAGGAAGTCTGGACCTCGGCTCTGCATTCATCACCTTTGGAGCGGGGGTGCCGCGTGTCATCGCCGCCGGACTGCTTGGACCGACGGCTGTGCACGGCGGTCGGGGCTTCTACGTGCTTGGGATTGCGCTGCAGTTTTTTATCGCGATCTCCGCGGCGGCCGTGTACTACGCAGCGAGCCGGAAACTTACATTCCTCAAGCACCACGCGCTGGTCTGCGGATTGTTCTACGGCATCGCCGTATTCCTGGTTATGAATCTGATTGTCCTGCCGCTTTCAGCGCTTCACTTTCGGGGCCCGTTCCAGCTTGCAGGGCTCATCGAAGGCCTGTTGGTGCACATGTTCCTCATAGGGTTGCCGATTTCCTTCAGCGTTCGCCACTATGCGAAATAAAGGGAGTGGGGCATCGCGGAAGCTCCTGGGCATCGCGATTACATACCTATTTCTTACCCTACTTCTATTATCCAACTCACTCAGCCAGCAAGAGGGTCTCGACAGTTTGGGGCTATGCAGTGGAAGAGTTATAGCCGCATAAGAAAACATTCCGCTGGACATCCATCACCCTGCATTCCTGTACGGGGTTCGGGACGAAGAAACTATGGGGCCCGGAACGCTACCTCATCTTTCCGATCCTGAGGAGGGTGATCCATCTCGACGCTCTGGGATAGAAAGTGCCGACGAAAATCAGCGGGGAACCCACGTGGGATTGTGGGTGAAGAGACCGTCAACGAAACCCATTTGGTAGACAATGAAGAGACCGAAGGCGAGGCTTACCAGCCCTGAGACGACTCCCAAGCCGCGATGGAGACTAGCAAAGCGTTTTTCGGAAAACGTAAAGGGGACGGCAATCGCGGCTGTGATAAGCATCATGCCGACGACGGTGCCAATCCCGAAGACGAGAAGATATAAGACTGCCCAGGATGGAACACGGATCGTTGTGAGCACGAGTAAGGCAACGGCGGCCGAGCCGGCTAGACCGTGAACGACGCCAACAGCCAAGGGTCGGACGATGTGATAGAGGCCCAGGCGGCCAAAGACGCGATCCATCCAGCCCACGGGCGTCTCGTCGTTAGTGTGGCCGTGTTTTTCGGGACTGTGGCCATGAGCATGGCTGTGAATGTAGTCCCCGTGTCCATGGGAATGCGAGTGCAGCTCAAGCTGCGAGGGCGTGAGGTTTTCCGTAATCCAGCGCATCGTCCCCGTGAGATTCAGAATTCCGAGAAGAATCAACATCAGGCCAACCGAGAGCTCCATGGTGAGACCAACTCTGGTTGGAATTACAATGCCGAACAGGATGATTGCGGAGCCCACGACGAGAATCGTTATGGTGTGACCGACCCCCCAGAGAACACCGATCACAGCGCCTTGACGAATGCTGCGCTGGCGGCTGACGATCGTCGCGACCGCGATGACATGGTCCGGATCGGTAGCGTGACGCACGCCGAGGAAGAAGCCGAGAGCAATGATGGAGAGGAGAGTGATCATTTGTTCTTAGACCGCGGGCGGCAGCCCGGAGGCGCGTGCGCCAATTCTCTAGAAATTCTCTTATGCCTTCTCCTGTTTTGGACGAAGGTCTCGAGACCTCCATGGACATTTCGTCCGGCTGCGGCTCCATGGCATTCTACAACATCGGCGAGATCCGATTTTGTGATAATGGTCGCGTCCGCGCCGCTGGATACTTTACGGGCTTGTCCTCGCCGACAGTTACCGAAAGCAGCATGAAAGCAAGACTTCGCCGAAATCGTAGGACGACGGGAACACCAGCCTGCCAACTTCTGCTATGAACACAAAAGCGTGACTCTGGAAATCCCAGCCGTTGAACGCATTTCGAACCATCGCTGCTTTAGTGCCTTTCCATCTTCTCGCAGTCCTCGGAACAACTCTCTGGGACGCTGCCAAACAGCAAGGCGGTAAGACCTTATCTCAATTCGGGGTCACGGCCTCAGGAAAATTTCAAAAGGAAGAGTGTTCGAGGATCTGGCTCACAGGCTCTTCAGCGTCAATCTCGTTCGAGCCTCCACGCGCCGGCGGGTTCGGCAGCGCCGCGACCAGTCGGCGCGTATATGCATGTCGCGGCGAATGAAATATGTTTTCCGGCGTGCCGCACTCTACGATCTGCCCCTCGTGGAGAATACAGATCCGATGGCATAGGGCGGCAACCGACAAAAGGTCATGGGATATGTAAAGGATTGCGGTTCCCATCTCCCGGTTTAATGCTGTGAACAAATTGAGTATTTCAGATTGTGTGATTGGGTCAAGAGCGCTGGTCGCCTCGTCGGCGAGCAGCAGCGCCGGCCGGTGCAGGGTCGCCATAGCGATGCACACGCGCTGTCCCTGGCCCAAGCTCAATTGCGAAGGCCGTCTGCGAAGAAACTCATCGTCGAATGGCAAGGTGACGCTCTCCAATGCCCGCCGTATGACCGCGGCCCCTTGCGCAGCGCTTCCTCGCTCGTGCGCCTTCCAGGCCTCCCGCAACTGCGCTCCAATGGAAAGCGCCGGATTCAGGGCTGTGAGCGGACTCTGCAACACAATACTGATTTCCTTGCCGCGAATCGCTCTGAGCTCCTTTTCCGAACTCCTCAGCAGATCTTTTCCGTTGAACAGGACCTCGCCACTGACTTCGCCACCCTTCACGGGAAGAAGTCCCATCAGTGCGAGAGCCAGCGTACTTTTCCCGGATCCGCTCTGCCCCACTAATCCCACTATTTCCCTCCGCTCGATACCCAAAGCAACCTTTCGGAGCACACCCCGTTTGTTGCGGTAGTCCACCGAAAGATTGGCGGCAAGCAGCGGTCCAGGAAAACTCACTTACTCGCCCCCATCGCCCTGCCAGGTTTCAGTCGCAGCGACTCGATATTCCAAAACGCCTGGGGATTGAGCGCCACCGGAGCCGCCCCGTCAAGTTCGGAGGAAACAGCCGACAGCGCGTCCTGGTTGACAAGATAGATGAACGGCTGCTGCTCCGCGACAATCTGCTGCACGCGGTCAAACTTGGCCTTGCGCACTTTCTCGCTGGGCGCAGCCGCTTGTTCCCGCATAAGTTTGTCTATTTCCGCCTCCCAAGCCGTCGCCGGTGTTTTCTGATTCGGGTTCCACTGATGGTCTTCGCCGGAACTCATCCACACGGTCAATTGACCGTTGGGATCGAGGTCGGTGTTCACCAACCCCAGCAAGCACGCGTCATAATCAAACGTGCGCGTGATTCGCTCGATCAGGGCAGGAAAGTCCAGCGTGACAACCTTCATGGCGATGCCAATCTCCGAGAGGTCCTGCTGAATCATCGTCGCCATTTTTTCACGCGCCGTGTTCCCGGAATTGGTGATCACCGTAAATTCAACGCGATTGCCCGCGCTGTCCTTCAGGATGTTATTTTCCAGCCGAAATCCTGCCCGAGAGAGCTGTTGAATCGCTCCCTGCGGATCGTGTTTGAGAGCAGGGAGCGAGGCGTTAAACCAAAAATGATTGGACGGCGACACCGGGCCATAAGCAGGCGTTGCATACCCGTCGAACACAACTCGCGCCAGGTCGTCCCGGTTGATGGCCATAGAAATGCCCTTGCGGAAATCCGTAGTCCGGAACCACTTTTTCTTGTACTCGGGCAGAGTGGACGCTGCCACCTGATTGAACCAAATCTCTTCGCCATCAAGTCCCGTCCCCGCGTTCCGCGCGGCACCGGGCGATTCCTTCTGAAGCCGGTCGAACTGCTCCGCATCGAGACGGTTGATCAGTTGCAATTCCCCGCGCCGGAAGCGCATCAACTCGACATCGCGGTTCCTTTGAATATCCAGTCGGACCACCTCTATGTACGGCAGCGCATGGCCCTCGGCATCATGTTTCCAGTAATTGGGGTTGCGCCGAAGAAGGACATAAGAGCCCGCCACGTATTGCGAAACGTAGTAGGGCCCCAGCACGCTCATTTCTTTTTTGGGAGACTTTGCCGAAAGGATGGCCACCTGATCGAACAATCGCTCGAGACCAGCAACAAGAGCTGGAAACGAAATGACGGCTACATCCGAAGACGGAGTCTCGACGTCGATCGTCCCCTCCGCGGTTCGAAACGCGTCGCCTGTCGCCGAGTGCGTTTCGGGATCCATGAGAAGTTTCATGGTGTACGCCACGTCCGCTGACGAGAACGGCGTGCCATCCGAAAAATAAACACCCTTGCGCAAATGAAATGTAACTTTCCGTCCGTCCCGCGACACCTGCCAGGATTCCGCCAGGGCGGGTTCAAGAGCCTGCGTCTGCCGATTGACGCGAATCAAAACCCCACCCGTCAAGTACCGCACGTTTTCCGAAGCTTCATCATCCACGAAAATGGGATTAAACGTCTTGGGTTCGCCATGCAGGCAAAAACGCAATTCGGCCCCGGATTGCCCGCGCCCAGACGGCACCGAGCCAAGGAACAAGCACAGAGAAAGCAACGAAACCACACATCGTAGAGAACGCCGCATCACGCTAGTTCCTCCGAGCCAGAAAAAACAAATTGAAAACAAATGACGGTCAGCACCAGAACAAATAAGGGAACCAATCGGCACGGGTTGGCCGCCATGGCCGAGAAATCCTCGGCCCCATGCAGCAGATTTCCCCAGGATGGCAATGGCTCCATCACTCCCAGTCCCAACATGCTCAGCGTTGCTTCCGTCAGAATAAAAACCGGGATCGAAATCCAGAACTGCGCCAAAAAAACAGGCCGAAGACACGGAATCACCTGCCGAAGCAATATTTGCGATTGCCGGCATCCCAGTGCTCGGGCCAGCAGGATGTGATCCGCGTCTCGCAGATTTCGCGCGGCCGCCCAAACCACGCGCAGCGACGAAGGCCACCCGAGAACGCCTAGAGTCACGAAGGTGGCGACCACCGAGAGGACGGGCGCTACATCGAGGGGCAAAAGAGCGCGCAGCGCGATCAGCACGAAAAGCAGCGGCAGCGACATCGAGAGGTCGGCGGACGCGAGAATAATCTTCTCGAGCCACCCTCCCCGCAACCCGGCGAGTCCTCCTAGGATGGCTGCAAGGATAGTCGCCAGCAACGCCGCCGCCGGCGCCAGCAGCAAGGAAACGCGCGTCCCATAAATGACACGAGTGAATAGATCTCTTCCCAGCCCGTCCGTTCCAAGCCAATGCGTTAGAGATGGCGCGGTATTCGGAATCTCCCGAAACTGGTGCGCATACGAATAACGAGTGAAGCTTCCCGCGAATAGCCCCAAAGCGAGAATAATGACCAGGGTCACACGGCAGATCAGGCGAAGCATTCGCTGCGCCTTCACGGCTGCCTCTCTTGTATCGCCCCGGCAAGGCAATTGACTCCTGCAGTCAGTAGCGTCACGAACAACGTGATGCTGGTCAGCAAAGGCAAGTCGCGATTCAGGGCCGCTTGCCACGCCAATTGCCCCATCCCGGGAGAATCGGAAAGAGCTTCCAGCGGAATCGCCGCGCCAAACGCCATGCTTGCCGAGAGGCCAAGAAGAGCCACGAGCGGCTGCCACGCCGCAGGAATCACATGCCGAAAAAGGATGCCATTGCTGCTCACGCCGCGGGCACGCGCCGCCAGCACAAACGGCCGTGCGTGGGCCTGTGCCAGTATGTTGTGCTGATAACGAAAAAGCTTTGGAAGTGTGATGACCGCGATTCCCAGAAAGACCGGCACCCGCAAATACAAACACAGGAGAGCCACGACTGCCGTCGGCAATGCAATCAGAAGCCCGGTCACAGCCGTCGCCGAATACTCCAACACCCAGCTTCGCCAACGGATAGTCAGCAGCGAAAGAACCGACGCCGTAATCCACGCCGTTGTCAATCCGAGGAAAACTGCCCGTATCGTGAAAGGAGCCCGTTCCTTGAGAAGTCCAGCAACAGGCCGTTCGAGAAAGGCTGAGGTTCCCAGATTCCCGTGGAGCAATCCCGAAATGTAGCCCCGGTAGTAGGAAATCAGTCCGCCGCCCAATCGATATTCGTTTCGAATGGCATCCCGGGAAGCCGCGGAAAGCCGTGGATCAAGTTCCCGTTCGTCCGCTCCATAACCAGGAGCGAACCGCACCATGGTCGCGCAAAGCAGCGCTCCGACGATCGCCAGCGCCGTGAGCAGAAGTACTTTCTGCGCGAGTTTTGAAATCCAATGTGCCATGGCCGCAGTGCAACGAGAACCTTTCCGCGTCAGCCTCATCCGTTTGAGCTGACCACAACCTGCGTCAGCGACGGTGCGCCTCTTTCTCGATAGTGGTTTTCCTTGGCTTCATACATACTCCGATCCGCCTCGGAGAGCAGCTCTTCCGCCGTCAAGCCATCCTTTGGATAAAACGCCGCGCCCACGCTCGCCGTAACCACCTTCTTGCAACAAATAGCCTCACCGGCTTGCTCCACCGCAAGTTCCACTCTCGGAAGTAATTCCTTGACCGTTGTCGCGGTGAATTCCGGAAGAACCAAAATGAACTCGTCTCCACCCAGACGTCCGACCAGATCGAACTCCCGGCATACGGTGCGCAGGTTCTTCGCGATCTGCTCCAGGAGTTTGTTCCCCACTAGATGTCCGTAATTATCGTTGACGGTCTTGAAGCCATTGAGGTCGCAAAGCAAGACCGCTAGATGCTGCCCGCTGCGCTTCGAACGTGCCAGCTCGCTATCCAGGTGCGCGCAAATCGATCGGGCGTTTGGCAAACCGGTGAGGAAATCCGTACTCGCTGAGTCTTGCGCTTTCTCAAACTGCAGCGAGTTCTCCACGGACAAGCCCAGCTTCGAGCTAGCCGCCAGCAACATGCGCATATGATCTTTTGTAAATGCCTGCTTCTCTTTCAGGTATACCGCCAGGACTCCAGCGACCCCTTCCCTTCCTTGGAGCGGAATGGAAAGTGTCGATCGCAACACGGTGACGCGAGACGGATCGCCGAGATGCCTGGATTCGGCCATCGGGTCGCCATTGATGATTGGTTTGTTGTGCTTCGCGACCCACCCGGAAACTCCCTGCCCTATCGGCACCTCCAACGTGCGGAAAAGGTCATAGTCGACTCCGTGCACATAACGCGGATTCAGCTTTTCACCATCGCACACATAGAAAACGATTAAGTCGTGCGGAACCATTTCCTTCAATCGAACTGCAACGACCGAGAGCGTTTCACGCAAACTCAAGGAATTGCCAAGCGTCTGGGCCAGTTCGAACAGTAGCTGCGCCTCCTGCCGAGCGGAAACGATTGACGCTAGAAAAGAAGTCGTTCGAACCTCCGAGGCGTTGGGCACCTCCGCAAATCCCGCCGACGGAACAGATCGATTAGGGTTGGCGACAGATGGAAAAGGACTCTTCGTGCTCTGGGATCGACTCACGACCTGCTCGAGTTCGGGGTACCTCTTTTCGATCGCCTCGACCACCCGCGGATCAAAACTCGTCTCTATCTCTGAAATCAGATGCTTCATGGCCTCATCAGCAGACATCGCGCGGCGGTACGGTCGTTCCGATGTGAGCGCGTCAAAACAGTCCACTACCGACAGGATCCGTGCCCCGATGGGAATCGCTTGCCCTTTCAATCCGTGCGGATATCCCGTCCCATCCCACTTTTCGTGGTGAGACCGAACAATCGGAACAACTGGGTAGGGAAATTGGACGCGGTCCAGGATTTCCGCGCCAACGATTGGATGGATTTTCATCCGATCGAATTCTTCCGGCGTCAGCTTTCCGGGCTTGGAGAGTATTTGTTCTGGAACCGCCAGCTTGCCGATGTCGTGAAGCATCGAGGCGGCGCGCAGCGCGTTCAGTTCCGCGTCGCCCAACCCCAAATCTTTCCCGAGCTGCACCGCGTAGGTCTGCACCCGTTTCAAGTGATCATGCGTACTGTGATCTTTGGCCTCGATGGCAAGTGACAGCGCCTCAATCGTTCGCAGGTGCAGGTCCGCAATCTCCTCGGTATGTTTCTTCTCAGCCTCCAAACGATCCAGATAGATCCGATAAGACCGGTACATCCAATACACCAGCGGCAGGACCAGGATTGCGAATTGCCATCCGAACGCCCGATTGATCAGGCTTACGCCTCCCGCGATCATCGCGCCCAACAAATAATAGGGAAACGACCACAGATAACATTCTTTCCAAACCAGCAGCGGATTCCGCCTCTGGGTCAGAGCGATGATTCCCGAGACGGACATCGTATTTATCGCAAAGTAGGTCGTTGAAGCCGAAACCAGCAACAACGGCCAAGCAAGCCCCAGATGGGAAGCGAACCTGCTGTGAAATACAAGATTTGCCGCGGTGATCGAAATCGAAAGATTGGCAAAATTGAATAGAATCTGGATAAGTCGCGGCCGAGGTTTCGACTGCCAAATCGACTGCACCAAACCCCCGAAGCATCCCATGAGCAGTGTCTCGGGGTGCGACAAATCCAGAATCCCCACAAGGATGAACAGGAAATTGGCGGACATGGTCGCCTCAATCCCGGGAAGCCGCACCTTAAATAACGAAGCGGCCAGTGCCACCCCGAAAAAACACGCAAACCGAAGTTCGCTTTCCGGGTGCCAATGCAAAAGTGCGTAAGGCAACAGCGGAATTCCGATCACTACTTGCAACAATATGAACAGTGTCGCCGGCAAACTCAGTTTTTGGCCCTTCTTGCCAGGGGCAGCCCAAATCTCCTGGTATCTATCGGCAATCAATAGGAAGACCCTGCCTAGCCATGATTTCGGACGCACACCGACGGCGTCGCTCCCGCTCGCCATCTCAGGCTGGCGAGCAGGATTCAACGAATCACTCGCTTCTCTGGCGCTTTGTGTGGGCATGTGTTCCTGGATCGGCAACGCAAATCCTACGGGTCCCTCTTGGTACATCCAGTGTCCGGAATAAAGGACCCTATGCCCATAGTACGAGTGGTGAGTTTTGTCCCAAGATTAACCCTGGAGGAAACGGGCTTTTCCCGGTGTTCCAGGCCGACGATCGTTAGCCATTCGCGATTCGGTTTCCCTTGCAGGCGCCGCAAACCCCGGCCAAAACTGGGCCTACTTTGGTACTAGCCCGCCCCCACCCATGTACCATCGACTGAAATAACGTCCAACGCTTAAAACTTAGGGAGCCCGAAATGCAAGTCCTAGCATCCGGTCGGCAACACCCTGCACTTATGTGGAAAGCGAGAAAAAATGCATCGCAGCCCGTTTAAGAACTCAAAGAGTAAGCACGGCGGACTATTAAGAACGACTACCTGGGGTACGCTGATCGCCCTTTCCCTCCTGATCGCCGGCGTGGGATTGACAGGCCCTCTCTTTCATCCTCTTGGGAACCCGCAAGTCCTTCAAACGGCGGCTGATACCACGCCCGATCAGGCTGCGGCTCTTCCGACAGCCACGCGGGACTCTTACAACGCCGGGTCCAATAGGCGCGATTTGAGCCGCGCCTCGACCCCGTATCCTCAGTCTGGGATAGCAGAGAACAGTGCGATTCCTAGCCGGTCACTCGCCACAGTCGCTGGCAGCCCAGTTCTGCCGCAGTCCACGCTGGCAAGTACCAAGGATCAATCTGCCCACCAGCAAGAACCCGGGTCTGGCGTGGCGTCGACCGATGTCGTGAGCTTCCAAACCCAGATCGCAGCCAAAATCGCTCCCGACCTTAAAGGTCTTGACCCCGAGAAGCCCGTGGACGTCATCGTGCAGTTCAAGAGATCAGCAGCCTCGTCTGACCTCACCGCTGACGGCGCAACGGTAAAGTCCAATCTCTCCCTCATACATGCCCAGTTGGTAACTATTCAGGGTTCTAATCTGAACAGCCTCGCTTCCCACTCTAACGTGGCCTACATTTCTCCAAACCGCCAGGTTCGCGGCGCGATGGACCCTGTCGTCACCGCCGTCAACGCGGACATCGCCTACTCCAGCGGCTGGGATGGCACCGGCGTTGGCGTCGCCGTCATCGACAGCGGCGTCGGCAATGTTTCTGACCTGAATTCTGATGGAAATGCCATCCCGTCTCGTGTCGTTTATAACCAAAGCTTTGTGCCGGGCGATTCCTCCCTGACTGACGCCTACGGTCACGGAACTCACGTGGCCGGTATTGTCGCTGGAAACGCCTACAATTCCATCAGCCTGCAGAACTACCCGAACGTATATCGCGGCATCGCCCCGGCAGCCAATATCATCGCCTTGCGCGTACTGGACGGCACTGGCGCGAGCGTCGACAGTTCGGTGATTGCCGCGATTCAACAAGCCATCAATCTCAAAAACACCTACAACATTCGGGTGATCAATCTGTCGCTATCTCGCGGCGTCTATGAGAGCTACACGCTCGATCCTCTGTGCCAGGCAGTGGAATCCGCATGGCAAGCAGGCATCGTCGTGGTGGCCGCGGCGGGCAACATGGGTGAATACGACGGAGCCGGCACGAATGGATACGCCACAATCGGCGCGCCCGGCAACGATCCCCTCGTGATCACCGTTGGCGCCACCAATACTCACGGTACGGGCTCGCAAGCCGCCCAGACCGTGACGAGCTATAGCTCGAAAGGCCCGACGACGTTTGATCACATTGTAAAGCCGGATCTCGTCGCCCCGGGTAATTCCGTGGTATCGCTACTGGCGTCTCCGAATACCACACTGATCACCGAGTATCCCTCACTCGCGGTTTTCCCCTGCAACGGATCCGGGATGGACTGCGGTTCTCAATACGGGCCCGCAGACTACATGACAATGAGCGGCACGAGCATGTCCACGCCGGTGGTAAGCGGTGTCGCGGCCCTGCTTGTCCAACAAAACCCGTCCCTCACTCCAGACCAGGTGAAAGCCCGCTTAATGAAGACGGCCTGGAAAGGCTTTGGGCAATACACAACAGCGAAG
>Ga0210407_10001662_pt1 | contig 20392 bp, 18 predicted proteins | sample IncBWC27MmetaG_FD_150860 | JGI IMG/M metagenome (GOLD analysis project Ga0210407, IMG submission 150860) | Forest soil microbial communities from Barre Woods Harvard Forest LTER site, Petersham, Massachusetts, United States - Inc-BW-C-27-M | ecosystem: Environmental > Terrestrial > Soil >... | reverse complement strand
GACCATGCGCATGAAATTCTTCCCGTGCGCAGCGGCGCTCGATACACGATGGCGATCTGGTTCACCAAGCAGCAACGCTTCGCGATCGGGAACTTTTCTTCACCCGCCGCGCGGTGAGCCGCGTCTCCCGCGCCCCGCTTGCGGGGAGAGGGTCGGGGCAAGGGGCCGGTCCGCAGCGGCTCAGCAGCCGCAGACCCGGAGAGAGCTGGCCCCTCACCCGGACCCCGCGCTGCCCGCGGTTTCCGACTTCTCCCCGCAAGCGGGGTGAGGCGATTAGCGCCACTCACCGGCCGCCAGGTGCTGCAAGGCGTCCCGCACCTCACAGATCACGCTGTTCCAGTCGCCGGGACAGGGCTGACGAAATTGTCGCAGGGTCGGGTACCAAAGACTGTCGTCGCGGTTCAGCAACCAGCGCCAGCAGGTATCAAAGCGGTTTAACAGCCAAACCGGCTTGCCGAGCGCGCCGGCCAGGTGGGCGACCGACGTATCGACACTGATGACGAGGTCGAGATTGACGATGAGCGCCGCGGTATCCTCGAAGTCATGAAGGTCGGCGGTAAAATCATGGAGCGTCATTCCATGTGGCGGGCCATGTAGCGGGTGGGTGGCCTGAGCAGCCAGCTCATATTTCTGCAGTGAGACAAAACTGACGCCTGACACTTCACTAAGCGGCGCCATCGCGTCGAGAGCGATGGAGCGGCGACGGTCGAAGGCGGCTTCCTCCGGTCGGTTCAACCGCTGGCTACCGGCCCATACGAGCCCGATCCTCAGGCCATCGAGACCGGCGAGCCGCTCATGCCAGTTTGCGGCGAGCGCAGGGTCCGCGGACAAGTAAGGCGTCGCCGCAGGAATGGTATCGAGAGTGGTGCCGAAGGCCCGGGGCAGGCTCAATAGTGGGCAGTGCAGATCAAAGCGCGGCAATCCGTCGCCATGGGGAACGATCTCCATGATGCCCGGCAGCCGGGAGAGCAGTCGCACCAGCGGAGCTTGAACCTCGAGGATGATCCTGGCGCCGCAAGCTATCAACGGCACGTAGCGGCAGAACTGTAGTGTGTCGCCGAAGCCCTGCTCGGCGTGCAGCAGGATGATGCGATCCCCGATCGTCTCCCCGTTCCACAGCGGTGCCGAGAAAGCACGGGCTCTCCCCGAAAGCTGCTTTGTCTTCCAGCGCCACTCATACTCTTTCCACCCTTCTTCGAACCGGCCGGCCAATAGGAGAGCGTAGCCGAGGGTGAAGTGAGCCTCGGGAGACTCTGGCTGGAGGCGTAGGGCCTCTCGGCAGCTCGCCTCCGCCTCTGCCGGCCGGCCGAGAGCATTCAGTGCAGTGCCGAGGTTGTTGTGAGCCTCGGGGCAATTTGGCCGGAGGCGCAGAGCCTCTCGATAGTTCGCCTCCGCCTCTGCCGGCCGGCCGAGGGCATGCAGCGCGTAGCCGAGGTTGATGTGAGCCTCGGGAGAATCCGGCCGGAGGCGTAGGGCCTCTCGGCAGCTCGCCTCCGCCTCTGCCGACCGGCCGAGAGCATGCAGCGCGATGCCGAGGTTGATGTGAGCCTCGGGGTAATTCGGCCGGAGGCGCAGGGCCTCTCGATAGTTCGCCTCCGCCTGTGCCGGCCGGCCGAGGGCATACAGCACGATGCCGAGGTTGTTGTGAGCCTCGGGATTCTCCGGTCGAAGCCGCAGAGCCTCCCTGTGGCTCGCCTCCGCCTCTGCCGGTCGGCCGAGGGCATGCAGCGCATTGCCGAGGTTGATGTGAGCCTCGGGATAATCCGGCCGGAGACGCAGGGCCTCTCGGCAGCTCGCCTCCGCCTCTGCCGGCCGGCCGAGGGCATACAGCACATTGCCGAGGTTGTTGTGAGAATCGCTAAGGTCCGGCCGGACCAGGCCGAAATTACGCAAAGCGGCGCCGAGATTGCTGTAGCCGTCTGGACGGGTGCCATGCAATGCGATCGCCTGACGAATGTAGTCGATCGCAAGGTCATTGCGCCCCATTTGAAGGGCGATGATGCCCAGCAGATGCAGGGCGTCGGCATGGGCGGGACAACTGGTCAAAAGGCGGCGATAAGCGGTCTGGGCCTGCTGCAGCCTGTCGGCTCGATGGTCGAGGAGGCCGCGTCCAAATAGATCAGTGACAGCAGAACCCGCGGAGTTCACCGGTCCGTCCGCCCGTCTGGCCGAGCGCATTTGCCGACGCTGCTGGCGATTCATGCCGGGAGGCTACAGGACATTTTAGTTGAAAGCCCGAACCCATTAGCGTCAGCGGCTGCCTGGAGTCGGGCCGTTCCGAGCCCTCGCTGGGTTACGGCCAGGCGTTTTCAGCAGCCTCCTACGCGCGGCCCCCAGAGCCGCTTTGATGCGATCGCCGCTCCCTCGACCATGGCACCCAGTTTTTTGAACGAAATGTCGGGGTCGAGCTTGCCGTAGCCGGCAAAGGTGCCGAAGCCGCAATCGCTGCCGGCGATGACGCGCTCGCGGCCGACGATGTCGGCGAACTGCCAGATGCGCTGGGCGACGAGCTCCGGGTGCTCGACGTAGTTGGTCGAGGTGTCGAGCACGCCCGGGATCAGGATCTTGTCGTCGGGCAGCTTGGTTTTCCGCCATACCGTCCACTCATGCGCGTGCCGCGGATTGGCCGCCTCGACGACCAATGCCATGGGCTTCGCCTTAACGAGGATCGGAGCAACCTTGGCGAACGCGATATCGTGATCGTGCGGTCCCTCATAATTGCCCCAGCAGATGTGGATGCGCGCCCGATCCGCCGGGACATTGCGCAAAGCATGGTTCAGCACGTCGACGTGAAATGCCGCGCGTTTGAGAAACTCCGCTTCGCCGAGTTCCTGAAAGCTGGTGTGACGCGCCATTGCGAGATCGGGGCAATCGAGCTGCAAGACAAAGCCCGCGTTGACGATCGCCTCGTATTCGTCCTGCATCGCCGTGGCGATGGCTTCGACATAGGCCTCGTGCGAGGGATAATGCCGGTTGGTCTGGAACACCGGTACGAGACCGGGCGAGGCCGCGGTCATGAACCCTTCGGCAACCTGGACCTGGCCAAGCGCGTCGCGCAGATTGGCGAGATCGTGCTCGAGCGGCTCGCGGTCGCGCACCGCCACTGGACCGACGCAGACCGAACGCCGCGCGATATTGGCCCCGGTCATCCGCTCATAAGCGGCGAGAAAATTCGGGTGGTCCCGAGTGTCGAGCCGCGGCATCGCCGGCTCATGGCCGGCAAACCCCGAGAGCCGGTCGGCGACATAGGTCGAGTAGCCCGGCTTCGACATCTCGCCGTCATTGACGATGTCGATGCCGGTTTGGGCCTGGCGGCGGACGATGTCGAGGACCGCCTGCCGGGTCAGGCGATCGAGTGCGGCCTTGTCATAGGCCTCGCCCTGATCCTTGCGCACCAGCAGTTCGCGCAACTCGGGCGGGCGCGGCAGGCTGCCGACATGGGTCGTCAGAATGCGGTCCTGGCTCGTCTTCATCGCCGTTCACCCCCTTATGAAACGCCGCAGAATGCGCCTCTCCGCCCTCTCCGACAAGCCACGGCCGCCCTCACTCGATGACCTCGTCGGCGAGGGCAAGCAACGTGTAGGGTATCGTCAACCCCAGCGCTTTGGCGGTCTTCATATTGATCACCAACTCGAACTTCGTCGGCTGCTCGACCGGGAGATCAGCCGGCTTGGCGCCCTTCAAGATCTTGTCCACGTAGTTTGCGACGCGACGCACCCTGGCGAAGTTGTCCACCCCGTATGACATCAGGCCACCGGCCGCGACGAACCCTTTGTTGGGAGCCATCGTCGGAAGCCGGGCTTTGGCTGTCAGGTCAGCCATTCGTTGCGGACGCTGGCCAAAGATTGGGGTCGGCATGACGATCAGAGCGCTAGCGCGCTGCTCCACCATCGCCTGGAGGGCCGGCTCAGCTTCATCGAGGCTTCGCACGCCTATCGGTATGAGCTCGAGGCTCAAGGACCGTGCCGCCCGCTCGATCTCTCTGAGTTCGGCGGCCGGGTAGGCTGAAGCCCGGAGGACGCCCACATGCTTGGCTTCCGGAACGGCTTTGTTGAGCAATTCTAGGCGCTTGGCGCCGGTTTCTACCATTAGATCGCTCACCCCGGTGAGATTTGCCTCCGGTCGCGCAAGCGAAGAGACGAGGCCAAAGCCAACGGGATCGGCGATCCGGGTAAAGACGATCGGGATCGTCTGGGTTGCACTCATGGCCGCCCGTGTCGCCGGTGTGCCGACGGCGAGGATGAGGTCCGGCTGATTGCGGACCAGCTCGGTGGCGAGGGTCGGAAGGACCTCGATTTTTCCCTCCGCGTAGCGCCGGTCGAAGGCGATGTTCCGCCCTTCGACGTAGCCAAGATCTTGCAGTCCCTGCGCGAACGGCTCGTACCACTCCACACTGGAACGGATCTCGTCCGACAGGATGCCCACTCGCGGGACCTTCGTGAGCTGCTGCGCATCGGCGGACAACGACCACGTGCAAAGGCCGACCGTGATCGCGACGACAAGCCGGGTCTGTCCGATCTTCACGCAGATAAGCCCCGCAATGCCGGCAGGAGCAGGTCGATCTCTTCCAATAGCAGGCGCGGCTGGGACGGCGCGTAGCGCATATAGGCGGCCAGCTCTTGCGGCGGCAGGCGACCGGCGATGCGGCCGATATCCGCGAAGCGGATGCCCTGCCGCAGCAAATAAACCAGATAGGTATGACGCAATGCCCGCGACGTCACCTCATCGGCGCCGTCGAGCCCCGCGTCGTAGGCCGCGTACATCACGAGACTGCGGATGTCGTCGAGCGGCAAGGGATCTCCCGACGGGCTGCGTAAGAGAGTTCCCGCCGCTTCAGGCTGCGATGCCCGACGTGCGGCGATCAGGTCGCGCAGGGCATCGTTGAGCGGCAGGGTGCGGGCGGATTCACCGCTCACCCGGATCGTGCCGGCATCGAGGTCGAACTGATCCCAGTCGAGGGCGACGATCTCCTCGGCGCTCAAGCCGCTGAGCAAGCCCGTCAGGATCAGCTGCCCGTCATCGCTCGTCGCCCTCATCAGTGCGGCGATCTCGGCATCGCTCAGCTCCCGCGGCTCCGGATCGGGTGCGGGCAAGCGGGCGGGCTCTGCCGCGAGCAGGGGACGCGAAGCAGAACCCAATTCCCGACCGACCGGCACCGGCCACCACGGCTGCTGCTCGACGCCGGCGGGTAGCGGCTTCGGGCGGGAAAAGAACTCCACCATCCACACGGCGAAAAAGCCGAGCACGACCGCGCCGCCGAGGCTGATCCCGGCGTCGCGAGCGTAAAGCGGGCGCCACGGTAATTGCGGCACGCTCGCTGCTTCGAGGATTTCCACATGGGGGGCGGCCTCGTTTTCGCTGGCTTCCAGTCGCGCCAAGCGGTCCGCAGAAGCGCGGTGCAGCTGTTCGAGATGGGTGAGGTCTTCCTGCATTGCCTTGTATTCACCAAAACGCGCGATAAAAGTCTGCACCGCACGCTTGTTCTCGTTGATTTGCTGCTGCAATTGATCGACGGCTTCGCGGGCGCCGGTCACTTTTCCTTCGGCTTGGGCAACCGCGGCTCGCTGGCCGGCAGCCCGTTCCGTTCTGATCTGCTGTTCGAGATTGTCGAGCCGTGCTCGCGTCGCCTTTATCGCCGGGTCCAAATCCATATATTGCGGTGTGAACCTTTGCTGGACATCGTGCAGCTGCTCGCGCAGCTCCGAGGCGCGTTGTTCCAAGTTCGCGACCGTCGGGTTGTCCTTGGCAGCGACCAGCGACTGGCCCGCCGCGGCCGCATTCCGTACCGCGCGCAGCTCTCCCTCGGCCGCAGCGAGCTTGCCCTTGGCCTCGTTGAGGGCGGTAGCGAGACCTTTTGCTGCGGACAGCAGCTGGTTTTCGTCTCGCTCCGCCGAGATGATATCGTTACTTGACCGGAATTCCTCGACCTCCTGACGTTTCGCCACCACCTTTCGGTCCAGGGCCCGCACCGCGTCGCGCAGCTGGTCGCCGCCGGTATCGGTCGATTTCTGGTAGGTGGCGGCGAGCCTCTCCTGGTAGATATCGGTCAGTGTATTCACCAGTCGACCCAGGAACTGCCGTTGCGGCCCCTCGGCGCGCAATTGCACTACTTGGGTGCCTTCGACTGTTTCGGTGCTGAGCATGCGTTGCGCGAAGTCGACCGGGTCGCTGCCGATATCGCGGGGCAGCTCCCCGGATTGCGCTAGCCGCCCAACGACCTCCTCGACCAGTGGGCGACTGGTGAGGACCTGAACTTCCGTGAGAAAGGATTTGGCGCCGCGTTCAGCAGGGCCTCTCGTGTCCGCCCCGGTTGCCGCACCCGCGGTGTTGGCGCCGGTCGCCGGCACGGCCTTGGCAGGGATGATTTCGAGACGCGCAGTCGCCCGGTACTCTGCCGATTGCATGGCCGTATAGGTCAAGCCGAGCGCCAGCGCCGCGAAAAAGACACAGGAAAACACGACGAGACGGCGAGCTCGCGGATTGCCTACCGGTCCGCTCTGCGAGTCCGGTGATACGATCCGCATCTCCAGCTCTCGATCGCCGCGGAAATAGGGGAGATTTGCCATGCCGCATCATAGCAGAAGATCCGCCGGGCGGGCGTGACCGCGGCAGCGGCGGCTTGTCGGCGTATGCCGGCACGGCCTACCCTGGCCCCGGAGCCTCAGCCATAGGAAATGCCCGATGATCTGCGATGTGCACGCGCACTTCACGCCGAAGAATTTCAGCGAGTTCATGGGTGACCGGTTTGCCTCGCCGGTTCATCTGCCGGTCAAGCGCGGAATGGCGCGCCACCCGTTCTCGGATTCGCCAGAAGATATCGAGGGCCGTTTCAAGCTGATGGATGAGGCAGGGGTGGAGAAGCAGGTCCTGTCGCCAAACCACCCGCCCTACCTCCCCGATGAGGCGGAATGCGTGACCGCGGTCAAGATGCTGAACGATGCCTACGCCGAGTTCGCGAGCCGCTACCCTGATCGCATCAGTTCCTACGTGATGCTGCCGTTGCCACACATCGACGCGGCACTGAAGGAGATGGAGCGCGGCTTCGACCAGTTGGGCTGTGTCGGCGTCAATATGAACATCATCTGCTTGAACCGCTCGGTCGCCGAGACCGAGTTCGAGCCGATCTACGCGGAGATGAACCGTCGGGGTGCGGTGCTGTTCGTCCATCCGGCCGGAACCGGGATCTGCTCGCCCTTCATCGTCGACTACAACTATCGCGCGGCGGTTGGCACCTCGCTCGAGGACGCAACCTTCGTGTTGCACATGATCGCCAAGCAAATCCCGCACCATTACCCGAACATCAAATTCATCGTACCGCATCTGGGCGGCCCGATCCCGATGCTGCTCAACCGCCTCGACCAGCAGGGCCAGAGCCAGAGCGGCCACCCCAACCTCGCCGAGGCGCCGAGTGTGACCGCCAAGAAATTCTGGTACGACACGGTGTGCTACGGCTCGAAGGCGGCCTTCACCTGCGCGCTCGAAGCCTTCGGCGCCGATCACCTGGTGACCGGCAGCGACTACCCGGTATTGCAGGATTACGAGGCCTACAAGGAAACCTTCGCCTATATCGAGCGCCTCGGGCTACCCAAGACCGACACCGACAAGATCCTGCACCACAACGCGCAAGCGCTATTCGGCTTTGCTCATTAGCCAATGCTGGTCAGGCGGAACCCGGATTTAAAGCGCGCTATTCTCCGTGTCCTCTGTGTCTCTGTGGTGAATCGCTAGAACCGGATGTCGGTGGGCGGCAGGCCGAATTCGGAGCGGCCGAATACGGCGGCGGCGCGCTCGGGATTGTTGCCGACATGGGCGCGCATCGCATGGACGTCGCGCCAAGCGCGCTGGATCGGATTGCTGAGGAAGATGCCGCGGCCGCCGCTTGCCTCCATCAGACGGTCGACGGCGCGCATGCTCCAATCGACGGCTTTGGCCGAGTCCCAGCGGTAGCGGGCGCGCCGGGTCAGCGGGATCTCCTTGCCGGCCGTGGCGAGCGCCATCATTTCCCGCATGTTCTCGCGCATGCGGTCATAGGCCCCGCCGATTTCGGCGGCGGATTCGGCGAGGCGAAACTGGGTGAACGGATCCTCGGAGAGGCGCGAGCCGTCGCGGAGATTGATCCGCACCCGCGATTGCTCGCGAAACGCGTCGAGCGCCCCGAGCGCCGCGCCGATAGCGGGGGCCGCGATCGAATTCGGGAAGACGGCGCCGAAAGGCAGGCGGTAGAGGGGCCCGTCGTTGACGGCCGCACCCGGATTGCGCAGATGGAACGCATCGAGATAGGAGTGCGTGCGGTATTCCGGCACGAACGCGTCGGCGACCACGATGTCCTTGCTGCCGCTGCCGCAGAGGCCGGTCACGTACCAGTTGTCGTCGATCGTGTAGTCCCGACGCGGCACCAGAAACATGCGCGCGTCGGGCGGCATGCCGCTCTCGACCGCCGGGGCGAGACCGCCGAGTGCGGCCCACTGGCAATAGTCGCAGCCGCTGGAGAACGACCAGCGGCCGCTCACGCGAAAGCCGCCGGGGGCCCGCTCGACCGTGCCGGTCGGTGCGAGCGAGGTGGAGAGCTGGATGCTGGTGTCTTCACCCCAGACATCCTCCTGCGCCTGGGGCGGAAACAGCGCCAGGTGCCAGTTGTGGACGCCGACGACGCCGAGGATCCAGCCGCTCGATCCGCAAACGGCGGAAACTTCGACGATTGCCTGGTAGAAGGTTTCCGGATCGAGCTCATAGCCTTCCCAGCGCTTGGGCTGGATGCAGCGGAAGAGCCCGGCCTCCTGAAAATCCTGGAAAGTCTCGTCGGGCAATCGTCGCAGTTTTTCCGCGTACGGAGCGCGCTCACGCAGCACCGGAAGCAGAGCGCGGACCCGGTCGAGATAGGTTTCAGGCGTCATCGGGCACTCCGGCTGTCATTGCGAGCGCAGCGAAGCAATCTCAACGGGATGCAGACGCGGCGCCGCGAGATTGCGTCGTCGCTCTGCTCCTCGCAATGACAACGAGCCCCTACCCGAGCGGGCCTTGGAAGACCTGGTCGACATAGGTGTCGGAGAGCGGCTCCAGTGCCTCGGGCCAGTCTTGCTGGATCTCGCGCCGTGCCGATTGCGGCCGGACCCGGCCGTCCCAGCCGACCTGCTCCATGTAGTAGTAGAGCTGGATGCAGTGCCCGTCGGGATCGAGCGCAAATGCCGAATAATCGATGCCGGGGTAGAGCTCGGGCGAGATCGCATCGATGAAGGTGACGCCGCGCGACTTCAAGAACGCGACGGCCGCGCGCAATTGCGCGTAACTGCCAACTTCGACGCCAAACGACATGCAGGTGGTGCGCTCGCTCAAGCCGAGCCCGCGCCGCAGCTCCTTCGGGAAGAGCCCCAAACTGTGGTGCTCGGCGCCGCAGCGCAGGAACACGCAGCGGGCGCCGCGATAGCGCGTCTCCTCGCTGTGCACAAAACCGACGCGCTCGATGTAGAAGGCTTCGGCACGCTCGACATCGTCGACGAAAAGGCTGACCGGGCCGATCTTGGTGATCTTGAACGGTCGCGGCAGCATTACGCCCTCGACGTCGTAATTGGCCGGCTGGGTGTCCTGCGGGCGGTGGCCCGAGAGGACCGCGATGCCCTTGGCCTCCGCCTCGGCCACTTCCGCCGCCTCGGACATCTGCGGCAGCGGCGGCTTCTCCTGGAAGCCGCGGTAGTACAACTCGCGCGGCTTGCTGAGGCGATTCCAGCCGATCTGCTCGATGCCGTAATAGAACTCGTTGGTGTGGCCATCGGGGTCATAGACATAGACGTGCCAGTTGCTGCCCGGCATGTCGCGGCCGACGCGCTGAACACGCACCTGCTGCTCCTGGAAGTAGGTATGGGCGTCGGCGATCTCCTTGAGGCTGCCGCACTGCCAGGTGATCTGGTTGATTGTCACCTCGGGGGCGAATTTGCGGTCGGCGCGGTGGTCCATCACCTTCTTCGGGAAGAGGACGAAGGCGTGATGGTCCGTCCCATAGCGCATGAAATAGCCGCGCGGATCGCCGAGATCGACATCCTTCGGATACCAGGGCGCCCGCGAGAAATCGAGCGTGTCCGACGCGGTGAAGCCGAGCAGGTCGCCATAGAATTCCCGGCCCTCCGGCAGCTTCTCGACGTTGAACCCGAAATGGCCGAGCCGCCTTACCTTGAACGGCTGCGGCAGGTAAACGCCGCCAACATTGTAGCGTCCGTTGAGCGATGACATTGTGATTGCCTCCTCTGCACCCCAAGGTGCGGGGCGTCCGCGGTCGGTCCCGCCCATTATCGTCGTCTTTTCGACAAGCGCCAAGCGGGTCGACGATGCCGGATATGCCTCAGCCGGCGGGCTGGGACTGCAGCTGGATATAGTTTTCGGTCCCGATCTTGATCATCAGCTCCAATTGGGTCTCGATGAAGTCGACATGCTCCTCCTCGCTCTGGAGGATCTCGCTGAACAGGTCGCGGGTCACAAAGTCGCGCACCCGTTCGCAATAGGGGATCGCCTCGCGCAGCTGGGGTATCGCCGCCTGTTCGAGCCGCAGATCACACTCGAGGACCTCTTGCACGGTATTGCCGATCAGCAGCTTGTCCGGTTCGAGGCGGGGTTCGCCGCCCAGGAACAGAAGCCGTTGATCAGCATGTCGGCGTGTTTCATCTCATCGATCGATTCACCGTATTCATAGGCGCCGAGCTTGACCACACCCCAGTGCTCCAGCATGCGGGCATGCAGAAAGTATTGGTTGAGCGCGGTCATCTCGTTCTTCAAAACGGCGTTGAGGTGCATGATGACGGTCGCATCGCCTTGCATGGTCAGCCTCCCGGGTTACGGCGAGAATGCAAGCGCCGGGCGCTGTTCGCTGTCAACGGCTGATCGTGCTAGCTTGCGGTGCCGGGTTTGATCAGGGGAGCGAGACCGAAATGGCCGAGGACCCGCCGTGTTATGACCTGGTGCTGACGAGCGCGCGGGTGTGCGACCCCGCCTCCGGGCTCGACCGTGTCTGCGATCTCGCGGTGAAGGGCGAGCGGATCGCCGCCCTCGGCGCGGGCCTCGCGTCACACGCCAAACAGGTGATCAATCTTGCCGGCAAGATTGCAACACCGGGCTGGGTCGATCTGCATGTCCATGTCTTCGAATGGATGACCACCTTCGGGCTGCCCCCGGACGATGCCGGGATCCATTCCGGCGTTACCACCGCGGTCGACCAAGGCGGGACCGGCGCCTACACGCTCCCGGCCTTTAAGCACTACATCGCCGACCGCGCGCGGACCGACATCCGTTGTTTCCCATCGATCAATTCCGCCGGAACCTTGCGCGGCGGCATGGCCGGGCCGATCATCCACACCCCCGAGATTGTCGATGTCGATCTGTTGGTCGCCGAATCTGACGCGCACCCGCGTCTGGTGCGTGGCTTTGGCGAGATCCACGCCGAATCCGGCGCCTTCTCGCGCTGGGGCTTCGATGTCGTTCGCCAGGCGCGACAGGCGTCCGACCGCACCGGGCTGCCGCTCTATTTTCACACCGGTGAGCTGTTCGAAGTCGACGAAGGGCACCGCCCCGAGCCGCGCTCGCTGTTGCCGCAGATCGTCGAGATCGCGCGCCCCGGCGATGTGCTTGGTCACGTCTATTCGGCATTGCCCGACGGGGTGCTCGGCGACGACGAGACACCGTCTGCTGCACTGCTCGACGCGGTCGCCCAGGGCCTCCTGCTCGACATCGGTTTCGGTATCAATTTCAGCTATGCGACGGCCCGCCGGATGATCGCCGCTCGGGTCTGGCCGGACATCATCAGCAGCGACGTGCACGGACTCTTTCCGGTCATGCACGACGACAGCGCGCTCGACTACAGCCTTGCCGGCGCCTTTGCGCGGCTCGTGGCACTCGGCATGCCGTTTCATGCGGCACTCGCCGCGGTCACCGTCAACCCGGCCCGGGTGCTCGGCGAAGCGGACGAGATCGGCACGCTCGCCATCGGCTCGCGCGCCGATGTGACGGTGCTGGAGGAGAGCGCCGAGGATTGGCCGATGCGCGACGGCCAGGGGGAGACTTTGGTGGCGGAGCGGCGCTGGATCCCACGGCTCGTGCTGCGCGCCGGTCAGCCGATCGTCCCGAGCCTGCGGCTGGTGCGCGATGTTGTCTAGACAGAGGTATGGCTGATGCAGCAACACCAGTTCGGCAGGCTCCGGCCGGTCTCGGCGCTGACCTTGGGCGGCGGCGGGCTCGGCATGGTATGGGGCGAGACGACGTTCGCCGAATGCGTCGCCACGGTGCATGACGCGGTCGCTGCCGGGATCAACCTGATCGACCTTGCGCCGCGCTATGGCGACGGCAAGGCCGAAGAGGTCGTCGGCGCGGCCTTTGGCGGCCGGCTGCCCGAGGGTGTCAGGGTCACCAGCAAATGCAATCTCGGCAATGCGCCGCATGCCGAGATCGAGCCGTTGCTGCGGCAATCGATCGAAGGGAGCCTCAAACGGCTGCGCCTGGCGCGGCTCGACCTCTTCTTCCTGCATTCGAACGTGGCTCCGGACGCCCAGCATCTGGCCGGCCGGCCCGACGCCGCGAGCCGCATGACGCTCTACGACACTTTCGTCGCCGAGGTTCGGCCAGTCTTCGACCGGCTCGTCGGCGAGGGGATCATCGGCGCCTGGGGTCTGACGGGCATCGGCCACCCGGACACGATCATCAAGCTCCTCGGCGAGCGTCCCGCTCCGGCGGCGGTGCAATGCATCGCCAATCTTCTCGATTCTCCCGGCGCGCTGAAGTTTTTCGACGGGCCGACGAAGCCTCGCGCCGTGATGGCGGCGGCGCGCGCCAACGGGGTCGGGATAATGGGGATACGCGCGGTGCAGGCGGGCGCGTTGACCAGCGCCATTGATCGGCCGCTGCTGGCGGACCACCCGGAGATGCGCGACTACGCGCGCGCCACCGGCTTCCGGCGTCTCGCCGCCGAGCTCGGCGCCACACCCGCGTTGCTGGCGCATCGCTATGCCCTGTCGCTGCCCGTCGATACGGTGGTGCTCGGCGTCAAGAACCGCCGCGAGCTCGCCGAATGCGTCGCCGCGGCCGAAGCAGGCCCACTGCCGGTGGATCTCCTCGCTCGGATCGACCGCTCGGTCGACCGCATCGCCGAATAGAACTACTGCCGCGGTCGCCTCCGTCTGCCGCTGTGGTAGCCAAACCCATTGTCCTTTCACGCCACGCTCAGCATGTCGTCGGCGAGCGGAAGCTCACGGAGGAATGGATCGTGGAAGTAGTACGGAACCCGGCTTTCACGCAGACTGACCCGACCCAGCCTGGAGCAATCCGGGCTTTCGGTCGGATCGCGGCGTTTGGCAATCGCATGCTGCGCGTGGTCTATTACGATGCCGGGGCGGAATACCGGATCATCACGGTATTCTTTGATCGTCGAGTGTCGAGGAGGAGCCCGATCCCATGAGGGTACGGACGGATGAAGCGGCGGATGCGCTGTACATCCGGCTGGAGGAGGCGGCGATCGTCGAATCGGAAGAAGTCAGCCCAGGCGTCATTCTCGATTTTGACGAGGGCGGCCGTGTGGTCGGCATCGAGATGCTGAATGTGCGTCAGCGACTGCCAGGGGCTGACCTCAAGCGAGTCGAGGTCGAGGTAGCCTGAGCGTGTCTCTAGTGAAGCGCTCACGCGAAAGCGGTCGTGGAGGCGCCACGGAGCGGGCAGGGCAGGCTCGCGCTGAACGCCGGCTCGCGGCGATCCTGGCCGCCGATGTCGCCGGTTATTCGCGCCTGATCGGTGCCGACGAGGAAGGCACGCTCAATCGGCTCAAGGCGATCCGGGCGGAAGTGCTCGACCCGACGATCGCCGCGCATCGCGGTCGGCTGGTCAAGACGACCGGCGACGGGCTGCTCGTCGAATTCGCCAGTGTTGTCGATGCGCTCCGCTGCGCGATCGAGGTCCAACGGGATATTGCCGGCCGAGGCCCTGACGCTCCCGCGGACCGCCGTATCGAGCTTCGTATCGGCATCCACCACGGCGATATCGTCGTCGACGATGGCGACATCTTCGGTGACGGGGTCAATGTCGCGGCGCGGCTCGAGGCCCTGGCCGACCCGGGCGGGATTTGCGTATCCGCTCGGGTTCAGGAGGACGCGGTCGGAAGGCTCGATCTCTCTTTCGCGGATTTGGGCGAGCAGAACCTCAAAAATATTGCCCGCCCGATCCGAGTGTATCGGGTCGCGTCGCGCAAAGCCGCCACGCCGCCCGCTCAGGCGCCCTTGCCGCTTCCCGACAAGCCGTCGATCGCGGTTTTGCCGTTCCAGAACATCAGCGGCGATCCCGAGCAGGAAGTTTTCGCCGACGGCATGGTCGAGGACATCACCACCGCGCTGTCGAAAATCCGCTGGTTCTTTGTCATCGCGCGCAATTCGAGCTTTGCCTACAAGGGCCGCACCGTCGATGTGAAGCAGGTCGGCCGCGAGCTCGGGGTGCGCTACGTCCTCGAAGGCAGCGTCCGCAAGGCGGGCAGCAGGCTGCGCATCACCGCGCAGCTGGTCGAGGCCCAAACCGGCAATCACGTCTGGGCCGAGCGCTACGACCGCGATCTCGGCGACATGTTCGCGGTGCAGGACGAGATCACCGAACGGGTTGTCGCGGCGATCGAGCCCGAGCTTTATGCGGCCGAGAACATCCGCAGCCAGCGCAAGACGCCGGAGAGCCTCGATGCGTGGGAGTGTGTGATCCGCGCATTGTCGGCGATCAGCCAGGTTACAAGCGAATCGCGTGAGGAAGCCGAGCGGCTGTGCCGTCAGGCAATTGCGATCGCACCAGGCTACGGCCAAGCCCACAGCCTGCTCGCCTGGGCGCTGTTGCGACGGACCGTCTGGTCGGACGATTTGGCGACGGTGGCTGCCGAAGCCAGCGACGAGTCGCAGGCCGCGCTCGCCATCGACGAGCGCGATTCCTGGGCGCATTACGTTCAAGGAATCTTGTTTAACCGACTCCACCGTTTCGACGAGGCGACGCGCGAGTGTCGCCGTGCCTTGGAGTTGAACCCCAACTTCGCGCTCGCTCATGCCTATCTCGGTATGGCGCTCAATGGTCTGGGGCGCTACGACGAGGCAACAGCGAGCGCGCAGCACGCCTTGCGGCTCAGCCCGAACGACCGGAATGTCGGCAATTACGCCCTACTGACGACCGCGATGGCGTGCTTCGGGGCCGAGCGCTATGGCGAGTGTATAGTGTGGGCTCACACTATGGCGGCAAAATTTCCCGAGGATTTCAGGGCGTTTTTCTTAGAAGCGAGCGCGTTCGGAATGCAGAGCGATTTGGCTGCTGCGACCGAAGCACGGGAGACCTTGCTGCGCCTTCGACCGCGATTCACGCTCTCCTGGATGAAACAGAATTTGCCGTGGGCAGGTGAACTTGGCGAGCGCCTGCGTGAAGGCCTGCGTAGGGCCGGGGTTCCGGAGGCATGACCGACGCTGTGTTACTAGGAGGATCAGAATGAGCCAGGCTCTCGAAGGTATTCGAGTCATCGACTTCACGCACGACCAGGCGGGGCCGTCCTGCACGCAGATGCTGGCTTGGCTCGGCGCCGATGTGATCAAGATCGAGCGCCCGCCGCATGGCGACCGGGCGCGGCGGCTGTGGAACGCCGACAACCCGAACCTCGACAGCTTTTTCTTTCTGCTGCTCAACAGCAACAAGCGCAGCACCGTGATCAATCTGCGGACAGACGAGGGTAAGGAGATTGCCCGCCGCCTGATCAAAAACGCCGATATCGTCGCCGAGAACCTCGGCCCCGGTGTCATGGAACGGCTGGGTCTCGGCTACGAGGCCGTCAAGGCGTTGAACCCGCGGGTGATCTACGCCTCGGTCAAGGGGTTCGGCTCCTACGGCCCGTATAGCGGGTTCAAATGCTTCGAGCCGGTGGCGCAGGCGACCTCGGGAGCGATGAGCGTCACCGGTGAGGCGGGCGGTCCGCCGCTGGTCAATGGCGCCAATATCGGCGATTCCGGCACCGGCATGCATCTGACGATCGCCATCCTCGCCGCCCTCGTGCAGCGCCACAGCACCGGCCGCGGCCAGCTCGTCGAGGTCGCAATGCAGGAGGCGGTACTGAACCTGACCCGGGTCAAATACACGCAGACACTGGCGACCGGGAAGCCGCTCGAACGCACCGGCAACCGTGCGGCTACCGGCGGCTGGTCTGACCTCTTGCGCTGCTCCGGGAGCGGCTTGAACGATTATGTCTACATAACAATCCCGCCCGACAACCCGGAGATGTTCGAGGCGGTGACCGAGGTGATCGGGCGCCCCGATCTTCGCACGGACGACCGCTTTGCGACACCCCCGGCCCGCGCCAGGAACGGCGTGGCGCTGACCGCGGAGATCGAAGGCTGGACCGGGCAGCGGGAGAAGCGCGAGGTCATGAAAGCGTTCGCCGGTCGCGGTGTCGTGTGCGGTGCCGTGCTCGACACGGCCGAGGTGCTGGCTGACCCGCATCTGCGCGAGCGCGAGACGATTTTCGACCTCGACCACCCAACGCGCGGCCGGTTTTCGGTGATCGGCTGCCCGGTGCGGCTCTCCGATTCGCCGGTTGCTGCGCGACGGGCGCCGCTAAAGGGTGAGCACACGGAAGAGGTGCTGCGCGGGCTCGCCGGCTATACCGCGGAAGAAATTCGGCAGCTCAAGGAAAAGCAGGTGGTATAGTCGGGACGGAGGAACCGCGATGCCTGAGCCGATCAAGCTGGAGATCTTCACCGACTACGTCTGACCCTGGTGCTATCTCAGTACCGTGCGGAGTGGTTCCGGCGTACCGCTCCGACCCATTTAGTCCCGCAACGTGTTGTTCTGAATAGGGAACGAGACCCGCGCGGTGTTCGTTGGTGCCGTTCAGTATTGCGTCGTGTTGACTGGTTCGGTAGCAAATCGGATAGCAAAACGTTCCGTCTGTGTTCTGACGATGATCAGCGGCGTCAGGCCGCGGATGGCCGGCCGGCGTGGAGCGCGTCGAGACGACTGGGAGGGCCGGGCATTGCTAGAAAACGGTCCGCGGCGCAGATGAACTCATAGGCTTTACGACCGCTGGGGCGGCGCTGGCCGCGCTCGTAACGGAATTCGTGAGCAACGGTTGGCTAGAACGCTGACGGCCGAGCTGTCCGCTCCGCTCCGGAAAGAAACGATGCCAATGCTGCACATCGATGACGCCATTGAGCACCTTGTAGGGTATCTCCGCGACGAAATTAACAAGCCGCCGCCGCGCCCACACCTTGTCCCTGAAAGAAAGTACGACTGCGATCTCTGGCTGCCGATCGTTGTTCGGAGTTTTTGGCATGCTCGTCGAGAGCCGGCCTTCACCAGCGGCGGTAACCCGCGGCAGCAGGAAACCTATTACCGGCCGTTTTACGACGCGGCGTGGGAGCTTTGTCGTGTCGGGATCCTTCGGCCAGGCCGAACTGCCCCAATGGGAATGAATATGCCCGGGCAGGGTTTTCAGGGCGACGGTTTCAGTCTCACGGAGTTCGGCCGAGGCTGGGTCGAAATCGCCGCCGAGCATCCGCCGAGCGACCCAAGCCGCTTTAGCGAGGGGCTACAACCGTTCATCGGCCGGTTTGGAGAAGGCTTTGCGCAACGCGCGGCCGAGGCGTCGCGTTGCTATCGAACGACGAATTACCTCGCATGCTGCGTCATGGCCGGCGCCGCGGCCGAATCTATTTTACTCGCGGCGGCTATTGCTAAGAAGGCTGGCGACGAAGGGCCGGTTCTAGCCCAATACCGAACCGCCCAAGGTCGAAAGAGGATCACCGATCTGATCACGGGGGGGTTGCGGCAGGGGCTCGCCGAGCAATTTGTCATGGCCAGCGGCATCCTGAATTTCTGGCGAGATGAAGCGGCGCACGGGACCCGCACGACCATAACGGAAGGTGAAGCGCAAGCCAGCCTCGCGCAGCTCCTCCGGTTTGCTCAATTGACGGCTGACAATTGGGACACCCTTACAAATTAAGCGGAGACCCGCGCTCGCGGGCGAGGGGCAGCATTTGGCATACGGCAGCGTCATGCCGGCGACCGCATACTTGACGCGGAAGCAGGCGGCGGTTTTGGTCATCGAGGGCAGCGAGCCGAGCTTCGCTGAAGGTGCTTATGCCGCAGGCGATCACAGCGACCGATCCGGCGGGGCGTTGGGCCGTTTATGTCCCGCTGACCCGTGGCGGTAAGGTCGTGGTCCCGCGCCCGTATTCAGAGACGGCGACGATCATAGATTTGCGGCGGCGCTGAGAGACCAAGCCCGCGCAGACTGCCCGAATAGCGAGTTCCACTGGCCTCACGGCGTCCGGTGCAACCCAGCGCCAATCCGCGGTGCCGGCTCATCCTCGCGCACCCTGAACGCCCCTTGGGCGGTCTCGACCTTGTAGTAACCCGTGAATTGCGCGCCCGAACCCGAAAGCAATTGTGTGTTTGACAATACGTAGCGTATCTGTTATGGCAACGCTTCTGCATGCGACGGAGCTCCCAATGCAGAATGGCCAGAGCCGCAGTTCGTATCAGCCAAGAAAGCCTCGCCGGCCTCGCCGGCATCACGACACTGACGCTGGCCAGCTTCGAGAACGGCCAGCAGCATCTGCTGCACCGGAACCACCGCGCAGCGCTCGCCCGGATCTGCCGGCGTCGAGTTCGACAGCGACGGCAAGGTGTGGTTAACACGCCCCAACGCTGCCGCCGCGGACTGAGCATGGAATACGTGGTCGCCGGCCTGGCGCTGCTCGTGCTCGGCTTGGTGTTCGTGATCCTGCGGCTGGCGCAGCGGCTGGTCATGCCTGAGAACCGGGTTCAGCGGCGAGGGAAGGCGAATCCGTGATCTCGACCTTGCAGGGCGCCTGGGGACTGAAGCGCCAGGTTATCCATGGCCTCGCGTGCAGCTGCCGCGCGTGCACCGAGCGCCGGCGCCTTCGCGATCTGCGTCGAGCCGAGGCTGTCGTCGGCACGCTCGACAGGATTTCGCGAGCGAACTTGCTGCGAACGCTGCGGCGTTTCGCGTGAAAGGCGCGGCCGTCGCCGTCGGGCCGGGGCACCCTCTCGGTCAAGCGCGCCTACGAAATCTACCGCGTCGCCCCGGCGCACCGCCCGGCGATCTTCGCGGCTCTCAAAGAGGGTAAGGGCAAGTCGGCGATCCGCGCCCTGGCGAAGTCCCTGGCGGCATGACCCGGATGACGGCCGAGCAGCGGATCGCGCTGCTCACCGCCAAGCGGTTGGCCGAGGCGATCACCCAGGTCGTCAACGAGACCCCGGAAGGGGCCCGCGCAGGATACCGCCGCCTACTCGGTTTCCGGCTCTTGATCGTCGGTCTAGATCGTTCTCCGCCGTGCCAGGCGGGACAAGGCCTTGCCGCTCGGCGATCAGCGAGAACATCGCATGCATCCGCCTGAGTTCCTCGGTCGAGAAGAGCTTCGGATCGAAGGCGGGCGCTGCTGGTCCTCGTCTGCCTTGGGGTCGTAGTCGATCGGCCGAACCCGGCACCGTCCAGCACGGCGATCAGGCATACCGACCTGACCCTCTCATCCTCCGCGGTCTTGGCGAGATCAATGAGCTCGCGCATCATCTCCGGCGAAGCTTCGCGCGCGAGCTTCCGGCACTGGTGATAGAACCGCGATTGCCCATCAGGGTTTCCGCTCTGCCCTCTTTGAAATCGGAACGCCTTTCCTCGAGCCGTGAACTCCGCCCGCGCCCGCACACCTGAAGTCAGTGGGTCAGAGTCGGCCGCCCTTCCCAGCGTCGTCATTTCCGTGTCGGACATTCCACTGCCCCGAAAGTCGAAGCATTCCCTCTGGATGCTTATATCGCGCCTGCTTATAGCCCGACGGAGGCACCACCATTGCGGTCATCCGGAATGCAGGAGCTCTGCCCGGTTTGACCCGACTAAACGTAGAAGCAAGCTAGTCTGGCGGACACTGGAACCAACCACCACGAACCCAACCAGACCCGTCTCGCTCAAGCCGCAGCATGCGTTCCAAATGCGCAAACAGCATCTCCACCATCCGGCTGGGCAACACAGTTCCAATCCGCCGGCAGATTGAAGGCCGGGAAGCGATCATTGACCTGCCGTGGCGAGAGAAGTTCGTGAGGCAGATCGTGCTCGCGTGCTGAGCGCACCGATCCCTCGACCAACGCCGCTCCTGGATGGCCGGCCTCGACAATGCCGGTGATGGCTAGGACTCTCTCGCCGGTGGCGACCTCAAGATCGCGCCAAGCCTGATAGGCGCCGCGAAGAAGCGGGACGTATGACGGGTGCTCGAAATAGTATGGAAGGCCACCGTTGAGGCAAGAAGCTTTCGACATGATGATAGAGATCCAAGGGCAATGGCCGCAGTCTGAGATCCGGCGCATAATGACGGCTTGACGGGAGAACCATCATGACCCTGACCCA
>Ga0210407_10001661_pt1 | contig 20394 bp, 20 predicted proteins | sample IncBWC27MmetaG_FD_150860 | JGI IMG/M metagenome (GOLD analysis project Ga0210407, IMG submission 150860) | Forest soil microbial communities from Barre Woods Harvard Forest LTER site, Petersham, Massachusetts, United States - Inc-BW-C-27-M | ecosystem: Environmental > Terrestrial > Soil >... | reverse complement strand
GCAGCTCCATTTGCCGCAGAGCCAGACGCAGCGGCTCGGGATGCGGTTTCTTGCGCAGAGTATCTCCGCTGCAAACGCGTGCCGCGAATAGGCTCGACAAACGAAACTCGCGCAGTTGACGGGTGACACGGTCACGATCGCCGCTGGTGACCAAGCCAAGACAATGAGCGTTAGCTAATCTCGCCAGGATCCTGCGCGCTCCAGCCATCAGCTTCGGCCGATGCTTTGCATAATGGACACGCCAAGCGCGGTCTGCATCGTGCCAGCGCTTCCGCGGCAGCTTCGCGGCACGGTAAACCTCATACCAGTTCGGCGAGTAATTGTTCTCAAGCTCCTCGATCCCCCATGCGATGCCCATCTCCTTGAACATGGCGAGGTACGCGGATGTATCAGCGTGATAAGAATTGACGAGCGTGCCGTCCCAGTCGAAGAGAACGCCCTCAAGGGCATGCTTTCGTTTTGCGGGCATTGTTTCACAGAGTAACAGAAACAGAGTGAAGGCCGGATTCTGAAAGCTCTGAGAATTGGGAACTGGGTGGGCTCAGACAGTTTTTCGGAAAAAGAAGGGAACGCAGGACTTACGGTTTCAGGTAACGGTAAGGAATGCGGTCGTCGCGATCAAACTGGACATCGTCGAAGGCTGCGGCGATGCCATGCCAGCCAGGCATAGCGGCGGGTTCTGTTCTGCAAACACGCGCCCTCGTGACGGCGACAACATTGCCTAGGCCCAAGGGCTTACTGACGAGAACGATTTCAAGCTCGATGAAGGCGCCAATTGTCAGTTGCCTGGGGCAAAGAAAATGGACTCCGGTGGAGCTGATGTTGCGAGTGACAAGCGTTATCGGAAATTCCTCGGGCTGTCCGTCCACGCTGCGAAGACGTATCGGGAGGTTCAGACTGGCACGGGGATATTCGCGCTGTTCTGGGTGCACGCCCACGGCGTGCGTCGGCACGCGCACAAAACGTCGAGGTTGTGCAGGGTGGAGAAGTGGCGCTAGGCGCAGGGCAGGGACACGCGGCGCATCTGGAATCAGTTGTGGGCCAGCCGCGGATTCGCGAGCTGCTTCGGCCGGTTCGTCCGGCCACGATTCGAATGGAGCTACACGATTCGTCGCGCTCATCAAGCCCTCAGAGACGCCACTTTACAGTCGCTGGCTTTGGCCCAACAAACTTAACAATCTGACTGACTTTCTGGATTTGCCCCGTCCACGCCTGTGCGGCGCGGAGCGCTAAGATGCCACTAGACTTGAGCAGCGTCAACCTGTGGAAAACAGAGGAAGTGTCTTAACGTCAAACACTTAGTAATGGTACCGGAACTGCCCCACTACATTCTGTGGATACTCCAACAAGATGCTCTACCAATATGGTGCTCGACACCGTCGGCGTCCAGTGTTCATTCTAGGCTGGTAAGTTAAAAGGAAGGAAGTACGTCCAGCTGATCGGCGCGTAATTCCGCGGGAGCCGACTGCTTCACTTTGCCAAATCTTTCCGGATAGATTTGCCTTCCCGCAGACGCTACCAATATGGTGTCCGTCACCGTTGGGTTCAGCGTTCATCTAAGGAGAGAAGATTAGGGGACGAAATATGTCCACGATGAAGTCGCAAAGCGCGGCGGGAACTCCCGGATCTCTGTCGCAGACGCCTGCCGGCGCGACGACGCTGGTTCTGGTGGCTTTTGGAGCTGTTTACGTCGTCTGGGGCTCTACTTACTTAGCGATCCGCATTGGTGTCGAATCGTTCCCGCCCCTCATCCTGGCCGGACTTCGCCACCTCACAGTGGGCCTCTTCCTGTACCCAATCCTTCGCAGGACGACAGGGATTAAGCCTACAGCCGCACACTGGCGCACGGCGATCATCGCTGGAGCGCTGCTACTCTTCGTCGGAAATGGCGGCGTCAGCTGGGCGGAACTGACCGTGCCCTCCGGGATCGCGGCGCTCCTGGTGGCCACGGTATCGCTGTGGCTGGTGATTGTGGACTGGCTGCGCCCAGGAGGCGTTCGACCCGTTCCGAGGGTGGTTATCGGGCTGTTCATGGGATTTGCGGGGCTAGCGCTGCTGGTCGGGCCTGCGCACCTGGGAGGATCGGAGCGAGTTGATCCGAGGGGCGCCGCAGTGCTGGTCATCGCCTCGCTTGCGTGGGCATGTGGCTCGCTCTATTCAAAGCATGGGGGAATGCCCAGTTCGGCGATGCTAGGCGTGGCGATGCAAAGCTTCGCGGGCGGCGTCATTTTGCTGATCGCGGGATTATTCGCTGGCGAATTCAAGGGATTCCATCTTGGCGCGATTTCGCTGCGCTCCTGGCTGGCGCTCGGCTACCTTATCGCTTTCGGGTCCGGTATCGGATTTAGCGCGTACCTGTATATTCTGCAGAAGAGCACGGCGGCGCGCGTGGCAACGTACGCGTTTGTGAATCCAGTGGTGGCGCTGTTCCTGGGCTGGTTGATTGCCGGGGAGAGCATCACGCTACGCACCGTTACTGCCGCCGCAGTCATCCTTACGGCGGTCATACTCGTGATCACTGCGCCACACCGGAGGCCCGCACCCGCTACAGCTCCGGTTCCAGCCCCCGGCGAAGCCTGATCCGCAAGTCTTACGTTTTTCACTTTGCCGCTTGTTTTCGGATAGATTCGTTCTAAAGCTTGCGCTATTTTTGGCGTGTTGAACATGAGCCACACACAAACCAAATTCGACCAAAGCATCTCGGCGCACGCGGCGGCGCGGTACTGGCAGGCAACGCTGGCGCGCGATTCCCGTGCCGATGGGAGTTTCGTGCTTGCAGTGCGCTCGACGCACATCTATTGCCGTCCTTCGTGCCCGGCGCGCCGGCCGTTGCGGCGGAACGTCACTTTTTTCCACACGCACGAAGAAGCAGAAAAGCAAGGTTACCGGCCTTGCCTGCGCTGCCGCCCGAATGAAATTGCAGGGCCGGTTGCGCTGGTGCAGGGGGCAGTAAGCCGGCTCGCCGAGTCGAGCGAAGAAGGCGTTCGTCTGGGAGCTCTGGCGAGGACCCTCGGAACCACGCAAGCCACATTGCGCCGCGCGTTTCTGCAGGTGACGGGACTGAAGCCGCGGGAGCTTGCCGAGGCGCTGCGCATCAAGCGCTTCAAGGCGATGCTTCGATCGGGAAAGAATATTACTGATGCGCTGTACGAAACCGGATATGGATCATCGAGCCGCGTGTACGAGCGCAGTAACGCGCAGCTTGGCATGACACCGGCGACTTATCGAAAGGGAGGACAAGGTATGAAGATCGGATACACGATTGCAAAATCACCGTTGGGGAAAGTCCTGGTGGCCGCGACGGAACGTGGCGTGTCGGCAGTTTATTTGGGCGATGTGGAGAACACGATGATCGCGGAATTGCGCGCAGAATATCCGCGAGCGGAAATTGCGCCGGCCACGGATTCGTTCCGGCGCTGGGTAAGCGAAATCGTTCAGCGCATCGAAGGCAAACAGCCTCGAATGGAACTCCCGCTGGACCTGCAGGCGACAGCATTTCAGCGCCGCGTATGGCAGGAACTGCAGCGGATTCCGCGCGGGAGGACACGCACGTACTCGCAGGTCGCGCGGTCCCTCGGCCAACCCAAGGCTGTGCGGGCCGTTGCGAGAGCTTGCGCCACGAACCCCGTATCCGTGGTAGTGCCGTGCCATCGCGTGATTCGCGAGGATGGGGCGCTGGCCGGCTACCGCTGGGGGCTTTCCCGCAAGGAGCAATTGCTGGCGCAGGAACGCGCCGCGGGCAACTAGTCGATCCTCTTCGTTAAACAGGGAGTACTGGCAACCCGGGGATTTGGAGATCGTAAAGATCTAAGAATTATCCCCGGGGCTTCTCTACTCTTACACCTTTTGGCCAGTCGGGCTTGAATTTCGCGTCGCCGATCTTCAGATTCTTCATTACGTGAGTGTAGTGGGACAGGAAATAGTCGTCGGAGCTGGTCTCGAAAAACTTCTGCTGAACGGGCAACCAAGAGGCTTCGTCGATCCACATCCGAATTCTGGCGATCTGGCTGCGCGCTTGGTCGGACTTCGGCGTCAATTCCAGCACAACGGTCTTACGGTTGTCGAACTCTTCCTCGCCGATCAATGTCACCACGTAATTCTTCTTGAGCGTTTCGCCTTTGGTGCCGAATCCGAGCGCCAGATACTGGTCGGCGAACGAGCGGTGTTTTCCGATGTTGTATTCTTCAACACGATTGATCTTCGGGGTGAAAACGAACAGTGAATCGCCGTTGCGGAGAATCGTTCGAGCATCGGGCTTCTGAAAATCGATGCGCATCTTATCATCGCGGCGCACGAAAATCTGGCCGGTCTCAGCCGAACTATCTTTTACGACTGCGGTGTATTTGACGTGCTCGATATCGGCGGTGAGGGAATGAAAGTCTTGCGCGGACTTATCCAGCATGGCCAGGACGCCGTCGAGGGTCCAGTTTGCGGTTACCTGCGCCGCGCGCGCCCGAAGCCCGCCGGCGACGCAGCACAGACCAGCTACGGCGAAAAGTAGAAATCGCAGACGTCTCAAACCTGGCCTCTATCCAAGGATGCGGGGCTGATCCATGCCCTCGGAATCCTAACATATAGAAAGAGATGCGCGAACGCGCGGCAACGTTACCCGGGCACAAGTTCTCGCGTGCTGTCAGAGTTACGGCTAATGGTGAATCTCGACCTGGTAGGCAATCACCGTTCCCAGGTCATCGCGGAGTGGTTCGATGTTGGCGATGGAGAAATTTCCGCTGTGCAGTTCGGGCAGCGCCTCCTGCAAGGCGGTGTGCAGGTCGTTCTGAAGCGCAAGTTTTGTCGGCGGAGCCAGGATGCGCGCATCCACGCGATACTTCAGCCGGTTCCCCTCTTTTGAAATCAATTGGACCTGTCCCGGAGTAACCGGGGCACCGCTTTGCGGTTTGTCGCGGAACCAGTCCCGCGGCGTGAGAAGCACGAAAACCAGAATCAGGATGACCGCGACGTCGTACTGCCACGTGCCGCGCTCGTAGGACCAGAAAAACGTGCGGGAAAGAATTTGACCCAGGCTTCCCATATCAATCCGCAGGCACCCCGTCGACGATGATGCCGTCGCGCATGTGCACCACGCGATCGAAATAGGTAGTGGCTTCCGGGTTGTGGGTAATCATCACGATGGTCTGGCCGAGGTCTTTGTTCAGTTGCCGCAGCATCTGCAGCACAATTTCCGAGTTCTTCGAATCGAGGTTTCCCGTGGGCTCGTCGGCGAGGAGAATCTTCGGCTCATTGATGATGGCCCGCGCGATAGCAACGCGCTGCTGTTCGCCGCCGGAGAGTTCCGAAGGCTTATGATGAAGGCGTCCGGCGAGGCCGAGCATCTGCGTTACAACATCGAAGCGGTGCGGGTCGAAACCGTCGCCGTGAATAAATTGCGCGATGGCGATATTCCCCTTGGCCGTCAGGGTGGGGAGCAAATTGAAACGCTGAAAGACGAAGCCGATTTTGTGGCGGCGGAGTTTGGTGCGCGCCGCGTCGCTCAGTTCGGTGAGGTCGTTCCCGTCGACCAGTACCTTGCCGCGGGAAGCTTGCGCCAGGCCGCCAATCACGTACAGCAGGGAAGACTTGCCGCATCCAGAAGGGCCCATCACTGCAACTGATTCGCCAGGTTGCACCTCGAAATTTACACCGCGCAATGCCGGAACGTCCACCTTCCCTGCACGGTAAAGTTTCCACAAGTTTTCTGTTCTGAGTATCGGCTCCACGCTCTTTTTTCCCTGGAAAATCAGCCCTTCGGCAGGTGCGTGTATTGTAACTGCGATTCCCATTCGTGCCTAGCCATCCCGCTTGCTTCGCGGTTCCTTTCCCTCTTCTTCATTTCCATTAAAATTCGAAGCACGTACCACGCCCAATTTCTGGCGTCCTAATCGTACGACAACGCTTCAACCGCATCTTTGCGGCTTGCTAGCCACGCGGGATAGGTCGCTCCAAACAGCGCACCCAACAGCGCAATGCCAGCCGCACGCAAGATCCATTCCGGAGTAATCAAGATGGTCAGGCTCGGAAACTTCCAAATAAAACCGGCGCGCACCAGATAGCTCAATCCGACGCCGACTCCAATTCCCAGCACGCAGAGCGCCGCGGATTCAGCTAATAGCGCCCGGACGACAAACCAGTGGTTGGCGCCAAGTGATTTCAGAACGCCAATGTCCCTGGTGCGCTCGATCACGGTAGTGTACATGGTAAGAAAAATGACCAGCAGGCCAATGGTGACGGCCAGCAAAATCATGGCGTTGATGAAGGACTCCAAGCCCGGGATATTCGTTGAGGTCATCAGGGAGAGATAGTCCTTAAGGGGCCGGACGGTGTAATTCGGAAGGAGGTGGCGCATTTCTTCCATAACGTCGTCGGTGTGCTCGGGGCGCGTACACTTCACAAAAAAAATAGTGGCTTTGTCGCGCGCACCGACCAATTCCTGAAGGGTCGTCCGAGCGACAAAAAGCCGAGATCCCTTGCCGTGCTCGACGATTCCGGCAACATGCCAATCGTGCTCGAAGATGCGGTAGGTATCTCCTGCTCTTACCTTTTTCACTTTCGCCGCAATGTCATCCACAAGAATGTCGTCGGGATCTTCCAGGTCGTGCCCCTGAAGGAACACAAATCCTCCGGATACGGCTAGAAAACTTTCTCGATCAATTCCCAAAACGACTTCTACCCCTGAGGTGTTGAACTGGGTAAGCACAGGGGCAACGGATTGGACGTACTTTAGTTCCGCAAGCTTGTCGCCGATCTTGACAGGCATGGGGGCGCTGCCAACGGCCCACAAGTATGACGCGTTCGGGGCCTGCAGCATGATATCTGCCCCGATGCCTTCAATGCGCTTGGCAGTTTCAGTCAGCAGGCCGCTGGTCAGGCCAACGATCAGTACGACGAGCGCGACTTCCACAGCGATTCCCATGGCGCCAATCAGCGTGCGCAGTGGGCGATGCAACAAATTGCGGGCGATTAGCTCACCCATCATGGCTGCTTGTTCTCCGGGGCATCGCCAACGCGAACCAATTCCGCTCCCTCTGGCTGTTCAAGCTTGAATCGCTCGGCAGGAATTTCTTCGTTCATAATGACTTTCGTGACTTGCAAATCCAGCTTGTAATCGTCGTGCGGCCTTTCAATCCGAATCGCATGTGGAAACGGGGCTGTTCCGTTTGAAGGCGTGGCCGCAGCACCCTGTGCGGCGGCGTTGTCCGGCAGCTGCCAATCCGCCAGGCGAACATCCGAGAGTAGAACGCCTTTCGGCCCAAAAGTTAGCAAGCGGGCTACTTGCAGGTCGGAACGGTCAAACCAGATTTCCCGCAGTACTTCCACCTGATAGCCGCCGCGCAGAACGGTCAATATGTAGTACCGGGCGTTCTCGTCGTTGAACTCGCGCATGGTCACAGATTCTGCCTTGTGAATTTCCGGCCAGAGCAGCGCGTCCAAAAGGTGGTGCGGCCGCAAATTCTCGATCGGTTTGCTGCTGGCGTGCTCGACAGCCACTGACCCTACGAGGAATTTCTTCTTCGAGGGAATCGAAACGCGAAACGTTTCGCCGTCGCTGGCCATGTCGAACACCGTAGTTCCGACCACCGGCGCCTGCCCGATCACGCGAATCTGTGCCGGCCGCGCCGCCAGCAGAAAGGCCTTCACCTCATGATATTCGTCAATGACCCCGCTGTACTTCGATCCCGCCGTCGGCTTCAGCTCCACGGTGGCGTTCAATGTTTTCGTGCCGCGCGCCATCTGGTTGTAAGCCTCGAGAAGTTCTTCACGCGTTGCATCCTTTGCCACCGGCCTCTGCGCCACTATGGTGTGGCCGGTCACAACTTTTCCATGACAGCCGCAGGAAATAGCCGCCAGTGTCGCCAGGAGCAGGCATCTTTTCACACGTCGCATCAATCAGTTCCGTCGTCACTCGTACAAATAAAGCAATCTAGCAACCACTGGGCCGGTCAATCCGCGCGGGCTGCGGCCGAGCAGTCATTCAATTGGGCCGCGCAATGTGGATGTCAAATGGCTGAACCGCCGGCCGCACTCTCCGGATGACTTCGCTGGGCCAAAGCGACTCGCTCAGCAGGGTCACCCAGCCGTCCTCCGGCTCGCAAATGGCGCAAAAAGTGTAGTGGCGGTAGGCCAATTGGTACGCATCCAGCCCGCGCTTTGACAAGTCCCCTTCGAGCACTGCATCGGCGGATTGCGCTGCCTTACCTGCCCTGATGCCAAGGGTCTCGCCTTGGAAACGTTCAAAGATCTGCCGCAACTGTTCCTGATTTGGCTGCGGCAGCACGACGCAACGTTCGGCCGCGTCGCGAAACGCAATCTCACGCGACTTGAAAAATTCTCTCACGCGCTCGAGGTGACTGAACAAATCCACGACGTAGGAGTCATCTCCTGCAAGGGCAGGGAAAACCGCCGACCAGATCTCCGCGGCATCTTTGCCTCGCACCGGCTCGCGGTTTTCAGTCTCGACCAACTCGAGTCCCACGGCTCTCACCTCTCCACCGAGGTCCAGCGCCTGAACGTCCAGAGAAAACGGTGGCAATTCCAGCGCATCGCTTCCCGGCACCGCGGCCCCTGGCGCGTTCATTCTTCGGACTCCAATTGTGGGAACTTCTCGCGAAAATCGGGTGCTTGTTTCCGAACGTCCAGCCAATCAAAAAAAGCGTCCGGCGTTTCCAGCCAGATGCGGAACCACCCGGCGATCTCCGCTTTTTCGGCACGTTTTTTCGGCTCAACTTTGTGGTTGCGTGAAATCATCTCCGCGCGGCGCTTGCCGAGCCGGGCTACGTTCAAAACACGTTCCACGGCGGCGTGCTCGCCCTGCTCGCGGAACTTGCGCATCAGTTCATCCAGCCGCATGATGCTGACCTCGGCATCTTCCAGCGTCTTGAAGTGCAGAAGATCCTCGAATTCCTCTTCGTACTGTTCCTCCGCCTCTTCCTGCTGGTTGATGAGTACTTTTTGCCCCGCGTCCTTCAGCACGTCTGCGATGTATTCCGTTCCCGTCTTGCCGGCTTCGCCATGCTCCGCCAGGAGCCTCCGCCGCAACTGGTCGATCTCCGCAGGCGTCCATTGTTGGACCTTGATCTCCCTGGCAGTCTCCAGGATCAGCGCCTTCTTCGTTTTCAAGTCATCCGTCATCGGGCTTTGCCTCGGTGCTGCTTGCTATGCTTCTTTTTCGGGCTGGCCGGTGGAGGCGGCGGAGCGGGCGGTGGATCGGCCGGCAAGCCCGCCAGCAACCGGCGATACTTCACCACATTCTTGTTGTGCTCCGCCAGCGTTGCGCCGAAAAAATGCCCGCCCTGAGTATTGGCCACAAAATAAAGATAATTTGTTTCCGCAGGCCTCAGCGCTGCGCGCAGCGACGCTTCGCCGGGATTTCCGATCGGGCCTGGAGGAAGGCCTCCGTGCTCATACGTATTGTACGGAGAATCGAACTGCAGGTCCTTTCCCGTCAGTGTTCCATTGTATTTTCCCAACCGTTCCATTCCATAAATGACTGTCGGGTCGCACTGCAGGCGCATGCCTTTCCGAAGACGGTTTTCAAACGCGCCGGCCACCAGCGGCCGCTCCTCCGGCTTCGGCGTCTCTCTCTCGACCAGCGACGCCAGAGTTACAATCCTGTTGACGGCCCGATGGTCGCCCTCGACAGCTGGTCCACCTGCCACGGGCAAACCAATGCGTCTCCATTCTTCCTTGAACTTGTGCACCATTTCGGCGGTCAGTTCGCTGGCCGCGGGGTGCCGCGGAAGCTCATACGTGGCGGGGAAGAGAAAGCCCTCGAGCGTCTGGGCGCCCGGCGCGAAATCACGAATTAGCCCCGGATCACCCGCGGCATAAAGGAAATCCCCTGCGCGCATGAACTTTCCCGCCTCCAGGTCGCGGGCAATGTCGAACATCGTTTCTCCTTCACGCACCGTGAACGGCTGCTGGTAGACTTGCCCGTTTGCAATCTTCCAGAAAACTTCCTGGCCCGTCATGGCGTGGTCAAAAAAATACTCGCCCGCCTGCAGCGTGCGCTTGGGATGCCGCCGGGCGTAAATTTCAAAAGCCAGCTTGCTGCGTACCACCCCATCTTTTTTCAGGATGTATGCTACATACCGGCTCGATACACCGCGTGGCACGTCAACGAAGACACCCACTCTCGCAAAACCTTGGTACGGATGCGTCATGCCGTACCACATCCATGCCGCCACGGCTCCGGCGATCAAGACGATGAGAAGGAATATAACCAGCAAATACTTCAATTCAGCCTCACCGATTTACTTTCATTGTTGGCTCGGCGGGCTGGGTTTGCCGATCCAGGTACTCTTTCAAAATAACGGCGGCCGCCACGGCGTCCACGCTCATTTTCGCTTGTACATTTTTCGGTTTCTTGCTGCCGGTCAGTTTTTCCTCGTGGATGAATCTTCCCTGGACTTCTTCCAGCAAGCGCTCGGCTTCCCAGCTGGTGAGCCTTTCATCGACCATTTCCACGGGCAAGCCAATCTGTTTCCGCACGCGCTGCGCGAAGCGTTCCGCTTCTTCGGCCATTTCGCCGCGCGAGCCATCCAGACGCAGCGGCAGGCCCACGACAATTTGCTTCACGCCGTGCTCGCGCGCCAATTCGCGCAACCGCCGCATGTCTTCGTTCCGGTTGACGCGCTCCATCGTGCTCAGCGGCTGCGCCATGCGCGTCGCTGAGTCCGCCAGAGCAAGACCGATCCGCGCGCGGCCATAGTCCACCGCCAGAATGAATCGGCGCTCAACTCGGTTCAGTTCGTTCTTAGCGATTGTCACACTTCTAGTATACCGGGAAGGTCCTCACGATATATGCGATGCATTTTGGGAGATGTCCGTCACGAGAATGCGCCGCGAGAAGCAGGTGCTGAATCTATGGTTTGCGGCCTCGAGCACCGCTCTGCCACGCGTCCCAGTAACCAAGAGCCTTCAGTTGCTGGTCGAGGCCGGTCTCCTTGACTAAGACATCGAGTTCGCCGCGCGAAAGGCGCTTGCCGAGCGGTTCGACGCGGTCGGCGATGCCCCAGGCTGTCAACGCCGCGAGCGCGGTGTGCAATTTCAGCTCACGCATATCCACCTTGTCCAGCGTGTCCGAGGCGGCATGATAATTTGGCAGATAGTTGGCCTCTTCCTGATTCGCCACCAAGTTGGGCACGCCTTCGAGCAGGAAATCGAAATTGTCCGTGCCGAACGAAGCGTCATAAGTGTGATTGTTCACGCCCCAGGATTCCAGCGGCTTCAGGACTTCGCGCACGCCTGCTTCAATGTCGCGGCGTCCACCCAGGGAATATCCCGTCACACGGCCGATGCCCGCATCGTAGGTGATCATCGCGCGGATTTTGTCGAGCTCCGCGCGGTGCGCCTTCACGTATTCGTAAGAACCAATCGTGCCTTGCTCTTCGCCGCTGAAGAGTACAAAGCGAATTGTACGCCGCGGCAGAAGGCCGGTCGCCTTGATTGCCCGCGCCGCTTCGATGACCAGTGCAGCGTTGCACCCGTTATCGAGCGCTCCCGTGCCCAACTCCCACGAATCCAGATGCGCGCCGAGAACGACGATTTCATCCGGCTTCTCGTAGCCCCGAATTTCGCCGACAATGTTTTGCTGCTCGATCGGCCCGCCAATTTTGTTCGGCATATCAAGGCGCACGCGCATTTTTCCTGGATAGGCTGCGACGGTGCGCGCAAGCCGCATCGCATCTTCGCGAGCCACGACCGCTTGCGGAATCTTGTCAATCCCACCAGCCAGGGAATTTGTGTGGCGATAGAGCAATAGTCTTTCCCGCGCGCCCATCCACAAAATCGCCCTCGCGCCTTCCTTGACGGCATGCTCAATCGTCAACGGCGGCCGCAGGTATTCGTTGAAGAGATCGGCCCACGTTGATCCGATATCGGTATGAACCAGCATAATCGCGCCCTTGATTGAAGCGCCCGCCTTTGCAAAATCGTCTTCGGTGCCGTATCCCACATCGACGACTTGCGCCTCAATTCCTCCCGCGGGGGTGGCCGGTGACCATCCCGTCGCCTTCAGCCGCACGGGGAATCTCACCGGGCCCAATAACTCGAGCCTTGTATCTCCTTCGCCCCACGTCACCGGCAACGTGTACTTCTCCGTGTGCACATCCACTCCCGCCGCGCGAAACGCCGCGACGCCCCACTCCACCGCTTTGGCCATTTCCGGCGATCCGGTCACGCGACCTCCGATTTCATCGGTCAGCCGCCGCAGATTCTCCTCCATCGGGGACGAACCCATCACAATGGGCAGAATCTTCGCGGCCGCTTGCGCGCAGCTGGATGCGTCCGTTACCGAACAAGCGGCGTTTCCTGGAGCGCTTTGCGCCAGGCTCAGCGGATCCTTCTTTGCCGGCGGAATCTGCGCCTGCAGAGACAGTAGTGAACCAAAAAGGCAAAGAAACAGAGACGTAGCAAAGATTGTGCGGCGCGGCATGAATTGGTTCTCTTTTCCCAGAATTCCCGTACGAAGCGTCCGATTCCGGTTGCGGAGCGGATTATACCGAAGGAAGCCCTCTGCCAGCATGCGCCCCCTAGGCCTCTGCGCGTTAGTTCTTCGATCTGCGCTTCGGATTGAGGAGGCAATCCGCGACTCGCGCGACCTGGACCATCTCTGCTACGTCATGAACGCGTACGATGTGTGCCCCGTTCAAGATGCTCGCCGTAACCGTCGCGGCGGTACCCCAGATGCGCTCTTCCGGGGGAGCAGGCTTGCCGTCCCGAGCCAGAGTCGCGCCAAGGAAGCCCTTCCGTGAGGTACCCACCAGCAGCGGATAACCGAATTTCGACAGGTGCGGAAGTTTCTCCAGCAATTCGTAATTCTGCGCGAAGCTCTTGCCAAAGCCGATGCCCGGATCAAGGATGATCTGTGATTTCCCGATCCCTGCGTTGCGTGCGACCGCCACGGATTTGCGTAGCCCCTGAATCACATCTTTCATGATGTCCCGCGCAAATCCTCCCGCTTGCATGGTTCGCGGCTCTCCCCGCATGTGCATCAGGACAAGGGGAACACAGTGACGAGCGGCTACTTCGGCAATTCGTGGATCGCTTCTCAGTCCGGACACGTCGTTGACGAGTTCCGCCCCCGCTCGGATCGCGAGTTCGGCGACGCTGGCCCTGCGCGTGTCCACGGAAATCGGAATTTTGAGTCGTCCGCGAAGCGCTTCAAGAACAGGGAGAATGCGATCCAACTCCTGGGAGGCAGACGTCTCTACGGATCCTGGCCGCGTGGATTCACCGCCGATGTCAAGAAGGTCGGCGCCGGCACGCTCTATCGCAAAGGCATACTCGATCGCGCTCTCGGGTTGCAGGAACTTGCCGCCATCAGAAAAGCTGTCCGGCGTTACGTTCAGCACGCCCATGACAAGCGTGCGCTCGCCAAGCGCGAGCGTGCGCGAAGGTAGCTTCAACCGGAACGTTTTTCGGCTTATGCCCATGTGCGAAACAGAAGTGTAGCGCAGGTGCCTCGCCTGCCGGTTAAAACGAAATTCGCTCCGAGAACATCCAGCGATGATCGTAGGTATGGAATCTCGTCACCGCAATTTGCATGCCCGCCGCCGAAGAAAATCGGAATCCCCTCCGCAGGCGCACTCGTCCAAACCCGAGTCCCGGTGTCAGGAAAACCTGTTTATCGCCGGCGTTCGGTCCCGTTTTGTAGAACGTGGAATTCACCTCCAGTTCCGGCCAAAGCTTCCAGGCTGTTTGGTACTGGAACGCCGTGTTCCATTGGAGTTGCCGGCCCAGTTTTGCAGTCGCGCCTGCCGGGAGGTTGAGCCCAATCGTCGATTGAACGTCAACTCTCCCGAAGCCCTTGCCGAACGCCAGTGTAGGCGTTAGCACCGCGTTGCCTGCGCCATAGCGGTGCGACCCTGTGGGCGCCGTGGCGCCAAGGATAAACGTCAAGAGATAGTTGCCTTCTCCGCGTTCTGCCGAAGCAATCCGGAATTTCAGCATTAACGGCAAATCGCCAAATCCACCAGGAGCGCCGTTGGGAGAGTGAAGCGTGTAAGACGGAATCCCAGCCAGGATCTGCGTCCGCGAACTGGTGATGAACTCAAGCCCCTTGCCGCCGCCAAACTGGTAAGTTCTGTTCCCCAGGGCTGCGGGCTGGTCCCAGATGTCGTAACGAAACTCCTGCTTTAGCCTGCCCGATGTAGTGGCCAAGGGAGAAAGCCAATCCGGCTGTTTGGCCTGCGTTTCCGCGGCCATGTGGAACCACGAGCGAAAGAAACCTCGTTTTTCATTCTCTTTTTTCTGCTCGGATTTCTGTGCCCGGGACTCTTCGGGGAGAGCGGAACAATTGCTATCTATTCCCTTTTCTCTTGTGGACGCGCAAGCGGATGGCACCTTTTTCGGCTGGCGATCGTCCGAGCGGGCCTTCGCTGCCAGAAGCAGGCCGGCGCAGGCCAAAGCAACTATTCTTTGTGTGAGTCTCACCTGGAATCTCCTGAATCAGAAGTCGCATAAAAACAGAAACGGCCACTGCCAGATGCAAATCTGACGGTGGCCGTCTGGAAATAGCTTAGAAACCTTGTTCTATGCCATCAGCCTCCACGCGCCGACTCGCTCAGAATGAGAGCAACAGCAACATGAAGTATTGCGGTCGAGTTGCGAGCGGAGTTGGCGCATGTGGCTCAAAGAAATCCTCAGTCGATATTAAATAGGTTAGACAGAACCAAGTCCGGCGTCAAATCCAATTTGTCGATCCCATGAAACGGAATGACAAGTTGTAGGGACGCAGCATGCTGCGTCCCATTTTGCGACTCACTTACTAATCCAAATCAAAATCGCGAATGGGTTTGGTCGCCGGCGCGTCCTTGGCTTTCTTCATGGCCTCTTCAAATTTCTTCGCCAGGATGTCTTCCTTGTTGGTTTCCTGGAACCAGGAATCCGCAAACTTGTCTTCGCGCTGGCGGTTCTGTTCCGCGAGGATTTTCTGAGCGTCAGTGAGATCCACGTTCGGACCGGCTTTGACTGGCACTTCATGCGAGAGCACCGCGCCGAATACAGGGTCAACGACAAGCTTTGCCTGACAACACGGGCATGTGACGTTGAGATTTTCGCCGCTGCGGTTCCCCATGAAATCATTCTACACCCCTTCGCCCCAACCACGTAAAAGCGCGCGAGCTCCGATGTCCGTTGCGGTTGGAAATGCGTGCTTGCGGGGCACACTCGAAAGAAACATCTTTTGACATGTTCGCTTCGCGCAGAGATGCTATGAGCAACACTTTTTCTTGAGGTGCGCTCATGTTCCCGTCGCCTGCTCGAAACACGTTTCGATACACGCTCTCCTGGTGCATCGTAGTGGCCCTGCTGTTCGTTCCTTTGCTGTTCTGGGCGGCCTACGATCTCTACCGGAGCCGCCAGGTGGACCCGGTGTTGGCGTTCTTCACCGTAGCGTCTGGACTATTGTTTGCGTACGCCTGGCTGTGGACGAAAACAAGAGTCACTCTTCATGAGGAAGGCATCTCTTACAAGTCTCCTTTCAAAGAAAAGGATCTTCGGTGGGACGAGATTAAGGAGACGCGTTACGGCCAGCAGCCTATTAACGCCGGCGCGCATTTCGGGCTCCTCGGATGGCTGATAGCCGCAATGGCCCGCGGCAACAACAAGATGATTCGGTCCTTAGAATTGATCGGACCGCAAAAAATCGTACTCAATTCCAACATTCGTGATGTAGAGGAGTTGGTGCGTCTGGTCTTGGAAGCCGTCAATCCCCGGCTGCGCCAGGATGCCGAGCGGGTACTCAACTCCGGCGCAACGGTTTCTTTCGGGAAGATTTCGCTGTCGCCTTCTGGCGTAGTCTGGAAATCGAAGGAGCCAATTCCTTACGCAGCTCTCGTGAAATGCAAAATTGATGGCTCGGTGTTGCGCATCAAAGCCGAAGGGAAATGGCTCGACAACATCGCCGTCACGGCCAAGAAGGTCCCCAATATATTCATTCTGTTGGACCTGATTGAGGAAAAACGTTCAACCGGGGCGGGAAAGCCGGCGGTTGCAATGGCCGGTTCCTCAGCCAATCAATATCTATAAGCCCAGCCAATGAGCCGGCACTGCGCCGGAGACGTCAAGCCTTTGCGGGGTTTTCTCCGCGCGTGAATCCCGGGGCGGGCCGCAGCTCCGGGCGCACTACCTTTGGGTCAGTGCCCGGCGCGGCCTGCGGCGGAGGCGTGGGCGGCGTGCGCGGTTTTTCCGGCAGCGGCTTGCCTTCCATCAACAGTTTCACTTCGTTCGCGTCGATGACTTCGCGTTCAAGGAGCGCCTGCGCGATGCGCTCGAGCGTATCCCGGTTCTTCGCAAGGATGCTTTTGGCTTTCTCATAGCCGCCGTTGACGATGCGCTTCACTTCCTTGTCAATCTGGATGGCGGTGTCTTCGGAATAGTCGCGATGCTGCGCGATCTCGCGGCCCAGGAAGATAGCTTCATCTTTCTTGCCGTAGGCCAGCGGCCCCAGCTCGCTCATACCCCATTCGCAGACCATATTGCGCGCGATATCCGTGGCGCGTTCGATATCATTGCCAGCGCCGGTGGTGATGTGGCCAAGAAAAATCTCCTCGGCCGAACGCCCACCCATCAGAACGGCCAGCATCGCTTCCAAATACTCGCGCGTGTAGGTGTGCTTGTCGTCTTCGGGAAGCTGCATCGTGAGGCCGAGCGCCATGCCGCGCGGAATGATCGTCACTTTGTGGACCGGATCGGCGCCTGGCGTCATCGCTGCGACCAGTGCGTGGCCAGCCTCGTGATAAGCGGTGTTCTTCTTCTCTTCATCCGAAAGAATCATCGATCTGCGCTCGACGCCCATCATCACTTTGTCTTTGGACATCTCGAAGTCGACCATCATCACGAATTTGCGGTTCTGGCGCGCGGCCCACAAGGCCGCTTCGTTCACCAGGTTCGCGAGGTCCGCGCCGGAGAAGCCCGGGGTGCCGCGAGCGATGATGGACAAATCCACGTCGTCGCCGATGGGCACCTTGCGGGTGTGCACGCGAAGAATTTCTTCGCGGCCCTTCACGTCGGGGCGCGCCACAACGACGCGGCGGTCAAAGCGGCCCGGCCTCAGCAGCGCCGGGTCCAAAACGTCCGGCCGGTTCGTCGCGGCGATCAAAATCACGCCTTCGTTCGATTCGAAGCCATCCATTTCAACGAGCAGCGCGTTCAGTGTTTGCTCGCGTTCGTCGTGTCCGCCACCGAGACCGGCGCCACGGTGCCGTCCAACCGCATCGATTTCATCAATGAAGATGATGCAGGGCGCATTCTTTTTGCCCTGTTCAAACAGATCGCGCACGCGGCTGGCGCCCACGCCGACAAACATCTCCACAAAGTCAGATCCGGAAATCGAGAAGAATGGAACGTTCGCTTCGCCGGCGATGGCTCGCGCCAGCAAAGTCTTGCCGGTGCCTGGAGGTCCGACAAGCAGCACACCCTTGGGAATTCGGCCGCCGAGCTTCTGGAATTTCTGCGGGTCTTTCAGGAACTCGATGATTTCCTGCAGTTCTTCCTTGGCCTCGTCCGTTCCGGCGACATCCTTGAAAGTAGCCTTCTTCTGCTGCGCGGAGAGCAGCCGCGCGCGAGACTTGCCAAAACTCAAGGCCTTGTTTCCGCCTGATTGCATTTGCCGCATCAGAAACAAGCAGAAGCCCACGAGAAGAATCAGCGGCGCGGCATTCAACAGGATTAAAACCCAGTCGCCGCTACGCACTTCCTTCACCTTCAACTGGACAGCTTTGTCCCTCAAAGCCTTCGTCACCGTTGGCGCTTCTTCCTTCGGAATGGTGACCTGGAATTTCATGTTGGCGGGCTTGTAGTATTCGCCTTGCAGATCGTAACTGTTCGGCGAAAGATACATCGTCACTTCCTTCACGTCGCCGGCATCGACCTTTTGCATCCACACGCTGTAAGTCGGAGTGTCCTCGCGCGCCTGGGCGCCATTGGCGGACACCAGCTTCCAGAGCATCACGCCCAGAAAGACGATCGAGATCCAAAATAGAACTGTTTTTGCTGTGGAACTAGAATTCACGTTGTCCTCACTAATCCTGTCACCCGAAACATCAAATCAGACTCTTGCTCTTTTCTTCCGTCCTTTACCACTTTTCGCATCCGTCCCGTTCGCTGCGGAAGAAAGCTGCCGGAGATTACGTCCCATCCCATTGGCCGCCGCAAGTCCATATCCAACCCACATTTGATTAGATGCGGTTCGGAAGCCAAAGTAATCGGGCTCCAGAGCCACGCGCCTCTTGGCTGGCTTATCCAGCAGCACCGCCAGCCGTATCGAGCGCGGTTTGCTTTCGCCCAACCGCCGCAGCAAAAATTCCTGCGTCACTCCGCTTTCCAGCACTGCGTCAACCACCAGCACGTCACGGCCCTGCAATTCCGGGCCAGAACCAAAAAAGACTTCGCGCCGCGCGTGCCCTCTGTCTTCCACGTCCCGCACTTCCTCGCGCACGAAGTGACAAACAACCGGGGTGTCTATATTCCGCATCAGGTCCGCGGCAAAAACAAAACCGCGATCCAGCGTTATAACCACGTCCAGCCGCCGCCCCTTGTACTCCCGCGAAACCTCTTTTCCCAGGGCTGCCACGCGTGCCGCGATGCGCGCCGCGGAAAATGCCGTTCCCTTTCGGCTAGTCAAATTTTTTCCTCGGCAATCACAATGCCCGCCCGGGTCCTTTCGTTGGCGGCAAATTCGGCAGCGACGGGAAAGCCGCGAGCCCACACAAGATCGCCGCCACTCGTCAACACCGGCCAGCCGTCACGCTCCCACCGGCTGATGTGCTTCTCATTCAACAAACGCTTCAGCTTATGGGCGCTTCGATGACCCAAGGGACGCAACCGGTCTCCGGGCCGCCAATTGCGAAGTATAAGAGGGAAACGCAACCGGTCGCGGTCCGGAACCGCCCCATCCATACTAGTTTCCCCCCTCTTGGGGGGCCAGTCAATCACCCTGAGGCGGAATACACAACCCAATTCCGCAACGCTTACTCTTGCTTCGTCGTTTGCCAAATCGATCTTGTACTCATATTCGTGCGCGGTGTCTGGCAAAGTTCCTGCTCCGGCGTTTTCGACGGTCAGAAACACAAGCGCGTCTCGCTCTTTTCGCACTGTCACTCCGCCTGGCAGAGCGAGCGAACTCCCACTCCTTCCGTTGCGCGCCAGTTGCAGCACCGCCTCCACACGCGCCGCCCCGAGTTGCCCATCACGCGGCTTGATGCCCTCCACGATTCCCCGAACCATCCGCTTAGCCAGCGCTTTCGTCTTCTCTGTGCCCCCTGCGCACTCTGTGTCACATCCCCCCGCCTTCCCCGGCCCGAACAAATCATTCACCGCGATTCGCGCTAGCCCATTCTTTACCTGTACTACCGCCCGCACGCGGTCTCCCGCCATGGCATCCAAAAATGCTTCGTCTTCCCGGGCGAACTCCGCGAGCGTGGCCAGGTGTTCAACAATTGCCGGCTGAAATTGATTCTCGAGCAAGGGCAGGAGTTTTTTCCGAACCCGCGCGCGCATCCTTCGGGTATCGCGGTTGGTGGCGTCTTCCCGCCAGGTCTGTTTTCGCGCTCGCAGAAAGCGCCTCAGCCCATTCCGGCGGATGCCCAGCAGCGGACGCATAACTGGCCCGGCGACCGGATGAATTCCGCCAAGCCCTGCGAGGCCCGTCCCGCGGAGCAGATGCGCCAGCACAGTCTCTGCCTGATCGTCGGCCGTGTGGGCCACTGCGATTCGCCCACAAATTCCCAATTCAACCAGGGAACGAAAGTAATCGTAGCGCGCTCGCCGCGCCGCGTCCTCGAGATTGGCCCGCTCCTTTCTCGCTTTCTTCGCAACGTAAACGGAAGCAGAGTGAAACTCCAGCCCATGGTTCGCCGCCAGTTTCGCGACGAACTTTTCATCTGCATCGGAAGCTTTGCCGCGCAATTTGTGATTGAAGTGCACCACGCTCAGCACGATTCCCAGCTTCTCGCGCAACTCCAGAAGCAAGAACAGCAGCGCCACGGAATCCGCGCCGCCGGAAACCGCCACGCCCACGCGGTCCCCTGGGTGCAACATTTCGTGCTTTTTCAGGTCGGCGAGGATATGCTGCTTGAGGAAAGTCGAATCCCCTTCGTAAGTGGGTGTTCTTGTTCTTCGACGAGTCACGGGTCACCAATCACGGTTCGCCTTTCGCTTCTTTGGGCGCATCCTACCACGCCCCGAGCAGGGTAAGCCCTCTGTGGAGGCCTGTGGATATTGCTATTTCCGTTGTTGACATTCTACGCGTCCCTTGGCATACTTCTTGGGCTGTGGATGTGCCTTTCTGCAAGACAGGGGGGCTTCGCTCTTTGACAACCGATACGATGTGCCAGAATCTGTTCGAAACCATTGGAGCTTTTCGAGCGCCGATGGTCTGAGTAAATTCGAGCGATC
>Ga0210407_10001659_pt1 | contig 20420 bp, 15 predicted proteins | sample IncBWC27MmetaG_FD_150860 | JGI IMG/M metagenome (GOLD analysis project Ga0210407, IMG submission 150860) | Forest soil microbial communities from Barre Woods Harvard Forest LTER site, Petersham, Massachusetts, United States - Inc-BW-C-27-M | ecosystem: Environmental > Terrestrial > Soil >... | reverse complement strand
AAGTGACCGGCATAGCCGACCACGAGGTTGGCGCCGATGATTTCAACCGCCTGCTGCAGTTGGTGCGATTGTGCCCCGAGCGGGGCGACGACCAGTCAGAGATTCGTGCCGTGGGAACGTATTACGGCTTGCTTGCAGCGCTGAATCGCATTTCACGCCCGCTGGCCCCCGGATTTTCGGTTTGGGTGGAAAAGGAGCGTAAGAGTTGTTCTTATTTCGCCGCCGTCGCGCTGGATCGCCGCATTTCGTATAGCCGCGATCTATTCACTCAACAAATTACCGACCGGCTGTGATTCTCTGGCATCTCCGCAATAGATAAATGTTCTAACCGGCGCCCCGCCCTCGACCCCGAACAATCGCACTGTTACCATAGGCATATCCTGGCTCCGAAGCCTTGGGAGAATCGGCCTGTGCGAGTCCCGCTGGAACAATCCGTGTTAGCGACCATTCAGAACTCCCGAATGTTGGCAGCCGGAAATCGTGTGGGCGTAGCCGTTTCGGGGGGCGCCGATTCGGTGGCGCTTTTGCGCCTGCTCCACCGCTTGCGCGACGAATTGGGCATCACGCTCGCGGTGGTGCACTTCAATCACGCTCTACGTGGAACTGAATCCGAAGCCGATGCCGCCTTCGTTGCGGAGCTGGCGGGCGCGCTTCAATTGGAATTCCTGGCTGCGCGCGAGGATGTGGCAGCGGAAGCCGCGCGCCAAGGATGGAATCTCGAAGACGCCGCACGACGGCTGCGCTATGCATTTTTCGAGCGCTTGATCATCGAGCGGCAAGGCACGCATATCGCGGTGGCGCATACCGCGGACGATCAAGCCGAGACGGTTCTGGCGCATCTGATGCGTGGAACTGGCCCGACAGGCCTGGCGGGAATTTATCCTGTGGCTGGGACAATCGTGCGCCCATTGCTCGGCACGCGCCGGGAAAGTCTGCGAGAATATCTGCGCGCGAACAGCCAGACATGGCGGGAAGATTCGACCAATCGAGATCTGCGGCGGACACGCGCGCGCATCCGAGAGCAACTATTGCCCGTAATCGAACGCGATTTCTCCGGCGCGATTGTGGATCACTTGAGCGAGCTGGCACGTTTTGCACGGGAAGAAGGAAATCTCTGGGACGCGCTGGTGGAAGACCGAATTCAAGCTTTTGCACAAACAGACAACGAAGGTATCCGTATCGCGGTGCACGCCCTGTTGACGCCTTTGGCGCTGCGGACGCCTGGCGCGGAAAATCCGGCGTCGCCGAAGTACAATGAATTCGGTCCTTTGCGCGTGCTCACGGAACGCTTAATCCGCCGTCTTTATGAAGTAGTGCGGGGGAACCGGCGAGAGCTAGGCGCGGACCACGTTGAACAGGTGGTTCACCTCGCCAGCGGGTCCAGCAGTGGCCACCACGTGGAACTTCCCGGCGGAATTATCGTTCGGCGAAATTTCGGCGAACTGATTTTTTCGCGGAGCGAGACGATCCGGCAGTCCAACGGCAACGGAGCCGCGAGAAAAGCGAACGCGTATCAGTATCTCGTAACCCTGCCGTTGTGCGTGACGGCCACTGTTTCCATTCCGGAACTCGGAAAATGCTTCCGGCTGAAAGTGATTGACTGGCCTCTGACAGAGAGCGACACTAAGAGCTACGCCAACGCCCTCGATGCGGACCTCCTGCGCTCTCCTTTGATCCTGCGGAATTGGAGGCCTGGCGACGCCTATAGGCCACAAGGCCGGCGCCACGAATTGAAGCTGAAGAGCATGTTCCTGGCTGGGCGAGTTCCGAGCGCGGACCGCACGGCGTGGCCGGTACTGGAAAGCGGTGGCCGAGTGATTTGGGCTCAAGGAATGCCGGCTGCCGAGGACTTCCGCGCGCGCGACAATACGCGGGCAGGCGTAGTCATCGAGGAAGAAGGCCTCGAGAGCGGCCGGGTAAGTTGAATATCGCATGCGATTTCTTGCATCTAAGTGTTTAAGGGAACGTACGAACGGTGTTCGGCGATATTTCGGTTAAGTTGGAACAGGTGAGGTAATCAGGTGAACTCAACAGTCCGAACAATTTTATTTTGGCTGTTAATGATCTTGCTGGCGGTCGTGCTGTGGAGAATGGCCTCGACGGGGGGGCAGTCCGCGCATGACGACGAGCCCAATTACACGAATTTTCTGGCGAAGGTGCAGAACAACGGCGTCAAAGACGTGCAGATTTACCTTTCGCCGAACAGTGCTGAATTGCAGGGTGAGTACCGCGAAGGCGGCAAGTTTCGCGGTGTGACGATCGCCAATACCGCGATTCCGGACGTCACCAAGGTGCTGCAGGACCACAACGTTATTTACAACTACAAGGAAGTGAAGAACGCCGATTGGCTGACGTTCCTGGTAAATTTCGGGCCGCTGCTGCTGCTGGTTCTCTTCTGGGTTTTCATGATGAAGCAGATGCAAGCGGGCGGAAATAAGGCGCTCAGTTTCGGGAAGTCCCGCGCGCGCTTGCTGACGGCCCAGCAAAAAAAGGCCACATTCAAGGACGTCGCTGGGATCGATGAACCCAAGGAAGAGCTGTACGAGATTATTGATTTCCTCAAGGATCCGCAGAAATTCCAAAAGCTCGGTGGGCGCATCCCCAAAGGCGTCCTGCTGGTGGGGCCTCCGGGAACCGGCAAGACTTTGCTGGCGCGCGCGATTGCAGGCGAAGCGAATGTGCCGTTCTTTTCGATTTCCGGTTCGGACTTCGTGGAAATGTTCGTGGGCGTAGGCGCGAGCCGCGTGCGCGATTTGTTCGAACAAGGCAAGAAGAACGCGCCATGCATTATTTTCATTGATGAAATTGACGCGGTCGGGCGGCATCGCGGCGCAGGATTGGGCGGCGGTCACGACGAACGCGAGCAGACTTTGAACGCGCTGCTGGTGGAAATGGACGGCTTTGAGTCCAACGAAGGCGTCATCCTGATCGCGGCCACGAACCGTCCAGATGTGCTGGATCCGGCGCTGCTGCGGCCGGGCCGTTTCGATCGACGAGTGGTAGTACCCCGTCCGGACGTAAAGGGCCGCGAAGAAATTCTTCGCGTACACACGCGGAAGGTACCTCTTTCCGAGGACGTGGATCTTTCGGTGATTGCGCGCGGCACACCGGGATTCTCGGGCGCCGATTTGGCGAACCTGGTGAACGAATCCGCATTGTGGGCTGCTCGTCAAAACCGCAAATTCGTTGCGATGGTGGATTTCGAGATGTCCAAGGACAAAGTCCTGATGGGCGTCGAGCGAAGATCCATGATCTTGTCCGACGAGGAAAAGCGCAACACGGCGTATCACGAAGCCGGACACGCGCTGGTGGCGGCGATGACGCCGGGTGCCGATCCACTGCACAAGGTGACCATCATTCCGCGCGGCATGGCGCTGGGCGTGACCATGCAACTGCCGATCGACGATAAACACACCTACACCAAGGAATTCCTGGAAGCGCAACTCGCCGTTCTGATGGGCGGACGCGCTGCCGAGGAAATTTTCCTGCACCACATCACCACGGGCGCAGGGAACGATATCGAACGCGCCACCGAAATCGCGCGCCAGATGGTTTGCGAATGGGGCATGAGCGTTCTGGGGCCGCTTACTTTCGGCAAGAAGGAAGAAGCGATTTTCCTGGGTCGCGAGATCGCGCAGCACCGGGATTATTCGGAAGACACCGCGATCAAGATTGATGGCGAGGTTCGCAGCATCGTCACGAACGGCTACGGCAGGGCGCGCAATATTCTGGAAACCCAGCGGGACAAGCTGGAGCGTATTGCGCAGGCGCTGCTGGACCGCGAGGTTTTGGATGCCGTGGAATTAAAGCTCTTGATGGAGGGCAAGCCGCTTCCGGAGAAGATACCTCCTCCTCCGCCCGCTGCGCCGCCGGTGCCGACCAAGGAACCGCAGCTTTCGCTGCGGCCTGAACCGCGGCCGATTCCCGGTCTCGCGAAGGGCGAAAAACCGGCTCCGGCTTAAAGCCGCATCCGCATCAATGGAATTTTTGGAACCTCGTCTCGAAAGAGGCGAGGTTCTTTTTTTTGTAGCGAGCGACCTCGCGAGATGGCGGCAAATCCGGCGGAATGCTCCTACGAAGTGCGCACGAAAGAAGACACGTTGAAGCGCGCGCTATAGGCCGAGCACAGCGCTGGCGGCGCCGCAAGCAGATGGATGGCGCTCCGCAGACGCTCTGGCTTGCAGGGTATCGGCATACAAACCACCGCGCCGATCAGGTGGCTGGTGGCGTAGTCTGACGGCAGCGCGGAAGCGATGAGCAGAATCACGGGGACGTGTTGTAAGCGCGGGGAAGTCTTAACGATGGCGCACAGGTCTTTGCCGGAGGTTTCCTGACCTTCGGCCTCGGCGAGGATTACGTCCGGGGCTTCGCTGCGCAGAATGTCGAGCGCCTCTTGTGCCGTGCGCACCGCCACCACATGGTATCCGTCTTTCGCCAGTACTTCGCACAGTCCGTGTGAAGCTGTGGGATCCGACACAACAGAGAGCACACGCACCTGGTTCGGGTGAGGTGACGCCGGTAGCGCCCAGGGACCCTCCTCGCAAGCGCCCAACTGAAATTGCAGGGCAAGAGCGTAAGTGTAGTTCGGCAGCAGTGTGTTGCGGATTACCTGCGCGTTACGCGCAACGTTGATTGCGGTCGGCTTGCACCAGTATGGGCAAGCGACTTGCAGCCTCTGACCAACCGAATATCCGCCCCGCGAGGTAGCCAACAGAAGACCGTCGCGCGATACGTCAAGGGTGGTGACGAGGTTCTCGAATGCCTCGAGTGTTCCAACTCCGCCGCAAATCTGTACCGGAACGGCAAACATCCCCCGCTTCCGCTTGCGGCGATCGCGGCCCGTCTTGACGGGCTCTTCCTGGGGCATCTGTAGCGTGGGTACGATTTCGATTTGTGCGCTCAATATCGGTTCACTCGCCTGATGTTTGGAAAAGGCCCAACCTGCCTGAGATCCAGACCAAAAATTACCGAGCAATTGTTTCCGTGCCTTTTTGGAACTGTGGCGTGTGGACTGCCGACGCATTGAGTCCACGCACTTTCCGCAAGCTAAAAGCTGTCCGTAATGGATATATCGGCCACCCCGAGGAAACCGTTAGCACGGAAGCCGCTACTGCTCGGCCTGTAGACGGTTTCGGCGCGATATCTGATACGCCAAAATTGGCGTAAAATGCGCGTATGACTCAGAAACCGTTAGATACGTTTACCGTCAGTTGCCCGTGCTGCCAGGCGAAGCTCACGGTCGATCGCGAGATTGGCGTGGTGCTTTCGCACGTTGCGCCGCCCAAGCCGCCACCCTCGGTGGACCTGGACGACACAGCGGCGTTGCTGCGGCAACAGGTGGACGCAGTGGAGGCGAAATTTCGCGCGTCGGTGGAAGCCGAGAAATCGAAGGAAGATGTGCTGGCGCGAAAATTCGCGGAGGGTTTGAAGAAGGCGAAAGACGGCCCCATCGAAAAACCACTGCGCGATTTCGATCTCGATTGAATCCCTGATGCCACCGCGGCGGATTTCCAGGAAGCACCGTGCGCATTGGTCGACGCTCCACGTTGTGACGCCGGCCGTTTTATTCGCCATCGCGCTCGCGACTTTGCCTTTCGTCCGACCGGACGTTTCGCTACAAGCCCAGCAAAAATCAAAACTACCGCGGCCGCGCCGCCTGGACGAAGCCGTCACCTGGAAGCGTGATCCGGTAACGGGAGAACTGACGGCAGTTCCGGCGGGCGGCGCCGCGAAGCGCGACAGCCCCAAAGGACCGGGTGACGGGTCTGCTGACGCTCACGCAATCTCTGTGGTCACGCAAATTGTGCCGGTCACGTGCAGCGTGATCGGCGCGGATGGCGTGGCAGTCCGGGGATTGCGGCTTGGCGATTTCCGGGTCTTTGACGAGGGCGTGCAACAGCCTCTCACGTATTTCGACGCTTCTACCGAATCAGCCAGCGTGGCAGTGGTGATTGATGCCAGCCCCAGCGTTCTGCGCGAGTCCGACGAAATGAAAAATGCGGCGCGCGCGCTGGTGGATGCTCTTTCCACTTCCGATCACACCGCCATCGTGGATTTTTCGGCGCACACCTACCTGCAACTTCCGTTTTCCAGTGATTGGGGATTGATCCGCAAAGCGGTCGCGCGTGTGGACGCGCGCTCGTTGCTGGAAGATACCGGCGGTTCGAATATCTACGACGCAGTCTTCCTGACGGCGCGAGAGCTGTTCGCCGGGCGCACCGGGCGCAAGGCCATCGTGTTACTGACAGATGGGCAGGACAGCGGTCTGGGCCTCACGCTCGATCCCAAGACGGCAGGACCGCGTGCCGGATGGCCGCGCGACCAACTGACTTTCGAGGACGTGGCGCGGACACTGGCTGCGGACGACATTGAGGTTTTTGCAGTGTCCACCGAAAGCCGCCCGAAGATTATGACGCCGGCGTGGGTGCAGTCGCATGCGGGCCAAACGCTGCTGACGTATTCTGCGCAAGAGTGGGGCATTCCCGCCTACACGCTGTACCTGGCGGAATTGACGCGGCGATCCGAAGGCCAGCTGTACTTCCTGCGCGAGGCCGAAACACTCGCGGATACGTTCCGGCAAATCGCGCTGAAGATTCGCGCGGAGTACACCGTGGGGTTCTCGCCCGCGAACAACGCCAGCGCTGCGCCTCATCCTGGCTGGCACCAACTGCGCGTGGAAGTGATTGGCCACGGAGATCCCACCGTAGTTCATCGCTCGTCGTACTACGTCGCTGCGACACCGTAATTCTTTTCTACGTGTCTACCAGCTGGTTCCACTCCTCTTATCGCCGGCGCTTACACTTAGGCTTTTGTGGAAACCGTGATTCAATAGCAAGCGATGTTCCATCGTCGAAAATTTCGCTGGCGGTTGCCCGCGCGCGCCCTGGCGCTTGGCGAACGCACGCTGCTGATGGGCGTGCTGAATGTGACGCCCGACAGTTTTTCCGATGGCGGATTATTTTCGGATGCCGGCGCAGCCATCGCGCACGCGGTCGCCATGGAAAAAGCCGGCGCCGACATCATTGACGTGGGCGGCGAATCCACGCGACCCGGCTCGCTGGGCGTTTCCGCCGAAACGGAATTGGGGCGAGTTCTACCGGTGATTAAAAAGCTGCGCGGCAAGATTCGGATTCCTATTTCGGTGGATACCAGCAAGGCGGAAGTCGCGGAAGCAGCCGCTGAGGCGGGCGCGGAAATTGTGAACGACGTCACCGCGCTGCGCAACGATCCGCGTATCGCGGAAGTAGTCCGGCGCCGCAAGCTCGCGCTCATCCTGATGCACATGCGTGGAAAGCCGCGCACCATGCAGAAAACTCCGTTCGCGCGCGATGTGCTGCGCGACGTCATCACGGGTTTGCGGCACGCTTTGCAACTGGCGCGGCGAGCAGGAGTTGCGAAATCGCAGATTGTGTTGGACCCGGGTATTGGCTTCGGCAAAAGCTGCGAACAGAATTGCGAATTGCTGGCTCGCTTGCCGGAACTCGCGCGCTTAGGTTATCCCCTGCTGGTGGGCACTTCGCGCAAAAGTTTCATTGCCAAGCTGCTGCTGAAAAGTGAGTTGCGCGCAGCGCCTGAAACCAACAGAATCTGGGGCACCGCGGCCACGGTTGCAGTGAGCATTCTGCAAGGGGCGCACATCGTTCGCGTTCACGACGTCTCGGAAATGGCGCGGGTAGCGCGAGTTTCTGACGCGGTTGCATCCCCACGACTGCTGCGCCGCCGATGACTGCGGCGGATTTCGTGCGCGCCGGATTCCCTGTGCCACTTAAATACGAAGCAAGCTGCAGCTAAGGAGCGAGCGATAGAATTTCTGGCGCATTTCCGGCGGCTTACCGCGACTCAACGCAACACGTTCATCGCCTGCTTCCTGGGCTGGTCGCTCGATGCCTTCGATTTCTTCATTCTCACGTTTTGCGTCACTGCCATCGCCGGCGAATTTCACGCGCAGGCTTCTGCTGTATTCGAGGGAGTTTTCCTGACGTTGGCAATGCGGCCCGTCGGAGCATTGCTGTTCGGGGCAATCGCCGATCGTTATGGCCGGCGTCCGGCGCTGATGATAGACATCATCGCGTTTTCCGTGTTCGAGCTGGCTTCCGCATTCGCTCCTTCGCTGCATATTTTTCTGATCACGCGGGCGCTCTTCGGCATCGCCATGGGCGGGGAATGGGGCGTAGGCGCCGCTCTGGCCTTCGAAACCCTGCCCAAAGAAAACCGCGGTTTTTTTTCCGGCCTGCTGCAGGAAGGTTACGTCGTCGGCTACCTGCTCTCGGCGCTGGTGTATGCCACGGTATTCCGCTTTATCGGCTGGCGCGGAATGTTCGTCATCGGCGCGCTGCCGGCGTTCCTGGTGATTTACATTCGCACGAAGGTCGAGGAATCCCCCGCGTGGCGCCAGGGGCGCGCAACTTCGGTCGGCGTACCGCGAACCTTAAGCAAGGATATTGTGAAATATTTTGGCACTTTCGTTTTTTTGGCGATCCTGATGTTCGCCTTCAATCTGTACAGTCACGGCACGCAGGATATTTATCCAACCTTTCTGCAGAAGAATCGCGGCTTTACGCCGCAGGCCGTCGGCTTGATCGCGATCGTGTACAGCTTCGGCGCGCTGCTGGGCGGGATCTGTTTCGGCTCGTGGTCGGAACGAATCGGTCGCCGCAAAGCCATCATCATCGCGGCCCTGTTGACGATTCCCATGATCCCGCTGTGGGCCTATTCGCACACCGCGCCCATGCTCGCCTTCGGAAGCTTTCTCATGCAGTTCACGGTGCAAGGCGCATGGGGAGTGATTCCGGCGCACTTGAATGAGCTTTCGCCGCCTGCTGTCCGCGGAACATTTCCCGGATTTGCCTACCAACTCGGAAATTTGCTCGCTTCGCGAAATTCCGTGTTTCAGGAAAATCTCGCGACGCATTATTTTGGCGGCAATCGTGGGCCGGTGCTCGCAGCGACGGCGCTGCTCGTCGCCGCGCTGGTTGTGATCGTGACCTACTACGGAAAGGAAGCGAAAGGCGCGGATCTTTCCGACACCAGTTAGCGAATCCCGCGCAGCCAATTCTCAAATCGCGCTAGGATTTCGCCAGTTCCTGCGTTTGAAACGGAAGCCGCCGCAGCCGCTTCCCCGTCGCCGCAAAAATCGCATTAGCCACCGCCGGAGCCGTGGAAGGCACGCCCGGTTCGCCAATTCCGCCGGGCGCTTCATGGCTCGGCACCAGATGGACTTCGACTTTAGGCATGTCCCCAATCCGCAACATCTGATAATTATCAAAATTGCTCTGCTGCACCTGACCGCCCTGAATCGTGATTTCGTCGTAAAGCGCCGACGTGAGACCGAAAACCACGCCGCCTTCAATTTGCGCAGCTACCAGATCCGGATTGATCACCTGCCCGCAATCCACCGCCACCACCACGCGGTCCACGCGCAACGTGCCATCCTTTGCCACCGTCACTTCCGCGACGTGCGCCACATAGCTGCCGAACCCATAAAGCCCGGCAATGCCGCGGCCGCGTCCGGGCGGCAGCGGCGTACCCCATCTCGATTTTTCCGCCACCAGATTCAGCACGCCGAGCAGCCGATCTACATTGACCGGCGTCTCGCCTTCATTGTCGCCTCCACCAGCAGGTTTCTGCTTGCTCGCAATCAATTGCCGCCGCAACGCGAGCGGATCTTTGCCTGTGGCCGCCGCAATTTCGTCAATAAAGCTTTGCACCGCGAAGTGATTCCAATTCGTGTCCACCGCGCGCCAGTAACCGCGTGGCACAGCCGTGTGCAGAAAACTTTGCTGCAGCAAATAATTCGCCACGGTGCCGCTCGGCAGCCCCGTCCCCGCAATTTCCGTCCCGCCCGTGTCGGGAACTTCGCCGCCAAGGAACGTGCTGTCGGTGGAAGGTGCCGCGATGTGGTGCAGCCACGACGTAACTTGCCCCTGCGCATCCACGCCCGCGCGCAAACGATGGTGCGAGATCGGCCGGTAATAATCGTGGCGGATATCATCGTCGCGAGTCCATATCACTTTCACCGGCGCGCCCGCCGAGCGCGAAATCAAAGCCGCTTCCACGCCGTAATCAATGCACAACCGCCGTCCAAACCCGCCGCCGATCAGAGTGATATGAATCGTCAAAGCCGATTGCGGCAGATTCAGCACGCTCGCCAGCGCGGTGGCCATGCCGTTGGGATTCTGCGTCGGCGCCCACACTTCGCACTTCCCGTCACGCACCGACGCCGTGCAGTTCACCGGCTCCATGGTCATATGCGCCAGAAACGGCGTCTCATAATCGGCTTCGACGGTTTTTGCGGCAGACGCCACAACCGCATCCGGCTCGCCGATTTTTTTCAATTCCTTCCCCGGAGTTTTCAGCAGTTCCGCCAATGCCGCCCGCTGCCTTTCAGTCGATTCCTCCGCCCCAGGACCGTTGTCCCAGTCCACCGCGAGCGCGCGCCGCCCCGCGATCGCTTGCCAGGTAGACTCCGCCACCACCGCCATTCCGCCCCACAAATAATGCTGGTGCCCTGAATCCGGCTTGCGCTCTTCGCCGAAAAGCGGCGGCATTTCCACCGCGGCCACTTCAAAAACTTTCTTCACGCCCGGCACCGCCAGAGCGCGGCTCGCATCAAATTTCCGCACCTTGCCGCCAAACACCGGAGGCCGCGCCACCACGGCAAAAAGCATCCCCGGCACTTTCGTGTCGATGCCATAGTGCGCTTCGCCGATCACGATGTGCTGCCCATCCACGCGCGCGCGCGGCGTGCCCACGATCCGATAGTCCTTCGCCTCCTTCAGCGGCACATCTTTCGGTACCGGCACCGCACCAGCTCGCACCGCGAGTTCGCCATAACTCGCCTTCCGCCCGGATTTCTTGTGCTCGATCACGCTCCCGCCGCTAGCGCTGCATTCATCTTTCTTCACGCCCCACGTCTCCGCGGCAGCCGTCAGCAACATGTCGCGCGCCGAAGCGCCGGCCTTGCGCAGCGGGTCCCACGTGCTGCGGATACTCATGCTTCCGCCGGTGGTCATGTCGCCATACTCCGGATCGCAATCGCCCTGTTCGATTTTCACGCGCGACCAATCGGCGTCCAGCTCTTCGGCCAGGATCATCGCGAGCGCCGTGCGCACGCCCTGCCCCATCTCCGAGCGGGTCACCACCAGCCGAATGTCGCCTTGCGGATCAATGAAGACGTAGGAATTTACCTTGAACGATTGTTCCGCCGCGTCCGCGCGCGCAGCGATCCCCGGCAAGTAGAACGCAAGCAGCAATCCCGCTCCGCCCGCAGCGCTGGATTTCAGAAATTCCCGGCGAGAAGTGTTGCTGATAGCGCGCATGGTGCTCATCGTGCGCCTCCTGCTGCTGCCGGAACGGCAGCGGGTGTGGCCGTTTCCGCCGCAGAATGTTTCACCGCGGCCTGATGTGCAGCTTGATGCACGGCCTGGCGAATGCGCTGATAAGTTCCGCAGCGGCAAATATGGCCTCCGAGTGCTTCATCAATGTCCGCGTCGCTGGGCGCTGCATTTTTCGCGAGAAGCGCGGCCGTCGTCATGATCATGCCCGCCTGGCAGTAGCCGCATTGCGGAACCTGATCCGCGAGCCATGCTTGCTGCACGGGATGCTGGCCGTCCGCGGAAAGCCCTTCGATTGTCGTGATGCTACGTCCCGCAACCGTGGAAATGCGCGCGGTACAGGAACGTGTCGCTTCGCCATCCACGTGCACCGTGCAGGCCCCGCACAACGCCTGCCCGCAGCCAAATTTTGTGCCGGTCAGGCCGAGCGTATCGCGCAGAACCCAAAGCAAAGGCGTGTCCGGCGAAACCTCCACGGAATGTTGCCGCCCATTTACAGTGATCGAAATTGTGTCCATGCGGTTCTCCCCAGCGTGCGTGGCGTGAAACGAAACTCTACGTTTAGACCGGGCGAAATGCAAATCGTGGGCGACTCTTTGGCGAGCGAGGGGAGAAAAATTACAGTTTCGCCAGATTCAGCCGAAAAGGGTAAAATCAGCTGGATCAATGTACTGCTAAAGGAGCTGTTATGAGCGCACCTTCCGCCACAGGACCCACCGCTGCCACCGTGAGCGCGGTTAAAGAAAAAGCCAGACTGCTGAGCATTTATTCCATGATGGCCACGACGGCTGCAGGCTCCGGCCACCCGACTTCCTGCATGTCAGCCGCCGAGCTGGTAGCCGGCGTATTTTTCTATGCCATGAACTTCGATCCGAAAAATGCCAACTCGAACGATCACGATCGCTTCGTGCTCTCCAAGGGCCACGCCGCGCCGGTGCTCTACGCCGCGCTGGCCGAAGCGGGCGTGTTTCCGGTTTCGCGCGCCATGACGCTGCGCGAATTTTCCAGCGAGATCGAAGGCCACCCCACGCCGCGCATTCATGGCGTGGACGCGGCGACCGGTTCGCTCGGTCAAGGACTCTCGGTGGGCGCGGGCCTCGCGATTGGCGCGCGCATGGATAAGAGTCCCACGCGTGTGTACGTCCTGACGGGTGACGGTGAATTGGCCGAAGGGCAGGTGTGGGAGGCGGCGGCGTTCGCGGCGCACTACAACCTGGATAATCTGACGGTGATTGCGGACATCAATCGGCTGGGGCAAAGCGAACCCACGATGTACCAGCACGACATGGAGCGCTACCGGCTGAAATTCGAATCGGAAGGTTTCGACACGCAGGTGATTGACGGGCACGACGTGGCCGCCGTGCTGGCGGCGCTAGATCGCGCCAAGGCAGTGAAGGGCAAGCCGCAGGCGATTGTGGCGCGCACCATCAAGGGCCACGGCTTCAGCCAGGTTGCCGACAAACTGAATTGGCACGGCAAGCCGTTCTCGAAGGACCAGCTGGCTGCGGCGATTAAGGAGCTGGGCGGCGGCCCGACGGTTCCGCCCGACCCGGGAAAATCTTACGAGCGAACTCCTTTGCCTACGCCGCCTGCTTTTCCTGCACCGCCGCCTCCGGATTACAAAGCGGACGCGCAGATCGCGACGCGCGAGGCCTACGGATTCGCGCTGAAGCGCCTGGGCGCCGTGAACCCGCATGTGGTGGCGATATCGGGCGACGTGAAAAATTCCACGTTTTCGGAAACGTTTGGCGATGCCTACCCGGACCATTTCTGGCAGGGCTATATCGCGGAGCAGAACCTGGTGAGCGTTGCCGTGGGCTTGCAGGCGCGGGGCAAGGTGCCCTTCGCGGACACGTTTGCATGTTTTCTTTCGCGCGCGTATGACAACGTGCGCATGGCCGCCATCAGCCGGGCCAATATCAATTTGTGCGGGTCGCATTGCGGCGTCTCCATCGGCGAAGATGGCCCCTCGCAGATGGCGCTCGAAGACATTGCGATGTTCCGCGCGATTCATGGCTCGGCGGTGTTTTATCCCAGCGACGCGGTCTCGACGGAGCGCATCACCGAAATCATGGCGGCGCGGCCGGGAATCAACTACCTGCGTACTTCGCGGCCGAAAATGCCCATCCTGTATTCGAAAGATGAGAAATTCCCCGTTCCTGGCTTTAAAGTGCTGCGCAAGAGCGCGGACGATAAGGTGACGGTGATCGGAGCGGGCGTAACACTGCACGAGGCGCTAAAGGCCGCGGATCAATTGAAAGCAGCGGGCATTGCGGCTCGCGTGATTGACCTGTACTGCGTGAAGCCTCTGGATGGCAAGGCGCTGGCTGCAGAGGTTGCTGCGACGGGCGGTCGGCTGGTGACGGCGGAAGATCACTGGCCCGAGGGCGGATTGGGTGAAGCTGTGCTGCACGCCTTGGCAGCGGTGGGCGCATCCCCAGCAAAGTTTAAACTGGTCGCGGTCAATGGTATGCCTCACTCCGGCAAACCCGATGAGCTTGTGGACGCCTTTGGAATTTCAGCGCGGCACATCGTCGAAGCTGTGAAGGGCGTTCTCTAGCTTCGTCGGCGGCGTCTTTTGCTAGCTGTACCCGCGCCGGGCGTAGCGCATAGTCGGCATTTCCAGCCGAAGCACGCGAAACCGAAGTATCTAGAAGCTGTCTTTACTGCCGGGATGACAGTTTTTGTCACTCTTCGCAGATTTTTTGCAGTGCGGTGTTCCACGAGAAACTGAATCGAGGGTAAATTGACGGAGAAGCGCGTTCTAGTTGGTGTTGTGCCGGAAGTGGTAGTGCTCGATCCAGGCGATCAAGCGGAATGGATTTCGAATGCGGGGAACATCAAGATCGAGTTCGACTCGCAGCGTTGCCCGTCCTCTTCCAACGTGTTTCAGGCGCCCCCAGGGGTGCGTCTGATCAGCGGGCCGATACGTCCCGGCCTGAATCCGGGCTCTTATAAGTACCGGCTATCGCTAAATGACGTAGTCTTGGCGCAGGGCGAGGTCCTAGTCCGCGAAAAATAGACCAGTCAAGAGCTTCCCAGCGAATCCTTCTTGCGCCCTTAGTCGCCCGCCGCAGCTGAAACTGCCCGCTCGCGCTCCTGAGACACCGAATCCGCGAGAACGCGCCGAACAGGTGCGAGCAGCGAAGCGGGGACAGGACGTTCGCTCGCTACGCTCATTTCCGCGACTTTGCGAGGGAATTCACGACGGCGGTCCAACCACAACCCGGAATCTTGCAACAGGTCCCCGGCGAGATTCGGATCGTCCGTGCGTTCCACACCCCAGAAACGCAAACGCTCTTCGCTCTTCTGCAGCAGTTGCAAGGATTCTTCGAGCTTCTTCATCCCCGCGTTGAAGGACGAAGCAAGAAAATAGACCGACAAATCCCAGCCGCCGCGTTCAAACTGCACGCGGATGCGGATGTTGTACTTGCCGTTCTGATTCTTCTCCATGGCGCAGTGATACAGATTCCCGGACGCGCCACTCTTGGTGGACATCATGCTCCTCAACTTCCCGTTGCCTGCAGACTCGACTAGTCCTGCCCTCATACGCCCTCGCTTTGCTTCCGAAGCACCCGCTGCAAGCCTGCCTGCCCTAGAATTCTTCAGCGCCATAGCATCGCTCCTTAAAAAGGTCTGTTTGTTTAGCGCCAAGCGACATAGGGCTGGAAGGCATCTACCCATTATCCCCGAGTGATCAGGGAAGAGGACCCCGCTGGCTACGGGGCAGGCTCTGCGGATATAAATAGTCTAGCGAACTGGATAACGGACAGCAAGAGGAGACTGCTAATTATTTAATGTCTTTATTATCAGCATCTTAAGAGGATTTCGAGCCGGTCAATCGCTTCATCGCGTCGGCGTTGATTACCAGCTTCCCTTCCTTCTTTAGTCGGTCCTCAAGAGCCACGCGGAACGCTTCGAACGCCGCCTTCTGCTTGGATTGGAGCAGCTCCTGGCGGATTTGGTCGGATTGCAGCACCACGGCGGCGTCGTTGACAGCCTCGTGCCCGGCAACACGATAGACCAGCCAGTTTCCGGTTACATTCTTGGCGTCACTCACCTGGCCCACCGGCATCGTGAATGCCGCATCAAGAAGCTGGCCCGAGCCGACGTCCGGAATCGACCCGGTCCGCGAAAGCGATTCCGAAGTCTTGGCCTCCAGATTCAGAGACTTCGCTGCCTTATCGAAGGCTTCCCCGCTCCTCGCAAGCTTGGCAAGCTCTTCGGCCTTCGACCTAGCCAGCTCGATCGATTTCTCCTGTTGATAGTCAGCGAGAACGCGGCTGCGGACCTCCGCGAAGGTGCCCTGGTGCGCGGCCTGAATGTCCTTAGGCGTTACAATCGCGAAACCCTGCGGAGTTTGCAGGGGCTGGCTCAGCTCACCGGGGCGAAGCTGAAACACCGCCGTGCGCACCTCCGGAGAGTTCGCGAAAGCGGTAAGCGGATCCGTGGCGGAGGCGACAGGCAGTTCGCCCACCATCAGATTGAACTTTTTCGCCAAGTCCTCAAGCGGCTGGTGATTCGACTGGCGAATCGCAGCAGCCATCTTCTCAGAGATGTCGTTCGCCGCGGCGCTCACTTTTTCATCAAGCACCGTCGGCGCGATGCCGCCGCGCACTTCTTCGAACGACTTCGTGTGAGCCTGCTCGTGATCCAGGACCTTAATAATGTGAAAACCGTACTGCGTCTTGACTAAATCCGAAATGGCTCCCTTGGGCAGCGAGAAGGCAGCCTGCTGAAACTCAGGCACGGTCTGGCCTTCCACAATCCAGCCCAGATCGCCGCCTTTAGGTTTCGTGCCGTCATCCTCGGAGAATTTCTTCGCCAAATCTTCAAAATTCGCGCCGCTCTTCGCCTTCTTCAGAACGTCTTCGGCCTTCTGACGGATTTCCGCGATTTCAGCGTCCGTCTTGCCGACGGTCTTGAACAAAATATGCTCCACGTGGACGCGATTCTCGACCTTGTACTCATCAATATGCGAATTGTAGTAAGCACGCAGCGCATCGTCACCCACAGGAGTAGTGGCGCGCAACTTCGCCAGGTCCAACATCGCATAACGCGCCGAGCGCTTCTCCGGCACCTGATATAGCCCCGCGTGCTTGGTGTAATAGGCCGACAAATCCGCATCCGTCGGCTGGATCGTGGCCGCGAGTTCCGTCGGCTTCACCAGCACATACTCGATCTGAACTTTCTCATTGCGCCGGCGATACTCAGCCTGTATTTCGGCGGGGCTAACCGTAATTGCATCCGTCACCAGTTGCCGAAACTTATCCTCCAGCATCTGATCGCGCAGAAAATCTTCAAATTCCGGAATGGTCATGCCGGTGCGAGTCTGCACCTCGGTCGTATAACGGTCTTTCAGCCAAGTGTCGCCGTTCCACGCAGCCGGGAGAATCTGCTTAATTCGATCCGAGAGTTCCTGGTCGGTAACGCGGATACCGAGGCGCTGCGCTTCCACGGTGAGCGCCTGCTTCAGAATCATCTGATCCAGAACTTGTTTCGCGTACATCGCCTTGTAAACGTCCGGCAGCGACTGCCCGTGCAGCGCGGTAGTTAACTGGCGTTGCACGTCCGTGGCCGTGATGTTCTGTCCGCCGACGGTAGCGACGGCATCGGGACTATTTGTAAACGCGGCGCTGCCCATCCCGGGGATCAGGTAGGTCAGCATGCTCAAGCAGATGACCCCTAGCAGGACGCTCATCCCGATCTTGACCCAGCGGTTTCGTTCCAGGTCCCGTTGCTGAATGCTTTTCAACATAACTGTCTGGGGCTCCCTCTACCTTGGCAAATCATGCAATTATAATGGAGTTCGCCATTGCCGCTCAACGAGATTCCAACGGAATCGGCCGGAATCCGCGAAATCGGTTGTGGAATCCGGGGTAGCACCTGCGCGTGGGACTCCGGACGTCGGAACTTGGAGGTGAGCTATGACAGAAAAGATCCATTCCACAGCAGGCTATTTCCTCGCAGGACTGGCTATTGGATCCCTCGTGGGTATCGTCTTCGCGCCGAAATCCGGTGAAGGCACTCGCGATTTCCTGGCGAAGAAGCTGAAAGAAGGAAGCAAGCACGCTCGCAAGAAAGCGCGGGAACTCAGCGAGCGTGCTGACGACTTCGCCGATCGCGGCAAGGAAGTGGTCAACCAGACCAAAGAACAAATTGCCACGGAATTGGACGCGGCCGATAAACCCGCTCCCCCGGACAAATCAAAAGCCAAAGCCGTCTAGTATCGGGACGCGAGGACCTGCAACTCTGCCGCCGGGACACGCGTTGAGGGCGGATGGCCCGTCCTGCTAAAACAGTGAAACTAGCATTGTAGAAACTTCGGGTGGCGGGTGCCCGCCCGCACCAACGCCCTGCCCGCCGCGGTGGACGAGGAAATCTTAATCGCTGGTAGCCCAAATATTAAAAATCGGCGCAAACCACTGATAACAATACTCACCTACTCAGGTTAATCGCTAGTTTTTCGGCCGTTTTCGGCGCTGCCAACGATGCGGAAGTTCCAAGGATCCGCAGGTCCATCACGTTCAGGCGCGCAGCCAACTGGGGGGAGCCGAACTAGACGGCTCTGACGCCTCTGCCCGACCGCTGTAGTCTTGACAATCGGCGTCAAGAATGCGAGTTGTATTGTGTACGATCCGATCGTCCGTGTCTGACGCGCCTGATGAGCGATCAATTGCCGGGGCATTTGCTTGAGTTTCAGAATGCCCTTCCAGATCGCAGGCGGCTACGAAACTGTGGGGAAGGGTCTCCGCTATGAATCTTCCCCGCGATAAGTAAAGTGCATGTCGAATACATCAAAGCGCGCTGAATCCCCTCGCGTTATTGCTGATCGCCGTCTCTGCGCTCGCAAATCGGTCACGTCGCTCGTATACGTCGGCATGGGCGAGAATAACGGCGGGATCATCGTTGATACCAGCGAGAACGGATTGGCGGTTGCTTCAGCTGCGCCCTTGGATGGCGATGGCCTCGTCCCATTAACGTTTCAAGTACCTGGAGACAAGGACCGGCTGGAGGTGAACGGCGAAATCGTATGGATCAGCGAATCGAAAAAAAGAGCTGGCGTACGTTTTGTGGATCCCTCCGAAGAAACCCGCAATCGAATCAAGCGTTGGATTGCGCTCGAGGCCCCCGCCGTCGAAGCTCCATCAGAAGCAGTTGTAGCTCGCGAAATGACTTGGCGGCGCCTGGAGACGCCGGTTATTCCCATATTTCAGAGCTCACCTTCCCAACCTGCAATTCCGGACCAAGTCTTCCAAGAACATGCGCAGGAGTCGCGGTTCGCGCCGATCGCGACGCCCACGTTATCAAGCGCAGGGACATTGGCCGCCGCGCCGGCGCCTCGCCAGCGGAGCCCGAGATTATCGGATGGAAAAGAGCATAGGCAAGGCGTGCGAGCGGGAGATGGTCAGAGGAGATTTGTTGCGCGGACGCGAAGTTGGGGAACCCTTGCGGCGGCGATCATTGTGGCAGCATCCATATCATTTGTAGCCGGCTGGTTCGCGGCAGGGCTGGGAACTCGAAGCGGAACACTCGGACGGTTTGGGAAGACGAAATTGCAAACGGGTGAAACCACGAAGAGTGTGGAGTCATCCCCCGCGAGCGCAGTCACCATTGTTCTCGGTCCAGTGGTGCAGAATGTGCCCCCACCAACACCCGGCTCCTCGAGTGCGACGGTCGACGTTCCCGGCCGAGCAGTCAGTGACGCGCGCACGGATGCGCATAGTAATGAGGTCGCTCCAACAAGTAGGAACACGAACGTTGGCGTTTCCTCACAGCATGCAGTGCAGCCGCATGTTTTGGAGTCCGGCGCTGCGAGCCCTCCCGCCACCAGCCCCCGCCCCCAGACTGAGCGTGCGCAGCTACCGGTTCCCGCGAGTGTACCCGTACAGCACAAAGACAAAAGCGTCACCACCGCGCCGGTCCCAAGCGCGAATCCGCCACAGATCGCACGAGCGGTTGGTACGACCGAACAAACCTCGTTGCCTCCGAAGCCGGCAGAAATGCCGGAAGTCATGAAAGGTTCGGTCTCCGTCAGTTTTAGCCCGTATCCTTCGCTTCGAGTACCGGTCGCGCTAAAAACACAGATGTCGCGACAAGGTGCGGCTTTGCAAATAAGTAAGCTGTTGTCGCGCGTGGATCCTGTTTATCCTGAAGAAGCGGAAAAGCAGAGGATCGAAGGGACGGTAATACTCCATACCGTCATCGGACAAGATGGAACGATTCAGGGCGTTGAGCCAAAAAGCGGCCCCGCTCCGCTAGTCGCAGCGGCAGCGAATGCCGTCCGGCAGTGGCGCTATACGCCAAGCTCTGTCGGCGGACAGCCGGTAGAGGCTGAAGAAGACATCACAATAACGTTCCGACTGCTGAAGCAAGCAGGCCACCCAAACTAGCGTGGCCTTTGCATTGAGTGCGATCGATCCGGGCGGACCAATGCCAAAAACCGAGCTGCGGATTAGATTTGGATCAAAAAAACGCGGACCGCTAGGAAGATCTTCGTGGTCGATTGAAATCGCAAATGCGGACTTCAAGGTTCGGACTTCAAGTCGGACGGACTAACGGTTTGACCGTGTCCTTTGCCGCCCAGAGCCACCGCAGCACCTACGGCGCCAGCCGCTCCTGCCACACCTAGAATAATCAGGCCGGTATGGCTAGACTTTCGCACCGACGGCTGAGTCGGTGAGGTGGTCGCAGTCGAAGCGACTGTTGCTCTCGGGGCAGACAATTCTCCCTGCGGAGAAAGGCTGATCGACTGACCGACCTGGAGGAAGATACCGTTGGGAGACCCGTCGAGTGGAACAATGCCGACGCTGCCTTGCGTACAACTGATCACGAACGAACCGTCTGCAGCACCGTCAATCTTCGCTGTGGATTGTTCTCCTTGCGTGACTGCCAGCACGACATAATTTCCAATTCGCAGAGTAATACCGGAAGATCCGCTGGAGGAACTCATCACCACGGTCCCCGACTTCAACTCAGCGACAGATTGTTGGCTGCCGGTGAATACCAGTTGACTGTGGGAGGCGATCTCGAAGGAACCTCTTCCGCTCATCGTGAACGTTGCCGTGGCAGCATCGCCTAAACGGA
>Ga0210407_10001657_pt1 | contig 20431 bp, 9 predicted proteins | sample IncBWC27MmetaG_FD_150860 | JGI IMG/M metagenome (GOLD analysis project Ga0210407, IMG submission 150860) | Forest soil microbial communities from Barre Woods Harvard Forest LTER site, Petersham, Massachusetts, United States - Inc-BW-C-27-M | ecosystem: Environmental > Terrestrial > Soil >... | reverse complement strand
TTTGGCGAGCGGCTTGGGCGGCCCGTTCACGTTCTCTTCGTCAAATACTACGGGGAACCAGCCCTGGGGAATCGTGGCGGCTGATTTCCTTGGAACGGGACAGCCGGATCTAGCGATCACCAACTCTGCCGATAACACCGTTACGATCCTGTTGGCCAATGGCGGAGGAACGTACCGCCTGGGAAGCACGATCTCCTTACCGGGCCTCTTTCCGACTCAAATTGTGGCCGCCGACTTCAACGGGGACGGCAAGATGGATTTGGCGGTGCTGAATACCTGCGGGGCGGCCCCCGGGCTCTGCTTTCCGCAAGCGGCACCGCAAGGTCCCGGAACGGTTACAATTCTGCTGGGCAATGGCGATGGAACCTTCACGGTATCGCCCGCCACGCTAACCGCGGGAAACGTGCCGTGGGCAATGGCAGCTGCGGACCTCAACGGAGATGGATTCATCGATTTGGTGGTGGCCAACCAGACTGGCAAAAACCTCACCATCTTCATGGGCAACGGCGACGGAACGTTTACGCTGACAAACTCTTCTCCCGCAACGGGCAACGACCCTTCGGCCATTGCCATTGGCGATTTTAACGGGGATGGCAATTTGGACCTGGCCGTAACGAATCAAAACGACAACACCGTTTCCGTTCTTCTCAATCAGAACTGCGCCAGTTTTCCTCCCATGCTCTGCGCTTTTGCTCCCGCGGCAGTCTCTCCCGCAGTTGGTGGAGGCCCGTTGGCCATTGCGACCGCAGACATGAACGCGGATGGAATTCTGGATTTGGTTGTCGTCAACTCCTCGGGAAATTCGGTCAGCGTCCTGCTCGGCGACGGAACGGGAGCATTCAGCGCCGTGGTGCCGCAGGGGCAGCCGGACTTCTCCACGGGAGCAGCGCCGCAGGCCGTTGTTATCGCCGATTTCAACCAGGATGGACGGCTGGACATAGTCACCGGCAACGCTTCGGGCAGCTTCTCTTACCTTCGCCAGGCTGCGGTCGCACAACTGTCCCTGACAACGAGCAATCCGACGCCATTCTATGGAATGTTCCTCTCGTTTACGGCGAACGTAATTCCCCCGTTCGGCCAAGCGACGCCAACGGGCACGGTCACCTTTTTTGATGGCGCGACTCCGGTGGGGACGGTTTCGCTGAGTGGCTATCAGGCGTATTTCCAATACACTGGCTTGAATGCGGGATCGCACCAGGTCACTGCGGTTTACAACGGCGATTCCAATTTTCTTTCGGTTACTTCCAACGCCGTAAGCGAGACGGTAACGCAAGCGCAAACAACGATCACGTTGACTTCCAATGTGAGCATGGTGACTTACGTCCAGCCATTCACGCTGACGGCCACCATCCAGCCGGAGAACACCGGCACAGCCACCGGAACGGTCACATTCTTCGACACCTCCTCGTCCACGAGTCTGGGAAGCGCCACGCTCGCAAATAATGTGGCGCAACTAACGCTTTCCCAGGTGACGCCTGGGGCGCACGTGATCACTGCTCGCTATCAGGGCGATTCCAATTTCACAGGGAGCGGTTCAGCCACTTATACGGAGACCATCACTCAGGCGCCGACAACGACTTCTGTAACGTCGAGTCCGAATCCCATCACGCTGGGACAAACGACTACGCTCACGGCGACGATTCAGCCGGGCACGGGCAACACGGCCACAGGAGCGGTGGTCTTCTTGGATAATTCGACACCGCTAGGCTTCGCAAATGTGTCGAACAATTCAGCAAGTTTGGCAGTCACCAGCCTCTCAGTAGGCACCCATGCCATCACGGCGCAGTACACGGGGGACACTAACTTCTCGGGGAGCACGTCAGCACCGATCCCCGAAACTGTGAATCCGGGTGCGGCAACCGTCAATCTCGCAGCGGGGCTGAATCCATCTGTCTACGGTCAAGCCACGACTGTAACCGGTAGTGTCCAAGGGAGCTCCATCTCAGCAATTCCCACGGGGACGCTCACGTTCATGGATGGCTCGGCGAACCTTGGCATCGCTCCGCTGTCCAACGGCTCGGCGCAATTCACGCTTCCGATTCTTAGCGTCGGGCCGCATGCAATTTCCGCCAAGTACGGCGGGGACGCAAACTATCAAGCTGGGACGTCGCTGCAAATCACACAGAACGTTACTCAAGCAACTACTTCGACCACGATCACTTCGAGCCAGAATCCATCGTCGTACAGTCAACCCATCACGTTTACGGCCGCAGTGCAACCCGCGTTCGGAGGAACGGCCACTGGCAGCGTCACGTTCTTCGATGGCGCAATTTCGCTTGGCAGCGTAACGCCTGCGAACAACGCGGCGCAGCTCACGCTTTCCAGCTTTTCCGTGGGATCCCATTCCGTTACCGCCAGCTACCAGGGCGACGCGAATACCAGCGGAAGCGTGTCAGCGGCGGCAACGCAGACGGTGAATCCGTCCCCCACAACCACAACCATTACGTCCAACTTGAATCCGTCGACTTACGGACAAAACGTTACCTTTGCGGCCACCATCAAACCCGGTTTTGGAAGTCTGCCAGCGGGACAAGTTTCCTTCTTCGATGGCACGACACTGCTCGCCACCGTCAATACGGCCACAGCACCACCGCAAATTGTGATTCCTAGTTTGACGGCAGGGACGCACTCCGTCACGGCACAATATACTCCGGGAAGCGCTAACTTCGCGGCCAGCACTTCGGCGACAGTCACGCAGACGGTCAACCAGGCTGCCAGCCTGACTCAGGTATCGTCGAACGCCAATCCATCGAGCCATGGCCAGTCTGTTACCTTGAACGCATCCATTTCAACGACTGGAAATTTCACTTCCGCAAACAACGGGACACTCACGTTCCTGGACAACGGCGCTTCGATCGGGTCCGTGACTCTGCCCGGCAACACGAACTACGCGACACTGGCGACCACCGCGCTGAGCCCGGGCGCTCACTCCATCACCGTGAGTTACAGCGGAGACGCGAATTTTGCCGCGGGTACGTCCGCCGTTTTCACGCAGACCGTTAATCTTGAGCCCACGACGACTCTCATAGCCTCGAGCACATACACGCCAGCATTCGCGCAATCCATTACCTTGACTGCAACCGTGAAGCTTTTGTCGGGAACCACGGCGACGGGCACCGTCACGTTCTTGGACCGCACAACGACGATAGGAACCGCTCCGCTGTCAGGCAATGCCGCGCAATTCGCGGTCTCCACACTGGGCCCCGGAACGCATTACATCAGCGCGCAATATAACGGTGACACGAATACAGCATCGAGCACTTCTGGGCAAACTTTGGTGACGGTGAGCCCCCCGCCGACCACAACGATCCTAAGCTCAAGTCAGAATCCGTCATCGTTGAATCAATCGGTGACCTACACGGCTACGCTCCAGCTGACTTCAAGCGGCACACCCACGGGGACAGTGACGTTCTACGACGGGTCTTCATTTATCGGAACCGGAACGGTCGCAAGCGGCAGCGCGCAACTGACGATTTCCGGCTTCCAGATCGGGACCCATTCCCTTACAGCCGTTTACGGCGGTGATGCCAATTTTTCTGGCAGTACTTCCGCAGCGCTCAGCCAAGTGGTGAACCCCGGCCCCACAACAACAGTAGTTACGTCGAGATCTAACCCCTCGATCGCAGGCTACAACGTCACATTCACGGTCAGCGTTTATCCGTCCTACGGTGGCTCGCCCAACGGCCTGGTGACCCTGTTTGATGGGTCTACTTCCTTGGGCAGCGCCAATTTGACGAACCTGAACGGACAGAACTACGCGCTGTACACGCTATCCACGCTGACTGCCGGCTCACACTCGATGACCGCCACCTACAACGGGAATGTCTCCTTTGCCGGCAGCACTTCGGCGGTCCTGACGCAAACCGTGAACCTGCCGGCGACCTCGACCTATTTGGCTTCGAACTATAATCCGGCCCCGTATGGTCAACCGCTGAGTCTTGTCGCTTCCGTCCAGCCGCCAGGGAATGGCTCGGCAACCGGCACCGTGACATTTTTCGATGGCTCAACGTCCCTCGGAACGGTAACCGTCTCGAACAATCTGGCGCAACTCTCCGTTCCCACACTTTCTTTGGGTTCGCATACACTGACCGCGCAGTACAGCGGAGACACGAAATTTGCGGGAAGCACTTCCGCGCCTATCACCGAAACCATCAATGTTTCCACGACGACCACAACAGTTTCGCCGAACATAAGTCCGTCGAACTTTGACCAAACCGTCGTGTTCACGGCAGTCGTGGTTCCGTCCGGGGGTGGCACGGTAGCTGGCAGCGTTACGTTCCTCGATGGCTCCACGTCTTTGGGCACGGCCACGGTTTCGAGCAATGTGGCGCAACTCTCGCTCTCCACCTTGTCGGTGGGTTCGCACTCCATTAGCGCAAAGTACAGTGGTGACGGCAACTTTACGGCCAGCACGTCTACCGCCGTGACGCAGACCGTCAATCAGGCTTATACAATGATAGCCGCCGCGTCTAACCTGAATCCCGCGACATTCGGTCAATCCGTGGTGTTCACCGCAACTGTGCAACCGTCCAATGGTGGCACAACGACCGGCAGTGTGACGTTCCTGGATGGAAGCACATCTTTGGGGACGGCAACGGTTTCGAGCAACGCGGCGCAGTTCACATTAGCCAACTTGTCGGCCGGGTCGCACTCGATCACCGCAAAGTACAGTGGCGACGGCAATTTTACGGGGAGCACGTCTAGCTCGGTGACACAGACCGTTAATCAGGCTTCCACGACGACAACGGTTGCTTCTAACCTGAATCCCGCGACATTTGGTCAAGCGGTGGTTCTCACTGCAACTGTACAACCGTCTGCTGGTGGCACGACGACGGGCACCGTTACGTTCTTGGATGGCACCACGTCTTTGGGGGCGGTCACGGTTTCGAGCAACACGGCGCAACTCTTGCTGTCCAGTTTGTCCGTGGGGTCGCACTCGATCACGGCAAAGTACAGTGGCGACGGCAATTTCACGGCCAGCACGTCTGCCGCTGTGACGCAGACGGTCAATCAGGCCTCAACGACGACGGCAGTCGCGTCTAACCTGAATCCCGCGACATTTGGTCAAGCGGTGGTCCTCACTGCAACCGTGCAATCGTCCGGCGGTGGCACGGCCACAGGAACCGTGACCTTCCTGGATGGCAGTACGTCTTTGGGGACGGCCGCGGTTTCGAGCAACGCGGCGCAGCTCTCGCTGTCCAGTTTGTCCGTGGGGTCGCACTCGATCACGGCAAAGTACAGTGGCGACGGCAATTTTACAGCCAGCACGTCCACGTCTGTAACGCAGACTGTTAATCAGGCCACTACGACAACAACGGTTGCGGCTAACTTGAATCCCGCGACCTTCGGTCAGTCCGTCACCTTCACAGTCACGGTGCAACCGTCAGCCGGTGGCACGCCAACGGGCACGGTAACGTTGATGGATGGCACGACTTCACTTGGGAATACCAGCTTGTCCAACGGAGGAAGCGCGCAGTTCACGGTGGGAGGACTGTCCGCCGGATCTCATTCTGTCACAGCTGTGTACAGCGGTGACACGAACTTTACCGCCAGCACCTCCGCAGCGCTCGCGGAAACAGTGAATCAGGGATCCACCTCGACCGCAATCAGCTCGAGCGCGAACGCATCAGCCTTTGACCAGAGCGTCACCTTCACAGCGACGGTTCAGCCGCCTGCTGGAGCGACTGCGACGGGAGCGGTGACGTTCATGGATGGCGCGACCTCGCTGGGCTCTGTCACGCTTTCCTCCAACTCGGGACAGCTTGCCATTTCCGCATTGACCGTGGGAACGCATTCGATTACCGCGAGCTACGTGGGTGGCGCAAACCTTTCAGGCAGCACGTCCGCGACGTTTAGTCAGGTGGTAAACGGAGCTTCAACCACCACGTCTGTCAGCTCAAGCGCAAGTCCGTCCACTTTCGGGCAGGCCATTATGTTGTCCGCGACGATGCAGACTGCTTTTGGCGGCAACGCGACGGGCACAATCACCTTCCTCGACGGCACGACGTCTTTGGGAACGGCCACGGTTTCAAACAACGCCGCACAGCTATCGTTGTCCAGTCTGTCGGCGGGTGCGCACTCGATCACCACGAAGTATAGCGGGGACACGAATTTTGAAGGCAGCACCTCAGCGGTTCTAACGCAGACTGTCAACCAGGCTTCAACAACGACCGCAGTCATTTCTGGCACGAATCCCTCGGCCTTCGGACAGAATGTAACGCTCACGGCTTCGGTCCAGTCTTCATCCGGCGGCGCGCCGACCGGAAACGTGACCTTCTTTGATGGCAGCACGTCACTGGGTTCTGTCAATTTGTCCGGCAGCTCAGCGCAATTGACTCTTGCATCGCTTTCGCTCAGCTCCCACTCCATCACCGCTAAATACAACGGAGACTCCAATTACACGGCGAGTTCGTCGGCGACCTTAGCGCAAAGCGTCAGCCAATCCGGCTCATCCACTGCGCTCGCCGCAAGCGCGAATCCTTCTTCCTATGGGCAAGCCGTTACTTTCACGGCTAGCGTACAAGCAAGCTACAGCGGGACGCCGACGGGCAGTGCGACGTTCTTTGATGGTGGCACTTCGCTCGGTTCTGTCAACTTGTCGGGAGGGTCGGCGCAACTAACTCTTTCCAATCTTTCACTCGGCTCGCATTCCATCACTGCCAAGTATAACGGCGACTCCAATTTCGCCGCGAGCACCTCAACGTCCATCGCGGAAAGCGTCAATCAAGCAGGCACAGCTACGACAGTCGGCTCAAACATCAATCCATCCTCGTACGGTCAGGTTGTCACCTTCACAGCCACGGTAGCGCCGTCCTACAACGGTACGCCGACAGGAAACGTTACTTTCTTCGACGGAAGCACTTCGCTAGGCAACGCCAACCTGTCCGGCGGCGTCGCTAATTTCACCCAGGCGACGGCGCTGATCGCGGGCTCGCACGCGATTACCGCGAAATACAATGGCGACTCCTACTTCCTGACCGGCACTTCCGCGGCTTTCGTGCAGACCGTTGGCCCTGCGGCGACCGTAACTACTCTGGCTTCCAACTCAAATCCCGCAGCGGCTGGACAATCCGTAAACTTCACCGCCCATGTTTCTTCGACAGTGAACGGCAATCTGACAGGCACGGTGAACTTTTACCTCGACGGTGGCACTACGCCCGTAGCCTCCGTTTCGCTTTCCGGAGGCAACGCGCAATGCAGCACGACGTCCTTGTCTGGAGGAATACACTCGCTCACGGCTGCGTTCGTGTCCTCCAACCCCAATTTCAACGGTAGTGCTACGGCGCCGCTTACGCAAACCATTACCGACTTCTCCATCTCGGCTACTCCCACGTCCCACACCATTACGCGCGGAAGTTCAGGAACATACACGCTCACACTTGCGCCAGCTGGAGGGCTTACCGGCAACGTTTCGCTCTCCTGCAACGGCGCGCCGGGCAGCACCACATGCAGCATTTCGCCGAATCAAGTTACGTTGAACGGGACGAATTCCGCACAAGCAACCGTCACAGTCACGGTGTCGAAGCACGCGACCGTGGGTACGTACACTCTGACATTGAAGGGTACGTCAGGTTCCATCGTGCACAGCACTACCGTCACTCTCACGATCAACTGACGCCGGAACCGCATTTGAACAAATCCGTCCAGCATATTCTGGGTGTATCGTCGGCCCGTGGCTGGCGAATTGTTATTTCTCCCAAGATTCTGCAGGATTCTCCGTCCTGCTACGATTCTTTGATGCGCAATCTTGCCGTTCTTTTTATCCATTTCATCGCCGTCCTAGCTCGGTTGCTCGGTCCTGGCGGCGTCCGTTCCCTCATTGCGGAGTCGCTTCTCCTCAAGCACCAAATCCTGATCTTGAATCGCTCCCGCAAACGATCTCCTAATCTGCACGTGACGGACCGGATCCTCGCCGGCTTGCTGGCGCTCTTGGTGCGTCCCACTCGACTGCCTCCGTTCCGCAATCGTTCGGAAGCCTTCGACACTGCTGTCCCTTCATAAATCCATGAGCAAGAGAAAGTACCGGATGCTGTTCTCCCTGGATCGCCGCCGGCAGCACGGCCCGAAAGGTCCGAGCGCAGAACTCATCCGTGCGGTCGTCGAAACCAAACAACGTAATCCCAACTGGGGCTGTCCGCGAATCGCTCAACAGATGGCCTTGGCGTTCCACATCCAAATCGACAAAGACGTGGTTCGCAGGATTCTCGCCCGTCACTACCGGCCGGGACAGGATTCCGATGGCCCCTCCTGGCTGACTTTCCTGGGCCACATGAAAGACAGTCTCTGGAGTATGGATCTATTCAGGTGCGAATCGGCCACGTTGCGGACCCACTGGGTCCCGGTTGTCATGGATCAATATACGCGCCGCATCATTGGGTTCGACGTCCATGCGGGAACGCTCAATGGCGTCGCACTCTGTAAGATGTTCAACCGCGCCATTCGAGGGCAACGCTGGATGCCAAAGTACCTAAGCTCCGACAACGATCCACTCTACAGGTTCCATCAGTGGCAAGCCAATCTACGGATACTGGACGCAACAGAAATCAAGTCCATCCCCTACGTTCCCCTGTCCCATCCTTTCGTGGAAAGGCTAAACGGCAGCATTCGACACGAGTATTTGGATCACATGTTATTCTGGACGACGGTAGATCTCGAAAACAAACTGCTCGATTTCAGGACTTACTTCAACAACTATCGCACGCATACTTCACGGGAAGGGCGAACGCCGGATACGCCCCTGTCACGGCCAATTGCCGATCTCCACTCGTTTAAATGGCAGCCTCATTGTCGGGCTCTCAATCAGACACCGGTGGCAGCCTGGTTTCTCAAGAATTCATGCTCGCTGCGGTATCCGGTCGACCTCTGCCAAAATCCTCGAATGAAATGATCCGGTGTTTGCGTTCTCAGTTGCACCGCGCTTCGCGGCTCCGATCGTTTCACTGCCGCCGTATCAATTCGCCAGGGACAGGTTGACGGGGCGCTAGCCCCAGCGGGGCTGCTCATCTAGGCTGATCTCCAGTGCGGTTTTCGCCACGACTTCATGCGTGAGGAAGGAGTTAGCGGGATGGATTCGGCCGAGACGCGCATCGCGGACCAGTCGCTCATAACCCGCCGAGCGAAAGATCCCCTGGCCGCCGCTCACATCCAGTCCCAAATCCACAACGCGCCAGGAGCCCTCGACTGCGCGGTATTTCGCCGCAAAGATCTTTGAGGGCCATTGAGCGCCGTGGTCCACGCCATTCGACCAATCCTCGGCGATTGTCTCCAGATGCGGTCCTATAGATTCAAGTTCGATAATCATTTCCGCAATCGCGTGCTGGATCTCGGGGTGATACGCCATAGAACGGGAGAGCGCCAGCGAGCCTTTGCTTTTCACCGAGCGAATAGTCTGATCCAGCGCGCGCTTGGCTAGTCCGTAATAAATGTTTCCAAAACCCATTAGCGCCCAGGCAAAGACTGAGAGAACAAAGGGATCGATTCCAGCCGCGCCAGCAGGCACGACCCGAGCTACGTAGCGATCCGGAATAAACGCGTTCTCCGGAACAGTGTCATCGCTGCATGTCGCGCGCATGCCTAGCACATCCCAGGTTTTCTTAATTGTGTATCCAGGAGTCTCGCGCGTCATGAAGGCGTGAACGATTTTCGGCTGGTCAGGGTTGCTGGCGTCCATCCCATGCAAGCCAAACCGTGTCCACACGGGCGTCAGGCTGCCGAAGTGCTTCGTGCCTGTGAACCTGTAGCCGCCGTCGACGCGTTCTGCTTTTGTGGTCGAAAGCAGGACCGGCACATCGTTGCCGCTTTCGGCGTGGCCAGCGGCAAAGATCTCCCCTGCGGCTGCCTCACGCAGGATCCACTCCAACGAGACATCTCCTCGGCGCCAAAGATCGGCTGCTACGCCAATCCAATAAAGATGCATATTTACGGCAAGTGCGGTGGCGGGGGCGTGATACGCAAGCAGGCGCTGCTCCCGGCACACTTCAGCAAGCGTCATGCCCGCGCCACCGAATTCGGACGGCAGCGGCAGCAGCAAGTATTTCGCTTTCCTGAGTTCTTCAAAATCCTCGTCAAAGAATCGATTTTCCTTATCGTAGGAGGCGGCGCGCGAAGCGAAACGCAGGAGCATCTCTTCGGTAAGCACGGACTCAGCAGGCCGCAGCAAGGACGTTCTTGCGGTTATCGCTTCACGCGCTCCGCCATTGTCGCTTGCGCCGCTTTCGGCATGTTTCGATTCTTTTTCCATTTGGCTTTTCATATTGAACTCCACTTTCCCCAGCATTCTACAGGATCAATGTCTCCCTAGGGTCAGGCGCAGTGCTGTTTTCCTTCACGGCCGAGCTTCGTAAACTATGTTGAAGGGAGTTTCCGTAGCGCGTCTGAAGCGCTTGAATCCGGCCGAGGTCACGACCTCCCGGATTCTCGACTCGCCCGCCTGCGCACCCAAACACAATGCAACTTCTTGTGATCGCGAACACGGCGTACACAGTAGAGTTGAAAATGAGTAATAAACGCGACCCACAGGATTCAGGTTGTCCTTCAACTGATCATTTGCAAAAGGCTCCACGATCATCCATGTACCATCTTTGGCCAATGACTGCCGCACATGCGCCGCAGCCCCAATGGGATCGCCCATGTCGTGCAGGCAGTCGAAGACCGTCACGAAGTCATAGTCTTTGCCCGGAAATTCCTTTGCTTTCGTCACTTCAAACCTGACGCGGTCGGCGACGCCATTGCGTTTCGCGGACTCGCGGGCCGCTTCAATCGACTTGTCATGGTAGTCGAATCCGAAGAATCGTGACTTGGGAAATGCTTTTGCCAACAATAAAGTCGAGGCGCCTTTGCCGCAGCCGACATCAGCCACTTGCGCTCCTGCCTCGAGTTTCTCTTTGACACCCTGCAACGAGGGAATCCATGAGGTTACGAGGTTGGCAGCATAACCTGGACGAAAGAATTTTTCGCAGCCATGAAAAACGCCATCTACATGTTCATGCCAACCCATTCCTGCACCAGTGCGGAAAGCCTCCGTGATCCGTGGGACTGCAGCGAGTGCACCCAAAGCTAGTTCGAACGCGCCGGGTAGGTATGCGGGGCTGTCTTCGTTCGCCAGCGTAAACGCCTGTACTTCGCTCAGACTGAACTTGCGCGCCTTCTCGTTATAAGTGACGTAGCCGCCAGCTGCTTGGGAACCCAGCCATTCCCGCACATAGCGTTCCTCTGTTTCGGTCTTGGCAGCAAGCTCGGCGGAGTCCAGGGGACCTTCGGCGAGAGCCTTGTACAATCCCAGGTTTTCTCCAATCACCACCATGCCGGCGTGGACCGCAGCTCCCAGATCCCCAACGAATTGCCCTACTAATACGTTCAGTTTGTCCATGTCAACTGCCATTTTCATTCTCCTTTGCGATTGCAATTTCTTTGAATCTATATCAGTGATGCACTAGTGGCGCCTCTTCACGAACTTGCTTCCTTGAGCGTTTGTCGTGCGCTTGACGGCTTTCGTCGCCCGGTTAAACGCCAGAATTGTGGCTCAGATGCTGCCTCTCGGACTGTTGTGTGCGACCGCGCGAGTTTCGGTCTTGCAGTGCCGCAGCACCTCGGAGGTGTTACGGGAAGATTGGCCGTCCCAGGAATCGTCGTCCTCGGGAAGCCGCCCAATGATGTGCCCCAGTTCGTGGAGCAATATCGTAATTTGTGCCTCTGGAGTGCCCCCGTTGTAATTAGAAATCGTCAAGATGCGGTTGCCGCCGGGCCACGTGACTTTTGCCCCTGAGCCCTGTTGCATCACGGGTGAAGTACGGTTGAAGAATGGCCCGCTGGCGTTCAGCCGGATGGTGGAGCCGCGGCCTGCAAACTCCATCGACCTCGCTGCCCAAGGATGTTTAAAAGGTTGTTTACCTTGACCATCAATCACGACGTGAATGGCAGAAGGCCCATTCCGCTCCAACTCAAAGTGCACCGACCGGAACACTTCGGCGGGGTCAGGATCAGCTTCCTGGAACCATGCGGAGCACGCATTTCCATCTTGCAATATCTGAAGAACCTGCTCGCGTGCCCGAGCGATCGTGTCACCCTGTTTACCCAGGGCCGACAATTCCAGCACAACACTCTCGTCGTGGTTTGGCGTACTCTCCGAATAAGATCGAGTCGGCGCAAGCAATACGCACGAGAATACGGCGGCCGCAATCAATCGCTTGCGCAACGCCAAAGACTGATGTCTCTTGCGCCAGCCTGTCACGCAATTCCCCGAGGCTTTGGTGTCGCCGTGTGACTCCATGCACAGTACAACGTCCATGCCGGTCGCCCCAACTTGGCTGAGTTCAAGGGACCCTTCGGCGAGAACCTTGTACAGCCCCAGCTTTTTGCCAATCACCACCATGCGAGAGTGAACCGCGGCTCCCAAATTCGTTACGAACTGTCCGATAAAAATATTCAGTTTATTTATGTCAGGAGCGGGAATTCGTGTCGTACTCATGATAAGTTTCTTTCTTTTTTAATTGTGTGCTTATCCCCGTGCTGCCCAGCCCCCCGGTCCGACAAGCGGACCGAAAGGGCTGTCATTCCTAGCCGGGGCTATCGCTTTGACTTAGGAGGTTGGGCCATTGAATAGCTTGCAGGCCACATTGGGGTGCCAGTTCACGAACGCACCGTTAGGGTTATCCTTCCATGCCCATACGTGCAGTGTGTAAAACGGATTCAACCCGAAGCGATTGGGGCTCTCAAAATAGTGAAAAAGCTGCCCCTCCAACTCTGGTGGCCCAGGTTTATGTGTCTTATCGTTGTCCCACTGTTTGGCATCCACCAGAAAGTCGGCGCCTGTCAATTTGAGGCGTCCGTCCGCAGTTGGTTCGTAAAGAATGATTTGGGGTTTGGCGGCGTCAATGATGCCCTTGCCTACCAGATCCATGTTAATGAAATGGAGCCCCATGGCTCCCTGGTCCGGTCCGCTCACGCAGCCGAAACTAAGGGCATATCCTTCTCTCTCAGCCTGCGCAACATCCTTGAAACGCTCGGTCGCTTCCCGGACCTTCTTGATGAGGGCGCTTTGCTGGCTCTTCTGCTCGGCGGTCAGTTCTTGTTGCTGTGACTCGTGCTGCGAGTGGTCTTCTTGCGCCAATACACAAGCCGGCCATGCACCTACGAGAACTAGAGAAACGACGGCGTACTGAAATTGCTTTGTGAGTTGTCTGACTTTCGCAAAAACATTGGGATTTTTTGCTGCGATCAATTGATTTGTCTCCTTTTTGTGATTGATACTTACTGTCCACTGCTGCTGTCGCGAGCGCACTCTTCGGCAACCCGTTTTTGGTAGAATTCGCTCTGGAAAGCGTCTCTACTTGGGTGGTCTTGAGGACGCGCAACGAAACACTGCGCCGCGTCTAGCCAGCACAAAATAGCAACCATTCGCACGGGAAGTAACGAAACAATGCCAAAGAAAAGCCAAAATTAAGCCGCATAAGCTGCTTAACACCTCGGAAAAGAGAGCGCATTGGAGAAAAGCTCCCAAAACTACATATTCGGTGAGTTCACGCTGGACATCGCCAGGGGATGTGTCCTTAAAGCGGGAGAGCCGATCAAGCTTCGCCCCAAGGTATATGAAACCCTGAAATATCTCGTAGAACATCCCGGACAACTAGTCGGCAAGCAGGAATTGATGCAAGCAGTGTGGCCCGATTCGTTCGTTACGGACGATTCGTTGGTGCAGTGCACTCTTGAGTTGCGTCGCGCGCTCGGAGATCGCAGTCAGCAACTGCTCAAAACGGTTCCTCGGCGTGGGTACTTGTTTACTGCTGAGGTGATCCAACGCTCAACGAAGCCCGATCATCTCTCTGTGAGCGATCTCTTCGACTTGCCCAACAGACGTGAGCCTCCCTCGACGAAAACTTTCAGGAAGCGGCTCGATCTGCCAGTCCCGCGTACTTCGCTTATCGGGCGGGAACAACTAGCAGCGGAAGTCTCGGAGTTGTTGCGCCGAACCGATGTCAGACTCTTGACCCTAACTGGTCCAGGTGGTGCCGGAAAAACGCGTTTAGCGATTGCAGTAGCCAGGGTGATTGCGGAACAGTTCACGGCAGGCGTTCAATTTGTTAGTTTGGCATCAATCACGCAGCCTGAGCTGGTGGCAAACGCTCTCGCAGACGCGCTCGAAATCCAGCAAGTCGTCAACCGAACGATCCCTCAACTCATTGGCGATCAGCTGCATGATTCGGGACCATTCTTGCTGCTGTTAGACAACTTCGAACAGGTCCTCCCCGCCGCGACCTTGGTCGCTGAAACATTGGAAGCATGCCCGTCCCTTAAGATCTTGGTTACTAGTAGGTCAAGCCTGCGTATTTATGGCGAGCAGGAATTCCCGGTCGCTCCGCTCGCACAAGATTCAGCAATCGAATTGTTTGTGCAACGGGCCGCCGCCGTGTGGCCCGATTTTGCAATTACTTCAGAAAATACACCCGCAATTCAGGAAATCTGTTTGCGGCTGGACAGACTGCCATTGGCAATCGAGTTGGCAGCTGCCCGCACCAAAGTACTCTCCCCAAACGCTATTCTGGATCGGCTGCAAAGCCGCCTGCAATTGCTGACCGCCGGTTCGCTCGACTTGCCCGAGCGGCAACAGACTCTTCGCAACACCATTGATTGGAGTTTCGATCTCTTGAATGAGGCCGAGCGGAAACTCTTTCGCCGATTTTCCGTTTTTGTCGGCGGCGGCACGTTGGAAGGAGCAGAAGCTGTCTGCAACACGACTCGCGACCTTGGTATGGATCTCTTTGAGGGTCTGTCTTCGTTGGTGGACAAGAACTTGGTTCAACACACCGGACGTGCAGAGGTCGAGCCTCGTTTTGCGATGTTGGAGACGATTCGCGAGTATGCCTTTGATTGCCTCACTGATTCCGGTGAGCAATCGGCCGCACGACGTGCACATGCGGCTTACTGTCTTGTCCTTGCGGAGGAAGGCAATCCAGAACTCTCTCACCCGGATCGCGTTCGCTGGCTCACGCAATGCGACGTTGAAATTGATAACTTCCGTTACGCGCTCGACTGGCTGTTCCAGACGCAAGATCTGGAGTGGGGTTTGCGCCTCTGCATGGCTCTGTTTCGATTCTGGGATATGCGGGAACATCTGACGGAGGGCCGTGGCCGCCTCGAGACTATGCTTCGGCTCGCCGGAACGGGACACTCAAGAGAACGGGCCAAGATCTCGCACTTTATTGGAGCCTTAGCTTCAGCTCAAGGTGACTATCCCGCTGCCGAGCATTATCTCCAACAGAGCCTCTCTCTTTATGAAGAACTGGGCGATCAGTCGGGCATCGCTGCATCTTTAAATGCTCTGGCGGTTTCGGCACGAGATCGAGGTGACTATTCCTCAGCGCAAGGTAATTTTGAGAGGAGTCTCGCGTGCTGGCGTCTGCTCCCCGAGCGCCTGGCAATCGCACGTTGTCTGCATAACCTCGCCAATGTGGTTAAGGTCCGTGGCGACTATCCGCGCGCTCGATCGGCTTTGCGTGAAGCGACCGATATTTTCGAAGAACTCGGCGACCGCAGTGGTGCCGCTTGGTCTATCAACCAGCTTGGTGATATTTCGCGCGAACAGGATGACTTGGGGGCCGCCAAGGAATTCTATCAACGTGCCCTTTCTGTTTTTCGAGAAGTGGAGGACGCTTGGGGTTCCGGTCGGTCCCTCACGGATTTGGGCTACGTCAGCTGTGAGCAAGGAGATCATTCGGCCGCACTCAAAGCATACCGAGAAGCCCTACAAATCTTTTTGGGGTTGGGGCACCGGCGGGGTATGGCACGCGCGCTGGAAGGTTCCGCTTGTTTGGCGCTGGCTCAGGGACGCGCCGCCCGTGCGTTGACTCTGGCCGCTGCCGCGGCGCGTTTGCGCCAACTCATCAGCGCTCCTCTGCCTCAAGCGGAACAGCTCAAACTCGATCAGACGTTGCAACCTGCCTGGGAAACGCTCAGTGAGCTGGAGGGGAAGAGTGTGTGGGCCAAGGGTTTTGCAATGAGCCTGGAAAAAGCCATTCAATATTCTCTGGAGGGGTCTGACTCCGCTATTTCGCAGTAGCAGGGCCAATTAAGCGCCGCACAGCGGCAACGCGATTGGCTGGAATTCCTGTCCTGCGGGCATGCTCCCGAATGGTGTCCTCGTCTGGCGCAAGGTAAACGCAGTAGACCTTGTCCTCAGTGACGTAACTATGGAGCCATTGAATCTGTGGGCCCATTTCCTTCAGCGTTTGCAATGAACGCAGTGATACTTCCCGGATCTGGTCCTCTGATAGCGCTCCCGCGCCGGGGATCTCGCGTTCAATCACGAATTGCGGCACAATCTTAAGAGTTTAACACCAACTTCAATCGGACCGCTGAGTTATGTGGATTCATCATTTCCGCGGACTCGGCCCTGCCCCAATCCTGATATTTCCTTCACGCATTATCTGGTGACCCTTCCATTCGATGTATGATCGACTCCACAGAAATTATCCAGAAACGGTGTTCGAGGCGATGATATCGCAACGACCACGACGAAATCTCGTTTTCCCCAACGGGACTTGAACGAAGCATGGCCAAGGAGAAACTACTGCTCCAACTCACCTCCTGCGGTACGGCAAAGCCTTGGAAATATTCTCGTAGATCGTGCGGTGCCAGCTTCTCGATGCCTCCAAGCATTCTTTTACCGTTCCGCTTGCTCCATGTCGCTCCACGATTTCGGAAGAATTCGACGTCGAATTGGTTTTGCAACTTTAGCAAAATCAATTGAGTAGGCGAGGATGGGCCTGTAGCCCAGTTGCCTAGAGCGTCTGCCTTCTAAGTGGACGCAAATCAAATCTAAGTCGTTGCTTCGGTTGCGCTTACGAGTTCCGAGCCTTCCTTGGCCTGCTCCGAAGGTGCTCCAAAAGGGCAGCGTCGTTTGCTTCTGATCCAGCCCTCTAGTGTCAAGTTCAGATCGACATAGCGAGATAGCCGCCGTCGGGTCGCATCGAGGCTCGTTTGGCAGTTTCGCTGACTTGATTGGTCTTTTGCTCGCCTCCACCCTCCGTGCCTGGCCACTACCACTTGTCTCGACTGGATCACTCGGGGCGCTCAATTGGCTATCTCTCCTGGTTCGCTACCCTTCCGGCTGTAGCACCGCGCCACGATCCTTCGAAGCATGCTGACAAAGCAAATCGAGTTTCTCAGTCAGTGGGATTGATTGACGTGTGGCCCGTCCGGAGTGGGCGCACCAGGGTTATTTCGGCCGATCCGCCAGCCTATCGAATCTTCGGCGTGAATCAGCGGCTTTAACCAGTCCATTGAATACACCTAAGAGTCACAACCCGCTTGCGGACGAGTCCGGACTAGCAGGCGCGCGAGGACGTTAGTCAGCCCATCGATAGCAGTCGCGTCTGGCAACGCGAAAGTCAGGCGCGGACGGCCGCGATCGTCCGGTTCCACGAGGTCGGCGAGGTTCTGTTTCAAAGTTGCTGCCAAAGCAGTCGTCGCCGCCTTCGAATCCGAGGAATCCGATTGCGCCGGCAACAGTTCACAAAGGAATTGAAACGCGGCGCTAAGCAGGTGACCACCACTGACGGCGAGTCTTTCGCGGCGGGCACTGCGTTCGGCGGCAGCTCGGGCTACGGCGAGTTCACTCTCGCGACGGAGACTCTGGTCAGATGGGGCTTCGGGGCGGGCGCCGAGCAGAACTTCGAGACGCCGGCGGAGTTCTTCGATGCCGCCGGCGAGATCGACTTGATCCACGTCACTCTCGGCATCGAGGGCGGCAAGGGCTAAATTGTGCTTCGCGGAAAGCGTGCTGAGCAGTTTTTCTTCGATGGTGTCCTCGGTGATCAGCACGAAAACCTGAACCGGCTGTTCCTGGCCCATGCGGTAAGCTCGCGCAATGCGCTGTTCTAGAACCGCAGGGTTCCAAGGGAGATCGACATTGATGACTGTGTTCGCCGCCTGCAGGTTCAGCCCGGTCGAGCCAGCGTTGGTCGTCAGGAACAAGCGGCAGCCGGGATTGCTTTGAAATTCGTGGACCAGCCCCTGCCGCAGTTTTTGCGGCACCGAACCGTCAAGGCGGACGAAGGAAAGGCCACGCTTCTCCAGGAGGGGCTCGATCAGATCGAGCATTGTGGTCCATTCCGAGAAGAGAAGCACCTTACGGTTCCCTTCTGAAAACAGCCGATCGAACAAATCGTCAAGTTCTTCGAGTTTCGACGAGTACCCGGGCGCCTCTTTGTCCACGAGGAATGTGCTGTTAGCGGACATGCGGCACATGAGCAGGTGCTTCTGCAGCCTAAGCAGGTCCATCTCGGTGAGAAACCTCTTCCTTGTGATTCTGTTGACGAGCCGCATGTGTGAACGGTGCAGGTCGATTTGTTCCTGGGTGGGCGTGATGCGGATGATTTCGTTCGTGCGCGGCGGTAGCTGTTGGCTTACGGACTGCCGCGTACGGCGGAGCAGCACCGGCTGGAGTTTTTCGCGTAGCTCGGCCAGATTCTTATAACCGAGCACTTTGCCCTTTTCATCCACAACGCGGTGATGGTTGTAAAAACGAAACGCCGGGCCGAGCCGCCGGTCGTCGATGAACTGCACGACCGAATACAATTCGTCGAGCCGGTTTTCGAGCGGCGTGCCCGACAGCACGAGCGCGAACCGCGAACGAAGCCCCTTGACCACGCGGCTTGTCTTCGCTTCCCAGTTCTTGATGCGCTGGCCCTCGTCGAGAATGATGAGGTCCCAATTCACCCGTTCGATCGAGAGGATGTCATGCAGCACCTGCTCGTAGTTGCACACGGTAAAGAAGCAGTCGTTGGCGTATTGGGCGCCTCGAGATGCGATGCTGCCGACGATCAATTGGCAATTGCGGTCACAGAAGCGCCGGATTTCGTTCCGCCACTGCGATTTCACCGAAGCGGGACAGATGACGAGCACCTTCGATATGCCAGCCTCGCGCACGAGCAGCTCCGACACCCCGATGGCTTGGATGGTTTTGCCAAGCCCCATGTCATCGGCGAGCACCGCGCGGCCAGCGCCGGCTGCGAACGCGATGCCGTCGAGCTGATACGGCAATAATTCGGCCTTGAGTAACTCGCGGCGCAGAGGGTGCGACTCCGGCTGGCGCCGGATCTCGGCGACTCGGCGCGCAATGCGGTCCTGCACCAGCCGCTGCTGGATAAATTCTTCGGCGTCGGGGTAGATGTTGATCGTGCGTCCGCGCTGCTGCAGATACTGAATCCGTTTGAGCAGGTCTGGCACGTCCTCGATGTCCCGGTCACGTAACGTTCCAAGTACCTCGCTGGCCTCCGGATCGAGTCTTTCGGGGAGAAGGAGCCGAAGGGTCGCCTGATCGCGGTACTGCACGTGAACGCCAATCGTCCGCCGGTGGTAAGGCCGCTTCAGCTCCGTTTCAGTGAATCTCCTTTTTAGCTTCGCAAGCACGTGCAGGATATGCTTGCAGGTCCCGAGCGTGTTCGTGCGAAAGTCAGGACACGAGCAATAGGAGTCGCCCGGTTCACGCCCGCGTACCGCGACGCGGTACGTCTTGCCGGAGATTGTGTTGCTCACGGCGTAATCGGTCCACGGCTGTTCCGGTTCCGCTGACTTGATGATCATTCGCTCCGTGCGCGCCCGCTCCCGTCGCTCCTCAATGGCCCGGTCGATAAGTTCCCGTTCAGTCAGGCTCTCGACCGGCACGCGCTCGGGCGGGGGCGCCGCAAGGCCCAGCGTCATCTTTTCGTCGAGAATGAACGAGAAAGCCGCCCCGACATGCTCGCACAACGACTCGCACACTGTGCAGTGCCACCGCAGCCGGCCGTTAGACGTATCCATAAGGCTGATCGTGACGACCGGCGGGGATTCAGTTTCGCCAGGCGCCAGCGGAAACTTAAGGCGGAACAAATCCTCACTCAAGCACACGTCTTCCTCGATGCGAAAATCCCAGCTATCCCCAGCCCGCAGCAACTTCGGCCCCTCGCTTCCCAGCAACTTGAGCGTCTGCTGGTACGACAGCCGTGAGAGCCGGTCGATGAGCGTTAGTTTTGTGCTCTTCTTCGCAGAGCTAGAATCAACTTGCGACATGGCAGATCCACCCTTCCTTCATACAGCGGCCCCTAATCAAACTGCTGCAAGGCCGCAGCGAATTTCATGCCCGCGATGCCAATCAGAGTCGCTTCCTTCTGTGGAAATCGTCGATAACTTTCAGCGCTTGCTTGTAGTCATGACAATGAATTCCGTCGTGCCATTTTTTGCCAATCACGAGTTTTGCGCTCGATGGCCACCATTCGGCCAGGAAACCTCCGCCCGTGATCTGCCAATGATGCCCTTCATTGGTTATTCTTAGCGTCAATCCCCGCTGCCCACACCACCGACGAACGTTGGCCTCCTGTTCCAGATTTGCGCTGAGACGACGCGCATGGCGTATTCTGAAGTCCTCGCCTCGGTAGTACGGAACGATGTGGCTCCT
>Ga0210407_10001656_pt1 | contig 20434 bp, 17 predicted proteins | sample IncBWC27MmetaG_FD_150860 | JGI IMG/M metagenome (GOLD analysis project Ga0210407, IMG submission 150860) | Forest soil microbial communities from Barre Woods Harvard Forest LTER site, Petersham, Massachusetts, United States - Inc-BW-C-27-M | ecosystem: Environmental > Terrestrial > Soil >... | reverse complement strand
ACTCGGCATCGCTGAGGTTGCTTGAATAGCCCACCCCCTTGCGCTCATACTTCGGGCGAGTGATTTCGGTCCACATGTTGTGCCTCGTTGATTACCAGACACAACCATCGAATCACAACTCACTGAAGTCACTCAACCCTTTTTCGGTCAGACACTGAGTATCGTAAATTAGCCCAGAAAAGAAACCAGTGCATTCATTGGGTTTGGCCCAACGTGTCGGAAGGCAAGGCGTTGGTGAGGCCGCCAGCGTACAAAATGCGCCAAAGCACAGTCGAGCATACCATAGAGTCCTTACGACTACTTGCAGATGATCTGTCGTGGCTTCATGTGCGACTAATGTGCCATATGGCTACTGACGAGAATCTTCGTTGGATTCGTGCGGAGCGACCAGACAAGGCTCATTTTGCGCCCGCTCCATGGCTTGATAAACAAGAACCGCCAAATCCCAAGCCGTCGAAAACTTGCACCACTTGAAAATCGAGGCGGCTCAAGCCTTCGATCATTTCAGGAGCGACATCAATCTTGTCATGCTCTTCCGGTTTGGTTGTCGTATAATAGCCCATGGGCATTTTTTCTTGGCTCCGGCCAAAGCCTGCCACTGACGAGCGGATGTCAGTTTTCGCGGCAATCGTCGAAAACGGCCGGCCGGAAATGATCGTCGAAACGGCCCGGCAACTGATCTGCGCCCTCGACCGGAACGGCTGCGTGCAAACGCTCGTCGGATACAAGAACATGAAACACATTATGCTACCTGTATCACAACGGCTACGTGCAAAACAAATCGAAGCAGGTGCGAAAGACGAACCCTGCCCGGACTCCATCGAGAGCTATGCCAGATTTATTGCCAATTCTTGTCCACCTGACTTGCCGTCACGGTGGCGCTCTTACTGGTTTCTTTACGGCTCGCTTCTCATGAAGGTGGAAGACATCGCGGAGCACGACCCCGCATATCAGCAATCCGTGTGGGCTATCTGGAATCACCTGAGCGAATGCCAGGACATCATTGAGAATGTATTGCGCGATAACATCCTGTGGACGGAGGACGAGAAGGATATTGGGTTACGAAACCGCCGCCAACGCACTCCGTCCATCTACCTGTGATGAAGATCCGGAGAACCTCCCCCGCCGCATCGTCACCGCCCAGGTTTGCGTGCCGGTTCGAGATCGAATGGCCGTCGCCCGCTGGTCGCCTGCCCGCGCGCGCACGCGGTCGACCCGGGGTCGAGTGGCACCCATATGCGCGCGGCGCGGTACGCGCACACAGGACGGGTTACGGTGACAGTTTACTGGACAGCTCGACCTGCTTATTTAATTGGCGAGTCCAATGGAACCTGCACCGTAATTCCGTCACTGCACCTCCGCTTGCGTGGGTCTGGTTTAAGAAGCAAGGCCTTCAACATTGAGATACCGCTTGCGGCCGGCAGATCTCGACGACTGTCGGCGGATTGTCGTACTCACCCCGTGCCAATCCCCTGCCGACGCCGATAAATTCCGCTGCCGGCGGACTCGGTAAAATCGTGTCCAAGATCTTGATATTGCTTTATTACTGGGTGCTGGAAGGGCTATTTTCGGGGGTTACGGTGACAGTTTACCGGACAGCTCGACCCCACTCATTTAATGGGTCGGGATCCAATGGAACCGTTTGAATTTAGTGTAAACTGTCAACGTAACTCACCTGACGAGAAATGATCCGGCTCACGGCCCTCGGCCGCCTTGAGGGGAAGCGTATGCGGTGATGAATTTCGGGTCTGTGCTGGGCGCTTCGATAGCCCAGAATGATCGCACACAAGGATTTCGGCCATCAGGCGATGCGATCGAACAACCAATCTCATACATTTCGCCGTATCGGAATGTCGTTTGATTAACAACCGAATTGTTTTGCGGATGATCGAGTAGGGCTTTTCTCAATTCTTGCCAATTTGCCAGCGTAAACCCAAACAACATGAAGAATTTTGCTTTACCGTGATTCTGTGGGTGAACGTCGTTTAGTAGATATCCAGTGATCTTCACATCGTCGAGAACGGCATTCGCGACATTTGGGAGTTGAGCCAAATCGGCTCACGCGGGCTGAATGTCGGCCCGTACAAGGCTTACCACGCAAGGAAACGGTCTCGTAAATTCAACTGCGTAATGCTCGCCATCACTCCATGCGTGAACGACCGTTCCTACGCTGCCTTCAGGCAACTTTCTGGCCTGGTGCTCAAACGAATGCGTGAGCCTGACAACGCTAAGCTCAGGAATGGGCGCGGGCATGTCGGCTCTCCTTGACTCCTATAGATACATAAACCGGAAAACGCCCGGAAAACCAGTCGTGCCTCCTAGCCGTCCTCGTACTCACCCTCCATGTCGGACATGTCTCCTCCTCAATGTCTCGCACACCGATTTCTGCTGGGCCCCTTGCGGAGGCCGAGCTTGTCGACCATATAGCGGATGTATGCGATAATATCAATTAATAAATGGTTTTACATGCTTATATCACAAGCCAGAGACGGGCGGCCGAATTCCGCTGCCAATCCCCTGCCGACGCCGCAAAATTCCGCTGTCGGCGGGATCGGTCGAATCGTGTCCAAGGTCTTGATATTGCTTTATTATTGGGCGCGGGAAGAGCTATTTTCGGGGGTCACAACGCGTTTTGTCCCTCACAGCAGGGACAGGCGATGGGGTCCGCGCCGGACCGGACGGCACCTCGGGTCACTGCGCGGTGATGCCGCCGTCGACGACGAGACTGGACCCGGTCATGAAGCCGGCGTCGTCCGAGGCGAGAAAGACGATGCCCTTGGCGATGTCGGTCACCGTTCCCATGCGGCCGATCGGCAGCCGGGCCAACGCCTGGCGGCGCGCCTCCTCGATGTCGTTGGTGCCGAGATTGCGCGCCCGCATGACCAGCACCTGATCGCCCATTTCGGTCTCGGTCGTCCCCGGGTGGATCGAGTTGACGCGAATCCGGTAGCCTTTCCGCGCGAACTCGAGTGCCGAGGATTTGGTGAAGAGCGTCACGCCGCCCTTGGTCATCGAGTAGAGCGGGTCGCCCGAGGAGCCGACGAGCCCGGCGACCGAGGAGAGGTTGACGACGGCACTGCCGTGCGGGCTGCGACGGGCGCTCTCGCGCAACGCCGGCAGCGCCAGCTTGGTGCCGAGAAAGACGCCGGTCAGATTGACGCCGCACAGCCGATGCCAGTCGGCAAGGCTCGCCTCCTCGAGGCTCATGCCGAGAAAGACCCCGGCGTTGTTGACAAGGACGTCGAGCCCGCCGAACCGGCCGACCACGGCCGCGAGTGCACCATTCCAGTCCTCCTCGCGGGTGACGTCGAGATGGGTGTAGATCGCCCTAGCACCCGTCTCGTCGAGCGCGCGCACGGTCGCCTGGCCGCGCTCGTCGAGCACATCGCCGATCGCCACCCTTGCCCCGGCCTCGATCATCAGCCGAGCGGTTTCCGCGCCAATCCCGCGCGCGGCTCCGGAAATCAGCGCGATCTTGCCGTCGAGCCGGTTCATGGCCGTTCCTCACCCTCGTTGTCGGGGACACAAGCCTCGAGTTCCTCGAGCCAGACGGTTGCGGTGGCGTCGGAGGGGGCGCGCCAGTCGCCGCGCGGCGACAATGATCCGCCCGACGAGATTTTCGGGCTGTTGGGCAGGGCCGAGCGCTTGAACTGGCTCAGCTCGAAGAAGCGGTAGAGAAAGACCCGCAGCCAGTGCTTGATCTCGGCGAGCGGGTAGGCGCGGCGCACGGCTTCCGGAGTGCTGGCGGGCCAACGGCCGAGCGCCGCGTCGTGCCAGGCGTTCCACGACAGATAGGCGATCTTGGAGGGGCTGAAGCCGTAGCGCGTCGCGTAGTAGAGGTTGAAATCCTGCAATGCGTAGGGGCCGATGATGCTCTCGGTCGACTGGATCGCGCCGTCGGCCCCGGGCGGCACAAGCTCTGGCGAGATCTCGGTCGCCAGGATGTCGTGCAGAATGGGTGCGGTTTGCTCGCCCATGTCGCCCGACGCGGCGACAAAGCGGATCAGATGCTGGATCAGGGTCTTGGCGACCGACGCGTTCGGGTTGTAGTGCGACATCTGGTCGCCGACCCCGTAAGTGCACCATCCGAGACCGAGCTCGGAGAGGTCGCCGGTGCCGACCACCAGGGCGCCGTTGTGGTTGGCCAGCCGGAACAGGTAGTCGGTGCGCAGCCCGGCTTGGACATTCTCGAAGGTCACGTCGTAGAGGGCTTCGCCCTTGGCCGAGGCGTGGCCGATGTCGTCGAGCATCAGCCGCGCCGCCGGCCGGATGTCGATTTCGGCGCCGCTGACGCCGAGCGCCCGCATCAGTCGCCAGGCGTTGGATTTGGTGGCCTCGCTCGTTGCGAACCCGGGCAAGGTGTAGGCCAGGATGTTGGTGCGCGGCAGCTCCAGCCGGTCCATCGCCCGCGCCGAGACGATCAACGCCTGCGTCGAATCGAGCCCGCCCGAGACCCCGATGACAAGCTTTTTCAGCCCGGTCGCCGCGAGCCGTTGGGCGAGGCCCTGGACCTGGATGTTGTACGCCTCATAGCAATTCTCGCGCAGCATCGCCGGGTCGGACGGGACGTACGGAAAACGCTCGACGTCGCGGCGCAATTCGAGTGGTTCACTCGGCGCGGCAAAGTCGAAAGCGATCGTGCGAAACGGCGTGTGGCCTTCACCCGACGCGCGCGCGCTATCGCCAAAGGTGTTGGTTCGCATGCGTTCCTGGCGGATGCGCCCGAGATCGATATCGGCGATCGCCATCTCAGGTTCGGCCGAGAAACGCTGGGTCTCGCCGAGGTCGTCGCCCAATTCGAAGATGCCGGCCTGACCGTCCCAGGCGAGGTCGGTCGTCGACTCCCCGGCACCAGCGGCGGAATACGCATAAGCCGCGATGCAGCGCGCCGATTGCGAGGCGCACAACAGGCGACGCATTTGCGCTTTGCCGATCGTGATGTTGCTGGCGGAGAGATTGAGGAGAATCTCGGCCCCGGCGAGTGCCGCCGCCGCACTCGGCGGGTGCGGCACCCACAAATCCTCGCAGATCTCGACATGAAAGGTGAACGGCGCGTCGCCGTGCGCGGCGAACAGCAGGTCGCGGCCGAAGGATGCTTGATGTCCGGCGATCGTGATCGACCGGCCAACCGCACCCTCGCCCGAAGTGAAATGCCGCCGCTCGTAGAACTCACGGTAATTCGGCAGGAACACCTTGGGGACGACACCGAGCAGCGCGCCATGGTGAATGACAACGCCGCAATTGTAGAGGTGCCCCTCCAGCCTCAGCGGCGCACCGACGACAAACGCCGGGAAGAGCTCGCGGCTCGCGCAGATCAGCCGATCGAGCTGCTGAACGACCCCGTCGAGCACCGCGTCTTGAAACAAGAGATCGTCGATCGCATAGGCCGAAAGGCAAAGCTCCGGAAACACCATCAAGGCGATCCGCGCCTGGTCGCCGGCTGCCAGCAGGCCGAGGACATTCTCGGCATTGCGGGCGGGTGCAGCGACGGCGACATGCGGCACGCAGGCGCCGATGCGGATGAAGTCGTGATGGTAAGGTGAAAAGAACGGGGGCATTGCGGGTGAACGCTCGCGCGATCGGCTGCTCGCTGTGAATCTGGGCAGTCGGGCGGCCCGCCGTAAGAGGCGGGCTCAGGTCTTCGATCGCGCGGACTTCATCGCCGCCCAGACGATGCCGGCAACGCCGAATAGCGTGAGCCCGCCCAATACCAACACCAAGGTGTTGGTAGAGCCGATCATCCGGTCGCCGACGTCGCCGACGGCGTCGCCGGCGAACAGCAGCATCGGCGCCCAAACCAGCGCCGAGGTGACATTGGCGAACCAGAAGCGGTCACGCGGCATGCGCATGATGCCGGCGGCGAGCGGTATCACCGCCCGCACCGGGCCAAAGAAGCGACCGATGAAGACACTCTTGCCGCCGTGCCGCGCAAAAAACCGCATGCCGTTCGACAACAGCTCCGGGTTGCGGGTAAACGGCCACACCCTAGCGATCCCGCCCCCAAACCTGTGACCGATCCAGAACGACACCGTATCGCCAAGGACGGCGCCAATGACCGCCCCGGTCAAGACCGGCCAATAGGGCAGCGAGCCGGCCGCCATCAGCGTTCCCGCGACGATCAAGAGAGAGGTGCCAGGAAACAATAGGCTGACAAAAGCGAACGACTCGCCGAACGACGTGATGAACATGATCGGGAACGCCCAGCTCGAATGCTCGGAGACGAAATCGAGGGTCGGTTGAACGAGGTGTTCCATGTCCTCCTTATAGCGATGTGACACCGGCGCGCCAATCGCCCGGAGGCCGCAAGTTCGGGTCGCGATGCGGCGATTTGATGGCATGACATGCTTACGCTAGCCTGAGCGGGTCGCTAGACGGCGGCATCGAAGCCGATCACCGCGCAGTCGAGACCGGAGCCGGATCGCATGCGCACCGAGGGAGGAAGCAATGGGCAACAACGGTATTGACACGCCGCACCGTGCTGAAGTCCACAGCGCTGGCTACGACCGCGTTCGGAATGCCTTTCGTTCACGGCGCCCACGCGGCCGGCAAGCTATCCTGCGGCTTTTGGGACCATTGGGTGCCGGGCGCGAACGAGCCGCTGGCCAAGCTGTGCCGCGAATGGGCGGACAAGGAACAGGTCGATTTGCAGATCGACTTCATTACCACCCAGGGCGACAAGCTCAATCTGACGATCGCGGCCGAGGCGCAGGCGAAATCGGGCCACGATGTCCTGCAGATGGGGGACTGGTACGCGGCCGCTCAAGCGGACAATCTCGAGCCGGTCGACGAGCTGGTGAACTCGCTGATCGCAGAGCACGGCAAGCTCGTGCAGGGCTCGGAATATATCGGCAGGCAGAAAGGCCGGTGGATCGCCGTGCCGACCGGCATCCAGACCACGGCGATGACACCGTGCGCCCGCATCGACCATTTCAAACAATACGTCGGGCTCGACGTCACCAAGATGTACCCGGTCGGGCCGCCCGACAAGGAGCTCGCCGACGCCTGGACCTGGGACAATTTTCTGGCTGCGGCCGAAAAATGCGCCAAGGCGGGTTATCCGTTTGGCATGCCGCTCAGCACCTGGAGCGACGCGGTCAACTGGGTGAGTGCGGTCTTCGCCAGCTGCGGCGCGTCGCTCGTCGACGAGGAAGGCAACATCGTCGTCAAATCGGAGGCGGTGAAAGGCGTCCTGGAATGGTCCAAAAAGGCCGTCCCGTTCTTCCCGCCGAGCGCATTTGCCTGGGATAATGCGGCCAACAACAAATGGCTGATCTCGGGCCAGGGCGCCTTGATCATGAACCCGCCGGGCGCCTGGGCGGTGGCCGTACGCGACGCTCCCGAGATCGCCGCGCAGCTATGGACCTTCCATTCGCCGAAGGGCCCGAAGGGCCGCTTCGATCCGACCAATTTCGGCTTTTGGGGGATCTGGAATTTCTCTCCGAACCGCGCCGCGGCGAAGAGCCTCCTGGCTTATCTGTCGACACGCACCTCGGTCGAGAAGCTGGTTGCCGGGAGCCACGGCGTCGACATCCCGCCTTTCGAGAAGCTGCGCGACTTCAAGACCTGGGAAGAGGAAAAGCCGCCCGTCGGCACGCTCTATAATTATCCGCCGCGCGGCGATGTGATCGCCTTGCTCGCCGGCTATCCGGCGCCGGCCAGCATCGGCACGCAAATGTTCGCGCAGGGCACGATCTGCAAAATGGTCGCCCAATGCACGCAACAAGGCAAATCGATCGACGCGGCGATCGATTTCGCTCAAACCGAGCTCGAAGGCTTCTCGCGGACCTAGGCGCGCTCCGACCGTGCGAGCGCCAGCAGCGCTTGCTAAATCAAAACGGGCAGGCGATTTTGCCGATCCATGAAGGCAGCGATCGACTTCGCCGAAAGCGAGATCGAGGGGTTTATGCGCACCTAGCCTTATCGAAGGTGGAGGTGCATCGCCCCCGCCTGAGATTCATTGGTTGCACTCGGTGAAGCGCACGGCGCATTCGCCGGCAGTGGCCTTGTTGCAGTCGGCGAGAGCGGCGAGCCGGGCGGCCTCGCGATCTTTGCGGGAGGCGGCACCGACATATTTTCCATCTTCCGTCGTTGCCAATGCGGCGCACATGGCTCGGCCTGTGCGGATCACCACCTTGCAGCCGCTAGCGCCGCATTCGCTCACTGCAACTTCGTCGGCGCGTTGCGCGGTGGCTTGGTTCCAGCTCCAGCCGCGTCGGCCGGATTGCCGGTCCCAGGCAATGGCACCATAGTCGCCCCGCGCACGAGGTGAAGGGCCGGCCGGAATGCCCGTCGTTGTAGGCGCTCCCTCTCGACCCACACATTCCAACGAGACAACTCCTGGCGACGCGGTCGAAACAACCTCGGTTATCGACTTCTCTGCATCGGAATTTCCGAGCTGATACCTGATCGAGTTTGCATCCAAAATCGACGTGATGATCGATACGGGAATGGCAAAATTCACATTTTGCGGGATGTCTCCGGTCATGCGGGCAATGCGTAATACGTTTAGCTTGCTGACGACCATGCCGACGACGTTGCCCGCCCTGTCCAGAACCGGGCCGCCCGAGTTTCCCGGCTGAACCGGTGCCGATATCTGAAAGCGCGTGCGGTCGTCGCGCAGCCCGGCTAGGGACGACACGATGCCGGTCGTGATCGTCGGCGCCGATGACAGCAGACCCTTTAGCGGAAACCCGATGACGATAATCTCCTCCCCCGGCTTCAGCTGATTGCCGGTGCGAAAGCGCAGCGGCCTAATTATCGGCTGGGTCGGTTGAACGATCGCGATATCATTACCTGCATCGGTCATCTTGATGATGCCCGAGCCGACATTCGCAACACTGACACTCTTGCAGCCGTCAACCACGTGAAAATTGGTGATGACGAAACTTCCATTGCCGATAGCAAACCCCGTCCCCGATTGGACGGCGTCAGCTGAATAAGAGCCGAAAATCCCTACCAGGATGAGCAACATAAGGATCAGCGTCTGCCGCATGTTTCCGTTCACTATTGCTTGCCGCTGATCATTTGTTGCATTCGCTCACCCGGATAGTGCACTCGCCCGACGTTTTCGGACAGTTTGCAAGCGCTGCAACCCGGGCAGCATCGCGCGTCTTGCGCTCGGCAGCGCCCACTTTCTTGCCGTCCTCCGATGCCGCCAGCGCGCCACACATCCCCGGCCCAATGCGAGTTACGACTTTGCACCCGCTGGCGCCGCATTCGCTGATAGCGGCCTCGGCGGCACGTTTTGCCGTCGGCTCATGCCAGCTCGCTCCGCGCTTGCCGGAGGCCTCATCCACGGCGAAGGCGCCGTACTCGGCGAGGGCGGGCAGCGCCGTGAGCAAGATGGAGCCGAACGCCGGCAGCGTGAGGGCGATCAGAGTTGAGCGGCGCATCAAACTGTTCTCCTTCAAATGGGGCACGTTCATGGTGGGAGCAAGCGATCATCGACAACGGCTCGTCATGGAGAAGGAAGGCTTCGAACCCTCGGTCCTTTAGGGGTGATTTACACGGAGCCGCTGTTCAGCACAAACAGCGATACGCTGACGAGCCCCCACGTTGCGGGTATTCTTGCGACATCGCTGGCGCCGCCGCCAGCGGGACGGCATATCATCGAAATGACCGAAGGAGGCGAGGATGGCGACGACGACCCGCCGCACCATGCTGCAGACCGCGGCGGCGACGACAACCCTATTGGCGACGCCCTTCGTGCGCGGCGCCCGTGCTGCCGGGAAACTGAGCGTCGGGTTCTGGGATCATTGGGTCCCGGCGCCAACGAGCCGCTCGAAAAGCTCTGCCGCGAATGGGCAGAGAAGGAAAAGGTCGAGCTGAAGACCGACTTCATCACTTCCAACGGGGACAAGGATCTGTTGACCGTCGCGGCCGAGGCGCAGTCGAAGTCCGGCCACGATATCCTGACCTTCACCGCCTGGTATGCGCCGGGGCAGGCCGAGAACCTCGAACCGGTCGACGACGTCATGGCGGAGCTGATCCGGCAGCACGGTGCCGTCAGCGCCGGTGCCGAATATCTCGGCAAGCAGGACGGCCATTGGGTCGCAGTGCCGACCTCGTTTGGCAGCACGCTGTCGCCGCCCCGCGCTCGGATCGATCTGATGAAACAGATCGTCGGGCTCGACGTGACCAAGATGTACCCGGCGGGGGCGCCACCGGACAGTGAGCTGGAGGCCGCGTGGACCTGGGATTTCTTCTCGCAGGCCGCGGCGAAATGCTTCAAGGCCGGCTATCCGTTTGGCATGCCGCTCAGCACCACCAGCGACGCCGTCCAATGGGTCGGCGCCTTTTTCAACAGCTACGGCGCACAGCTGGTCGACGCGAAGGGTGAGATCACGGTCAGCAGCGATGCCATCAGAACCGGACTGGCGTGGTTCAAAAAGACCGTGCCGTTCTTCCCGCCGAGTGTGTTCTCGTGGGACGATTCCTCGAACAACAAGGCGCTGATCTCCGGGCAAAGTGCCTTGATCTTCAACACGCCCTCCGCCTGGGCGGTGGCCAAGCGCGACGCGCCGAAAGTGGCCGAGCAGTTGTGGACCTTCCCGGCGCCAAAGGGGCCAAAGGGCCGGCACATCTCCGGCCGATACCGCTATTGGGGGATCTGGAACTTTTCCGCCAACAAATCGGCGGCCAAGAGCCTGCTGCTCTATCTGTCGACGCGCGAGGCGATCGGCAAGCTGCTCGAAGCCGGCCAGGGTTTCGACGTACCGCCGTTCGAGAAGCTCGACTCGCCGGTATGGGCCGACGCCGAGCCGCCAAAGGGCACGCTCTACAATTTCCCGCCGCGCGGCGAGGTGATCGTCTCGGTCGCCGGCTCCCCGGCGCCGGCCCGGATCGGGGTGCAGCTGTACGCGCAAGGGACGATGTGCAAGATGATCGCCCAGTGCACGCAGCAGGGAAAGTCGATCAACGAGGCGATCACCTTCGGCGAACGCGAGCTCGAAGGCTACATGCGAACCTAACCGACGCACCGGCAGACGCCATCAGGCAGATCCTCTCCTCTATCCGAAATACTCGTCATTCCGGGGCTCGGGCGTAGCCCGAGAGCCCGGAACCCAAGAACACAGACCTCTGCCAACTTGGGAACGGCCCGTATTCATAGGTTCCGGGCCTGGTCCTGCGGACCATCCCGGAATGACGAAGAAGAAAGCGCCCATCAAGCGCATTTCGGCCCCGTGGGCCGGTGTGGCATGAATTGTTTCACCGATTTGTTCAGGTCGATGCCCCGCCCGCGTGGTTCGCGGCGGGGTGAGCAGCGAGCTGACGGCGCAAGCTGCGCAACTCCTCAAACCGTGCCGTGACGTCGCGCATGAGGGCAGCGATGCCGATCATTCAGCCGGAATCGTCGGTAAACGGCACGATGATAAACTCGACGGAGATCCGTGCGCCATCCTTCCGCACAGCCGGGACCGAGAGAACCTGTCCATCTCCGTAGCGCGACCGCCCGGTGCGCATCGTTGCGCGAACGCCTTGCCAATGCCGCTCTCGCAACCTGCCGGGATGATGATGTCCAGCGAGCGGCCAATTGCTACCGCCTCCGCGAAGCCGAAGATGCGGCTGGCACCCAGGTTCCACAGGCGGTGAGGTCGGCGGCGTTTCGATCAGTAACCCAAATTTTTATCGGGCAGGGTTGATTCTGGAGGTCGCAGTGGGAAAAGGGGCGGGCCTGTAAAGCCCGCCCCGTCGTTGTCAGTGCGATTGCAGCGTGGCGAGTGCTGCGGATAGGCCCCGCCGACCACGTCATTATTGCTTTGGAGGAATATCGATCACCGCGATGTTGTTGTGTTTAACCTGGAGGGTCCGGCCGGAATCGACCGCGATCGTCGGTACCCCGGCAAAGGGCAGATACAGCGCCAGGTTGGTCACGTACAGCCGCCGCTTATCCGGGCTGAAAGCGACACTCGCCGGAAACAGCAGACCTCGGATCGAGCCATCCTCGGTGATGCCGTCGAAATCGCCCTTTTTCGAGACGACCGTGCCATTCGGATCGACGACGACGATCTCGTCGCCCTGATTGGCCGCGACCCAGAGGTTGTCGTTCGCGTCAACGTCGAACCCGTCAGGAGCATTGAGGCCGGTCGTGAACGTCACAGCCGTACCGGCGCTGCCATCGGTCTTCACGGGGATCTTCACGATCGAGTTGTAGGCGGTGTTCAGAGCGAACAAGGCCGTTCCCCCGTTGTTGAACGCGATCCCGTTCGCGCCGAAGGGCGGGCTCAGGATCTCGCCAGCATTGGGGTCGGGCAGCAGTAGATCGTTCTGGCCGGGGTTGGTCGGCGCATACCAGGCCGTCGGCGTGCCGCCGCTGGGGCCGGTCCTCCAGATGACGCCCTGGAACGAGTCGGAGACATAGACATTGCCCGATTTGTCGAAGGTCAGGGCATTCAGGCCGGGTGATTTCCCGGCTATGATTGTTGGCGCCCGCATGAATATCGAGGTCGTTTGGGTTGTAGGGTCGACTTTCCACACCACGCCCTTGCCGAGATCGGCGATTAACACGCTCTCGGACGATTGCTGATAGGCCAACCCGATTAGATGCGGGCTCGACCCGACAACTGGGAAATGGGTTGAGAGCTGGCCGTTCGGCGTGAAAGCGAGCAGTTCGCCATACCCGCCGAGTGCGCCGTCGCTGTTGAAGCCGTAAGAGGCCGAATAGACTGTACCATCGGGCGCCACCGCCACGCCCTCGACATCCGAGGTGCATGATTTCGCGCCGTTCGGGCAGGCGGCACCGGGGCCGCTCGGGGCAAAAGTCGGGATCGTCGCGAAATTGTCGACATCACCGCGATCCCATGCCTCTGCGGGTCCAGGTGAGAGTGAGCCGAGTAGGGCGCTGAATGCCGCGCCACCGAGCCAAAGCGGTCTCATAATATGTCTCCTTGAGGATCAGATCGGGCTGTCAGCCGATCGATCGAAATATCTAAGTGGCAGCGGCCTCGAGAACACCTATCATGTTCATGAAATTATCGACTTAGACTTAGAGGATATCATGATAGATCGGCTGCCGCCTGATCTTCTTCGCAGCTTCGTCGCGGTTGCGCAGACGGGAAGCTTCACCCGCGCTGCCGAGCGCGTGCATCTGCGCAATCGACAGTAAGCCAACACATCAACCGCCTCGAGGATCTGGTCGGCAAATTGCTGTTCGAACGCGACGCCGCACGGTGCGGCTCACCCGCGACGGCGAGTCGCTTCAGAACTATGCCGTCCGCATTCTCGACCTCATGACCGAAGCGATGGAGCACCTCCGTGCTCCGGCGCTCAGCGGCCACGTGCGGCTGGGACTGTCGGAGGACTTCGCCTGTGCCGCCTCTGCGGACCTGACGGCCGCGTTGGCCAGCTTCGTACGCCGCAATCCCGAGGTGGAGGTGACCATTGCCATCGGTATGAGCGGCGACCTCTTCCACCAACTCGACGAAGGGCGGCACGATATCGTTTTTGCCAAACGCTTGCAGGGCAGCCGCAGGGGGAATGTGGTGCGAAGCGAACCACTGATGTGGTGTGTCGGATCGCAGGCATCGGGGATGGGAAGCTATGACGTTGTACCATTGGCGCTGCACCCCGAGCCGAGCGTGACGCGCTTGCGGGTGCTAGAGGCGCTGGAAGCGGCGGGTCGACCTTACCGGATCGTCCTGTCCAGCGGCAGCTTGGCGGCGTTGAAAGGCGCGGTGATGGCTGGCCTCGGCGTGAGCGCCTTTGCGCGCTGTGTCATGCCGGAGGGTTTGGTCCGTGTCAGTGGGACGTTGCCGGAGCTGGGCGTGTTGGAGTTTGTGCTCGATACGCCGAAAGTGGTCTCGAAGTCTGTCGCAGCGCTCAAAGCCACCTTGGCCGCCGCAGCGCGCGAGCTTTGAATCGATCAACCTCGATTGCACGCTTCCACCCCAACTCACTGCGGGCGCTAGCCTAAACGCCGTAGAAATAGGGTGGCCATTTCGGTTGGGCCTTGAGGGCTGCATCGTCGATCGCAGTCAGGACATCGGTTGGCAGCGGACCTTCGGCCACGGCCGTAAGATTGTGCCGGAGATGCTCCAGCGAAGAGGCGCCGATGATGACGCCATCATTGCGTTCGGCGTTTAGTTGGGAGTGATGAATCAGCCAGCGCAGCGCCACGGAGATAGCGTCAAGGCCATGGCCTTCGCACGATCGATGAATTTCGGCCAAAGCATCGAGATAGGCGTCGTTCCAATAGCGATCACGATACAGCTTGCCTTGAGCAGTTGAGCTGTCGAAACGGGAGCCGACGGCTACCGCAGCGCTACCGGCAAAATTCTTGCTGAAGGCGCCGCCGGCCAGCGGATTGTAAGCATGGAAGCGGATGCCATAGTTGCCGAGGCATTTGAACAGTTCCGGTTCAACCGCACGCGTGATCGCGTTGTACAGTCCCTGGTAGACGCTCGGCCTTATCCATCCATGGCGCGCGGCTATTTCCGATGCCTCCGCCACTTGCCACGCGCTGAAATTGCTGAGGCCGAACTCCTCAAACAGGCCTTCGTCATGAAGTTCCTGGACGGCCGACAGCGTCGATTCGATCGGCGTGGCGCTGTCAGGCGTCACCAAATAGAAGATCTTGACCTTATCGGTCTTCAGGCGCGCCAGGGACTCCTTGAAGACTCGCTTCAGGTTCTCAGGTTCGTGGCCGCGAGTGTTTCCGGAATGAATCCGCGTGGCGATGCCGAACCGTTCGGCGGCGCGGAGATCACCCAACATCTGTTCGCAGGTTCCATCGCCATAGACAGAGCACGTGTCGAGCTGGTCGTGGCCAAATTCCAAGACGGCGCCAAGCATTGCGTCTGCGGTCGCAGCGTCATGAACCCGGGCTCCGTATCCGCGGTAGCCGAGCGTCATGGTGCCGAAGGTGATGTTGGTGATAGGGGCTTTGGGCATTCCAACCGCCTTGCTTCATTGAGTATCGCTGCACCGTAACGGACTTTGATCGTCGCGATAATTGAGATAAATTGCGATGTCGTATCTAGAGAATCGTGACAATGTACAAAAGTGGGCTGATGGAACTCGAGGCCGTGGTCGCCATCGCCAGGCTCGGAAGCTTCCGTGCGGCGGCGCTCGAACTTGAGATGTCGCCGACAGCAATCGGCAATGCCGTCGCCGGTCTCGAGAACCGCCTTGGCGTTCGCCTCTTCAACCGCACGACCCGTAATGTCGCCCTGACGAGTGCTGGCCGTGAATACGTCGACGCAATCGCACCGGCGCTGTTGGACATCCGCAACGCCGCCCAGGCGGTTGCCGATCACAGCAGTAAACCGACAGGCACACTACGATTCAGTTGCTCGCTCCCCGGGGGACGCCACTTACTGGCGCCCTTCGTCTTCGAATATCTTCGACGCTATGACGAGGTGAAGGTCGAAATCGTCACCGAAGGGCGGCTGATCGACATCATCAAGGATGGGTTCGACGCCGGGGTGCGTCACGCTGAAGCGGTTCCGCAGGACATGACCGCGATGCCGCTTGGTCCACACACGCGGCATGTTGTGGTCGGGGCGCCAAGCTATTTCGCGAACAGGCCCCGGCCCATCGCGCCGGCCGACCTGATGGATCATCAATGCATCCGCGCTCGTCATGCAAGCGGGGGCACTTTACCGCTGGGAGTTTGAACGTAACGGCGAAGCGACGAGGATTGATGTGCCGGGGTCCCTCACACTCGACGAGCCCGACATGATGGCGCAGTCGAGTAGGGCCGGTGTCGGCCTAGCCTATGTAAGCGAGTGGATCGTTGCAGATGACATCGCCTCGGGCGGACTGGTTGAAGTTCTAAGCGATTGGACGCCCTCGTATCCCGGATATTGCCTATATTATCCAGGGCGCCGCCACATGGCCGCGGGCTTGCGCGCCTTCGTCGATCTGGCAAGGGAGATCGTCTTTCGGAATCGCGCGAAGGCGTCGTGATGGATGCCGGACGAGCGGTCCGAGTTCGACCGGGACTTCGCGAAGCCTTTGCCGTGGGCTTTGTGCCGGGCTACGTCGAGATCGGCATCTGGTGCCTTCATTCTGACCGTGCTGCGTTTGATCGAGGGGATCGGCGTCGGCGGCGAATTGGATAGTGCTGTGTATAGAAGTGCCCCCTCACCCCAGCCCTCTTCCCGCGAGCGGGGAGAGGGAGGGACCCCTGGCGCATCAGAGATGCGCCAGCCGACAGGCGCACGCACGCGTGCGCCGAGAGGGGCGGGAGGGTGAGGGGCAGCGGGCGACGGATCTGGGCGGACTTGCCGCGCAGAACGACCAACCCGGACAGCGTTACCCCACCGGCGCGAATGGCGGAGCAGGCGCCGTTCTACATCTTCACCGCCTTTGTCTTCACCTACGGGGCGACGGTGTTGCACAGCTCGCGCGATCTGCTGCTCGTTCGTGATGGTCCCGCTTTCCGGGTATCTCTCGGATCGCATCGGGCGCAAGCGGATATATCTCCTCGGGGCGGTCACGATGGAGGTGTGGGGCTTTGTCTATTTCGCGCTGTTGAACACTGCTCTCCCGCGCTGGATTTTTCTCGCTATCGTGCTGTCGCTCGTCCCGCACGACATGATGTGAGGTCCGCAGGCGGCGTTGATCGCGGAGTGCTTCCCCGCCGCGGCGGCACCACAGCCGCTTCTCGCTCGGCTTCCATCTCTCCTCGATCACCGCTGGCGGCCCGGCGCCGCTGATCGCCACGGCACTCCTCGCCGCCACCGGATCGGGCTATGTCATCGCCCTCTACATCCTCGTCTGCGCGGTGGTCAGCGTCGCCACGACGATCTTTCTGCCAGATCTTACCAACCGCGACATCTCGGAAGAGGTGGCCTACGGTGCGGCGGGCGGCGGCGGGTGGAAACTAAAGATCGGCGCCGGGCCTTGCGGCGGCGGGGGTTCGGTGCCATATACGGTAAATGCGATTATTTCAATTATTAAATGGGTATGCCATGCTTGGCGAGCAGGGTTCGGGCTCTCTGCCAAATTCCGCTGTCAATCCCCTGCCGACCCCACGAAATTCCGCTGCCGGCCGATATGCTAAAATCGTGGACAAGCTATTGAGATTCATAATATTTTCTGCGTCACGAGGGCGATTTTCGGGATCGAAATGGATTTTGTCCCTGCTGTCAGGGAAGGGCGGACCCGTCCTCGCTCTCCTTCTGGGGATCGTGATCTGCGGAGCGGCACATGCGCAATCCGTGCTGACCTACCACGGCAGTCCCGATCGCGGCGGCCATTTCGTCGTCCCGGCGCTGACCTGGGAGCGCGCCCGCTCGGCCCATCTCGATCCGAGCTTCCATCCGCGGATCGCCGGTCACCTCTACGCCCAGCCGCTCTATTGGCGCCCGCCAGGATCGGCCTCAGGGCAGCTCGTCGTCGCCACCGAGGACGACAATGTCTACCTGATCGACGCCCGCTCGGGCCGCGAGATCTGGGCGCGGTCTTTGGGTAAACCCGTCCCACTATCGACGCTGCCCTGCGGCAATATCGACCCGCTGGGCATCACCGGCACGCCGGTCATCGACGAAGCGACCCAGGCGCTCTACCTCGCGGCGCTGGTCGACGATGTGGCCGGGCCGCATCATCGGGTGTTCGCGCTCTCGCTGAAGGACGGGAGGCCGTTGCCCGGCTGGCCGGTCGACATCGCCACAGCACTCGCCGCACACGGCCAGCGCTTCGATACCCGCCTTCAGAACCAGCGCGGCGCGCTCGCCGCTCTCGACGGCCGGGTCTATGTGCCCTATGGCGGGCATTACGGCGATTGCGGGGACTATCGCGGCTGGGTCGTCGGCATTCGCCTGCGCGATCCGCGCGATATCGTCAGCTGGAGCACGCGCGGACGGGGAGGGGGGATCTGGGCGCCGGGCGGGATCGCCAGCGACGGCCGCTCGCTGTTCGTCGCCACCGGCAACACGATCGACGCTACGACGTGGAGCGACGGCGAGGCGGTCCTTCGCCTGGCACCGGATCTGCGTCGTGACGACAGTCCGCAGAGCTATTTCGCGCCGCCTGACTGGCGCTCGCTCGACGATCGCGATGCCGATCTTGGCGGCACCAACCCGCTGCCGCTCGATGTGCCCGGGGCTGGCGGCAGTGCGGCGCTGCTGCTTGCGCTCGGCAAGGATGCCCGTGCCTATCTGCTCGATCGGAACCGTCTCGGCGGTATCGGCGGCAGCCTCGTTTCCAAGACCGTGGCGGGCCGCGAGATCCTCGCCGCACCGGCAGCCTATCGCACCGGCGAGGAGGTCTACGTGGCCTTCCAGGGGCAAGGTGCGCATTGCCCGCCGGCGAGCCGAGGCAACGGGCTGACGGTCCTGCAGGTTCGTGCGGGCTCGCCGCCCTCGCTCGCCACGGCCTGGTGCGGCGCGCTCAGAGGCGAAGGCTCGCCGATCGTCACGACCACCGACGGCCGCTCGAACCCGATCGTTTGGGTGCTCGGCGCCGAAGGCAACGATCGGCTGCACGGTTTTCGCGGCGACAACGGCGAGCCGCTGTTTGCCGGCGGCGGACCAAAGGACGCGATGACCGGGCTGAGACACTTCCAGACGTTGCTGGCTGCCGACGATCGGCTTTATGTCGGCGCCGACGGGCGGCTCTACGCCTTCGCCTTTTAACGTGGAAGTTGCGTCCGCACAGATGCCGCGCAAGACTGCCCCGGCCTCGGAGGAGGGATGATGAGGGCATCAATCCGGCTTTGCCTGCTGCTGGTCATGCTCGGAGCGTGGGGGAGTACCGCTGGTGCGGCTTATCCGGATCGGGCGATCCGCATCGTCGTGCCGTTTCCGCCGGGCGGGCCGGTCGACCTGGTGGCCCGCATCGTCGCGCCACAGCTCGGCGAGCGTCTCGGCCAAAAGATCGAAATCGACCATGTCGCCGGCGACGACGGCATCATCGGCAGCGATCTCGTGGCCAAGGCTGCATCCGACGGCTACACCTTGCTGCTCGCGTCGAGCACGCACGCGATCCATCCCGGAACCTACGGGAAGCTGCCATTCGATACCGAAAAGGCGTTCGCCCCGATCTCGCTCCTGGTTGCGGCACCGCTCGTCCTCATCAGCAGCCCGGCGCTGCCCGTCGATTCGGTGGAGGAGCTGATTGCGTACGCCAGGAGCCACCCGGGCATGCTTCGTTATGCCTCGGGCGGCCTCGGTGGCCCGACCCAGCTCGCCTTCGAGCTCTTCAAGATCACGACCGGCATCGACATCACTCACGTTCCGTTTGACGGGGGTGCCGCGGCGTTAAAGGCCGTCGCCCGCGACAAGGCGCAAGTCATGCTGGCCCCGATGATCGCGGCGCTGCCGATGATCCATGACGGATGGGTGCGCGGCCTTGCGGTCAGCGGCGCCAATCGCGCCCCTGTGGCGCCCGAGCTGCCGACGATTGCCGAGACGCTCCCCGGGTTTACCGCGATCTCGTGGTTCGGCGTCGCGGCGCCAGCCGGCACCCCTAGCTCGGTGATAACCCGTCTCAGCGCCGAGTTCGACCGCATAGTCCACGAGCCCAACACAGAGAAGCAGTTTGCGGCGATCGGCGGTGAGCCCGTCGGTGGATCGCCCGCCCTTCTCGCCTCGCTCGTTCACAACGACATCCTGAAGTGGATTCGGGTGGCCAGGCAGGCGGGCATTCGTATCGAGTGAGAGCCGGTGCGAAATCGGCCAGTCAGCGGCCGTTAAACACGGGTTTGCGTTTTTCCCGGAATGCCGCGACGCCTTCGGCGTTGTCCGCGGTCATGTGGAGCTGGGGCTGCACCAGGCTCTCGATCTCGAGATAACTGTCGAGGCTGGGGCCCACGGCGGCGTGGAACAGCTTCTTCGCCAGCCCGAGTGCGAAAGTCGGCGCCTCGGCGAGGTCGGCGGCGAGCTCCTCTGTCTTGGCCATCAGCTCGTCATCCTCGACGACGTAGTTGACGAGACCCAGCGCCAGCGCCTCCTCGGCCTCGACAAAACGCGCCGAAAACACCAGCTCCTTGGCCTTGGCCATGCCGAGCCGGCGGGTCAGAAACCAGATCGCACCGCCGTCGGGTGCGAGGCCGATGCGCCGGAAGATCTGCGAGAAGCGGGCAGTCTTCGACGCGACCACCAGGTCGCAGGCGAGTGCTATGCTCCAGCCGATGCCGACGGCGGGACCGCGCACGGCGGCGATTACCGGCTTTTCGATCGCATGCAGCGCACGGATGAAGGTATGCCCGCCGCGCTGCATGCGCTCGCGGTCGGCCCGCAGATCGTGCGGCTGTCCGGCCATGCGGTCGACGTCGGCTCCCGAGCAGAACCCGCGTCCGGCACCGCTGACGATGATGACGCGAACGGCGTCATCGAAGCGCAGCTGGGCGAAGTAGTCGCACAGGCTCTGCCGCATCTCGACGCTCAGCGCGTTGAGTTTCTCCGGGCGGTTCAGCACGACCTTCGCGACGGCACCCTCGATGGTCAGATCAACCGACATTCTGTCTCTCCCGACGCCGGGCTGGACTATA
>Ga0210407_10001655_pt1 | contig 20443 bp, 22 predicted proteins | sample IncBWC27MmetaG_FD_150860 | JGI IMG/M metagenome (GOLD analysis project Ga0210407, IMG submission 150860) | Forest soil microbial communities from Barre Woods Harvard Forest LTER site, Petersham, Massachusetts, United States - Inc-BW-C-27-M | ecosystem: Environmental > Terrestrial > Soil >... | reverse complement strand
ACATCGTGATCTATTGTGCTCGGGGAGCCGGCTGCTCTCTGAGCGGCCCGAGCGATGGCCCGATCGACTGGGACAACGACGGCGACGCAACGGAGACTAATGCACAGGGTGATATCGACAACGATAACGATACCCCCAACACCACCCTGCAAACCGGAAATGACTGGGAAGTTGCAAATGGTGTCAATAAGAACCTGAACTTCAAGTTTCAATGCACCAGCGCGTTTGCGTCGGGAGGCGGCGAAGGAGCGGCGCCCGGCCAAGTTCAATCCTCAATCGTCACCACGGAGTTGGGGTTGAAGCAGGCCCAGGAAGGCCACATCCTTCATCCGCCTGCGGCCGTATCGCTGATACTCAGTCCGGGATGCTCGAACCCGAGGATGAAGCCGCGCACCCCGGGCGCGGCGCAGTTGGCCCTGATGGGTTCCTCGAGTTTCGACGTAAGTCAAGTCGACCCCGCAAGCCTCACCCTCCACGGCGCTCACCCCACGAACATCTCTGCCGAGGACGTAAACGGTGATGGCCTTCCCGATCTGCTCCTGGAGTTTCCCACCGCCGACGTGCAGCTTTCCGCGCGAGCGACCCATGCGCGGCTCACCGGCTGGCTGGAGAACAGCCGCTCATTCGTCGGTGAAGCACAACTGTCCACGACTTGCCCAAATTGACGGGCAGCCCGCGTGAATCGCCAGACTTGGGGCAGCGCACTTACTCGTGACAGTCGTGATAGACGATCGATTAACGGCCGACACTCCGCTCCAAAAATCCAGAACATGAAAATCACATGAAAACGCTCCGCACTGAGACCGAAAATGGCGTCGGTTCGATCACTCTGACTCGCGCCGCCGAGTACAACACGATCACTCCCGAACTGCGCGACGAGCTCTCCGCAGCGATCGATCGCGCTGACGCCGACCACGACGTTCACGTGATCCTGCTGCGCGCCGAGGGGCCTGCGTTTTGCGCCGGCTATGCGCTCGATACATCCACTCGCGCGCAATCTGGCGAGCGCGCGCGCAAGCGGGTGTGGGATTCGGTCGCCGACTACGGGATGATCTCGCAATACGTGAACGTGTACATGAAGCTCTGGTACGCGAAGAAGCCAACTATCGCCGCCGTCAATGGATGGTGTATCGGCGGAGGCACCGACATGGTGCTATGCAGTGACTTGATAGTCGCGGCCGAGTCGGCGTCGTTCGGCTATCCGCCGTCGCGAGTGTGGGGCACGCCGACCACCGCGATGTGGGTGTATCGGATGGGCCTCGAACGCGCCAAGCGATACCTGCTGACCGGCGATGAAATCACCGCGCCGGAGGCCGCGCGTATCGGATTGATTCTGGAAACCGTTCCCGACGCCGAACTCGATACGCGTGCAATCGCACTCGCCGAACGGATGGCGCGGGTCCCGACGAATCAACTCCAGATGCTCAAGCTGCTGTGCAATCACACCGCGGAGAACATGGGCCTCGGCACGTCGCGGCTGGTCGGCTCGATCTTCGACGGAATCGCGCGGCATACGCAGGAAGGCCTCGACTTCGTCGCGCGCGCACAAGCGGCCGGATATCGCCAGGCCGTCCGCGAGCGCGACGACCCGTTCGGCGACTACGGCTCGGGGCCACGATCGAAAAATCGCGCGAGGAAAGCCTCCAAGACAAAAGATGGGAAAGGGAAGACTTAATTTAATGTGAAACCCGCCGTGGGTTTCACACTTCCTTGGGCAGGGGCCAGCCCCTGCACCTGAGTGAGGAGGCAGGCATATGAAGAGAGACTTCGCGCTGAGAATTGATTCCCTCCTGGGCGGGGTTCGGTCGAGCCTTGATGCGATCGTCGAATACATGCGGCACCATGTTAGTAGTGGCGACCTATCAGATGAAGATTTCAAGAAGTATGTCCAGTACATTGGCAAGAGCATGTACGGCACGATCGAGTTTTCCAACGACCTCTATCGCCGGTTTCCAGACATCACGCCTGATGAGTTGAAGGGCGAACCGCCTAAGTCAAAGTAGAATACTACCGGAGTTCTTGATGACGACTACCGACATTACTTTTCCTGCTGCTGATGGGCATCAGATGCGGGCGGCGTTTTCGGCGGCTGCTGATGATGGCAAGCGGCCCGGCGTGATTGTGATTCACGAGATCTTCGGGCTCAACGACGATATCCGCAGAATCACCGGGCGGGTCGCGGACCTTGGCTATGCGGCGCTCGCGCCGGATTTGTACGACGGCCCGGGCACGCGGTTCATCTGTATCGCGCGGACCTTGCTGACGCTCAACCGTGGCGAAGGCGTCGCGTACCAGGACCTCGACGCGGCGCGCAAGTTTTTGCAGCAGCATCCGGCCGTGGACTCTACGCGGATCGGCGTGATCGGTTTCTGCATGGGCGGCGGCTTCGCTCTGATGTTCGCTGCGCGTGCGCCGATCGGCGTCGCGGCTACCTTCTATGGCGACGTTCCGAAAACGACCGAACAGTTGCGCGGCGTATGCCCGGTGCTCGGCGGCTTCGGCGAGCAGGACAGGATGTTCGCGTCACAAGGACGGCGGCTGGAAAAGCTGCTCAGCGAACTCGGTGTCGATCACGACGTGAAGATATACCCGGAGGCCGGGCACAGCTTCATGAGTCACAACACGGGAGTCATGGCGTCGATCGGAAAAGTCAGTCCGATGAAGGCGCGGTACAATCCCGAGGCCGCCGACGATAGTTGGAAGCGGATCGAAACGTTCTTCGCGCGCCACCTCGGGCGTTAGATCTGGCGCCTAAGCCGTTACTTGCCGAGGCCGACGGCCATCCGCGACTTGGCTATTCTCTCGCGGGAGGCGACTAGCGCCTCGACGTTTCTGGCGCCGCGATACCCCATCTGATCGGCAAGGTATTCCGCCAGCTTACGCTCGGAGATATTCGGCTTCTGCTTGCGTTTGTCCTGCGCCAACTCAGCCAGGGTGGTGCGCAGAGTCTCTTCGGAATCCTTGAGCGTCTCGAAAATTGGAGACGGAATCACAGAACTGATGGGCATGCCTTCACCTATATTGCAGATTTGTGCACTAATCTTAGCATAAACGTGTCAAAACACGTGCATGCCCTTGTCAAGCGCGACGAGCGCCAGTTTGTGCCGCGCGCGACAAGCTTTTGCGGATAGCTGAGTGCTAACTCTGGGGGCTCTTCAGGTGCGGGCGAGTCGCGTAGAAGAAGTCCATGCCGGGAACTCCACGCGGAGTTTCATCGTCGAAAAGGATCGAGACGACTCCGTAAAGTGCGACGATCGCCCAGAATGCGCCGGTGCTGAACGGCGGCAGCGCGGCACCCGCGGCGGCGGATGCAAGCATCGCGATCGTATCGTGCAACAGCCAGAGTTCCTGCATCGCGACTAACTACCTTGGCCCGCTACTTACCTTGGCTGGGCTGGCCCGCGGCGGGCGTCGCGCAGACCCCTACTCTCCCGTCCAGTTCGGCTTTCGCTTTTGGGAAAATGCCAACGGACCTTCGACCGCGTCTTTCGATCTGAACAGTTTCGATTGCAACTCGTAATGCTTGGCGAGCGCTGCTTCGGTCGTCATCCCAAGCCCGTTCATCGCCGCCTGCTTGGACGCCTGCACCGACAAAGGGGAGCATTCCATGATTTCGGCGGCCCATTTTTCCGCGGTAGGAATCAGATCCTTGACCGGCACGACCTCGTTGGCGATTCCGTAGCGATGCGCCTCGGCGGCGGTGATGTGTTTTCCGGTCAGCATCATGCCCATCGCTATTTTGAGCGGAATGTGACGCGGCAGTCGATGCACTCCGCCGGCGGCCGCCATCAGGCCGACGCGAGGCTCCGGCAATCCGAAGCGCGCGTGCTCCGCTGCGATTATGATATCGCACGAAAGCGCGATTTCGAATCCACCGCCCAGCGCGAAGCCGTTAACCGCCGCGATGATCGGTTTGTAGATATCGTAGCGCGCGGTGATTCCGGCGAAGCCGCCCTTGCCGCGAATCGACTCGGCGAGGTTGCCGCGATTCTCGGCGGTATAGCGAAGGTCGTTGCCGGCGGAGAACGCCTTGTCGCCGGCGCCGGTCACGATCGCGACCCACATCTGTTTGTCGGCGATGAAGTCGTCCCACACGTTGTCCATCTCCACGTGGCATGGCGGATGGAGCGCGTTCAGACGTTCGGGGCGATTGAAGGTGATGTAGCCGATATGTCCCTTCTTTTCGTATTTGACAAATTTCAGATCCATGTGCGTGCCTCTCCGGTTTCTATTGTTCGTCGAGCAGTTCGAAAAATGCGTCGATACTTTGCATGAGCTGGCGGCGGATTTGAACGCGAGTGCCTTCGATCAGATGCATCGTAACCCGGCCGCTGGTGCCGTCGGCGAGATTGACCCGCGCGTCCTCGACGCCGGCGACACCACCCTGGTCAAAGATGCGCATCCCATAGACCAGCGCTCCACGCTGCGACGCCCCTTTCACCAGAGTCAACTTTCGCGCCATCAGGGTCTCCCTCGCGCACGACGGTTCCGGATGCTCTATAGCATATCAAGAAAAAAGTGTGGCGCGTCTTTTAGTCCAGTCGATCCTCGCCGCGCGCATCGACCGGCTCGCGCCGGATCGATTCTCCGCTCCGCATTTCGTGCAGCAAATTTTCGCGCCGCTCGCCATCTAGGTACTCAGCTCCGCGAGCAGCGACTTGGCGTCTCTCAGGTCGGCGGTGTCGAAGCCCTCGGTGAACCAGTTGTAGATGTCGGCGAGCATAGTGCCAGCTTCGGCGCGCTTGCCTTGTTTGTCGAGCAGACGCGCCAGCGATCTGGTCGCGCGCAATTGTTCCATTTTCGCGCTCTGGCTGGTGCTCAATTGGATCGCTTTGCGGAGACTTGCTTCCGCTTCGTCTATCGATCCGGCTTTCAAGAGCAACTCGCCGCGCATGCGGCAATAAAACTTGTCCATGCCGGTGGCGGAGTATTTGGTTCGGAGGCTGAGCCATCGCTCGAGAGCGGCGAAGCCGAGAGCGAACTGGCCAAGGTTGCCGTGAGCCTCAGACATGATTGGGAGGTTGTTGAATTGGCTCAACTCGGAATCGTAGCCGGTCTCCTGATCAAGTTGCTGATTCATCATCGCGAGACCTTCGTCCGACCGCCCTTGCATGACCGTCGCCCACGCGAGGCATCGGTTCGCGGCTGCCAGCCAGAACGGAAAGCCGCGCTCGGTGCACAATGCGATCAAGTCGTGACAAACCGCGGCGGCCTTCTCGCCTTCGCGGCGGGCGCAATGCGCCTGGACCACGAACAACTGCGCCATCGCATAACTAAAAGGATCGGACTCTCGACCCACGACGGCGATCGCTTCGTAGCTTCGCCGCAGTGACTGATCGGGATAGCCCAGAGCGAACAGCGTGTCGCTCAAACTGGTCAGACACAACACATCAGGGTTGGGCCCGAAATCCATGAAGTCTGACTCACTCTTGAATTCCAGCGCCCTTTCCAACGCATCGCGCGCGCGGGTGAGCTCCGCGGCCTGCTCGAGAGAAGCACCCACGGCGTAATGTGCCATCTTGAGCGGTCCCGGGTCGTTGAGCTTGCGCGCCAGGACCATCGACTCGTCGGCGACCTTAAGCGCCGAGGCGGTGTCGCCACGCGTGAACTGAAAGCCCCACACGCCTTGAAGGGCGGCGAAGTATTGAATCGGATCGTTGTGTCGGTTCGCGAGCTCGCATACCCGGGAGAAACTGCGCTCGACCTCTTCGGCGGCGAACCCCTTGGACGCCATCGACGCGATGCCCAGCATCATTTGCAAACTGAGTTCGCATCGCCCGCGCGCATCGCCTTCCGGCATCGCGGCTAGCAACTGCATCCCTCGATTGACGTAGTCGATCGCTTCCGAATAGAGCGATCGATTGCGCGCCTGGTTCGCGGCGCGCCCCAGATAGTCGATCGCCATGGCGAGATTTGCGCTGCGTTCGTAGTGGTAGGCCAGATCCACCAGGTAGTCGTCGAGCTGGCCCGCATGCAGCTTCTCGAACGCAACCGCGGTCCGTTCGTGGAGTGCTTTGCGCCGCTCCGTCAATACCGATTGGTATGCGACCTGCTGAGTGAGTGCGTGCTTGAACGTATACTCGACGTCGCCGGCCGTCGGTTGTTCGTAGATAAACTCCGCGAGCTGAAGATGGTCGACTCTCGGCTGGAGCTGATCGTCTGGGCTCCCGGTCACCGCGCGCACGAGACTAAGCGAAAACTCCTTGCCGATCACCGCAAGCGTCTGCAGCAAGTTCTTTTCGTCGGGCGGCAATCTATCGATGCGTGCGGCCAGGATACCCTGGACGGTGGACGGGATCTTGAGCTCGCCCAGCGGGCTTACGAGCTTGACGGTTCCATTGCGCGCCAGTGCGCCGTCTTCGTAGAGCGTCTGAACCATCTCTTCCATGAAGAATGGATTCCCCTCGGTCTTGTCGATGATGAGACGCTTCAACGCCGCGAGATCTTTTCCTTCGCCCAGTAGCGCGGAGAGCATCTGGTCAGCGTTCTCTTTGCCGAGAGGATCGAGGCGCAACTGAGTGTAGTAGGTCTTGCTGCCCCATCGATGCGAATACTCGGGACGATAGTTCACCAGGAGCAGGATCTTCGCGGTTGCGATCGAGTCGGCGAGCAGGTTCAGCAGCGCCTGCGTCTCCTCGTCGATCCAGTGCAGGTCCTCGAAGATCAGCATCAGTGGCTGGTTCAAAGACTCGCGAATCAGGATGCGCTTGATCGCGTCGAGGGTGCGCCGCTTTTTTATCTGCGCGTCCATGCGCGCGAGCGGATCCTTCTTTTGCAGTTTGTTCAGATACTCGTCGAGCCGATCGAAGCTTTGCTCCCAATGCCGCCGACTGTGTTCGTCATCCTCCGCAATCCCCAACAACGAGAACAAGTACGGACGGGTGCCTTCCAGCGATGGATCCAATATTGCGAGGCGGCCAGCGACCTTCTCGCGCCGAGTTCGATCGTCGTCATCGGGAGCGATGCGGAAATACCCGTGCAGCAGATCGATAACCGGCAGATAGGCGCTCGCTTTGCCGTGCGAAACGGAGAAGGTTTCGAGGACCATCCAGCCCGATTGCGAGATCGCCTTGAACTCGAACAACAGGCGCGACTTGCCGACTCCGGGCTCCGCCATCGCGGCGACGATCTGCCCGTGGCCGAGTTTGGCGTGTTCGGCCGCCGCTTTCATCGCGTTCATCTCGCGATTGCGCCCGACGAATTTCGTCAGCCCGCGTCCGGCCGAGCGCTGGAGCCGCGTGCGCAGCGGTCCAAGCCCGGTCACCTCATATACATTCACCGGCTCGCTGACGCCTTTGATCTGACTGGCGCCGAGCGGCTTCAGTTGAAAGTAGCCTTGTACGAATTTCCGAACACTCTCGCCGATCACCACCGAGCCCGGCGCCGCCAGCGTCTGCAGTCGCGACGCGAGGCTGATCGAATGCCCAATTGGCGTGTACTCGGTGTGCGCCTCGTCGGTTCGGATGGACCGAACCACTACCTCGCCGGTGTTGACGCCAACCCGGACCGACAATGGCGGTTGGCCTCGCTCGCGCAGCCGGTCGGCGTAGCGCTTGGCGTCTTCCTGCATGCGTAGCGCCGAGAACAAGGCGCGCTGCGGATGATCTTCGCTGCCAACGGGCGCGCCGAACAGTGCGAAGATTCCGTCGCCGGTCGACTGCACGATGTACCCGCCGTAGCGATGCGCGGCGTCGATCATCAGCTTCAGCGCCGGATCGACGAGTGCGCGCGCCTCTTCAGGATCGAGGTCCTCGATGAGGTCCATCGATCCCTTGATGTCCGCGAACAGCGCCGTGACAGTCTTGCGCTCGCCGTCGGGGACGGTTGAAGGCTCCGGATTCTCGACGGCAACGCGAACGGTGGGAGATGCCGTCGCGGTATTGGATGAAGGAGCGGGCGCTTCGGAGATTGCTGCCCCGCAATCCCCGCAAAATTTTGATGCGGGAGCATTCTCAGCGCCGCATTTCGGACATCGAATCGCGAGCCCGCTACCGCATTGAGTGCAGAACTTCCTGTCTCCGACGTTTTCCGTCCCGCACTTCGCGCATCGCATCGAGTTGACCAGATAGCTGGTGAATCGCCCTTTTGTATCATCCAGCTTCGGGGTCAAACCAGCGCGCTGCGTTGACAAGCGCGGCTGCGGCCCACAAAATCTCGTGCGATGTATTTGTTTATGACAAAGTTCCGTTTCGTGCTGCTCGCGATGTTGGCCATGGCGCTCTCGTCGGGCGGATGCGGGCTCTTTTACCAGGCGGGAACTCGAATCAAGGCAGCGCGAATGTCAGACACGCTCAGGGTGGGCGAACCGTCGCCGGAGGTGCATCACAGCTGGGGCGAGCCGGATTTGCGCGAATATTTGCCGGGCGATACCGAGGTTTGGAGTTATCCTTATAAGCCCAACACAAACGACATCACGGCGGCGCTGCTCTATACCTCGTCCAAGGATGGGGACAAGGGGACATTTCTCGATTTGAAGTTTGTTGGGGGTAAGCTCGTCTCATGGCAAGAGGCCGAGCATACCCTGCCGGCGAAGGGACACACCGGCATCAGCATGGGCGTGGGCGGCGGGCCGATAGGCAACGGGACTCAGACACAGCCTGGAGCGGTCCACTACTAGCCACGCGGCCGGTAGTGGCGGGTAGCGAGGCCTGATGGGGCAGGCATATTGCAAGTAGCGCGAAGCATCGTGTCTAATTGAGCGATAGCGACTTGACCGGGGCGAAAACATAGCGAGAATGGGGTAAAGTTGGCGCTTGGGGGCTTGCATTTCAAATATGACTCGGTATGACCTGTTTGGTTTCTATTTCGACGGGGGAGTTTACGCGCCCGCCTGATGGCCACCGCGAGCAAAAGTTTTGAGGCTATATTGCTGGACCGCTCGTGGGTCTCGGCGCAGGATCTCGACAAGGCGCGTCAGCGCAAAAAGCCCGGCCAGGAACTAGCCGATGTGCTGGTCGAGATGGGCGCGCTGGAACCGCAGCGGTTGGCGCGCGCGCTGGCGCAGGAGTATCACCTGCCGTTCCAGGCGCATATCGACGAGAACTCGCTCGACCCGGTTCTGGTCTCCAAGATTCCAATCAACTACGCGAAGAAGAACCGGCTGCTGCCGCTATCGAGCGTCGATGGCAGCGTGACGGTTGCGATCGCCGATCCGGCCAACTACGAGCCGCTCGACGATTTGCGGATCCTGTACGGTGCGCAGATATGTCCGCTGGTGGCGCCCGCCGAGGTAATCGCGGAAGCGATCAACCGCGCGTACGACCAGGCGTCGGCGACGTCGGCTGAAGAGCTGATGATCGATCTGGAAGAAGAGCGGCTCGACGTGGTCGCGAGCGAACTCGCGTCGGAGCCGACCGACCTGCTCGAGTCCGACGACTCGGCGCCGATAATCAAGCTGGTGAACGGTGTGCTGTCGCAGGCGGTCAAGGACCGCGCGAGTGACATCCATATCGAAGTTTTTGAAAAGGAATTGGTGGTCAGGTTCCGCGTGGACGGGATGCTATACGACGTGCTGTCGCCGCCAAAGCGGTTTCAGCCCGCGATCACATCGCGCGTGAAGGTCATGGCGGGCCTCAATATCGCGGAGAAACGGCTGCCGCAGGACGGCAGAATCCGGCTGCGAATCGCTGGCCGGGATATCGATCTGCGCGTTTCATCGATTCCGACCAATTTCGGCGAGCGGATCGTGCTGCGACTGCTCGATCGTGCGCAAGCCGCCGACGTTGTGAATCTCGACCATCTGGGTTTTTCGGGCGACAATCTTCAGCGCCTCGATCGGCTGATTCGGCAGAGCCACGGGATCATACTCGCGACCGGTCCCACGGGTTCGGGCAAATCGACCACTCTTTACGCGTGTCTGAGCCGGATCAACTCGCCGGAGAAGAACATCATCACGATCGAAGATCCGATCGAGTATCAGTTGCGCGGGGTTGGCCAGATGCAGGTCAATCCCAAGATCGATCTGACCTTTGCGAGCGCGCTGCGATCGATTCTGCGCCAGGATCCCGACGTGATCATGGTCGGCGAAATACGCGACAAGGAGACCGCAGAGATAGCGATCACAGCGGCGCTCACCGGGCATCTGGTGTTCTCGACGATTCATACCAACGATTCGTTCGGCGCGGTGACCCGGCTGGTGGACATGGGGATCGAGCCGTTCCTGGTGTCCTCATCGATTTTGGCGGTGCTGGCGCAGCGCCTGGTCCGTAAGCTTTGCCCCGATTGCCGCGAGCCGTTTCAGCCGACCGATCAGGAACTGGCGCGAATCGGGCTCAAGCCTGAAAATCTGCCCGCGAAGATCTGCCGGCCCAAAGGCTGCCGCAATTGCCGCAACACCGGTTATCGCGGCCGAATGGCGATACAAGAACTTATGATCATGGACGACGATATTCGCGCGCTGGTGATGCAGAACGCCGACGCCGCGATGCTCCGACGCCAGTGCACCTCACACGGAATGACCCTGCTCCGCCAGGATGGCGCGGCGCGCGTGTTGCGCGGCGAAACTTCAATCGAAGAATTGCTCCGCGTCACGCAGGAAGATATCGACTAGCCGGGACCGTCCGGTCTTGGTCAACGGATGCCGGTTTTTGCATATCGAGGACTCGATGCCGGTGGACGCGCCGTCAAGGGCGTAGTTGACGCCGATAGCGCGCGTACCGCACGCGCCAAGTTGCGAGCGTCGGGATTTTTTCCCACCGACCTGAACGAAGAATCGAACGCAGCCGAGCGCGAGGTCGCCAAGGCGGAGTGGTTGCCGTCGCTATGGCGGCGCAAGATGCCGGCTTCGGATCTGGCGCTGCTGACGCGACAGTTGAGTGCCCTGCTCGGCGCGGGCGTGCAACTCGTGGAGGCGCTCGGGACGCTCGCCGATCAGTCGGCGCGCGCGCAGACCAAGCGGATGCTCTCGCAGGTGCGCGAGCGGGTCCGCGAAGGATCGTCGCTGGCCGACGCGCTGACGGCTCATCGCGACATTTTCTCCGACCTCTATATCGGGATGGTGCGCACGGGCGAGCAGGCGGCGGCGCTGGAAGCGGTGCTCGATCGGCTTGCGGAGTACAGCGAGCGGCAATCGGAATTCACCACCAAAGTGCGGGGCGCGCTTACCTATCCGATCATCATGATTTGCGTGGGCACCTTAGTCATGGGATTTCTGGTCACTTACGTGGTGCCGCAGGTCGCGACGATTTTTGAGGAGCAGCGCGCAGCGCTACCGCTGCCAACGAGGGTCCTTCTTTTTATCTCCGCGCTCGTTACGGGCTACTGGCTCCCGCTGCTTCTGCTGTTAGTTGGAATTGTGGCGGGATTCACCGCCGCGATGGCGACTCCGCGCGGCCGGCGCGTGTACGACACCTTGATACTTAAGATTTGGTACATCGGGCCGACGATAATTCGAATCATTTGCGCGCGCTTTGCGCGGACCCTGGCCACTCTGCTCGCGAGCGGCGTTCAGTTGCTTCCCGCGCTGGATGCGGTGAAGGGCGTGGTAACCAACGGTCTCCTCAAGGACGCGGTCGAGAAGAGCCGCGAAAGTATCCGCGAGGGACACGGGATGGGCGAGACTCTGTCGCAGAGCGGCCTCTTTCCGCCACTGCTTATCGCGATGATTCGAGTGGGCGAGCGCTCAGGCGAGCTGGAACGAATGCTGGAGCGGGTGGCCGACAACTACGAGCGTGAAGTCACCCATTCGCTCAGCCAGATGACCACCGTGCTCGAACCAATGATGACCCTGGCGATGGCGGGTGCTATCGTGTTCATGATGCTGTCAGTACTGATGCCAATCTTCCAGCTGAACCAGCTGATGAAATGAAAAATGCTCGGGAGGAAACTGCGATGAAACCGCGTAAGTACGATCAGGATGGATTCACGCTGATTGAAATCATGGTGGTAATCGCAATCATCGGGTTGCTCGCGCTGATGATCGTGCCGCGATTCAAAGGCGTCACCAATCAGGCCAAGAACACAAAAGCGCAAGCAGATATATCGGCATTGCAGCAGCAGCTAGACCGCTATTACCTGGACAACGGATTTTATCCGACCACGGATCAAGGCTTACAAGCCCTGGTCAGTGCTCCTACGAATGGACGAACACCAACTAACTATTCGTCTGACGGCTACATCCAGCGCCTTCCGAACGATCCGTGGGGCAACCCATACTTCTATCAGAGCGATGGAAACACCTATGTGCTCAAGTCGTTCGGCGCCGACGGCGTCGAAAGCGGCGATGACATAACCGGAAATCAGTAGTGAAATTGTGATGCGTTCGTGGCGTCGCTTGCCGGCGACGGGTGGTCTCGCGTGCAAGGGCCTTAGGCGTTTGCGCTCAGGCTTCACGTTGCTCGAGTTGATGATAGTCATCCTCATTATGGGCTTGATGTTCACGCTGGTAATGCCGCAAATCGGCGGCTATCGACGCGCACAACTGCGCAGCCAGGCGCGCCGACTTGCCGGCCGCGCGACCTACCTGTTCGATGAAGCCGCGGGACACAAACTGGTGTTGCGGCTCATCTTCGATATGGACAAAAACGGCTACGCAGTCGCCAAGCTCGATCCGTATGCAATCAAGCCGGTGTTCGCACCCGATCTCGAGGCCGCGTCGCGACCCGTAATGCTGCCGGGTACGGTGCGTATTCGCGACGTCACCGTGGAGGGTATCGGCAGCGCCAATCGCGGCGTGATCGCGTGCAATTTTTATCCGGAAGGATACGTCGACGCGACGGTGGTCCATCTGGAAGACGCGTCGGGCGATGTGATGACGCTCGAGTTCTCGCCGCTGACCGGTCAGGTCGCGGTAGCCGAAGGCGACGTGATGCCGTCATCAGTGACCGGCATGCTCCAATGAACCGTGTCGCGAACATTCCTTGCAAACGCGCGGGTGGCTTTACGCTGCTCGAGGTGATGCTCGCGATTGCGATCCTGGGAATCGCGCTGACCGGTCTTCTCGGCCTGCATCATCAAAGTATGCAGTCAGTGATTCGCGCGCAGGATTTCACCCGCGCATCGATGCTCGCACAGGCGGTGTTGACCGAAGCCGAACTGGAGCGCTTTCCCGAGTTGGGAACAACCAACGGCGATTTCCAGGCCTCGTTCCCGGGCCAGTTCCAGGATTATCGATGGCAACGGATCGTCGAAGCCTCGGGCACCTTCCCCGATCTGCGTGAGGTTAAAATTCTAATTCATTATGGCCCGAGCCTGAGCAAGTCCTTCGAGCTGGTCGAGTTTCTACACTCGCCGGTACCGCCGGATCCGAACACGGGCGAGATACCATGACGCGTAACTACAGGGAGAGGCCCAGGGATTTCGATCAGCGCGGGTTCACGCTGATCGAAATGATCCTCGCGGTTGGCGTGCTCGGGTTAATCCTCGCGATGCTGGCAAGTTCTTTCAACGCCGTCGCGCACAGCAAGGTGCACGCCGAGGGACGGCTGCTCGTCGATCGCGAAGGTCGCGCGATCCTCTGGCAGATGAGCAAGGAAGTCCGCAACGCGGTCCAGACTCCACTGATACCAAGTCACGTTTTCTTGCAGGGCGCCGGGCATAGTGGAAGCAACGGCCCGGTCGATACGATCACGCTGTCCACTTTCGACGCGGGACACCGGCGCGCGATCACCGGGCTGGCGCCGGAATATGTCGTCACTTACGACGTAAGATCGAATTCCGAACATCCCGGATGGTACGTGCTTCAACGTTCTCAGCAGAGCGGTTTGATGGCGTCGGCGTCCGGGGGCCAGACACTGGTGTTGGCCGACAATCTGCTCTCGCTTCATCTGCGCTACTTCGACGGCCAGCGCTGGAGCGAGGAGTGGGATTCTTCGGCCGCAAAGCAGGGAACCCAGTTGCCGGTGGCGGTGGCTATTCAGCTTGAGATGGCCGCGCCGGGCGGCCGGATTATGGACTTCGCAACGCAGGTCACTCTGCCGATGTCGATGACGCAATGGTGAAACGACTTCGAAAGAACGAGCGCGGCGTCGCGCTGCTGGCGGTGCTGCTCGGGGTGGCGCTGATGACGCTGGTAGTGGTGGATTTCGCGATGACCTCGGGACTCGGATTTGTGTCGGCCGCCAACCAGGCCAACGAACTGCGCGCCTACTACCTGGCCCGTTCGGGGATCAGCGTCGGCCTCGCGACGCTGGCGCAGGACGAACGCACCAAAACCCAAACTCCAGCCTCGTCGACTTCTGGAAGTCCACCGGAGACGCTCAGCGACGCGTGGGCAACCCCGGTTCCCCCCGTGGGGCTCGAAGGCGGCAATGTGTCAGTGTCGATCGTGGACGAGGCTCGCAAACTCAACATCAACCTGATGGTCACAAACGGCGCTATCAACCAGCGCGCAATTGACCGAGTCCAGAGGCTGTTCACGATCCTGGACGTGGACACCGCCTTGATTGCGGGTATCGTACAGTGGATTACTCCGGCCAATGCGATTGCCGGTGGTGGCGGAGCGGACTATTACCTTGGCCTGAGGCCGCCCTATCAGCCGCGCAGCGGACCGATGCCGACGATTGCGGATTTACAGTTGGTAAGAGGTTTCAACGAGGCGGTCTTCAACCGTGTGCGCCCGTTCCTGACCGTGATGCCGGAGAACCAGGTGAACATAAATACCGCGCCGCCGCAGGTAATCGCGTCGCTCGAGCCCGAATTGACCGAGGATCAGCAGATCGTCGAGGAAATAATCACGGAGCGGGAGACTCGGCCATTTTCGAAAGTGACCGACCTCATCAACGACGTTCCCGCGGTCGCCACGTTCGGGACGCGTCTTAGTCAGGACTTAACCACGAACAGCAAATTCTTTACGATAACCGGGATGGGTACTTACTCCAACGCGCGCAAAATCGTGACCGCCACGTTTCATCGCGAGACGACGGGCATCGGCACGCTCGAGAACTGGCATGAAGACTAGGATTGCGGGCGGCTGATGGCGCAACGAATACTCGCGCTCGAAATTTCAGGCGACCGGGTGCGCGCAGCGGTCGCGGACCGTTCGTGGAATTCGTTCCGCCTGGCTGGAGCGTACGAAAAATTTCGCGCCAACGACGAGACCGACTTGAGCGGCGCACTCTCGCGGCTGGTCGCAGAGTGTGGCGAGCCCGATATAGTTATATCTGCGCTGCCGTCGGACCGGGTCGTCAAGCGCCTGCTCGAACTGCCGTTCAAAGACGCGCGCCGGCTGCATCAGGTGGTCCCTTTCGCGCTTGAGGAGCACCTGCCCTTCCCGGTCGATAATGGCGCGGTCGCATTTTCGCGCTTAGGCCAGCAGGGAGACCATACGCTGGTGATGGCGGCGATGGTCCGCAAGACTGATCTGCAGCATCATCTCGATTTGCTCGCCAAGGCGGGACTGGATCCCAAGACGGTGACGCTGGCCCCGCTGGCGCTGGCGGCGATGTTCACCCGATCGCGCAACGGCGCAAAGCCGATGGCGCATCTGGTGGTCGAGGGCGACGAGTCTTCCACCTCGGTGGTACTGGTCGATTTGGCGGGAACTCCGCGCGCTCTGCGCTCGATGCGCGGCGGCCTGATGATGTCGGACGGATCGGCGGTCTCGCAGGACGCGGCAGGCCCAATCCTCAACTCGGTGCGGCAGACGCTGCTTTCGGGCGGCGAGGAAATCGATCAGACCGAAGTTATTGTGGCGGGCGCGGCGTCGGCGTTCCCAACGGTGCGCGAATTGGTCGCGGATTCTCTGTCGATGGCGGTCCGCGACGGCGGCGCGTTCGACTACTCGGGGTATTTCGAGGGCGCTGTCCCGAGCAACGGCAAGTTCGCGTCGTGCCTCGCGATGCTGCTCGGCGAGCTGCCCTCCAAGCCGCTCAATCTGATCAATTTCCGGCAGGGCGAGTTCCAATTTCGGGGGCGGGTGCGCGGCGATCTTACTCCATTTTATTTGTCGGGAATTCTGGGCGCATCGCTGCTCGCACTGATCGTGCTGCATTTCATCCTCGGCGTCTCGGCCAATCTTCATAAGCTGCACCTGGTAAACGCGGAAATAGCGGCGGTCGCGCGACCCGTTCTGGGCGACACCGATCCCGCCGACGCGAGCAAACAGTTGAGAAACGGGATCGTGAAAATGAACAAGCGCCTGAACTTGATCGGCGGTAACCTGACTCATCACTCGGCGCTCGACACGCTGGTGGCGGTCTCGCGCGCGCTGCCGCCTCGATTTCCGGTCGAGATGGCGGACGTACAGATCGATCCAAACGCGCTTCGTGTGACCGGGCAAGCGGATTCGTTTGCGACCGTCGATCAGGCCAAGAAGGCGCTCGACAACAGCGGATATTTCGGCGACATCCAGATTAGCCACGCCAAGGCCGGATCCGATCCGAACAAAGTGGATTTCCGGATGGATGCTTCATTCAAAGATGCGGTTCCGGGTGCCGCCGCCGCCGACATTAACGAACCGTGAGGAATACGGAACCTTAGATGCTCAAAGAGTGGCTCGATAGTCTGCGCGAATGGCTGAACGACCTGCTGAGGCCGTATTTCAAGCAGGCTCGTGTGCGACTCGATCCGCTTATCGACCAGGCACGCGGCCGCTATCAGAAACTGGAACCGCGCGAGCGCGTGTTGGTGCGCATCGCCGCGGTAATCTTCGGCCTGTTCCTGATTTACAATATTATCTATATCCCAATCGTCGATCTCAGCTCCGGGCTGGAAGCCAAGATCGCTCAGCGCCAACGTGATCTCGCCGAAGTCCGGCGCCTCGCGGTAACTTACGCCCAGCTCAAGGCCGACCTCGTCACTGCGGAGCATCGCACGGTTCCGCGGGGCAAGGACTTCTCGCTGTTTTCGGTCATTGAGGGGTCGCTGACCAAGAGCGTCGGCCACGAGAAGATCGGCTCGATCACGCCCGGCTCGGATCGCAAGCTCGCCGACGGATTCACCGAATACAGCGTGCAGTTGAAACTTGACAACGTGAATCTCGCGCAGTTGGTCGACGCGCTGTACGGAATCAACTCGCTCACGATGCCGATAGGCGTCGCCAACATCCGCATCCAGCGCCGCAGCAAGGACACCCATTCGTACGATGTCGACCTCACCTGCGTCGCGCTCGCCAGGAATGCCTGATGCGCCCGAGTCCGCGTCCGGGTCATTCTGGCGAAGGCATCTCGTTCAGATAGGCTACGCGATCTTCGGGTTCGTACTGTTCGCCGGTTTCTTGTTCGCGACCTTTCCTTACTCCGCGACTCTTTCCAAAGTGCTGGCGCCGATGGGTTTCGAGTTCTCGAGCGCGAGTCAAAGTATCCGCTTTCCCTTCGGTGCGGAACTGACCGGTGTTCGCGTAGGTTCCACGACTTCGGCCGCGCATCCGCTAGTCGAATTTCCGTTCATCACGATCGCGCCGTCGATCGTCTCGCTGCTCGCGCTTCAACCCGGAGTGCGGGTGACGGCGAGCCTCTACGACGGCGTCGCGAAAGTGACGATTCGGCCGAGCAGTGGAGGCACGGCAATCAGCTACGACCTCGACGCTTTGAACATCGCCAAACAGCAGCTATTTACAATCTCTGCCGGCGCCGCGACGGGAACGATTTCCGGCAACGGAAAGCTGTGGCTCTCGCCCGCCGATCTCGACGCAGATACCGGCGAGGGCGAAGTGAGCGGCGCCGGACTGGCGATCACGTCGCCGCTCGCGAGCGGGCCGATTCATCTCGGCACTGCGGCAGCTACTTTGAAGCTCGATCACGGTGCACTCACGATCGAGGAGCTCAAGACCAGCGGCGGCGATTTGACGGTGACGGCGAGCGGAACGATCCAGCTTGCTCCGGATCCGTCGCAGAGCACGCTCGCGATTCAGTTCACGATGGTGCCGGACCCGGTTGCCGCGTCCCGACTCGCCGTGCTGTTCGCCCTACTGCCACATCCTCCAAACGCAGAACCCTATCGGCTGACCGGAACGCTCGCAGCACCGCGAATCAGTTAGGCCGGCGCCGACTTGAAGAATCGCAGCACGGCTTCCTTGTAGTGCTGATCGGAAGGAGCGCTCAGATGATCGTGGCCTTCGAGCATCACCAACTGACTGCCGGGAATCGAGTCGCGGAGCAGTTTGGGATCCCCGACCAGCGTGTCCTTGGTGCCGATCACGATCATGGTGGGGATCCGGATCGGCTTCGCGGCCAAATCTTCCGCCGTCAGGTCGGCGCGATGCGCGCCCATGCACGCGGCCAACGCCTTCAGATCGTTTCCGGTGATTTTGGCGAACTGCCGGAATTGCTTTGCGCGTTCCTCGCTTACTGCGGAGTCATTCTCGGCAAGCAGCGCATCGACGATCGGCTGGCGGCTGAAAGACGGCCGGCTGGCTGACACTGCGCCAATCCCGCCGAGCACGACTGCTCGCAACCGCTCCGGATGCGAGCGCAGAAGTCCGAGCGAGATCCGCGCGCCCATCGAATAGCCCATCAACAACGTGCGCCGGATTCCCAGGTGATCCATCAACCGAATGACATCGTCGCCCATCGTTTCGCCCGCGTATGCCTCCGGCTGGTGCGGCTTGCCGCTCTTGCCGTGCCCGCGGCAATCGAGCGCGACAACCCGGTAGTGCGCCCCCAGGTGCTCGAACCATTGCGCGCCCCAGTTGTGATCGGCTCGCGACGCAAAGCCGTGGACGAGCACAACGGGCTCGCCCTTGCCATGCTCCTCGTAATAGATCTGCACGCCACTGGATTCGAAGTATGCCATCGATCGCTCCTGCTCACTCTAACTTGCGGTCATTATCGAATAGCTACACAATCGTTCAAGATCAAACCGCGTACAGGAATCTCGCGTGTCACAAGAGAAAACACTCGGACTGCAAACCTCGATTGCGCGGGTCGCGCAGATGCCCGAGGTCGAGGAACTTGGCTACACCTCGGTGTGGATCGCTGAAGTCTCCGGGCCGGACGCATTCGTCAGTCTCGCCGCGCTGGCATTGAACACGAAGAAGGTCGAGCTCGCGACCGGTGTCGTGCCGATCCAGATTCGCACGCCGGGCGCGATGGCGATGGGATATCTCACACTCAACGAGATTTCCGGCGGACGCGCAATCGCAGGGCTTGGCGTGTCGAGTCCGATCATTGTCGAGCGATGGCACGGCGCGTCGTATCGCAAGCCCGTCACGGCGATGCGCGAGTGCGTAACGATCATGCGCCAGCTATTTACCGAGGGGCGCTCGAAATTCGAAGGTGAAGTGTACAAATCGGATTTTCGTCTCGGGATGCGCATCACTGCGCCGCGTCCGCCGAAGATTTATCTAGCCGGACTGAATGCGCCGATGCTTCGGCTCGCCGGAGAGGTTGCCGACGGAGTTCTGATGAACTACTCGCCGCCGGAAGCGATCGCGCCGATGGTAAGTCATATTCACGAAGGCGAGAAAGCTGCCGGGCGCGAGGTCGGCGCGGTCGATGTGGGAATCTACATCCGGATGTGCATCACTGAGGAAGAAGACAAGGCGGTCGATTCGTTTCGGCGCGAGCTTGCCGGCTATGCGTTCGTGGACAGCTACAACAAGATGTTCGCGCGCTACGGGCTTGCGGCCGAGTTCGACGAGGTGCGCCGCATCTGGAAAACAGGCAAGCGCGACGACGCCGCGAAGGCGATTAGCGAAGCGTCGTGCCGCAAGATAGCGGTGTTCGGCAAAGCGGCTGCGGGCCGCGATTTCGTCGCACGATTTCGCGCCGCGGGCGTCACCCATCCGGTGGTATTTCCGATCGGACCAGCCGCGACCTCGGCTCGCGACTATCCGAACACGATGCGCGCGCTGGCCGGCGCGTAACTATGAGCAGTCGCACTTTCAATCGCCTCGTCGCATCCACCCTCGCAGTCGCATTCGTTTCGGTGGCGACCGTTGCCCTCGCTCAGACGGGAGGCGGAAAGCTATCGTTCCGAGTGAAGATCCAGGATCGCGCGATGAAGACCGACGCGCTCCAAAATGGCGAGACTCTTGGCGACTACTCCGAAGTCACCCTGCCCGGCGCGCTCATCAATCCGCCGCTCAAGCTCGCGCCGGTTGCAAAGGCGAACGCGAAAACCGACACGCCCGCCGCCGCTGCGGCTGCAGACTTCTCGGCTGAGAAGGCTGACGACGCCGATTGGATCGTATCGATGTTCGCGCCCACTGATCGCGCGGACGTCACGTCGATGCTTGCGGACAAATCGATGCGAGCGAGCAATCGCGGGATCTTTGCGCACAAAGACGCTCGCTATGTACGCGGACAAGCCAATTACAAGGACTACGTCCTGCTGTTCATCATCGACGGGAAGCTCAGCAATACGCCGCAAGTGCTGGCGTTCGTGAAAACCCCGGATGGATTCCGACGCACCAACGCGCTCTCGTCGGACGACACTTTCGACATCGTTTGGTCGGCGCTACGGCTGGGCGAAGTCAAACCAGTGAAATAACCGATGCGAGCTTCGCCTAGAGCACCTTCGCTCTGAGTTCCGGAAACACTTTCGAGACTTTGCCTAGCAGGTAGTC
>Ga0210407_10001654_pt1 | contig 20444 bp, 21 predicted proteins | sample IncBWC27MmetaG_FD_150860 | JGI IMG/M metagenome (GOLD analysis project Ga0210407, IMG submission 150860) | Forest soil microbial communities from Barre Woods Harvard Forest LTER site, Petersham, Massachusetts, United States - Inc-BW-C-27-M | ecosystem: Environmental > Terrestrial > Soil >... | reverse complement strand
TTCCTCGCCATCGAAGGCGATGTCGACGAGGAAGTTTTCGTCCGCCAGGATCCACTGCAAAGCCGAGGCAAGTTGCTGATCGTCATCGACCACCAAGATAGCCTTTAGCTCGAGAGTGTTGGCGTGCGGCTTAAATTCGTCCGGCTGCGGCGTAAATTTCATCTTAAGGCGCGCCTTGGTTGAGCAATCGTGATGCCAATCCCGATTTCTGCGAACCAAATGTCATCCGCGCCGCGCCGAGACCGCTTTATGACACGTTCCACGACGCTCGGCGGTTCGCGAAGACTCTGGCTGAGCATCAGAGACCCCGCCACCCGCTACTACCAGACTCGCTTGTGGGGATCGAGCTTCGTCCAGGCTATTTCTGCGGATTCTATCGGGATGGATTGATAAACCGAATCTGATTTTCGCTCGAGGTCGCTGATGGAAATGCGTTGAGCGTGCGCAGTATTGATAGCCTCCCAATAGTCCGACCCTGAAGCTCTCGCGATAATGAACGGTTTACGCCAGCCAATCTCGTCTATGATGAGGCCACCGCTCTGATACGGGATTGTAAGCGCAAATTGATTGGAATTGCCGACTCGTTTCAAGCGGTAACCGCCGGCAATCTCCCTCGAATCAGGACCGAAAAGCTTGGTGTCGCAGGAGAAGAGACAAAGAAAGGCCGCCAGAAATGCGATGCGCGAGAAATTGTGAAAGAAATGCCTGCCTCGCATTGCGCCAAACTATGCCAACAAAGTTGTCGGCAAATCCAGCTTATTAGGCCAGAAAGAGCACCAACATCTATGAAATACGCCATCATTATCGCCCGAGTCCCGCTCGGGCTCGTGTTCGCCGTCTTCGGGTCCAACGCCTTTCTGCATTTCATTCCGATGCCGCCGCCACGGCAAGGAGACGCCGGCGCCTTCATCAGCGCCCTCATGCACAGCGGTTACCTGTATGTTGTCGCAACTCTTCAAGTCCTCGGTGGATTATGTTTGCTCTCCGGTCGCTTTGTCCCCCTCGGCCTGACGTTGCTCGGACCGTTGATCTTCAACATCTTGTGCTTTCACATATTTTTCGATCCGAAAGGTATGCCGATCGCGATCATTATCTCAATCCTCGCGCTCTTCCTCCTCTGGGCCTGTCGCGACAAGTTCCCGGCCATCTTTCAGCCGTGAGATCTCGATTTTTTTCTGCGCAAAAAAAACGAATTAGGACAACAGGACAACCTTACTAACTTTGTTGATGTTATGCGTAGGCTTGTTTTTATCATCGCACTCGCCGTTTGCGTAGGCACAGCTTGGGCAAGAGACGAGAGATCGATCAAGGACTTGGGCAAAGCGCTCGCGGCGCTCGCGCCTGATGTGGATCCGGGCGAAGCCGAGCTGTTATCGGTGACGGCGCACACCACGTCGCGCAGTCTCGCACGCGAATATCGTATCGTCCTGAACCCCGAGTTTCAGAACTTCCTGATCAACATCGGCCTGCGACAACGTGGCTACTGCGCTCATTTTGCACGCGATATCGGCACTCGCCTGAAAACGCTCCAGCTCAAGACACTGGTGCTTCACTGGGGTGCTGCTTTTGCGGGAACAAGCGGAGAGGACAATTGCTTGGTCGTCACGGCACGCAACCAGCCTTTCCAGGACGGAATCATCCTCGATGGCTGGCGCAGGGCCGGCCGATTATTCTGGTGCGCAGTCAGGGAAGACCACGAGTACGAAGTGGAACAGCATTACGGCCATTCCGGGATCACGGTATGGAAGGAGGACGTGCACGAAACCGCCTGGCTGCAGGATTATCGACCGAGTGAGCGGAAGCCGAAAAGAACCGCTGCCCAGCGCTGACGTGAGTCTCTCGCTTCCGCATCGCGGATCACCATGTCCTGAAACATTGGATTTCCTCGTAATCCCGCGCTTACGACAGTTGCTTGTCGAGCTGATGTTGAAAATAGCTTTTCCAACTCTCCGGGAGGGCCTCGACTTCGATCGCCCGGTGCAGCGCTTTTAGATCGTTTCTCTCAAAAGCATAAAGACGAGTGATATCGGCCACGCTGATCTCTTGTTGCGCTCGCCCGATTAACTCTATCGCGTCTCCGGCACCAACCATCCCCTCACGAACCACGGCAAAATAGAAACCGGTGCGCCGACTGGCCAGGAACCGTTTAATGATATCGGCGCGGCCAAACTTTATTCCCAACTTGTAGCAGGGCATTCGTGGTTCCGTGGCCATGACTTCAGTCTCACCGATTCGAAATCTGTCCCCGATATAGACGGCTTCCTCACGCAGTCCCTCGGTCGTGAAATTTTCTCCGAACATTCCCCAGGGCAGATCCGCTCCCGGTAACTCAGCTCGCCAATAGCCGTAGTGCTCTGAGGGGTAAACATAGACCGCTTTGTTCACACCGCCGTGGACAGTCAGATCGGCTTGCTGATCGCCGTCCAGGTTTAACGTGCGCAACATCACCGGCGCGTTAGCCGGCTCTTTGAAAATTCCTGTCGTGACCAGCTTGCCCTGCCCGGCCACTTCCCTCGGCAGTCCAACATTCAGTGACAAAACTTTCATGAGTTGGGATAAGAATTGCCCGACGTCGGCATGACGATTCTCAAATGATCGAGAATCGCGCTCAGATAAACGCCTCACTCATCACTTCGCGGTCAGGTTAAAGACCAAACCGTGAGGATCTCTGATGTAACAACGAGGAACTGACGCGTCTTCGGCGACAACAGCACATCCAGCTGTCAGAAGAGCCTGCTTCGCTTTATCGACATCGGCCACGCAGAATTCAAACACCGGCCCCGTGCGCAACGAATCTCTTCCATCCACAAAAAGCTGAAATGATCCCGTTTCGAACCCAACCAGTTTGTCGGACTTCATTGTGACCGGCAACGCTAGAGTTTGTTCATAAAAACGCACGGCTTCCTCGAATTTGTCGGTATGGATAATAATGTCTCGGGTGGACTCGAATTTTCTCATCGCATTTGTATGCCGTATTTTAATGGCGGATTCCAGCAAGTTGTGCGCTGATTAATCCGTGATATCCGCGCAATCCGCGGTTATGCATTTGATTGATGGCAGTCAAGTTTGTTCTCATCGGCAGTGGTTTAGCCGGCGGATTGCTAGCGGCCTATTTGGGTCGGCGCGGCTACGATGTCGATCTTTACGAGCGCCGGGCCGATCCGCGTGAAGGGAACATTATCGGTGGGCGATCAATTAATCTCGCGCTCTCGACGCGCGGGATTCACGCGCTCGAGCACCTCGGTATCGCCGATGAAGTCCTCAAGCACGCCATCCCGATGCGCGGCCGGATGATTCATCCCGCGGGTGCGGGAGCGAACACTATCTTCGCGCCCTACGATGTCGATCCGAACAAACACATCAACTCGATCGGACGCGCCGCGCTTAACACCACCGTTATCGAAGCGGCGCAGCGTTACCCGACTGTGCGGGTGCATTTCAATCATCGTTGCACCGATGTCGATCTGACCGGGGCGGTCTGCCTTTTAGACGCAGAACACAGCCAAGTAACGGCGCGCGGCGATGCCGTGATCGGCGTGGACGGCGCGTTTTCCGCCGTGCGCAGTTCAATGCAACGGCGGCTCGCCGATTTCGACTACGACGAAAGTTATCTTCCCCACGGCTACAAGGAGCTCACCATTCCGCCTGCGGCGGATGGCGGATGGCAGATGGAAAAAGAGGCGCTCCACGTCTGGCCACGCAAAACTTTCATGATGATCGCGCTCCCAAATCCCGACGGCTCGTTCACCTGCACTCTCTTCTGGGAATTCGAAGGCCCGCGCAGTTTCGACACCACCAAGACCGACGACCAAGTCCGCCGCTTTTTCGACGAAGAATTCCCCGACGCCGTCCCGCTTATGCCCACGTTGCTCGAAGATTTCCGGCAGAATCCGACCGGCTCACTGGTGACGATCCGCTGTGCGCCATGGTTCTACAAAGATAAGGTCGCGCTGGTCGGTGATGCCGCCCACGCGGTCGTGCCATTCTACGGCCAGGGCATGAACGCCGCGTTCGAAGATTGCGTCGTGCTCGACGAATGCCTGAAAGAATTTCCGGACAACCGGGAGCGGGCATTCGCCGAATATTTTTCCCGGCGGAAAGAAAACGCCGACGCGCTCGCTGATCTCGCCGTCGAAAACTTCATCGAGATGCGTGACAAAACCGCGTCACGCGCGTTCCGCGCAAAGAAAAAGCTCGATCACCTGCTCGAAGCCGCGCTTCCGGGAATCTATCTACCGCTCTACACGATGGTCACATTCACGCGCACCCCCTACGCGCAAGCGGCCCGTCGCGCGCGGCGGCAGGATCGCATCATTTACGTCACTATCATCGTTGCGATGGCGCTGGCTATCGTGTCGCTGCTGCTGGCTTTCCATTAAAACGCGCATTCATCATTCTAATTGCCGGAAAGCCGGCTGACTTGTTAGTCTCCCCGCGATGAAATTGAAACCGCGTCTGTTTGTTTTTCTGCTCGTCATCTGCGTCCTGTTCGCGCCGCGCCTTCGCGCGCAGGACAATCCGCAAAACGATTCCGACCTGAAGAAAATGATGAAAGAGGCGGAGGATATGCAAAAGGAAGCCAACGAGCTGAACAAAGAGAATCCGCCGCCCCCGGATGCGAAAAAGAAATTAGCAGAAATGGAAGCGCAGGCGAAAGCAGAAGAAGCGCGCCAGGAACAGGAGGAGAAGCGGGAAAAGGAAAAACTGCAGGCCGCCTTGAAAAAGCAGCTCGAATCTCCCGGCCCCCTCGCTTTCCCCGATTGGACTCCGGCCACGCCGCAATTTGCGGCCAAAGGTCCGCCCGCTAAAAGAATCGTCGACGACGAAGTCAGAATTATCCAGACCGGCACCTCGGTACTTACCCCCAACGAACTGCTTGACGCCTGGAAAGCGTCCGTAGCCGACAAGCCGCTCAACAATTTCTCCAACAACATTCGCAGCAACGGCAGCGTCACGACCCGGCTCTTCGTCAGCACGCGCAGCGGTTCTGAAGAAAAAGTGACCTTGGAAGCCTCGCGCGAAGCGGGCGGCAAGATCACGCTGGTCGAAATTTCCACGGCATTGCCCAAGCCAAACATTGACAGCGAGTAGCCGCGTGCGGCGACGGGACCGCATCCGCCTACGACAGCCTTCGCCACGATGTCGCCACGACTGAAAGCAGTACTATTTTCGCTCGTCCATTTGATCGCAGCCGCGGCCGTCTATCGGTATCTTATTACCGGCGGCTGGCTGACGAACCATTACCAACCCAACGATCCCAATATCATTAACCTCGCGCTGGCCATCTTCGAACCGATCGCGATCGTTAGCGTGATCGCCTACTGGATTTGGCGAAAATCTTTTCTCTACCGGCTCATGTCCATTTTGGCTCTCATCCAGATACTCGTCGGCGCAGGTTTTCTTGTTTTCATTCTGCTCTTCATGCTTACGTGGCATCCGAAAATGATATAGCGGTCTTCTAAACGCGGATTACGCGGATTTCGTAGCTAAAATTCCTGACTTCTCGTTTTCCTGATTAGATCCAATCCGTGTCATCCGCGGTTAAAAGACTCTTCCTCGGAACGTGCAAGCGGAGGTAGGAGTTCAGCTTTGAGGTTTGACCTCTTTACGATTGGGACGTTGAGAGCTTAAACTGCAGCGCATGAGCTCGGATCTAGCGCAGCAGGCTTGCGACCGGTATGAGATTGCCGGCACGCTGCATCGTTATGCGTTCGGTCTTGACCACGGTGATGCCGATTCGCTGGCGTCGGCATTTACGGAGGACTGCGTTCTCGATTTCAGGCCCGCGGGCAGGAAGCTCGGGATCGAATTCCCCAGGCTGGCCGGCCGCCAAGCCATCGTGGACGCTCTTCTTCCGCTTCTCGGTCCGCTCGATACCAGTCACACGGTGAGCAATCTCCAGATCGAAATCAGCGGCGATTCGGCCACGCTCTATGCATATGTCATGTCTCAACATTTCATGCCGCGGCAAGGTTCGCGCCCCGGATCGGAGAACGCGCTCTTGATGAATCGCTATAATTGCGAGCTAGTGCGCGACGGCCAAAAATGGCGCTTCAAGCGTGTCACGATTGACAACGCCTGGGCACAAGGCAATCCGGAAATTCTCAACGCGCTGGCCATTCATCGAGCTTTGACCACGAAACCCAAGCCGCCGAAATGATTTTTGATAGCAGACAAAGCGCCGGTAACCCGCGCACCTGAGAGGTCTGAAGAGTAGGTACGTGCTCCTTCGCAGTGGTCGTGAAGGTTAGGACTGCCGTATCGTGATAACCAGAATCTCTCCTCTTGACAGTCTAGGCAAAAGATTGAACGATCGGCTTGCCAAGACTGTCTAGGCATAAATTTATGAAACCACTCACCCTCGTCCTCGCACTTATTAGTGCATTCGTTCTTTCCGCAAACGCGGCCGACACATTCAAGGTCGATCCGGTTCATTCGTTCGTGCTGTTTAGCGTGCAACACCTCCGCATCGCGAACACCTATGGCCGCTTCAACGACATCTCGGGGACTATCGTTTTCGACAAAGACAACCCTTCGAAGAGTTCGGTCGAATTGTCGGTGCCGGTGGAAAGCCTCGACACGCACAATTCAATTCGCGACCGAAGCCTGAAGAGTCCGGATTTCTTCGACACAAAACAGTTTCCGACGATGACCTTCAAGAGCACAAAAGTCGAAGGCAGCGGGGACACGCCCAAAGTCTCGGGTGACCTCACGATACATGGCGTGACCAAGCCATTGACCGTCGACTTCAAGAAAGGTGGCGAAGGCAAGGGCGTGTTTGGCGAAATGCGCGGCGGAGGCGAAACGCGCTTCACGATCAAGCGAAGCGACTTCGGGATGAACTTCCAGCAAGGCGCGATCGGCGACGAGGTCACCATCATCCTGAGCGTGGAAGGCATTAAGAAGTAGCGGCCGTTTGCGACTACCGATCCGATGCAGTTGCTGAAACAGATGCTGCCGTCCGCCGCTTTGGCGGCTGCGATTGCCGCGGCGCTTCTTTTCATCTTTGCGCGCTGGTGGAAAAGCGCGAGTCGCTGCGCGGGAGCGATCGCGATCGGCGCCGGCTATGTCGCAGGACACGTGTTCGCTGCCGGTTGGCCGCCTTTCCCGCCGCGCCATGCAACACACTGGCTGTTTTGGTTCGCAGTAGTTGGAGTTATCGCTGCTGTGGTCGCTGCGCTCGTTAAGCCGAAAGGAACAATTCGCCTCGTCGCATGGGCAATCATCTGCACGATCGCGTGTCGGTTAATCCTGCAACCGAAATTCAGTTATGCCTGGAGCGCCGCGGAAGGTTGGCTTCGGGTGATTGCCGTCGCACTCGGTGTGGTGGTTCTGACCTGCTGCCTCGATCTCGTCGAGCGGAGGCCATTTGGAGCGGCGACGCTGCTTTCCGTAACGACAGTTCTCTGCGGAGGCGCTTGCATCGCATTGATTGTCTCCGGCACCTTGTTGCTGGGACAGCTCGCGTGCATTCTCAGCGCGATCGCTGCTACATGCTTTCTTTTAATTATCGCCGTGACGGCGCCTTTCCATCCGGGCGACGCTGCAGCCCTTCTTAGTCTTGTGTGCGCTGGCTTATGGCTCAGCGGTTTCTTTTATGCAGAACTACCGGCCACGAGTGCGCTGCTTCTCGCCCTCGCACCCGCCATTGCTTTGCTTCCCGTGGGCAAAGAGAGTTACTCTCAATCGCGAGTATTGGCCTACCGGACCGCGTTCGTTGCTGTCCCTGTAGCCCTCGCTGTTGTGCTCGCGTTACACGCATCACCGCCACTCGACTACTGAGGCTTGAAGCGGCGGCTACCCGCAGCACGAGTTCAAGTTCAGTATCCCGCATTCAGGTCCGGGTACCCGCGCGCCCTCTCCTCTTGACAGTCTAGGGAAAAGATTGAACAATCCTTTACCAAGACTGTCTAGGCTTCAAAAGATCTTATGGCGAAAGAAAAAACTGACCTCGTTTACGGCACGCTTGACATGCTGATTTTGAAAGCGCTCCAGCACGATCCGCGGCACGGACTTGCGATCGCAGATCGGATCCAACAAATGTCGAAAGATATCCTGCACGTCGAGCAAGGTTCACTTTACCCGGCCCTTTATCGACTTGAAGCGCAAGGTTGGATCAAAGCGGAATGGGGCGTCTCCGATAATAATCGTAGAGCGCGCTACTACAAACTGACCGCAGCCGGCCGCAAACAGCTCTCAGCGGAAAAGGAGCATTGGCTCCGCATCACTAAAGGAATCGATCTCGTCCTCGCCGGAGGTTAATAAAACTATGCCGCGACTTCGCGCCTGGTTCTGTCGGTTGGCCGGATTGCTCCGCAAAGATCGCCGCGACGCCGAGATGGCGGAGGAAATGCAGCAACATGTCGATCTCTTGACCAAACGAAACATCGCAGCCGGGATGTTGCCGCACGAAGCGCGTAACGCAGCGTTGCGCCAATTTGGCGGAATCGAGCAGACCAAAGAAATCGCGCGCGAGCAACGCGTCTGGAGATGGGCGGATGAATTTGTACAAGACCTGCGCTACGGCGCGCGAATGCTTCGGCGCACTCCGGGATTTTCCATTCTCGCCATCCTTTGTCTGACTCTCGGCATCGGCACGAACGCAGCCGCCTTAAGTTGGATCGAAGGGATTCTTATTCGCCCCTATCCGCTCGTCGCACACCAGGACCGGATGGTTGCGCTCAGCGGCACGATCCGCGGCGCGGAAAGAAGCGGACTTTCCTATCCCGACTTTCGCGATTTCGAAAAGAACTCGACTCTCTTTGAGTCGTTCATTGTCGATAAAATCACCGGCACAACGCTAAGCGCTGGGGACCGCGCCGAGCGCTCGGTCGGAGGAATTGTTACCGCGAACTATTTCGACGCGCTCGGTGTTCGACCGATTCTCGGGCGCGGTTTTCGACCCGAAGAAGGCACGGGACGCAACGCGCATCCGGTCACAGTCATAAGCTACATGACGTGGAAAAATCGTTACAAAGGCGATCCCGACATCGTTGGCAAAACGCAGTACATGAACGGCGTTCAGCACACCATCATTGGCGTGGCGCCAGAACAATTCCACGGCACGTTCATCGGCTATTCGTTCAACTTCTGGGTACCGACGTCGATGCAGGAGACGTTCGATAACACGGGCTACAAACTCGAGGACCGCGGCGCGCGTTGGGTTGAAGGTTACGCGTTTTTGAAACCGGGCGTGGCGCGGCAGCAAGGACAGGCGGAACTTTCCGCGATTGCAAAACGGCTCGAGAACGATTTTCCCGAAACAAATCGCGGCCACGGCATCGAAATCTTCCCGCTCTGGAAAACGCCGTTCAACGGCGCCGGCAACATGTCGCCGACGCTCGGCATCACTGCGGCCGTCGTTTTCTTTGTCCTCCTCATCGCTTGCGCCAACGTGAGCAATCTCCTCCTCGCGCGATCACTTTTGCGCCGACATGAAATGACAATGCGGCTTGCGCTCGGCGCGGGGCGCCGCCGTTTGATTAAGCAACTCTTCACCGAAGGCTTGCTCCTTTCGTTGATCGCCGCACTTGGCGGAATCGCAGTCGCCTATTGGAGCCGCAACGCGCTCGTGCTCGCCTTTCCGACATCGTTGCCGGGGATCACGATTGATTATCCCGGACAGTTGGATTGGCGCGTCCTCCTGCTCAGCGTCGCGATCTGCATTGGATCGACAATGCTTTTTGCGCTCATGCCCGCGATTCAATCGAGCCATGTCGATCTTTCCGGCGCGCTCAAAAGCGAGGGCGCTGGCGTAGTCGGCGGCAGCGGCCGATCGCGATTGCGCTCGGCTTTGGTGCTCGTGCAGGTCTCGCTTAGTTTTGTTCTCCTCGCCGGCACCGGGTTGCTTTTGCAAAGCCTGCAGCGAATGGAAAACGCCAGTCCCGGTTTCTCAACCAACAATGTGATCATGTCTGTCGTCGATTTGTTTTCGGCAGGTTACAAACTCGATCGCGCTAAAATTTTTCACACGCAGTTGCTCGATCGTGTCCGCGCGCTTCCCGGTGTCGAGTCTGCGGCTTTGACGCGAGTGACGCCGTTCAGTTACAACCCGCCTTCTTCCGCGCCGATCGAGATCGACGGCTACCAGTCCGCGCCCGATGAGCAACCGAATGCGGACTATCTTCAAGTCAGCGAAGATTATCTTTGGACCCTCGGGATTCCGCTCGTCGCCGGCCGCGAGTTTACTCGAAACGACGATGAGAACGCTCCTCGGGTCGCGATCATCAATGAAACGATGGCCGCGAAATATTGGCCGGGTAAAGATCCGATCGGCCAGCGGCTCAAAGTGAAAGACAATTGGATGCAGATCGTCGGTGTGGCGAAAAACGTGAAGATCGAGACGAAACTCGAGAAGCCGAGGTCGTTCTTTTACGTGCCGGTGCGCCAGAATTTCTTTGTCGGGAACGCCTTGCTCATTCGAACACGGGAAACTCCGGGCGCGATCACGAATGCGCTGGCGCGCGAAGTCCACGCGCTCGATCCGACCTTGGCGCCGTACGCCGCCGATCGTTTGCAAGAGCAAGTGGACGGACGGGGCTACACTCAGCGACTCGCGGCCACGTTGCTCGCGATTTTTGGCGGGATGGCATTGTTTCTCGCCGCAATCGGACTTTACGGCGTCATGTCGTATTCGGTTTCGCAAAGCACGCGCGAGCTCGGGTTACGAATGGCGCTCGGCGCCGGCGCTGGCGATCTGTTGCGACTGGTCATTTCGCGCGGTCTGCGACTAACGACCGCAGGAATCGTAATCGGTGCAATCGCCGCGCTCCTGTTGACCGGTTTGATGGGCAATCTGCTCTACAAAGTCAGTCCGCGCGATCCCATCTCCTACGGCTCGGCGTTAGTCGTGCTTGTTGGGGTCGCGTTGCTGGCCTGTTTTCTCCCCGCTCGTCGCGCCTCGCGAATTGATCCAGTCCAGGCGTTGCGGAGTTGATGGCCGTAACACTAGCGAAGCAAAAAGCCTTGGAGCTAGGTCTTTGGGCTGTACTTATCGATCAAAGCTTGGAAGCGCGGGTCTTTGCGCAACGGGTCCCACATCGGCTCAAGCTTGACCATTGTGACAGTGAGGCCGTTTGGGACGTCGAGCAGATGATCCAGCAATCGAAATGCTTCATCGAGTTCCCCGGTCAAGGCATAAATCTGGGCGAGCGCAGCGGTGGCTTGTGGCCCATCAAAAGCGTCCTGGGATTCCGGCAATAATTCGACGGCGCGCTTGCCTTCGTTGATCGCTTCTTCTTTTTGACCCAAAGCAGCAAGCACAAGACCCAACTGTCCGTGTCGAGCGGAATCTTGAGGCGCTTCGCGCACCAGTTTCTCCGCCACAACGCGCGCGTGCTCGAACGCGATTCGCGCCTTCTCCTTGTCGCCCTGATACCGATAAAGCAACCCCTCAAGAAGAGCCTTCGGGCAGGGTGCAGTCGTAGCAGTAGCCAACGTCTCGCTACGAAATTGTTGCGCTATTTGAAGGGCCTCGGGAAACTTTCGCTCTAGCGTCAGAATCCCAACCCGCAGCCAAGTGATCAGCCCCCCTGGGTCGGCTTCAGGCGGAACTGAAGAAAATTGCTTTTCGACCGCGCTAAGGTCGCCTGTCGATAGGACCGCCACTGCTGCTTTCATTCCAGCCGCCTGTAATGACTGTGGCTCCGCGACAAGTGCGCGGCTAAAAATTCTGTCCGCCGCTTCGAAGTTGCGTTGAGCCATGTAGCTATAGCCAAGGTTGCAGAGAGTGCCCACGTTTTTCGGATCCAATGCGGCGGCTTTTTCCAAATTCTCGGTTGATTCTATCCATTTGCCCTGACGTCGCTGAATGGCGCCGATGGCCAGGTAGGCCTGGGATTCATTCGGCAGACCGCGCTTGGCGATTTCAAACTCGGCCAGGGCGCGCTGGTAATCGCGGTCGCCATAATAATAAGAGAAACCGAGTGCGAGATGGCCTTCGGGAAGATCCGGTTGCAATCGTAAAGCCTCATCCGCGTTGAGTCGCGCTTTCTCACGCCGGGCCGGTAGCGGGTCGAAGCTGTGATACACCCAGCTCTCCACCATGGAGAGACCGGCATAGGCAAGCGAAAAGTTTGGATCGAGCTTGATCGCTTGTTCGAAAAGCTGCTCAGCTTTCAACGATGTATCTTGAAACATGTCCGTCCGGTCGGCGTAATCGTGCGCCTGTACGAAAAGGAGGTAAGCATTTGGATCTTGTGTCGGCCGGCGATCGAGCCGCGATTTTTCATTCGGCGAAAGTTTCGCCTGTAACGTGTAGACTATTTTTTGGGCAAGATCGGTCTGAATGGCGAATACGTCGGTTAACTCGCGGTCATAATCCTCCGCCCAAATGTGCTCGTCGTTGTCGGCGTTGATCAGCTGCACGTTCACGCGCACCCGGTTGCCGATGCGGCGAACACTGCCTTCCACAAGGGTGGCTACGCCAAGCGCTTTGCCAATGTCCCGGGCGTTGCGCGTCCCGCTGCCGCGATACGACATGACCGACGTCCGCGAAATCACCTTCAAATCGCCGATCTTCGAAAGGTTTGTCAGAATGTCGTCCTGGATGCCGTCAGCGAAATAGGCATTATCTGGATCGCCGCTCAGATTTTCGAAGGGCAACACCGCAATTGATTTGTCGATCTTGCAGGCGGAGGTCCGCGGCAATAGGAAAAAACCGGCGGCCGCCGAAACGATTACGCCGATTGCAACAAGTATGATCATGTTGCGACGAAGGTGCGTCTCGGCTGCGGTTCCCTCTGTCGCTCGAATTCCTTCTGGAGTGACGTCGAAAGCCCAGGCCAGAATCAAGGCGATGGGAAATCCAATGAGTAGAAGCACCACCACCAAACGGAATGTCCAATTCGGCAATTCCCATGCCGGCAAAATTGCCGATCCGACCTGAATGATGAACCCTGCTGCAATGATGTATGCGGCCGCCACCCGATACACTCTTCGGCGCTGCAACTCCTCGAAAAAGCCGCCGCTCTCAAAAAGCGATTTAGCTGGCTCGCGCACCGCGATCATAACTCAATTCCTTACTCTACCGTTATTACTACTTTTCCTCGAGCGTGGCCTTGTTCCAGATAGGCGATCGCGGCTGGGACCTCAGCCAATTTATAAGTCCGATCGATGACCGGCTTGAGTTTTCCGGACTGCATCATGTCGGCGAGGATGGTTAGGTCGTTGTGGTTCGCGTCCGCCATCATCATGCCCATTTTCTGGCTCATGAACGGTGACAAGAGCATCGTCTTAATCACACGGCCGAACGGACCGACCCATCGGCTGTCGTTGGGTCCTCCGCCGCCGATCAGGACGTATTTCCCGTTGGGATTAAGGATGCGCCTGCATTCTGACAGCGAATGGTTTGGAACATTGTCGAGAATTACATCGTAACGTTGTTCGCCTTTGGCGAAATCCTCTTTGGTGTAATCAATGACGTGATCTGCGCCGAGTGATCGGACAAGATCGACATTGCGCGTGCTGCAAACACCGGTCACATCCGCGCCGAATGATTTCGCGATCTGCACAGCGAACGTCCCAACACCTCCGGACGCTCCGTTAATCAAGACCTTCTGCCCCGGCTGAACCTTTCCCTTGTCGCGAAGACCCTGCAACGCGGTGATGCCCGCTATGTTGACAGAGGCTGCTTGTTCAAAAGTGATGCTAGCAGGTTTTAGTGCCACTGCGCCCTCGGCACGCCGACATACGTACTCGGCAAACGCGCCGCCTCTTCCGCCGAAGACATCATCGCCTGGTTTGAATTGTGTAACGTTTTTGCCGACTGCTTCAACCGTTCCTGAAAAATCAACGCCTAGTCGTGTGTCTTTGGGTTTGCGCAGCCCAACCCCCATCATGCGCATGATCTTGGGCGTGCCTTCGACGAAGTGCCAATCATACGGATTGACCGAAGCCGCGCGAACTTTCACCAGGATCTGATCGTCATTCGGAATCGGCTTTTCAATCTCCTCAAGCTTAAGATTGGCCAAGCCATAGTCGCAGTAGGTGATCGCTTTCATAGGGTTCTTGGGGGCAGCGGTGCGACCACAATCGTTAGTCGATGTCCAGTAGGCGATCTGAAACCACACGATTAACGCCAGTAGAACTACGACTAAACTCCATTTTAGGATTCGCTTTAATTTCATAGATTTAATCAGACAGGTTAGTGAGCAATAGCCGCTTGGGGATGTTGCTCATTTAATGGTTGATCCTTTGCACCCCAGATTAAAAGCCAAAAGATTATCGGTAATTCCGCAGCTGTGAGAACGCTTGCAATCCGGTCAACAACAGGCGCGTAAGGCAGTGGAAGGAGGGACGTAAAGGAACTCGCCACATTGCCGAAACCTGCAATGAAGAGCGAGTAGCCCAGCACACGCGGGATGAAGCCCGATTGGATGACAAGAATCCCGAACGGAAAGAGCCAAAGCCCCCAGAAGATTTGCGCAACGACAAATCCCTGCCCATGCAGACGGACAAACACGTAGGCCAGGGCGTCCAGCTGACGCGTTTCAAACACCGAGAGAAAATCGGCGCCGCTTAGAAGAATCAGCGCAGCGATATCGTTGAGCGCATTGACGAGCGAGATGGGTAAGGAAATCAAAAGCAAAATCGCCATCGCCAAAGCATGTTTCTCGTTAACGCCCTTGAATAACCGGTATAGAGCCAGAACCACAAAAATGAACATGATAAAGCCGAACAGTTCGGTAGCGATGCCGAGGCGAAAAAGGTTCTCGGAAGCCCGAATGTGATTGGCCGTCGTTGTTGCGTCTCCAGACACGATCAGACTGCTGGGAACATAGATGAGGGCAAAGGGCGCGGGGAGGCTGGCCAATAGATACATGAGTCCCGCGAATCGTGCTTGTTTCTTGGTTGAGTTCGTTTTCACTTTCGCTCTGCGCTTAACTTTTTGCTGAAACTGACTCAGCGCTTTCCGGTAGTCTTAATCCTTTAAACAGAAGCCAAAAACTCAGCACCATTTCGAAAATGGCCATCGGCGAATCAAACCAGTAGTCGTTCACGACCTTGTTGAAGTGCGGAAAAATGAGGAAAACGAAAGCGCAGATCACGCACCACGCAGACGAGATCACACCGAAGACCGCTAATCCTTTTGGGATGTAGTTCGACTTGAGCCACAAGTAGGCGCAAACGGTCGCGGCCAATCCGAAAAATGGGAGACCTGCGTAATAATCGTCGAAATTCGCGGCGACCGATAGTCTGGCCAAAGCCTGCAACCGGTCTGCCTCGAAAACTTGCAGATAAGGGGCACTACCCAAAAGCCGCAGCGCGCCAAGCAGATTGAGAGTGGCAAGCAGCCACAACATGGCAAACACCAAGCGAAAGAGTGCCCCGACCAGGGCGAGAGTCCGATTAACTGGTCTTAGAATCACGTAGAGCGCTGCAAGCAGAACGATGACGCTTGCGCTGTAAGTGAGAAAGCAGGTCGCGACGACGCGCACTTGAGTTTCATGCGCTACGAGGTTACGGGCGGTTTCCGCAGCATTGCCCGGAACGATAAGAGGATTTAGCAGCGCGTAGTTAGCAAACACCACGGTCGCCACCGCAAACAGGCCACTGAATCCCGCGACTTTTGCAGCCTTACGTTGCGAATTGTCAATCGTGCTAATCGTCATTTGTTTCTTAAGCGTTATTCCACGGTTACCACGACTTTCCCGCGGGCGTGCCCTTGTTCCAGGTAACGAAGAGCGTCAGCGGTCTCACTCAATTTGTAAGTCTTATCGATCACTGGTGTCATTTTTCCGGATTGTAGGAGATCGGCCAGGACCATCATGTCCTGTCTGTTGAATTGCGCGATGTAGGCGATGAACTTCTGACTAACGAACCGTGATCGCACATATGCGTTGAGCTCACCAGCCAAACGCATCGCCATCCCATCGTGCCAACCTGCTCCGCCGAGCCCCGCCATCACGCAGATTCCATTGGCATTTAAAATGCGCCGGCGCTCTGAGAACGAATGGTTCCCAACGAGATCGAAGATCAGATCGTAACGTTGATCAGTTTTGGTGAAATCTTCTTTCGTGTAGTCAATCACATGATCTGCGCCGATTGATCGGACAAGATCGACATTGCGCGCGCTGCATACGCCAGTCACCTCCGTGCCGAATGCCTTGGCGATCTGTACCGCGAATGTGCCTACGCCCCCGGACGCGCCATTAATTAAAACCTTCTGCCCCGCCTGGATTTTTCCTTTGTCGCGAAGACCTTGCAGTGCGGTGATTGCCGCCACGGGAACAGAAGCCGATTGCTCGAACGTCATGTTGGCCGGTTTCAGCGCGACGGCGCGATCTGCCAGACCACACACATACTCAGCCAAGGCCCCGTCTCTCCCACCGAATACCTCGTCGCCAGGTTTGAATTGGGTGACATTTTTACCAACTGCTTCAACTGTTCCCGCGTAGTCGACGCCTAATCGTGTATCTTTTGGTTTGCGCATCCCCAGGATCGGGCGGATCAGCCACGGACCTCGAATGGTGAGGTCGAGTGGATTTACGGAAGCCGCGCGAACTTTTACCAAGAGTTGATTGTCATTCGGAACAGGTTTTTCCACGTCTTCGAGCGTGAGAACGTCTGGTGAACCATACTCGCAATGAACGATAGCTTTCATCGGATTCGCTGGAGCACCGGTGTTGCGATCGCACTCATTCGTCGATCTCCAGTAGGCGATGAATAACCAAGCCACGAGCGCCAGAAGAACTACGCTCGCAGACCATTTTAGTACTCGTTTTAGTTTCACAGAATTACTCGACGGTGATTACTACTTTTCCGCGCGCGTGGCCTTCTTCGAAATACCGCATCGCCTCCGCGGTCTCGCTCAACTTGTAAGTCCGGTCGATGACGGGTGTCACCTTCCCCGTTTGCACGAGGTCGCTCAACAACTTCAGATCCTCTTTGTTCGTTTCCGTACCATACCTGACGAACTTCTGACGGACGAACCGCGACAACAGATCCGCTTTGAAAATCCCAGCGATACGCCCCCACGCTTCCGGGTGTAGTCCTGCTCCTCCGATTCCGGCAATGACGCAGATGCCATTCGGAGTTAAGACGAGCCGGCGATCGGAGAAGGAGCGGTTGTTAACGTTATCAAAAATCACATCGTAACGCTGGTCGCCTTTGGTGAAATCCTCTTTGGTGTAGTCAATGACGTGATCTGCGCCGATTGATCGGACAAGATCCATTTTCCCCGTACTGCATACGCCCGTTACCTCCGCGCCGAATGACTTCGCTATCTGGACTGCGAAAGTGCCCACGCCTCCCGTTGCGCCGTTGATCAGGACCCTTTGTCCCGGCTGAATGTTACCTTGGCGAAGACCCTGCAAGGCGGTGAATCCCGCCCAAGCTACAGAGCCGGCTTGTTCAAACGTCACATTAGCTGGCTTAATAACCAATCCTCGCTCGCGAGCACACGTATACTCCGCAAGAGAAGGACGACCCACGCCAAAAACTTCGTCGCCCGCTTTGAACTGCGTCACGTTTTTACCAACCGCCTCGACCTGCCCGGCCACATCGTTGCCTAGCCCTGTCTTCTCTGGTTTGCGCAGCCCGAACATCAGGCGAAGCGGCCACGGCCCTCGCATCGCGCCCGGATCAATGAAATTGAGAGAAGCCGCGCGAACTTTGATCAGGACTTGATCGTCATTCGGAAGAGGCTTTTCAACGTCTTCAAACTTGAGAACGTCAGGTGAACCGTACTCGCAAAAACGAATGGCTTTCATCGGATTGACCAAAGCAGTCTTGCGATCGCAATCGTTAGTCGATCTCCAATAAGCGATGAATCCGACCAGGAACCCTAACACTAACGCGACCAAGATCACGCGTACGCTCCACTTAAGGATTCTCTTTAGCTTCATGTGATTTAGCGCGACTCCTCTCCGATCGTGATGACGAGCTTGCCGCGCGCGTGCCCTGCATCGAGCTGGCGGATAGCCTTAGGCGCGTCATTTAGTTTGTAAGTCCGCTCGATCACCGGCCTGACCTTTCCCGCCTGGAGGAGGTCACCCAGCAGAATGAGATCCTGTTTGCTTACCTTGGTCATGTACTGGGCGAACTTTTGATCGGTGAATGATGACAATCCCCGCGCTGTGAAAAGATTACCAGCGATGCGTCCGAGGGCCTGACCTTCTTTTACCCCGGCTCCGCCCATGCCGGCTAAAACGCAAATGCCTTTGGCAGTCAACACGCGACGGCGTTCGAAGAAGGAATGGTTGCAAACGTTATCGAAGATCACGTCGTAACGCTGATCGCTTTTCGTGAAATCCTCTTTGGTGTAATCGATGACGTGATCGGCGCCGATGGATCGGACGAGATCGAGATTACGTGTGCTACAAACCGCCGTAACCTCTGCGCCTAGATACTTAGCGATTTGCACAGCGAATGTTCCTACCCCTCCGGTGGCGCCGTTAACCAAGACCTTCTGCCCGGACTGAATATTTCCCTCACGCAGGCCCTGCAGCGCAGTAAGTCCGGCCAACGGGATAGAGGCAGCTTCCTCAAAAGAAACACTCGACGGCTTCATGACCAGGCCTCGTCCGGAACTAACTGCATACTCGGCCAATGAGGCCCCACAGACGCCGAAGACCTCGTCGCCCGGTTTGAATTGTCCCGCCGCGGCGGGATTCTTACCGACCGCTTCTACCTGGCCGGCGACATCGCGACCCAGCCCCGTGTCTCTTGGTTTGCGCAACCCGAAGAACAAGCGGCCAAACCACGTGTCGCGGATCATGAAGACATCAAGCGCGTTGAGTGAAGCCGCTCGAACTTTAATCAGCACCTGATCGTCGGATGGAACAGCCTTATTCACTTCGGCGACTTGCAACCTATCGACACCGTATTCGCAAACCTTGATTGCTTTCATGACTTCACCTCGTATCGGAGCGTTGCAGTCGTTAGTCGAAGTCCAGTAGGCGATAAACCCCAAAAGCACTAACGCGACTAAAATCGTGGCTGCACTCCATTTGAGAATCCGCTTTACTCTCATCGGCCTAACGAGGCTTGCTCCTTCCATCGTTGTTCGTTCACGCCCTTCACGAGCAGCCATAGCATCAGTGATATTTCCCCGGGGCCGGCGAGCGCGAGGTTGTACGGATACAGGTAGTGTGCGAGCGGCCGCCACAGAAGGGTCAAGTAACCCAAGCCGGCAAGCACCTCCAGCACGCCAATAATTGGAGGCAGGAAGGTTGACCTGAAAATGAGATAGCCGATCAGGACACACCAGAATCCGAAGAACACCAGGCCGATGTCGTAGGCCTGCGCATTCAATTTGAGCAATATGAGCGCAAGAGCCTGCAACTGTTCAGGTGCAAATGCGCTCAAGGAGCTGCCTTGGAGGAGGAGCAAGGGGGCGAGGTGAAAGAGACTGCTAAGGGCCCACATCGCGCATCCCAGGATCATGACGAACCCAGCGAGTAACGAGACGCTTCTATTGACCGGTTTAAAGAGACCATAGAAGAGAACCGCCCAAATGAGATGGAACGGCACCGTCATGAGGGAAGCCACGAACCCTAGCCGAAATAGGGACTCGTGCGAGAGGATGTTGGCCGCTGTCGCGGTTGCGCTGGCGGGCACAACGAGCATACCAAGAACGACCATTTGGCCAAAAACTGATGTCAGGCTTCCGAGCACATAGCAGACGCCAGCCATCCTGGCCTTGAAACGCGCCGATAGCTCTGCGATCCGCTCCGTCGTTAGGCCTGTGCTCATACGTTTCTCGTTAAGTTCTGCATTGGACATTGGATGTTGGGCGTTGAGCGTTTGCTTCATTCTTCTGCTCCTAATCCTGATCCTGCTCATGCTCTTCCTTCCGGGGTGATTGAATAAAGCGTGCTCGCGAATCAGAGCGGCCCGCGATAACGGCGCAGCCGGACTGCGGCGGCGATGAGTCCCACAGCGACCACCAGCCCGATCCAGAGACCCAGACTGCCCAGGTATCTTCCCGGAGTGAGTTGCGCCAGCGAGTCGATCGTGGGCTGGCTGTGGCCTTGGAAGTCGAACGCGCCCGGCCCGAATCCCATCAAACGGTGTTTCACGAACGTACCGAAATACGAAGTGCCGAACGTTATCCTTTCGAAGATGCCGATCGCGATCAGCGGCAACACCGCCCAGAGAAAAGTCGCGCGCCGCGCCCAGCCTGAGACCAGCAGCAGCCAGCCGTAGATCGGTGCGTGCCAGAGTGCTAGCGCGACCAGAGCGTAGAGCAACACAAACCAGTCCTGAAAGAACGGAACGGCAGCCCACGTCGTCGCTGGGCTCATACCGTGGAATATGAGGACCACGCCGGTTTCCAGCACCATAATCAGCTGCACGCAAACGACGATCGCGAACCCAATCAGGGGCAGAACCACGAGCGGAATGGTTACCTTCGACAGCACTGTAGTTAGGTCCGAAACCGGCAGCGACTTCCAAAAGAGGATGCTGCGATCCCGACGTTCGCCGTGCAGCGCGTCGAGACA
>Ga0210407_10001652_pt1 | contig 20447 bp, 40 predicted proteins | sample IncBWC27MmetaG_FD_150860 | JGI IMG/M metagenome (GOLD analysis project Ga0210407, IMG submission 150860) | Forest soil microbial communities from Barre Woods Harvard Forest LTER site, Petersham, Massachusetts, United States - Inc-BW-C-27-M | ecosystem: Environmental > Terrestrial > Soil >... | reverse complement strand
CCCCAAGAGTTACTCATGAGGCATAGGTACTCTTGGGGTAGCTTTGTGCGTTACTGCGTTACAGGGAAAATGTAGAAAAATTCTATTGATTGGTGCAAAGGATTTGAATTACTTCTGTGAGATTTACGGTTGGCGTCCCGTTGTATGTAAACGTCACGCCTGTATTTGTCAAGCCGGATGGAGTTAGAAATTCTGTTGCTGCTAGAATTACTTGCGTTCCGCCAACCTGATACGCGCTGCAAAATGCGGGCGCTTGAATGAATGGAGTAGGAAAAGTGTATGTGATTGTAGGATTCGCCGCTTGCCCCGCTCCGGTATTTGTAATTGTTCCTTGAATGGATTGCGTCGCCCCGCTTAATGCTGTCCATGCAGCGGAAGCGCCCCATCCGGCGCTTAATACTAATTTTGCCGAAGTGATCGGAATTCCCGTAATCGAACAAGCGCCGAAAGTATTGATTGCGGAGTTAGCGATGCTGCCTTGCGTAAAGGTATTGGCGCAAGCATCGGTGAAATTTATAGTTCCTGCGGTCTTGGTGAACATCGACATTTTAGTGCCGATAGCCGAAAGCGTTGCGCTGTAAGCATTGATATTGCAATTTGTCGGATTTGCCCCGCAGAAAAACAGGGAAGAATTTCCGGTGCCTACATTGTTTGTTTCTGTGATCGTTGTGCCGCTTAAATTTAGCGTGGCGGTTCCGCTATTGGCGAAGAATACTCCAAATGTAGCATTGCCGTTTCCGGCTCCGATGATAAAATCACTGAACGAATTTATAATGCCGCCGCTGTTTATTCTCAGTGCCGGAACGTTTCCCGCGCCAGTTGAGTTAACACCCCAATACATTCCGCCTGTAGAATTTACGATGTTTCCGTTAGGTTCTAACCATAAAGAAGCGCCTGCTCCGCCTGCCGCGCCGTTTGAACCGAAACAGTCGAGCGCATTTAATGTCAATGTATTGCCTGACGCGAATCTGCAATTCGTATTCGCAAATCCTTCGGATACGATATTGCTGAAATAATTTACTCCGCATCCGCCGTGCCCGAATAATCCTGTTGAGCTTGCAGATGCTGTTTCCCACATGCTGAAGGACATATTCCAAGCGGCCATTGCTGTGCAATTCGGGTTTACGCCTTCAAATTCTATTAAGTTTACAGCGTGAGTAGTTCCCGCGTCGGATTGTCCAAATCCCCATACCCCGAAATCGTGCGCGTACCAGTTTGCTGGGCCGACAATGCATCCCGCGCCGGATTGTCCGCCTGTACAATTTATAAAATTAAGGGTTGGCAAGGGAACTAGAATTGTATTGCCCATTCCCTGTCCGTACGTTGACGGCCCTACTTGCGTATCATCGGCAATGGCAGTACCTGCACACGGACTTCCGGTAGGGAGTGTGCCGACGTTAAGTAATCCTCCCGGCGGAATTGTGAAAAAGGCCATTCCCGCTGGAAATTGTTGCGCCTTGCAGGAATTTCCCGTCCACGCTGCGAGCGCTGAATTTTGAATTGCCGCTGTATCGTCTTGTGTTCCCCATATTAACGCGCAGAAATGCCCTAACGCCTGCGTACAGCTTGCCGTTGCATTATCGGCGGCGCATCCGGGAAATGTAAGTCCCAGACTTACGCTTCCGTCATTTGTTATCGTGCAAATAAATCCAAGCGGAAGAATTATGCTGCCGCACGCCGCTCCGTTGCATCCTACCGTCATGGAATCGGGCGCGGTTGTTCCGAAAACAAGCTGTCCCAATGTGGCTTGAGTTGTAAACTTTGATTCCGTTGACGGGCAGGTTACGACATTACTTAAATTGGTAAAAACGCAATCCATTACCGCCCTAACGTCCCATTTTGCGCCAAAGGAAATTGGATTTACGGTTTGATCTAACGCACCGCCTGTAAGTGCTGCCGCGCCGCCCGCCCCTTGAAATGTCATATTTCCGGCGTTGTCCACGCAGAAATTCATTCTCCCTTTTCCGGTAACATTGTCCGTAGTATTCATGGACTGAACGGGCGATGTTCCTGCCGGGCAGGAAAGTTCGAATACGCCTTGCGCCCACACACGCATGCCCCAGAATGTTTCTCTTGGTGTGTGGTAGAGAATGAATAGAAACAGTCCGCCGAGCAAAATAAAAAGAGCGCCGATCTGCGCGGCGCTACGCAGTATCTTTCGCATTGCAATTTTCTCCGTTACTACGTTACAGTTTTTTGGCTTTCGCAATCGCATCGGAAAGCGAATCGGGATACTGCTTTACCGCGCCTGCGACTAGCGGCGATTTTAGGAGCGTTGCGAAGAATACCGTTGCCGCTGAAATGTAAATGGCCGCGCTAGGGTGAGCGGCAACCCAAGTCTGAATTTGCGGCGCTACGGAATGATACGTTGCGACAATGGCAGGCACCAATGCGGGCCACCAGCGCTTCCAGAAATCGGCATTGATCGTAATGGTCATTTACTGTCCCTCTCTGCCTTCTCACCTGCCGCGAAACTCGAATCTTTTGTTTCTTTAAGCAACTGGCTCATGCGGGAATTGATGAGCACCTTGACATGCCGCACAGCAAAATGCGTGATTACAGAAGTAAGGAAAGTGAACACGCTGGCCGCTAGGGTAAACTCCGCGATCAATACCGGGTCGGTTGCCATCTATCAAAGGTGCTCCCATACGGAAATATGATGATACGCCGAACGCGGCACATTTACATCGTGTGACGGCCCGTTATCCAATTGCGCGTTCCAGTCCTTTTTGAATTGCCGCACGGTACGATGTTGCGCGACTACGGGAACGCCGGACACCTGCGCGGCAATCGCCATTGATGTAGAAAGTTTATTCTGCGGAGCAAGCGCAAGGACAGGTAGCTTGTTCTGGAATCCGGCGATAGTCGAGAAAACGATTTGCAGCAACCCGGAAACAAGCGAGAAGAGTCCAACGTCCCCGAAACTGAGCGAACGCAGAAACGCCGTGAAATTGTCCACTACGTCTTTTAGTGCCGTTTCAATCTTCGCAACCGCGCCGACTGGCGGCGGCGTCGTTGACTTGTACTCGACAATTGCATTGCGCGTTGCGTTCAACGCTCCGAGTATGGCGTTAACGATTGCCGATGCCGGAGTAATGCCGTTCGCTTTCAGAATGACAACGATGCTGTTAAGCGAAGCAATGCCAACAGTAATCCAGTTTTCCAAGTCGTCGTACACGTTGCAACCGTAAGCGAAAACCGAAACGCTTGCGGCAAAAAACATAAATGATTGCTGAATCAAACTGCGCCTAGATAACGTCAAAGTCAGGCTCCTTGTAAAAATTCACGTCAGGAATAAATTCCGTGTCGCCGAATACTGGCATAACTGGAATACCATCCGGGCCGTAATATCCGGGCCGCGCCGGACAGAGCGTTCCCTTATGCTGCATCCATCTATGATGACAAACACAGCACGGCATTTCCTGTGGATACGTCTTTGGGTCAACCAGCATGGCGCGTTCGCGTGCCAGACGGTCAAGGCGCGGCACCGTGTATTCTTTTTTGCGGATGATGAATTCGATAGGCATGTTATTTCTGCGGAATCAGAAGCCCGGTTGTGGCGACTACGATAAACAAGAGAATCGCGCCGATGCCGAACCACATTTGCTTTTCGTGATAGGGCATTGCCATTTTATGCTATACTCCGTACAGGAGGTAGTTCCATGAAAAAGATAATCATCGTTTTGCTATTCGCGGTATTCATGTCCGGTTGCCCGGAGCACAAAAAGCCGGAACCGCCTTGCCGTCCATTTGCAAAGCAAGGCAATCCGAATCTCCCTGTTTGCGATAAAGACTGATTCATTTCTCGAACCATTCAAACGTCGCGCTGACGGTTCCGGCGGCAATGTTCGCAACATTGAAAACTTCCAAGCCGGAACCTGACTGCGCGGGACTGATAAAGCCATCTAGTGGAATCAATAAAGCCTGTCCTGCCGGAATCTGAAGCCTGTAAATCAAAGTGCTTTGCGTAGGGTCAACGGTACAAGAGACCTGAGAGGACGCCGTTGCGTTCGTGGAATTGAATAGTATATTTTTGTTAGAAACATTGGCAGATAAGCACGTTGTACCGGGGGCGGTTATCAGAAATATTTGCTCATCGCACGCAGCGGAACAAGAAACAAGAACGCTCTTGAAATAAATCTTTTTTGCAAACGCCGTAGCCGTAAATGCAGACAGGCTGTTTATCATCTTGCTTGCGCCGGGATTCGTAAACGTAAATTGCGCGGCAAAAGATGATTGCGCTATATCGGAAACGCCTTGATCGGCGGAAGAAGAAAGAATGCCTGCCGATGTCATGTTAGCAGCGGCGGTTCCGCAACTGGACGCCTGCGAGCTTTGAGCGATTACCACGTTAGAGGTATCCGGGTTTCCGGCTTGCGTCGAGGAACCGGAAAGATTTATTGATACTTGTGCCGCGCCTGCGATAATTGCTCCGAATACAGCGGGCACGGAAGGACTAGAGGCAACGGTCAATTTTGAGTTATTTGCCGCAACTGTCCAGCTTAAATCCGACGGCGTTGTGCTTTGAGAGTTCGCGGTTATCGTTATGGAGCCAGTGAATACATGTATGTTTGTCGGATTATTGTTGTAGACATACACGCACACTGAGCCTGTTTGATTTATTGGCGTAAAGAAAAAATTATTGTTGAATCCGTTCGAGCCGGACGTGCCCCATACAAGCGAACGCAGATTGCTGTAGATAGGGCCGTTCGGGAAAATATTTACATCCGTGCCGCGAGAAAGGGACGGCACGGATAGGATTGCAAGTAGCGCCGCTAGGATTTTCAATCGTCGCATGTACGTTTTCTCCGTTACTCCGCTACAAATCAAAAGAAAGATTCCGCGCTTTCGCGCGGCGTTACTACGTTACCGCGTCAATTTGCTACGAGAACGCCCGTTGCTTTTACCGCGACGCCGCCGACTGTGGCAGCCGGGCCGATTGCCAATGTATCCGCCGACGCAAGATTTGTGTCGGGATTGTGACCGGAAATCACCGCACTCGAATCCGAGCCGTCTGCATTCGCAGCCACAGCTTGGACTTGAATGCTTACCGAACCGTCCGGGTTGACAACCTGCGTCGTATCCGCCGCTACGGTTGCAAAGCCGGGAGAATCGCTTGCAAAATTGATCGGCACTTTCGGTTTTACAATCACGCCGAGTGCGTCAAATTCGGTGTGCGTGTACGTTGCGCCCTTACCGCCTACTAAAATCCGTGCTGGCATGAGTTTTCCTTGTGCGATTATCGCGTCGCTATCGCGTCCGAGCAATTTATCAATGACATTGAACGCCCGCTCTAGTAAGCGTTCAAGCCGTTCACGCTCTTGCCGGGAACGCCACACGATCTACTTGCCTTCACGTGCGCGGCGTACCGCTTCGGCGCGTGCATCCGTTCCGGCGTTAGCGTTCGATTGCTTGACGTAGGTTTCCAGTTTTTCGACGCGCTTCAACAAATCATCAATCGCGTCCGATGCTTGCTGCAAATTATGGACAGGCATTTTGTTCCTTTCTATTGTTCGTAGGTGCTGAGATTCCCTTCAATTTCCGACGGTTGAACAACATCGGCGGGTTTACGGACGCCGACCGAACGGTCAAGGAAGAAGTTTTGCGCCGGAGCGAGCAGCATTACCGGGCCAGCAACGTCGGAGATTAGCCACAAGTCGCCCGACCAAAAATATTGCTTTACGCCGTCCGCCGCCGCTTGCGGAATGCCGTCGAGTATCGCACCCGGCGCGGCATTTGCACCGATATTTTGCAAGAGCGCTTCGCGATCGGTTCCAAGACGGAGATTCCCCGCGCCGAACTGCCGCACGTTAATGGTCACTACGCCGTTGTAGCTGCCGACGTTGACCGGAAGATTTGCCGCCAAAGGGATAATCATATTTTACCGTCCGCAACCGGGAAACACCGAACAGCATGCATTCACGTTTCCAATGCCGCCGCTTGGAAAAATCTTATACTTGGTACCGGATTGGCCTTGATAAATACGGGGCACCCCCGCCGAAACTACAGTTTTTTTTTGAATCGGCGTAGTAATTTGTCTGGCATCGCAAGTGAAAATTCCCACCGTAACGTGACAGCAATGAATCGGCGTCGGCGCAACCGGAACCTTTTTCTGTATGGCAATCGGCGGCGGGTCAACCGGAAACGAAAGATGTATCGGCGTCATTGGATTTACGTCGCAACCACGCAAAGGATTACAAATCAGCGGTTTCAACGGTTCCTTGACGCCCGCTACGATGCCGGAACCTTGACAGAAATTATCTCCTGACGAAGTGCAGGACGAAGTAACTACCGACGTTTTCGTTGTCAGTCCCACGGACTTATTCGAGGACATGGCATTCTTCAAGAACAGAATGACAACGATAATAATTAAGATAGGGATGATCGGCATCAGTAATACTCATTTCCCCGCGCTGGCATGTTTTCATTCGGCCCGAATGCCGGAGCGTAATTCGGCGGCGCAGTTTGGCAACTGTTGAAATTCTGCGCCGCGAGAACCTGCGCGGGCCGCTGTGATACCGCAAGATTGCAGTAGTAGGACACGCCGGGTTGCAAGCCGCCACGGTTCGATAAATCCTTTTCAATCTGCCGCTGCGTGCTGTAAAATTTCAGCGCGGCGTAAGAAGCAAAAAGCACTAGAAGAATGTATCCGATTCCCATTTAATTATTCCCCTTACACAATCTCCGTGCATTCAACAGTCACCGGAACGGGCGGCGAGCATTGCAGTCTCTGCGTCAACCGTACCGGACGCGGAATGCGATTCGGCCCGCCGATACCGAACGGCAAACTTGTCGCCGTTTCTTTGCGCGTTACGCAGGAATGCAGGTCGATTCCTTCGCACGTCAATTGCAGCGATACGCCCATGTTCCATTTCGAAACTGCCGGAGCATAATCCGGCGCACAGCAAAGGTAATCCGTTGCCAGTGGCGTACTGTTCGTTTGCGGCGTTATCAGCCCGCAACACTGACAGCACGCGCACGTTCCGGAACCAAACCGCACGGTACGCACGTCGCCATACGTCGGCTTGTAATCGGCGTGCCCGGTATCCTTGTCGCCCGCCGTATGCTTATTAGACGTAAGCCAATACACGGCAAGTCCGGCAACGATACCAATAGTCACGCCTTGCAGAATTTTTTCATGCACGTTTGTTTACCTGCCCGCAATCTTTACAGCAATGCAATTTATGAGCTTGAACGATAAGGAAATGCTCCCATTCCGATTTTGTCAAAAGCATCGGCCTGTCGTTTATCGTTCGTAGTTTTACAAATTGCACGTTACTCCGTTACACTTGCACAAATTTCTGATACGCGCCGCTCTTGAACGTGCTCCACGGTTTAAAGCCGCCCGCTTTAACATAGATCGCATATGCGGCGTTGGCATTCGTTTCCGGGTCGGTCAAGTCCTGCCCTTCATACTCAGGATGCGCGTGCAAGTAAATCTGCCACAATCCGTAACTTCCCTTGCCTTCCGGCGCTCCGGCCTGCGTTTCTGGATTATACGCATTCGGGTCGCCGCCCGATTCGGCAACCGCAATCGCCGCCGCCGTCGCGGAATCAACGTCGAATCCCGCGCCTTGCGCCAATTGCACCAACGCCGAATAGCTAAGCCGTTCGCTCATATCCTCTGCCGTAGCGCCGCCGCAATGTCCCGGCGCATCCGCCGTATCTCCGGTTACGCCTTGACTGATAAAGTACAGCACCGCTACAAACGCAACCGAAAAAAGAACCGCAACCATTAATTACTCGCCGGAGAACCGCCCGTAACCGAAAGCAATCCACTCATGGCATTCGGCGCGGAAAAGTCGTAGCACGTAGCCGGAACGCATGTATATTTCATCGGCCCGCTTCCCCAGTTGTTCAGAATGGGAACGTAGTCCATAAAATTATGCCGCGCTTCGGTTACAATCTGCCCGCACGGTTGCAGGTAATCGAAGCAACTTCCGCAAGACCATACAACCGCGCCGCCTTTTTTCAGCCTGCAATTTGCGAGCGTCGTAGCCGCCGCTTGCGCCGTCGTTGCTCCGGTAACTCCGGGAACCGCGCCGGGTTTCAGGATGCACGTTGCCGAACTGAGATACTTATAGACAAAATACCCGCCGATTCCCACGACGGCGAGAATTGCCAGAAGTTCTCCGAGTTCGATATCGTCGCTGACAGCCATAAAACCTTTCCGTTACGCAAACTCGCGCAACGCTACCTCTTCATTATGTTACCGGGATTGTAGTACCACACCGCAATCAAAACGATTGCAGCAACCCACCAGCCGTGTCGTTTGATCGTTTCCATTATGCGAGTACCTTTCTGTAGACGAATGGTGCCGCTACCAAACCCGCTCCGATTGCCAGATTCGCGCCGTTGCTGCTAGTCGGAAATTCCAGCGGCACGTTCAGCATGTCGAGTATCGCCAATGCGATAATCAGCACGCCCGCCGCAAGCAAAACGAATTGCCAAGTGGACTTCATTTGCGCGTTACTCCGTTACTTCCGCATTGCTACGAAAATCAGCACGCCAACAATGAGCAAGATCAGTAAAAGCGAATTGCCGGACATGCCGCCTAGTGTCGTTCCGCTTGCGCCGACTGCTACGGTTTTCGCGCCGACTACGACGGGCTTATTTGTCGCCATTCCAGTAATCGCCGTGCCCCATTTTCCGATAGCGTTGAGCGCTTGCGACAAACACGACGCGCCGCCGCAATTGCCACCAACCGATTGATTGACAGCCGGATTCGGATGCACCGTGCTCATGGCAAGCGAACCGCCGCCGCAACAGCAGCATTGCACGGACTTGCAGGAACACGCCTTTGTGTAATTGACGCCGCCGATACAAACGCAAGATGCTGGCATCGAAATCTCCTAATCTGGAACTGGTTTGTGCCCGAACGCCATTACCAAAAGCAATCCGCCGACGATAACGATAATCAGCAGAAACATGTTCGATGAAATTCCCGTCCCCGTACTCGCCGGAGGTTTCTGCCCCGCTAAAACCGTATTCGCTTTCGTGCCGCCTGCAAGTAGAGATGAAATTGTTGAACCTAGTCGACTCATCGCCTGCGTCAGTTGCGTTTGCGCTTTCGTGCAGGACGGGTTCGATGCGCCGCCCGATGGTTTCGCTGTGCCGCCGCCGCTGCCGCCGCCTGATGGAGCGCCGCTCGAAGGCGTAGATTTTGCGCCCGCTTTCGGCGGCTGATCGGTTGTACCGCAATGACGCGGCGAACATGGATTGCAAACTGTTCCTTTGCATGCGCCTTCGTTGCATTGAATGTCGCAACGCGTCGCTGGAGAACCGTCCGAATAAACAAGCGTACCGTCTGGCCGCTGATAAATTTCATTGCAGTTAGCGTCCGTCCCTGCAAAGGCAAACTGGCAGCAAATTTCGCCCGTCGAACAAATACCGACGCCGCTCCCCGTTAACGGCCCGCCGCAATTATCGAATTTGCTGCATTGCGTCGTATCCAACGCGCCGCCCGTAATGCAACTGGAACACAATTCCGTATTGCACCATGCGGTTCCAACGCATTCCGAACAAAAAAACGATGAATAGCAGCAGCAACAAGACATTTAATCTTCCTTCGCTGCAAGAATCTCACGGACTTCGGAATACTCGAAAATTGCCACGCCGTTTACGATATGCAATTCCTGTCCGTTAATTTCAATCCACGCACGCGGCACGTTGTTGCCGCCGATATCGACACTGTAACTCCCTGCCGCCTGATATCCGCGAACGTTAAATACTTTTGTTCCCTCGCCGGAGTCGATATGCCAGACTTCCCGCGAACCGGGCAAGCGATAAATGCGCCATTTCATTCTTCGCCTTCGTTCAAGATGTTCCCGGCGATTTTCTTGATACCCCCGCGCTTTTGCACGTAGAGGTAAACGCCGTACCCGATAAGCGCAAGCCCGACAAGCAAGATCAGGTAGCCGAGCACGGCATTGAAATCCGCCTTGTTTGCGTTGCGCGGCAACGGTTGCGGCAATTTCGCGGTATCCATCTTCGATACTTTCCAGTTTACCGTGCCGCATTCCGGGCATTTATGGGAAGCCAGTTGCGCAAAATCCTGTTCCGGATGAATCCATACCACTTCCTTGCCCGCTTTCGCGCACGCTTCGCAACGGTGCGCGTGCATGGGGAGAGTAGAAACCAAAACCGGACTCGCCGTTTCGCTCACGGTCCCACCTTATATCCCGGCGACGCTGCATTTACCGGACTTACCGGAGTTGCCGGAGCGGACGTATACCACATATAGCCGATGACCAAAAGAACTGCGATAATGATTCCCACTTCGTAATTTTTCATTAAAATTTTCCGTTACTGCGTTACAAAAAATTGGCAGGGGCTACTCATTCGTTTTCGTCCGCGGGATTTACTTATGAATTTTCGCCCCTACGGTTAGCAGCGTATTCCTACGCCGATGGTGCCGCCGCGCCCGCTTGTAGCAAGGCAGGGCGGCCCAAGACCATTTCTTGTACGAGTTCCGCAATTTGCGTTGCGCCGACCGTGTTCACGTCAGCGTCGTATTCGAATTTCCGCGCCGCCGTCAATTGCGCCGACTGGAAAGACGCCTTGGCGTTTCCGGTTCCGCTTCCAACGCCGGAAATGAAATCAATCATCACATAACCGGATGGAGTGGTACGCCCGTAGGAACGTCCCATATAATCCTGCATAACGGAATTGCCGTTGCCGACCTGGAAACGCAATTGGCGGTTGTCCATTGCAATCACGTCGCGGGTTAGGATGGTATCGGAAAGCGTTGTATAAACAACGACGCCGCCCGTTGTTGCCGCAAGCGCGGTACCTGCCTTGCGGAAAATTCGCGTGGTATCCTTGCCGACCGTCAAATCGCCGATTTTGACGCCTGCCGTTGCCGCGCCAGTAGAAACCGCCGTAGTCGGTTGCGAAGTGTTTTGCACGCGGAACGTAACACCCGGACGTACTTTCGACGCAAGGTCTTTTGAAATCAGCGGGCGTTCCGAATGGATATTGATTGCTCCGGTACCTGCCGCAGAACCGAATGCGGTAATCGTGGATTGCGCAAGCGTAACGCCAAGCGCGGTTACGTCCGCCGTGTTGATATCGAAGTACAGGTTACCGGGCCAATCCGGGCCGTGCAACGAATAGAATGTTTGGTCGGACGGCGACAGGTCAAACGGAAACATCGGAATTGGCAAAACGAAATCAACGTCGTTAGTATGCGCCGCAACGTTTGACAACGCTGCGCCTTGCACTAACGCGCCGCCGTTGTCCGAATTCGAAAAGCGCGGAACCCAATTAGGATTCATTAGCGCCATCCATTCCGCCGCCGTTTCGCCGCGCATGATAATCGGCACCTGCGAACCATAACGGAGATGCTGGCCGCGCAATTGGAATTGCTGAATCAGCGCAAACAATCCAGTGCCAAGCAATGCAGGCCCGGTACGATACGTTCCCGGCGCGCCGGAATTCGTCAAGCGCAAACGTACCTGAAAATCGAAAAACCTCACCTTGCGGTCAGTGCGTAAAGACGTTGGCGTCGATACCTGCGTGGTATTCGCAAACGCCAAAGTTTGTTCAAATTCCGGCCCTTGGTCGCGCGTAATTCTCGAAATCAGCGCATTCATATTCACATTCGGTGCGGTAGGCGGCATTTTCCTTTATCCTTTTTATATTCGCCCCGGCTAACAACTCCGTTCAAGCCGTTTTAGGGAAGGTTTGCCATAGAAGCAAATCCATCCTTCGCCAAAGCGATAGATGGAAACAAATGGAAAGATTCGACCTGCCTCTATAGCAAAAGAGCATATCGAATCAAAATCGTAACGCGCTTCCGAGTACATCATAATTAAGCCGTAGTTTTGGCTGGAAGCATCGGCGAAACATACGCCCATGCAAAGAAACCGAAAATAATTCCGACTGCAACCCAAACTAACGCAAGTGCATGACTCGAACCGTCCACGGTTGTCCCCTTTCTTAAAGCTTCGTTGCGGCGGACTTCGCCGGAATGATCGACGGAAACAGATACGCTACCAGCAGCGCAACAATCGCGCCGCCGAAGCCAAGCATAATCCAATGCATTGCGCCCGTTCCAGAAGTGGGAGTATCCACGAATGTTATCCTTTCTGCGTAACAGTGTTACGCGGACTTCCGGCCAAATACTACGGTTTTTCCGCCGCCGCCATTTCCGCGCTTTTCGCCGGACTCGCGTTGATTGTCCGTTTTGCGCTGGCGGTATTTCGTTTTCGGGTCATCCGCCTTACGGCGATTGTATTTTTGCGTTGCCTCATCCAACCCGGCGCGGTCAAGCACGGTAATGCCGTCTTTCGGAAATTCGTCGCGCTCGTCTTTTTCTTCACGTTCCATGAATCCACCTTCCTTACCTTCATAATCTAGCGGTTCAAACCATTCCGCCGAATCCGTTACAACTTCGCTTGACACCGTTCCTTTTTCGTTCAGGAAATGCACATACTCATGTTCCGGCAATGTGCGAACCTGTTCGATAACTTCCGGCATAGCGAATTCTTCGAGCCTGTCCAAGTCAGTCGGTAAGGTGATAGTGAATAGATACCAGTCCGAGACTCTGGAACGTGAATCCGAATTAACGTTTTTGACAGACTGAAAAGTTTGAAAGATGTTAAGAATTTCCGGGCGACATTGCGAAAGGATGCGCAAAAGTTTTTGGTCAATTCTGGCATGCGATTGCAGATTGTATGCTTCATCCACAAGCACGGTAAAATGAAATCCTGCCCTGTCCCAACCCTCAGACAATGCAAGATCGTGCTTTTCGAGAATCCACGTCGCAAGCGCGTCCCAAGATTCCGTAATTTCAATGTCAGACGGCGGACGCCAGACAACGACACGATGTTTTTGCCGGATTGCTTTTTCGAGTTCAGATACGCTTGATACAGTGGCAGGCCATCCCCGGAATTCTTTCTTGGGGTCAAATACCACAATTCCGCCGTTGGTCTCAAGCGCGAGATGAAACGCAAGAGTCGTTTTACCGCTTCTTTTCTCGCCGACGAAAATCGCATTCACAGTTCCTCATCGTCACGTCCGAAAAAGAACGTGATGTAAACCGCCATTGCAATGAAAACCAAGACCGTAAAACAGTCGAGCAATCCGCGAACGTATTCCGCGCGGAACAATTCTTTTTCCACTAGCCGCGCACCGACACGCATGTCAATCTCGCGCCGAATTTCTTCGCGTGTCGGAGTATCGCGGCGTGGACATACATGCTTTTCCGTCGCTTCCACTGTCTCGCTCATGCTGGCACGTGCTCTTCACGCATCGGCTGCCGCCGTATCGGCTGTACAGGTTGCGTGCGCTCCGCATCCTTGCGCTTTTCCTCAATCGACGCCTGTACGGTTTTTGCACGCTTGAATGACATAACTGTGAACAGTCCGAGCGTAGTAATTAACTGTATTTCATCCGTCCGGCCCGCCCATTCCGCCGGAGCGTGCTTCGACAGAATATTTGCAAGCGGCTTGGACAGCAATTCTTTTTGTTCCTTGTCAAACGTCAATTCGTCGTTGATATCCTTGAAATCCACTTTCAAGATCAACGAATAGACAAAAGACAAAACGCCGACGTAAACGTCGAAGCACCATTCCACTTGTTCCGGCTTGAAAATTTCAGGGATTGCTTCGACGGCCTTCTTGACGTTTTCTTTTTCCGCCGCATCTTCGCGGATACGTTCTTCAACTGGCGCGGCATTGGACGCTGGAAACGCCGACGCCTGCACGGATTCGTCGCGCGGCGTTCTGCGTTTGCGGTACTTGCGGCGCGGTTCAGCTATTTCCATTAGGATTTTCCGTTACTGCGTTACCGCTGAAAAACTTCCGCAAACCTTCTTGCGCCGTTTTAGGAAACGCCGCCATAATCATTTTGCCTTGCGGCGAATCGAAAATGAATTTTCCCGCGCCTTGCAGCGCGTTGGTGAATCGCACTTGCTCCGCTTCGAGTTTTTCAATGCGGGATTGCAACGCGTGTATGTATTGATGTAATTCGGCGGGAAGATCGTTCAGCGGGCACGGAGCGACAGGAGGTGCCGCTCCGTTTTGGGCCGCGTTGCTAGCGTCAGGGGACATCGATGCGGAGCCTACCCTATATAAAGACTGGGAGTCCAGAAAAAAAGGACTTGACACGGGGGGTAGTGGTACGGATAATACCCCGTGTAGCTGAGGGGAAAATCCGTACAAGTGACTACCGAGCCTAACGCGACCCTGAAGGTACCTAAAGTACTACATTGTCAACCATTGCAAGAGATTATCAATTGTGTAATAGCCTCAAGCCGCCTCACTCACGTCCCCTTGAGCGTCTTGCTAGTCAGTCTTTCCGGCGCGGGAAAATCGCTTTTGATAAACGCCTACGGAAAAGTTCCCGGCGTGCATCGCACGGATTCGTTTACGGCATCGGGAATTTATTCTCTGTGCCGCGACGATTCCAAAAACGAATTGCGCCACATTCTTGTAAGCGATCTAAACATTCCGTTTTCGCGGAAATCCAGTACGGTAACAATGCTCATCGGCACGCTTGTCGGATTAATGACGGAAGGAATGGTAAGAATCGATGACGGACGCATGGAAGGAAAAACCATTCCGCACCGTCCGGTTGGATTGCTTTCCGCAATGACTACAGAAGAGTTTACGCGGCAAGCAAAACTCATGCACCGTGTCGGATTGATTCGCCGTCTGATTCCAATTTTTTTCGAGTACAAAACTTCGTCGGAAATGGATATACTCCGGTACTACGCGGAGTCCGGCCCGAATATCAGAACGGAAATAGACATTCAATTATCAAATTTACGAATCGGCGGAAAGAACAACGGACTACCGACTAGCATTGACTGGCCGCAATCGTTAAAACGAGATGTAATCCCGCTAGGGCAACGCCTTGCAGAAAACTTGCGATACATGCCGTCCGTTTCGCATCGCGGCATTCGGAAGGTGATTCAAGGGCCGCGCATCGTTCCCATTTCCCCGCAACAAGTTATCCAAAAACTTTGCGAGTCTCGCGCCTTTCTTTCTTCCCGTCATATGATAAACAATGACGATCTAAAATTTGCTGAAACCGTTTGCGACTTTACGCAATTCGGGAAACCTGTACTTTTGTAACGGAGTAACGGAGAAATTTGCAAATGTCCGACGAAATCATCAAACGCAAAACCGATAGCGCCATCCGCGTACATGTCGATGAAAATGAACGTGTCGGTCACGGCCTAATCGAAGCGTTCCGCCGCAACCCGGAGGAAATGGGACAGAAGTTAATGACTACGGCGCTAGGCCGGGTAGAAAAGCAATTCGCGGAAGAAGTGCTCCGGCAAATAGAGGAATTAGTCAAGCATAAAAGCAATTTGCTGAACGCCATAGACAAAACAGCGGCGGAAGTAAAATTAACCGAGCGCCGCCTTGCCGCTATCGACGCCGGAGAATTCAAGATAGGATGGAACGGCAAGATTACGTACAACGAAGCGATTCTAAATTTCTAGGAGCGTAACTCTCATGCAGCGCATTATTCCTGTACCCGACGATATACCGGATGGATTTGAAGCTATCGTTATAGTTTTCGCGCAAACGAATTCAGAAGGAAATACGCAAGCATGCGCGAAGGCGTCCGAATCAATCTTAGCCGCATTGCGCGGGAAGCCAATGGCGCAGCGCATGCGTGTTATAAAACAATTGCTTGGCGCGGTGGAGTCAATGCTGTTAGAATATAGCAGCGGCCCGGTTGTTACCGTGACCGAGCACAAAGTGTGTTAATCCAATGCTTGCCGAAGTAATCTCATTCGGCGGTTGCTGGAAAAACGTTTCGGAGATAATCCGGGAAAGGAGAAAAACCGTGCATGTAATCGAAGATTCAGCAAACAAGGTTAGCGTCATTGTTCGGACAGCTACACGTGACCCGAAATCAAACCGGGTAACGTATCAAGTGTTCGATTCCTTTGACGTTGGCAATGCAAAGCCGGAAGAAGTCTACGCCGCCGCAAAAGAAGGCGTGCTTCGTGCCGGAGCAGTAAAGAAGTAGGCCATGCTTTTGCCCGGAAGTTACAAGGGTACGCGGCGGCATCGTTACGCCAAACCACGTACCCTTGAACAAATCATCGGTGGAATTTTCAAGGTTCCGCCGACGCTGTTAAATTTCAATACAGGAGGATGCACAATGCCGGACAGAGACAAGTATTTCCAGAGCGGTGCTTGGCTGAAAGCCAAAGACGTTAAGAATGGACAGTTGCTCATTCTTGAGGAATTCGGAGAAGCCAAGACGAAAATCGGTTTGCGGCCCTACGTCAAATTCAAGGGATTTGAAAATCCATTCGGTTTGAACGCGACGAATTTCGATCAACTGGTACAGAAATTCGGCGAGGATGAATCGAAATGGGCCGGAAAGAAAGTCAAGGTCGTAATCGTTCAGGTTGCCAACCCGTCGCAAGGCGGAAAAATGCAACCGGGAATACGTTTCGAGTAATCTGGCGCTAACGGATATGGCGAGAAAAAAGCGTAACGCTGTAACGCAGAATTCTCGCCAGCGCCGTTTTAATTTCAATAAAAGACAGGCATGGAAAAGCAAATTCGGAATGCCCGTACATCGCGCAAGGCTACTAGCAAAACTGGCCGGAAAGTGCCTGCGCTGCCTGACAAACGCGGCGGTAGTCGGAAAGCGTTGCACGGCATGCCGCCGTCATCGGGAGATGGAAAACAAGGGGCGGAAACGCTAGAGTTATGGATACCGTGCAAACCCGGCAAGCCCGATAGAATTCAGCCGTTGCGCTTGGAAGTCCCTTGCAGTTGCGGCGCAACCGACCATATCAAGGTGGAATTTCAGTGTCAAGGATGCACGCGGATTTACGAAACGTTTCGAGCATGGAGAAAGCACGTCGGTTTGGGATACATGGTACTTAAGGCATGTCCAGGGGTTTAGCATGAGACTTTCTTGGAACGGAACGGGCCGTATTATCGTCGGCGCAATGGTCGTTGAATGGCAACGGATAGATACCGCATCTTTTTATCAAATCTACTCGCTGAACAAACGGCCCGACCAGAATCCCATTCTCGAAATCCGCGTGCCGGATTATCTTTGGCAGGACGGCAAGGCAAGTTTTTATGACAACGTTCAAAGATAAGTACCCGCGCATTTGCCCGGAGATTTGTCCGGTATGCAAGCGGACATGCGAGCATAAAATGGAAAAGCATACGGATTCCGAAGGCAACTGGACGGCGCACGTTTGCGGCCCGCACTGGTGGGTGCGGTTCAAGGTAAACGGCGCAATATGGGAGGCATATGGACATGCCAAATAAATGGACATGCGAAGGATGCGGCTTGGAATTCGAAATGGAAACGAATTCCGAAACGGAACGGGTTTCCGAATTGCATGAAAATTTTGGCACCCAATGGAAACCGGAAGATTGCGTAAAGGTATGCGACGATTGTTATATGGCATTCATGGACAAACTTCATGCACTACCGCCATCCTGATACCGGGCAGTTTATCAGCCGCGAGGAATATCTGGCGCTCGAAGCCGGCGAACGCGGCGACGTGGACGACTGGGACGACTTCGAAGATTTTCAGGAATTCGACGAAGAGGAGTACATGGGGGAAGGATGAAATACAGAATACAAGTAGACGTATCTCTTGCAACAGAACAGAATTACAATCCACTTCGCCTGCAAGAAACATCTGACATTGAACTGGCGTCCCTTTCTGACGCCGCTATGATCCTTGTTAAGCTACATGAATTTTTCGAGGCAATAAAGAAATCTAAGAGTCCGTATGTCAAAATCTAGCTCCCGCCGCAAAACCCGCCGCTTGTGGCTCAAGGTGAAATTCGACGCGCCGGGAGTGTCCGACCGCAAGGTTATTGAAACCTTGTTAGCGTCGATTGATCGCGGCGATTACGAATATCCGCGCGGCTGGCGCGTAGCATTGCTGTGGAGCAACAAGGAAAACGGCACAATGCGCGTCGGCGAATGGACAAAGGAAATGCGGGCGTCAGCGCAATCGAGTGAAGGGTTTCAGTTTGCGGTACGCGATTACTTGGAGAATAAGCTACAGTGAGCGAAAAGCCTAAATTCGGATACATCTCCTACAATCGTACTTTTGCCGATGATATACCCGGAGCGTTTCCGGTTATTAGGATACAAAGCGACGGGAAAGATTTTTTCATCGATATAAGCGAAGGATGCATCCCGTATCTTACCAGCGAAGTTATTGAAAAATTGCAATTCGTTTTAACGGATGCCCTATACCGCGTCCGGCCCGATTTGAGGAAGCAATGAATTACTGGTACGTCGCCCGGCCCAACGAATTATTTCTTGATATCGACAACGCGCCGCGTTCACTCAAGCACGCCCGCGCCCGCTTGCAAGGCGCAATCGAATGCGGGAAATTAAACGTGCTTAACGTTGCCGTGCTTCCGTCACGCTCTGAAAATCATATTCATGCAATTATAACCCTAGAAGAGTCTCTAATAGATTACGAACGTTACGCATGGGAAGTTATTTTGCACGGAGACATATATCGAGCGTGCTGCAATATAATGCGAACGCACAATGATATCCCCGCCGCCGATATTCTCATTTCTCCGTGTTGGATGTTCAGGAATGGAAGTGGATACGCACGTCAGGCCGATGACGAATGCAAATGCCATCCGAAGCATAAAGCATCTATTATGGAAACCTGCCCCGCCGCCAAGCGCTTGCGCGGCAAATTCCGCAACGCCGGATTCTTCGGCAAGCCGTCGAAAAATCCCTGCACGATATGGCCAGAACTATGATGACCTGTAACGCAGTAACGCAGAAAAAGCACTAACGTATACGGAGCGTATCCTATTCGTATAACATATACGAAACTCTTCGTACTATGAATATTTTGAATTTGACATACCCGCCGCATTTGATACAATTTCAATAGCGGTAGGAGGTACCGCAAACATGAGAATCGAGATTAGAACGCAGCGCGAACCGAGCGGATACGACACCAAGATCATTGATGCTAAGAAAAGCGTTCGCATAATGAACGCGACGGATACGCAAGAATCCGAATCTTGGTTTCAGAACATCCAATGCCCGAAAGGTTTTTTCATTTCCCGCGTCAGCATCATGGACGCGCACAACGTCTTGGTATGGTTTGACAAGGTGTCGGCATGAATCCCCTCAAAAATCTCCGCGCGTTCCTTTCCGACTACTGCCATTTCGCCGACCCGAACATTGTTCGCCCGTTGTCGTTGTGGATAGCGGGAACGTATCTGTACGAAGCGTTCGACTCGTTTCCCTATCTCGCCATTACTGCGCACGTCAAGCGGGCGGGCAAAACACGGCTGTCGGAATTGATCGGCTTTACCTGTTCCATGCCGTTCAACGTTGCAGGCGCATCGGCGGCATCGCTCTTCCGTACAGTCGCCGATAACAAACCAACGATTATATGGGACGAAGCGGAAACACTGTCATCCGAAGCATCTTCGATTACCCGCGCATTCTTGAACGTCGGATACCGTAAAGGCCAGACCATTCCACGCGCGGACGGCAAACGCGGCGTCATTCAATGGCCGACGTATTGCCCTAAAATCTTTGTTCTAATAGGAGAACCGTATGATACTCTCAGGGACCGTTCCATTATTGTTGAAATGCAACGCGGGGAGCCTAGAAAGCGTTTTGCGTATGAAACCGCCAAGGAAGAGGGTTTCAATATCGGCGAAGAACTCAAAACCCTTGTCGCGTCTAATCTCGAATCTATACAATCTGCATATTCCGACACAGAAATCCCGTTTCTCACTGACCGTGACGCCGAAATCTGGCGTCCTGTATTTGCACTGGCATCTGTACTTGAACCGGAAACTATCAGTGAGTTACGCCGCGTTGCTGTCGATATGGCCACAGCTAAAACAGCCGACATTCGCCGTTATGGTTTCGTCAACCAAGAGGAAGCGGAGCGCACGATTCGACGCGAAGAATATGCGCGTCGCGCAATCGCCGACTTGCTCACGATTACAGAGAAACGCGATAGTGTTCCCGCAACCGAAGCGGTTGCACTCCTAAAGGAAATCGACATTGCGCCGTGGCGGAAATACGAAGGCACTGGACTCGAAGGCCGCATGCTCGCCGATCTTGTTGCGGTACTCGAATTACGCAGCAAACCCATACGCAGCGGCGGCCCATTCAACGGAAAAAAACAAAACGTTTTTCGCGGTTTCACCCGCAAAGATATCTTGGCCTGCGCCAAGAAATACAAAATATCCGTAACGCAGTAACGGAGAAAATATGCCAAAGACTACAAAGGAAATCAACGTAGGACGCCGATACACTTGCAGGATTCGCGGAAAAGATTCAGTATGCCGTGTCCAGCGAATCGATACCGACGGATACGAAAAGCACAGCACGGTTAGAATTTTCGTACAAGAAGAAATCACAAACGAGCTGTATATTTTTCGCTCGCCGTCTCGCCTAATCGCAGAATTAGGAGAGCCAATTTACAATATTTTCAAATA
>Ga0210407_10001651_pt1 | contig 20461 bp, 33 predicted proteins | sample IncBWC27MmetaG_FD_150860 | JGI IMG/M metagenome (GOLD analysis project Ga0210407, IMG submission 150860) | Forest soil microbial communities from Barre Woods Harvard Forest LTER site, Petersham, Massachusetts, United States - Inc-BW-C-27-M | ecosystem: Environmental > Terrestrial > Soil >... | reverse complement strand
CTTTCAGACCTCGCCTCGCGGCTCGGCCCTTGCGTTTCACTAACCCTTCTCCTCCATCAGGATGGGTAGAGGACTTTCACCTCCAAGCTATCGAACATGCTCGGCACACATACAAAAGGCCGGCGTTTTTGGCGCCGGCCTTCGTTCACTGCATGAATCGGCTGAGTCTAGTTAAGGTGAATCGGACCGTTACTGTTCCACAATCTGGATACTCGGCTTGGTCGAGCCGACATCCATGTACGAGCTGCAGCCTTATCTCCCGGCCTCGCTTGTACATATCCTAGCAGCTAACCGATCAATTACTCTGTGCTGACACGGTGCCGGAATTGTCGATAACCAGCATATTCAGGAAGCGAATGATTTGTGTCTGCTCGCGTTCTTGTTCAGGAGTGGCGTCTGTGTTTTTCACCAGGTCCGCGAGCCGGGCGGACAAGGCTCGCAAGGCAACCTCACGATCGACGTAAGCAGCGTCCTTAGGGGGACTCATCACCCAGCCTCTGTTGGTCTTCTCGAATTCCAAAGACTCGTTTCTCCAACGAAGCTGCGAGCCCGTTTGCGTATCTGCGGGAGCGGCTAGCGATTCGATCCGAGCGAGCGCAGTTCCCCGCTTGCCTTTGATTTGCACCGCCAGGACTCGTAGCTCGCGGTAAGCGACTATCGATTTCCCGGGACTGTTCAGCCTGCCCGTGCGCAGGGATTCGCCGAATTCCTGATTCATTGCAACAAAGGCGGCTGCGACTTCTTCTGGTGACGGGCTTTTCCCTGCCGCATGAGGGATGATTTCGCGAGGAGTCTCGATTATCGTTGCACTGGACGTGTCGGCGGCAGGCAACGGGTGCGATGCGCGTGCAGGCGCTGGCTTGGACAGTTCGGACGGTGGATGGTTCTCCGAACTGCGGTTGTCGCCCTGGACCTGAAGCGGTTTGCGCCCCGGGTGATCCGCAGCCTCGAGCGTGCGATCGCCATAGAGCGGCTTGTCGGTCACGTAGCGGAAGAAACGAGCGATACCGCGCGAGCGCCAGTAGGCCGAGTCATAAAATTGCGTGTCCGGACCGGAACTCACGACGCTGAAGAAGGAGTGTTGTTGGGGATCGATGACGATGCCGACATGGCCATGCCAGACAACCAGATCGCCAGCCTGAGGCACGCGCACCCGTGTGAAATTCGTATTGCCGATGTAGAGTTCGCGCGAACTGGCGTACTCGTAGTGAAAGCCCGCTTGTTCGTAAATGTCGTGAACGAGATGGGAACAGTCCGTTTCGGATTCCGACTCGACGTCTAGCGTGGGAATGGCGGCCAGAATCTTCCGGCCCTCCGTTCTAGCGATGGGATGAGGTCCGTGTGTTTCCGCAGAGGCTGGCCGGACATTCTGGCCGAGTGCCGTCGCCAGGCATAATGCTGCGAAGATCAATCGAACCATCATTCTATAAGTCTCGCAGACCGCGGCAAAAGCCGCACTGGCCATGCCGCGAAGACGACACTGTCCCGCGGTACAGGTCCTCTTTTTTTGCTGGGCTGGAAGGAATTTACAAGAAGCTTTGAGGCTGATGGCGGTAAACCCGCCAAAGTTAAGATGTTTGGGCGATTCCCATGGTTGCAGCGCGAGTGCGCGATTCGCCATGGCAACCTGCGCATCATCTCGCAGGGCGCCGCGGCCTCAACCTTGCTCTGATGACTTTGCAGGATCTGGCCGCCGCGGCGCAGGCGTTGCACCGGGAATTTTTCATCGCACTCGATCCCGCCGTCTTTGGCTAAGATGACAGGCTGCGGATTTTTTGAGAGCCTGAATATTTCTCACCCCGCGCGAAACAACGGCTGGTAGGCTTCTGGGTTCTCCTCTTGTGTACATCCTTCCTCATTTTGCCCTTCCTCCCGAAAGGCTGCGCCTAGACCGTCCGCTTCTGCTGTCAAGAGTTTCCGCTGCGCTCCAATGAACGCACAAACCGCGCTCTTGACAGCGCGGACGGCTAGGCGCCGAGGACCGCCAGGAAGGGCATTCGCTTCGAATGCACCGCTGCGCGGTGCCTCCAAGCAAAAAACACAACCCCTTCCGGAAAGAGCTTTCGACCCATGGAACAAACCACAAAACCGCCTCCTTTCCCTCTCGGCCAAGTCGTCACCACACCCGCCGCGCTCGCAGCCCTCCGCAAGGCAGGGCCGTCCGCCGGAGTTTCTCAAGCGCCACGCGAGCGGTGATTGGGGAGACCTGTGCCAAGTGGACCACACGGAAAACCAGTTCGGCCTGGAACGTGGCTTCCAAATCTTTTCCAGCTACCGAACCGATGCGGGCGACGAGCTTTGGATCATCACCGACAACCACTTCTCGATAACCACGATTCTCTTGCCGAAAGAGTATTAGGACAATTGGGGATTTCAAAAAAGGCGGATAGAGACGCAAAAGAAGGCGGACGAATCGAGCACCAAGGTTAGAGCCATCCGCGAATAAATCGCCGTAGACGGCCCGCACCAATAGACCTGCGGAGGATTATCTCTCGCGGGAGGGTTCTCTTGCTTCCGGGGACTTGTCTCCGACGATCCGCATGGCGACGCCTGTGACGCGGCCGACAATTTCCGCTTCGGCCGGGTAATCAAAGGTGCGAACTTCGCGGTGCGCATGTGAGTGAGGGATCACCATCAACCTCCCGCGATCAATCTCGCACCAGCTACACACATAGCCATCGCGCAATTCGGTGAAGTAGACGGGCCGATCGAAATCGGTTTTCCACGGCGCAGGACTGATTTTTCTCTGGGCCGAGTCAATTTGCACGAGAGAACCTGGCCGAATCAACGGATAGAGCGTGAAGTCCTCAAGTCCAATATAGCCGTACATCGAGGTACGCAGGTCGAGATGCTGCAACAGACCCAGCGGCACGGCCTCCCACTTTTCGACGGCTCGCGCCAGAAGATTGGTTTTCTCGAAGCGAAAATCAGGCTTGAATTCGACCGGCAGCGACACGGCATCTCCTTCCGACTCCCCGATGCTTTCGAGGAGATGCGTTTTCGGCAGATGGATGGAAGCCATGTCGCGGCGAAGGTCCCCCATTTGCAGGCCGTAAAGCGCGGCCACTTCCGTATAGTTGCGGCGGTAAATCACGCTGAGCGTGTAGCCCTCAAAAAAATGCAGGCGCAGGGTTTCTCGCTGATCAGTCGACAGCGCATTCACGATTTTATCTAGACCGTTACGCCCAAAAACAGCTTCGGCGGAATAATCGTTTTCCGTGGTCGGTTTTCCGACCACTTGCGCGCCATTCGCCGGAAAGTACGGTTGCGCGTAGAACTCTCGGGACTTCAGGTAGCGCCGCCGGTCTAGAGCCCGGTGGTAAGCCATCTGGACAATCCAGGACCTGGCCGTGCTTTTGGAACTGTCAAAGATCCCGCATTTTCGTTGGATATAGAGAAACAAGTCCTGAACGAGATCTTCTGCTTCGGCTGTGTCTCTCAAGATGCGCACGGCCACGCTTCGAGTCAGGCGCGCATAGCGCTCGAAGAGCGCGGCTAGGGCTTCGCCATCGCCAATGCAAATCTGATTGAGCAAGGATTCATCGGACACCTCCGCAGGAATAGGAGTCTTTGTTTCCGATGATAACCTGGCAGCGGTTCTTTGTCGGGTGAACGCAACGGTTGGCGACCGAGTCATGGTCAAAAAGTCCATACGCTACATCCTCGCCAATGCTACCGCTCGAGAGGGAATTGACCTCGAACAATCCAACGCTTTAGAGGGCACAATGACGATATAAATAACTCTATAGAGTTTATTATGCAAGCGAAATACGCTCTATCGGGTGTGGTTTAAGCCTTCATTCACCTCTATCGTTCGGCTTGGTGATCCAAGCGTGGACTATCTCAAGACATTCGCTGCGAGGGTCCGAAGGCTGCGGGAAACTGCCGGTTTGAGCATCCAAGACGCCTGCGATCGAGGCGGAATCTCACCTAACTTCTGGGGCAAGGTAGAGCGCGGCGAGCAAGAACCGTGCCTCCTCTCAATAGGTGGAATGGCCCAAGGACTCGGGGTTTCTCTTCAGGTGCTTATGACTCTCGAGGAACGTCCTCCGGACAATACGGTACGAGCCCAGATAAATGACGTCCTGGATCTGTGCAATCCAGCTCAGTGGGAGCTCAGCCTCCGAATCGTCAAGGCAATCCACGAACGAGGACCCACATCCACCACGACATCTCCGGACCAGACGTCACTTTAGAAATCTATAGAGCGTGTAAAGACCTCAAACCAATTCTATCGATGGTGTAACGACGCCCACATGCTCGATATCGTGTGACGACATACCGCCGTGAAGCATCGCTCCCAATTCGCCAAACGCGTTCGTCGGCTGAGAAAGAACGCCAAACTTAGTCTAGAGAAGGCCGCAGAACGTGGTGACATCACCGCGAATTTTTGGGGAGACGTGGAGCGCGGAAAGAAGGTTCCTAGCCTTGATACGATCGTGGCCATGGCTAAAGGACTCAGCACTTCCCCACGCGTTCTCTTGTCTCTCGAACGAGAAGAAGACGAACGGGATCTTCGAAAGCGAATCGAAGGTGTTCTCGATAGATCTACTCCTCAGCAGCTCGAACTGATACAGAGAGTGGTCAGCGTCCTGGTCGAGCCTTAAACGAACGTTGCGAGGCGCATTCCTCGTTCTCCCGCTCGCCTCTCTATCAGGAGAGAGAGCAATCCAAATCCGCAGCCCAACAACAACAGGTGCTGGTGAACTTGCAGGCTAGTTCTGCCTCGACGGCAAATGTACTGGGCACCCTTGCAAGCACAACAGAGAAGATGAACCAAGCAATTCAAACCGAACTCGGACTCAATTACGGGGTCACCATTGAATTTGCCGTCGACAAACAAACCGATGGCTTCGTTGTCAAGAATACCGGCAAGACCGACCTTTCGTTCTGGGGCGTCGAGGGGCCCGATCATGTGGCGTCGATTTTGAAGAAGCCGAAGCCGATGACGCTATCTTAGTGCACGGGTTTATACTGGTCACCAGCTAATGCCGACGTACTGTATCGTCTTAGACTGAAGTCCTCGGAAAAAGAGATGCCGATCGACAATCCACCTCTCGCGCGTGATACGGCGCCTCACGAAATGCGAGGCAACTCCCGAAGCGTGTCCTCGTGGATTCTGGCAGCCTTTGTTGGCGCGGTTCTTACAGTTGTCTTGGTGGGAGCGCTAGTGTGGCTATCGACCGGCCTCGGGTTACTGCAACTGCTTGACGGTTTGCGCGGAGGGCACACGCTGATCAAAGTGGATCAGCCGACTGTCGTTCATCAGATTCAGCAACTTCAGCGACTGGAAACCGTGAGCTACACGATGGATAAAATCATTTCCGGAGAACACGGTAATCCTTACCTACCGCAATTCTTAGCCGGTGACCGCCTGCTTCTCGTGGTACACGGAGAAGTGGTTGGAGGCATCAATCTTGCAGGATTGCAGGCCGGCGATGTTTTAATACGAGGGAAGAAAGCTTCGATCCACCTGCCTCCGGCTGAAATATTGAGCACAAGAATCGACAACGCGAGGACGAGAGTATATTCGCGTGACACCGGCCTTTTCTCTTCGCCGGACCCCAACCTCGAAAGCGAAGTCCGCGAAGAAGCTGAGCGTCAACTCCAGCAGGCCGCACTGCAAGATGGCATCCTCAAGATCGCTGCCGAAAACGCGCGGAGTACCATCTCTGGAATGCTAAACGGCTTCGGGTTCCGCGAAGTGGATTTCCAGTAAGTCGGTTGGATTAGCCTTACAAGTCCCATAACGTACTAGGACTTCACATATCCGATAAGGGCAGCGTTATCAGGCGGAGAGGCAGATTGCTAAATTTTAAGTGAAAGAAATTGCATACCTTAGTGCCTCGACGCGGGCGTCAAGAACGCCGACGTATTGGAATCACGGAGGTTGCGGATTCTTCCTGCGTTGGAGGTGCGATTGCCTACGCTCCGTGGGGTGTATTGCTGTGACCAAAAAGGGGTTCAACATGCGTAACTCGCTTAGGGCAGCAGGACTTTGCACGGTGTTGCTGGTCTCGGTCCTCATGGCCGCTTCCGGCACCCATGCCCAAATAGTCTCCATCGCGAATAACCAAGGCCAAAGCGGGACCTGCACGAGCGGCGTCGGGCCCGGTGGCACACTCTGCGCAACCAGCACCAATCCGTTTCTATTGAGCGATATCAAAAATGGCTCCGAAGTGCTAACGATTCCTGACACGAGCAGTACGCCGGTGTTCTACGTCGAAGACAACATTCCTGGCACCTTGTCCTCCTTTTCGTTGATTTTTGACGGCAGTCTGGCCTCAAACGCTAACTTGCAGTGCAATTTCGGGGGCGGCGAGAGTGGAACGTGTACTGTTGATGGAGTACTGGGTGGGTTGAGCAATCCTATACCCGCAGGTGACTTTCCTGCGACAATAACGTTCTCGGGACTTAGTATCGCCGACGGTACGTTCTTCGAGATCGGCACGGCATCCTTCGCCCACGCCGGTCAAGACTTTGGGTGCTTGGCAGGTGTACCAATCGCCAGCGGGGGATCAACTTGCACGCCAGTGGCTGCTCCTGAACCGAGCACACCGACCATGCTTCTAATAGCGGGATTGCTGTTCGGCACAGCGATTGTTACTAGACGCGTGCGACTCACGAGGGCTTCCTGAGTTTTGCACTTCTGATCGACGACGAGGCTTTGAATTTCTGAATCAGTGGGGAGCACTGCACGGCTCGTTGCCTTGTCTCAGGTGCGGCGACGAATCGTCTAGTCCGGCCAACAGTTCTTACCGCCTACCACCCATCATTCGTAGCGAAGTGATGTAGACTCTCTCATTCGCCGTGGTACAAAAACTCGGGCTGGTCAATTGTCGCAACATCGTTGGCCCGGGTTGACACTATGGATTGGGCGAACATTGATGCGGGCATAACGGAGATAGCCGCCAGACAGAGAGGTTTGTAGAACATGAATTCCCCGGCACGCACTAGAACTCTGGCATTGAGATACTTAACTGATGTGTGGCGCATTTATTCTACCGTTGATTCGATTTCTACGTTCGTTCGCTTCACTCAGCGCGTCGGCTAACCGAAAATCCCGAGCAAAACACGTATCACCGGCTACTCGGAAATTGAAGTTAACGCGTGTTAGATATCGACAAACGCGCTAGCAAGAACCGTTGGATTGCCGACGACAAGCCGACTTCCGAGTACTAATCTCGGATGGCGGGGGCTGGATTACTTTCTGTTTGCGGACAATCCGTCCGACATTCAGCGTGCGCAGCCTCCGGAGAGCGAGTTGACGCGCCCGCGTTACCGACCCCTTAGCGGTACTGTGTGCTCAATCACGGCTATGAGACCGGCGAGACAACGGTGTCAATACGATTGTCACGGCATAAAGCCGCCCATTGCGGCCAGGCACCTCCATTACATGCATGAGCTTTTCGATATAGCGATTGACTTCTGCAATCTGCGGCTGCGAAAGCCAGCCGGTTTTGCGCAATGCCCACAGTTCTCGGTTCGGACCCGACACGGATGCGTCCGTAGTTTTGAAGCTGTTGCTGAAATCGCGAATACCCAAGCGCAACATAGCGGCAATAATCGCATTTACTTGACTTCCATTGCCTTTTCGCCCGAGTTCGTAGTGGAGGCTCAACTCCGGAGAAACGGCGCGAAAGAGGGTTTCGCGGCGTCCATCTAGCCGGCGAGATCCAGCGCTTCGCACAAGGCCCACGCGCTTGAGGATACGAAGATGGTGATAGAGGGAATCCGCAGGTCTTGCCAATACGGTTGCGAGTTCGGCAACGGAAACGGTCCCCATCCGTGGTAATACGTCAATGATTTCCTGCCGCGTTGGGGCTGCCAGAGCCCGCATTTGCCGCTTACTTCGAATGATGTAGTGGTTTTGCAGTCCGCTCATGCGGTGTGATACTATCACGTTGTTGAATATATTTGATTTTATTCAATGACATACGGTTGACGTTCTCTTTGAAAAGAACTTCGGGCGTTCACAATCGTTCCCAATCGAAACGGCAAAAAGGAACAGGAAATGGCGAAATGGGTTGCAGTACTCGGCAAAGTCGTTCTGCTTTTCGCATCCCTCTGCATCCAGTCGTCTTGCAGCTGGGCACAGAGCAAGAGCGCAGTCACCGAAGAGGGACCGGACCAGGAACTGAGGGAATTCCGGCTGGGCGACTTGGAGGCGAGACTGCCCACCATGCAGCCGGTGCTTGAACGCGAATATTTCGCCGGAGTGTTGGCCAACCGGGCGGGGCGCATTCCAGAGTCCATCCGATTGCTGAAAAGTGTTCTCCCCAGCATCCGGACGTCGCATCCGGACCGGGCTGTTGTCGCGCTGCAGGCCTTGGCGGACGACTACATCAAAAGCTTTCAGTATGGCGATGCGGCGCAGGTCTATGACGACTTATTGACCTACTTCTCGAGTCATCTAAGACCTGAAGAGCTGAAGGGCACGAAGGATGATGCGGGGCTGGCGCGAATATTGCGCGAGGCTCCGGCGCAGACCGTCACTTGGGATGGACCCGTGAGGTTGAAGACGGAACGCAATCCCTTGAACTCCATGAATGTGGATCTGACAGTCAACGGAGTGCAAGGACCCTGGCTGCTGGATACCGGCGCTAACCTTTCCGTGGTGAGCAAGAGCTTCGCGGAGCGGCTTGGGCTAAAGTTTCTGCCAGGTGTTACTCAGACGCAAGCGGGCCTGACTGGGATCGAGAACCCTTTGCGGGTGGCGTTGCTCCCCACCCTGCGGATGGGAGGCGCAACGCTGCACAATGTCGTGGTGCTGGTGTTGGACGACGCGAACCTGAAGATAAGCTTAGGCAAGCAGGCCTATCAGATCAACGGAATTATTGGCTATCCCGTGTTTCAGGCTCTGCGGACGATCACATTTCTCCACGATGGTGAATTCGAAGCGGCGGACGAAGCCCGAGCGGCGGGAACAGGAGCGCGGATGTACATGAATTACTTAACGCCGATCGTCGAGTGCAAGGTCGAAGGAAGAGATCTCCCGTTCAGCTTTGATACGGGCGCAGATTCGACAGACCTTTTAGTTCGCTACTATCAGCGATTTCATAGCGCTTCCAAGGGCTGGAAGAGAAGCAAAACGATGAGTGCCGGTGCGGGCGGGGTTGTGAAGCGAAAGATCTACATTCAGCCGCAAGTCAAACTCGGGATTGGCGATAAGACGGTAACCTTGGAGAAAGTACCGATTCATACGTCGGGTACGGGGACAGACATCGCTGACCTCTATGGGAATCTTGGGCAAGACGTAGTTGCAAAGTTCGAAAGTTTTACCCTGGATTTTTCCACAATGACCTTTAGCCTGGGAAAGCTCCTGGCGCCAGACAAGGCGAACCAGGCTGCGGATATGGCTGCAATCGTGAAGATCACGAAAGCGTATGCCGAAGTGCACATGAACAAGGACGAAGCGGATATCGATGCAGTGGCTGCCGTGATGGCGGACGGTTTTTATTACCATGACCGTACACGCGGTGTCATGGGGTCAAAAGACGAGATTCTCGCGTCAATCAAGTCCAAGGACTTTGTGACAGAATCTATCAGTTTCAAACCTTACATCGTTCGAATTTTCGGTTCGACTGCGATTGCGCAGTCCGTCAATCGGGTAAACGGTGCCATCGGAGGAAAGGCCTTCAGCAGCCCATTCGTTTCCGTCGATATCTTCACAAAGCGAAGTGGCGGCTGGATCTGGGTTGGCTCCGAAAATGACAAAATCGGCGACAAGGTATCCGACAAGCTTCTCTGTAACGGCGCAATTTGCAAGCCAAACCAAGCCGCCTTTGTCGTTGATTCCTCCACCGCCCCGGCCTTGGCGCACGAAGCAATCTCGGCCGATGGGGCTGCGGATAAGGCCGCGATCGTATCGATCGCGAAGGATTTTGTCGGAATGCAAGTGACCAAGGACAAAGCGACTTTTGACCGGCTCTCTGCCAGCATGGCCGATGATTTCTATTTCTACGATCATACAGCCGGGACCATCGACTCTAAGCAGGAAATTCTAACAGCGATGAAATCCAGGCTTGAATCTAAAGAGGACGTTGCGCCGTCTTTTGACTTCAAGCCCTCAATGATTCGTATATTTGGCTCGACCGGCATTGCTAAGTACAACCTTACGGTAGACCGGGCGCTAAATGGAAAAGCCTACCGCAAATCCCGAGTCATCGTCGATGTATTTGAGAAGTGGAACGACCGCTGGATTTGGATTGGTGCCGAATCCGAGGATGTTGGCGACAGAGTATCCGCAGAAGTTCTCTGCAACGGCACGATTTGCACGCCAAATCAGCAGGGCTTTCTAGTGAAACGCTGAGCGCGGCCGTCGCCGACGCATGGAGCAAAAAAGGGAAATGGAAGCAGCGGAGAAAAACGTGTCGCGAATCGATTACGCGTGGTTCACATTAGGAAGTGGGGACACCGAGAACGCACGCGCTCAGTATAATTCTCGTGCGCTCTCGACCCCTATGTGAACTAGTCTACGATCGACCCTCTTTAGTCGCTGCAATGTCCAGAGAGCATGAGTCATTTCCCTTCGCTCCTGGCGAGAAGCTCTGGCATCTGACGCACGGGCATTAATTGAATCCTCCGCTGCTTGCACGCGAACCTTAAGAAGCGAGCGGTCAACTTCAAGAATTGCTGCTCGGTAAAAGTCTCGCCATGTGGTCTTTATCATTTTCGGACTCCTGAAATCATTAAACGACCGCAGATCGTCTGCGGGATATTCGGCAAGTTCTGGGCTGGGCCCCAGTGCTGCTCTAAGAGCATTCAACATCCGCTTGATCCTGTCGTTGCTCCCGCGCAACTCTGTGCCTGCCTAAGCGCAGTCAGACGGGGGCCGACAACGAAATCGAAGAAGGAGTTAACCGGGGGACCCCTCGGACAGTCAGTGGACGATTAGTCGCGTTACCGGACGTTAGCGGTCCTCGCTTAGAAATCCAAAGCTTCACTCGGGTACTCTCACGCCTAGCCGTCAGGAGTCGGCTATCCATGAGGCGTAAAACCAAGAGCAAGCACAGCGGGGTCAAAACTAAGCTCGGGCTCCCCGATTTAGAGCACGCCAAGGTCGCCGTGATTGTGAGTTTGCGGTCGTTCGAATCGCAGCGCAGTTATCGGCACTCAATCGACGAGTTCGTGGCGTGGTATTGCTCCGCTCCGCGACTATCGTTCAACAAAACGGTGGTTATCCGATATCGATTGCACTTGGAAGACCGTCACCTCGCGGCTGGGACCATAAACGTCAGGCTGGCGGCTGTACGCCGGCTCGCATATGAAGCAGCAGATTCCGGATTGCTGAGCCCTGATCTTGCGGCAAGCATTCGACGCGTCAAGGGTGCGAAGAAACTTGGGTGCCGACTTGGAAATTGGCTGACGGCTGAGGAAGCTCGAACGCTTTGGCAGCTCCCTGATCCTGCCACACTCAAGGGCAAGCGAGACCAGGCCATTCTTGCCGTGCTGTTGGGTTGCGGACTACGGCGTCGCGAGCTGACCGTTGATCATTTCCAGCGTAGAGAGGATCACTGGGCCATTATCGACCTGATCGGCAAAGCCGGTCACGTTCGAACCATTCCGGTGCCTTTTTGGGTTAAGCGAACCATTGACGATTCGCTGGCAGCCTCTAATGTTATGCACGGGCGGTTATTTCGTTGCGTCTGTAGGACAGGGACGATTTGGGGCACCGAAATGACCGAAAAAGTGGTGTGGCATATTGCCAAGCAGTACGCGGCCAAAATTGGATTTTTAAAACTCGCGCCGCATGATCTGCGAAGATCATGCGCCCGTCTCTGCCACAACGCTGGGGGCGAGCTGGAACAAATTCAGTTTCTTCTGGGCCACGTCTCCGTGCAGACGACTGAAAAATATCTCGGCTGTACACAGCGATTAAGGGAGGCTGTCAACGACAAGATTGGAATTGAACCTGGCCCTTGAAAGCGTGAGCAGATGACGGATAATCCGGCTATTCTTTTTCGCATGACACCCTGTTCGCTCTGACGACGGAGCGAAACGGAAGGGACAGATGGAGATCGACCTTCACGGCTACCATCCAGCTGAGATCGTGTTCAACGGAGTTCTTGGCAAGATCTTGCAACAATGTTGGGAGATGGGTGAGTTCGAACTCACCCTAATTCATGGCCATGGGCGCAACCGTGGCATTACACCGGGTTTCGTGAACACGAACACCGGATACTTTGGACTCTGTATTCGGCGAGCGTTGCGGCAGGACCGGTCCTATCGCCAGTGGATCAAGCATACGACGCTCGATTGCCGACAGATGGGTAGCACGTCCATCAGACTGAAACCAAACTCAAATCCTAGGAGAAAACAAATGGACTGCCTGTGAGGTGCGGAAAACGCATTAATCTTATCCGTGATTTCCGATTACGCGACTTGCCAGGCACTTCGAACCAGCGGGTTAGCTCCTTGGCGCAACGCGTGCCGGTCGAGGTAGCCGATTTACTTCGTTACTCACACCCTGGGCATTTGCAGCTCAGGGTGCGGGTGTGGATCGTGGAAGAAGCTTCGGTTGGCTGGCAACATGACCGCGTCAGTCCTGAGCGTCTGTACCGGATTGCACAGTTTGAGTGGGCGTCGCGGCATTGCGAGTGTGCAGAAGGGAGCAGATTCAAAATCGACAGCCACCTACACGTCCATCACAAATGTCAGCAATGACTTGTTAATCTTGATCCTGCGGTTGTGGTATTCAATGAACCCGAGTTTCCTAAATTTGTTCATGAAGAAGTTCACGCGGGATCGTGTGGTTCCGATTATCTCCGACAGAGTCTCTTGGGAGACCTCGGGCAGTTCGTCGTCCGACTGATGCTGAACTTTTCCATAACGCCCGAGAACGAGCAACGCTCGGGCCAGCCGCTTCTCGGACGAATTGAAGAGTTGATCGATCAAATCCTCCTCGACTCGGTTTTTGTGACTGAGGATATATCCAACGAAAGAGTCCGATAACTTGTCTTGTGTACGGAGCATTTGTGACAATTCGTTCTTGTCGATAGCAAGAAGAGTGGTCGGCGTTATGGCAGTAGCCGTGCCCACGCGGAGGGACTGGCCTGCCAGGCAACCCTCGCCAAAAAAATCGTTCGGACCAAGTATCGCGATCACAGCCACCTTACCCGACGCGCTAACCACGGAGGATTTTACGTTGCCCGATTGGATGTACATGACGCTCTTGGCCGTGTCACCTTGACTGTAGATTTGCTCGTCTTTCCGAAATAGAGTGAGCTTTCTTGCCGTTCCAGAGGGATCGAGAAAGGCCTGCGGTGATTCCGTCTTGGATTTCTTCATTTTCATAGGAGCACTGGATGCAAATTCAGTTCGTGGCACTTGTTCTCGGTGGGTCTACAGGCAGGAAGCAGAGGACCTGCTGTTTTAGCTGCGCGTCTACCTCATCTGCAATGGTCACGACGTCCGGCAGCAACCTGCTGAATATCACTCGACGCTCGTTCCTATGCAGCGTCGAAAAAATGCACACTTGCAGGATTCGGGATTCGTCTACGACCATCGCCGCCGTGTAACCTTGCTTGCGGCGAAGTGCTCCGTGGCGGCCTGCAGCAACCGAAATCGGGGCTTTCGATCCCTTGTCCAGCCGCAGTCTGGCGATTACGTCATGGAGAAGCTTCGGAAGGTGGCCGGTGCGTTCTTCGAAATTCAACGGAATGCGAATTAGATCAGGTTCTTTCTCGACGAGTGCTATCCAGTCATGAATAGTGCGGTCGAGTTCCTGTTCAAGTATATCGGCTACGGAGTCGGTCCCCGAACGAGTGGGAGGGGATTCGCTCCCGCCCACTGGTCGAACTGATTTTCTCGTCACACTAACCTCCCTCTCATGCAAGATTAGTGTCCCGCTCCGGTAGCTACAAAACTGTCCTATAAGGGATAGGTTCCACAATAGGGAAACTGTCGTCGGGCCGAGCTGTCCGCGTTTCTGTTGAGCGGCAAACTTTCTTTGACCCTCCAAAGATGGCCGATGGCAAGGCGCGCCCGATCACGCGCAGCGACTGCCCCGCCTTCCAACGGCTTCATAGCTCGGTCCGCTGCGCCGTGGAAAGCGCCACCAGTTGTCCTTGAGTCATACACACCACCTTTGAACAGAAATTTTGTATTAGATGATGTTGCGTCGACCCATTGAGACCACCGCCCTTACCCGACATGTGGCCAAAAGCTGGGAAGATGTCACCGATTCCAGGCGGGCACAGTCCATTTGCCACGGGGATGTTAATGAGACTGCACAGGGGTCACCTGAAGCAAGAGTAGGGGATGCGTCGCGCATCCGGGAGCAACTCGGATTCGTCGGTGCCCGTATTTGCGGCAACAACACAGGAGACGGTCGGAAACAACGCTAAACAGCCAAGTGTTAGCACCGCGTTAGCAAAATTTGCCGTGATTTTGCGAATCTCAAAATCATGTCTGCGCGATCGTGCACGATGACTCCCAGCAGTCAATTGGTTGCGATTGGCATGGTGGGAGCGCGCCATGCGTTCCGATCACCAGATTGCGTCTCTCGAACGAAAGTGCAACACTTGCGGCAAGGGGGTCGCTATGACCAACGAACAAATGAAGGCACTCGCGGCCGTGAGAGCTGCCTTTGTTGCGGCTGAAATAACCGGCCTTACCGAAGCAGAGATATGCAAAGCGGCTGTGACCGGGATCGTTCAACCTGAAGTGAAAAGCGGACGGCCACCCGCTAACTACAATCCAATCCCCGACGGTCTGAACAAACCGAAAAACAAAGCACAACACGGGTAACGATTAACGAGGCTGTCCGCGTGAAGCCTACGAAGATCAAAGCATTCTCCACCGACGTGCGCGATTATCCGAATAACATGTCGCTATGGGAGAAGGAAAGCCTTGCGGCAGAGGCCGTCCTTGCTGCTGAGAGGAAAGCTAAGAAAGCGTTCTTCAAGAAGCAATTCGCCCCGAAGAAAAATCAACGGTCGGTTTGAAGCTGACGACGGTGATCGAGTGGCTCAAGCAGCGAGCGTTTGGCGCTTAGCTGCCAGCGGCGTATGCTTTCGCCCGGAGCACTTGAATGGTCATCGGCGAAAAACTGAAGGATTTGAGAGCGCAGAAAAACTTGTCCCAGGGCGATGTTGAAAAACGCACCGGGCTTCTCCGTTGTTATATTTCACGCGTCGAGAACGGGCACACCGTTCCCTCCGTGGATACTCTGGAAAAGATGGCCCGAGCACTGGAAGTCCCTATGTATCGACTTTTCACGGACGAGGATCACGTGAAGAAGCCGAACATACCGGCGGAAGCCAAAGTGAGTCGAGCGGCAAACTCAAAGCAGGAGCGCGAGCATCGTGCTTTCGCCAAATTATTTTCGCGTATGGATAATAAGAGCCGCGGACTCCTGATTCACATGGCGGCGAAGATGGCAAACCGGGCCTGACGCAAACTAAAGAACCGCGGCAAGAAATCCAATCATGCGTCTCCTGAGACTGTCTTTCTGCGCTTCGATTCTCGTTTGTAGGGCGTGGCTAAAGTTTGGCGGTGTTTGTAGATTTTCCCATTCCAGCTTCAGTTTGGCAGCTTCCTCTGCTTCGGCCAAGAGGTAGGCGGCAGGATTTTCCGCGACCCGTTGGCAAAGGGCTACGAGCTCGTTCGGGCTGATTCGTAGAAGTTCATCGAGTGTGGGCATCGCGATCCTCTCGACCGGCAATTGCAATCTCAATTCGACCAATCTCTGCGAAGTTGGGAGGACCGTGGAGTTTCTTTCACAAAGCACGATTCACATACTCTCGTACCGTCTTTGAGCGTGAAATCGACTCGTCGGGTCGGATCTATTTCAACCTCACATTTTCCGCAAAGATCGGTGTCCTTTTCCCTCATTTCAACCTTCGCAGTTCGCGGTACTTAGGTTCATTGAGCGGCCTTCAGGCTCGGTCCTTTTTCAAGACACTCAACGCGTCCATGGCATCCTGTATCGCGGTTCGCTCGCCACCTGAAACATCAAAATCAGCCGATGCTCGTGCGCGAATCGCGTCTTCGGCCTCTTTCAAGCGAGCCTGACGTTTGTTGCGGTCAATCTCAAGAACTGCGGCACGATATAGCTCCCACCAGTTATTCTCGATCATATCGGACTCCAGAGAGAAGATTGCTCACGCAGCCTTGTTTTTCACTGAAGTATTTTCATCGAAGCGCGAGTAGCCATAAAAGCGGACGCCACAATTGAGGCAACGATATGGGCGTACACCGATGGCCCCGAGGAGATATTTTTCGAGTGGACCATTCCCATGCGACCGGGAATTCTCAACGCCTCCGCAATCTGGACACTTTCGTTTTTCGGCCATGTTCAACTCCTCCGGCGTTACATCTTCTTTCGAGGGAATATCCGCAGTCAGCTACGCCGTCTGAACTTGCAAGGAGCCGTAGGATGGTAAGGAGTTGCGGCAGGATGCTAGTGAGACACTTCGACCGTACTCGCTTATAAGCTAGAAAGCTATCGAAGACTTTCAGCGAGAGATATGACGCCGGTGCCTACCGTGGCTTGCTCGCAGGCAGGAACCGCGCGTCAATTCTTCGCATTAGCTCGACGGCATTATCGAATGCATCCCGAAAAGCATTTTCTCGCGCGGGCGATGGCCGTCGAAAAACTTTCCGAAAACCACATGTCCGATTACGCGACTACTCGTCGACTTGAGGGCGGGCGCGCTTGATGTAATGTCGTCGAATGGAAATCGGGTGTGTGGCTGAATCCACCACACCGCGTAAGTGAACGTTTAGTGCGCTATTGGTGGCGTGCCGACCGCGGCTACAAAGGCCTCACGCATTTTTCCGCAAACTGTTCGGCCGCGGCAATACCGATTTTTCGATCGCGCCGCCGGGCAACGCGAAAGAAAATCAGTCGCACGAGTGCGCCCGGCCCCCAGAATGCGCAGCCCGGATCGGCCACAGATCCTCAGCGCGCAACTTCCAGGCCCCCAAGCTCCATACATTCGACTCGCGCTCGATGTGGGCCACTTGAAACAGAACCGGCGCCGCGTCGTTCCCGCGGCGGCAGTATCGCTCGATCACCCGCAAAGCCACAATCGCTTCACGCTCCACTTCCGTGCGCAGGTGGAACTTGCATCCCTGAACGCTGACGTTACAGGTTTCCGAGCGCTCGATGAAAAAATGCCCCCAACGGTCAAACCCGCAGACGTCTATCGCAAATTGCGATGCGAGTCGCTCTGGCCGTGGCGCGAGCTCTGCGGACCCGTTCGATGGCGATCCCTGATCGTTCATGATCCCGTCCCGTCGTAAATCGTCTTGCCTGCTCTCATCCGTTTCGCCGCCAGCGTCGCGCCCACGCCGTGTCCCCGGAGGCAGAAGCTGCGCACCAGGGCCTCCGGCGGAAGATAAGACTGCACATCGATCAGCAGTTCAGCGGCCTTGAAGTTGACGGTATCGGCGATGCGGCCCATAGTCGCGAGAACTTCCGACCGATCCAGCTGCTCGCGAAAGGTGGCCGAGTAGCGACCGCTGTCTCTTTCCTCAACATCTTGCTCCAAGAACTGCCAAAGAGACGGCGTGCGACGGGTCATCGGAGTCCTTTCGCACCGTCGATAGTTGGCGACGGCGGCCTGTTGATTTTCGGGCAGTCCTGGCTTACGGCGTGCGCTGGCTAGATAGCTGCCCGGACCGGTAGGGCGACCGCTTCGATCGGGAGGGCAACTTCGATCATGGCGCCGACTTCGAGGAGGCCCGCAGCCTCCGACCCTCGGCCCATAGTCGCAACACCGCCTGCAACGCCCGCACTACTTGAGCCGGATCCGAAACCTCGCTCATCCGCCACGCGCAGCGCGCAGCGCGAACTTCTCGTTCAGCAAGCTGGGTGCCAAAGCCCGCGGATGTGAGGATCGTCAGCGGAACGCCGCCAAATATGGGTTCACTGCTAATCTCGCGCAGGATTGCAGGTGCATTTCCGCCATGAACTCTCAGGTCCAGCACCAAGAAATCCGATTGCTCCGCGCCGGTCCGCTCCGAACCTCGCGACACCATGCGAACCAGCTCGGAACCTCTGGCAGCGTCACATGAACGGCCGCGCAAGTTCTGACTGCGAGCCGCGTCCTCGATCGACCTTGGATCGCCGCCGTAGCCTTGTACCAATAGAATTGGCGTGAGCCCTTCGATGGTGGGCGGCGTCACGTTTCGAGACTGGACTTGCGCTGAGAGCCTTTCGCGCAAGAGATGAACCAATTCGGAAGGGGATCGGGAAATGCACTGTGGCTTGCTATAACTTTTCTTTGCAACGTGGGCGTGCTCGGCCTCTCTGCGCACCACAGCGCCCTCCTCTTTCCTGGACTGGGGGCTGGGCGACGCACGTGACGATCAGCTAAGGTTGCGAATGCAAAACGCGTGCTTCGGATGATGTACCGAGAATAAACTATGCCCGGGGATGGTATTTGTAAATTAGGGAATTCCACTAAGGGGTAACCGCTTGGAGATTTTGACCGCTTTGGCGCCTGGCTCCCGGGTTATTCCGCTAGATTGGACGCGCAGACTAAAAAGCGCGATGCATGGAAGTGTGTATTTGGCCGATGGCCGGGCGGGCGCGTTCTCAGGAGGTGCAAGTTTCCAAGTCATCCCAAAACAACGCCACCGGGAAGTTGACGTAGAGTTACTTAGCTAAAGGCTTCTAGCAAAACTAACTCCACCAAGAGAAGTCCTCCACGGTGGCGGGGCATCTCACCATTTCGGGTGTTCTCGGCGCACAGGCTCTAACAAGGCATCGGGCACAGCGTTCCTAGACTCTTCAATGAAGGCCGCAGCAAGGGTTCGCCCAGTCACCGCCGTCGCCAGGCTCGCGGCCAACCGCCGGGCCAGCGATCAAGCCGTGAGTCTCTGTGTTCAGCCACTCATGAAGTGTGTTTTCCATCGTTCCCATACCCACCAGGTCTTTACCTTCACCCTGCGTATTGAGCGCAGTCAGGTTGATGGCGTCGCCCGCCATGGTGCCGCGCCCGCGTAGCCCTGCGTTAGCGCGATCACACCGAAGGCAACCAAACTATTCAAGCCCATGGTCGTCCTCCATTTTGGAACTGAACGACACCCCTACCCATAAAATCGGAAATGGCAGGCAAAACACGACACGAGGCCCTGAATAATCCACCAAACACCTAAAGTCGAGGGGCAGACGCGCGCGGCCCGCCAGTAGGTCCTCGTGAACGCGCTAACCGTCCAAGTGGATTTCAGGCAATTTGACTTTTCCGGTTACGCAACTTACCAGATGGGATGAGAAGGCCGGTCTCAATAGGTCGATGCAACACCATCTGATATAGATCTTCTCTCTAGAGGTGGTGTTATATGAGGCAAGGGAAACGGTTTGGGCTGTCTGCAATTGAGAAGAGCGACATCTGGAGGCGATGGAAGGCGGGAGAGACGCTGCATGAGATCGGGCGCGCCTTTGACAAGCCACATACCTCCATTCGCTGTTTGTTGTTGCCTCGCGGAGGGATTCCTCCCGCAGTGCGCCGTCGCTCCCGTCTCGCCCTCACGCGGTCTGAGCGAGAAGACATCTCGCGAGGGATCGCATCCGGTTCATCGCTTCGTGAGATAGCTAGACATCTGGATCGAGCAGCCTCGACGGTGGGCCGGGAGGTCACACGCCACGGTGGCCGTCCCGCCTATCGAGCGCATGAGGCGGATGACCAAGCCTGGGAGTCGGCCTTGCGTCCCAAGCGGTGCCTTCTTGCCCTGCAGCGGAGGTTGCGAGAGGTCGTTGCGAGTAAACTGATTTTGGAATGGTCGCCCGAGCAGATTTCCGGGTGGCTGAAGACCGAGTATCCCAAGGACGAGAGGATGCGCGTGTTCCACTAGACGATTTACCGCAGCCTATTTATCCAAGCGCGTGGAGTGCTGAAAAAAGAGCTGCTGAGCCACCTGCGAACCAAGCGGCGCATGCGCCGCTCGCAGCACTGTCGTATCTTCAAAGACTCGCGCGGCAAAATCGCCGATGCCAACTCGATTAGGGAAAGACCCGCTGCAGTGGAGGAGCGAGCTGTTCCTGGTCATTGGGAGGGCGATCTGCTAAGCGGTTCACGGAACAGTCACATCGTGACGTTCGTGGAGCGTCATTCACGCTTTGCCATGCTGATCAAAGTACCCAGCAAGGACACAACCGTGGTGGTGACGGCGTTGAGTCGGCATATTCGTAAACTCCCCGCTACTCTGCGGCGCGCGCTGACGTGGGATCGCGGACTGGAAATGGCCAAACACAAGGACTTTACGATAGCTACGGATGTGCAGGTCTACTTCTGCGATCCGCAAAGTCCCTGGCAGCGTGGCACGAACGAAAACACCAACTTGCTTTTACGGCAATACTTCCCGCGAGGAACGGACCTTTCTGGCTACTCTCAAGCGCAACTCAATCAGGTCGCGCTGCGCTTGAATCAACGTCCAAGAAAAACTCTGGGATTTCAGACTCCCGCGAGTAAACTTCAAACAAGTTTTGCATCGACCATCTGAGCTGGCA
>Ga0210407_10001648_pt1 | contig 20485 bp, 20 predicted proteins | sample IncBWC27MmetaG_FD_150860 | JGI IMG/M metagenome (GOLD analysis project Ga0210407, IMG submission 150860) | Forest soil microbial communities from Barre Woods Harvard Forest LTER site, Petersham, Massachusetts, United States - Inc-BW-C-27-M | ecosystem: Environmental > Terrestrial > Soil >... | reverse complement strand
GCCGCCGCCCACCATCATCACGGCGCAGCATCTGCATGCCGCCTGGGATCTGTGGCAGCGCTATTACCGGCCGCATGCGCAGGCGGTGTTCGACCGCGCCGGGCCCGCGGAGCGCGACCGCCAAGGGCGGCACCAGGCGCGGCAGCACGCGCGGCAGGTGATCGGCTGGATCCGCGCGCGCGGCCCGACGCAGATCTCGCGTGAGGATGTGCGGCGCGAGGCGCTCAGCCAGCGGGTCAAGGCCGCCGGCGCCGACGAGGTGATCGCCGCACTCGAGCAGGCCGGCGTCCTGCGCGAGGTCGCCGACGAGGAGGAATATCCCGGCCCCGGCCGCCCGGCGCGGCGCTGGCAGGTCAATCCGGCCCTGCTCGCCAAACCCGCTGCGCAAATTGCGGAAAAGAAAACCTCGCCTGAGTCAGTGGGAGAGGGAGGGGACCCGCCCTTGCCTGCCCTGAGCGCAGCCGAAGGGCGCGGGGAGGGTGAGGTGGGTCGCTCCTGCCAAACGGAATCATCTCGTCAGATCGATGTACCCCCTCGCGTTCCCGCTCCTATGCAAGCGGACTGGCCAAAATGATCAAGTGTCTTGCCGGACCGCGGGCCTCCAGGCCCGCTCATGTCATCGTATCGACGAGGAAGATGCGGACCTGGAGGTCCGCGCTCCGGCAAGACTCGAGCGCGAATTGCGGAAATTGCCTCGCCTCAATAGCCCACCGTGAAGCGCTTGCGGATGTGCTTGGGCGTCTCGATCTCGTCGACAATGGCGATCGCGAAATCCTCGCGGCTGATGCGGCTCTCGCCCTTGGAATTCTCGATCAGCTTGTCGAGACCGCGGCGGAACTTGCCGGTGCGCTGGCCGGCCGGGATCGACGCAGGCGGCGAGATCGCCGTCCAGTCGAGATCGTCGATCTTCCGGATCTCCTCGTAGGCCTGCAGCGCCGGCAGCGAGGTCGGCGGCTGCACGCCCTTCTCGGCCATGACGTCGTAGTGGCGGCGGCCGTCCTTGCGCAGCAGGCTGCCGGCGCCGACCACGAACAGCGCCCGCTTCACGCCCGACTTGCGGATCGTGTCGATGACGCGGCGGATGTCGTTCTCGTTCCACTTCACCGAGACCACGACGATGTCGTGGCCCTTCAGGATCTTCACCAGCGCCGGCGCATCGGTCGTGCTGCCGGCGCGGATCACCATGCCGGCCCGCGCCGAGACCTTGCGCGGATCGCGCGTGATGGCGGTGACGGTGTGCTTGCGCGCGAGCGCTTCTTCGAGGACGCGGCTGCCGATGTTTCCGGTGGCGCCGATCAGGGCGATGTTGCTCACGGGCTGGTTCCTTTCATGAGGTCGCGCAACGCGGCCACCGTTGCGATCGGCGCCTCCTGCGGCACGTTGTGGCCGATCCCCGGCAATACGCGCCGCTCGTAGGATCCGGTGAAGAAATGCGCGCGGCCGTCCCTGTCCGACACCGGCCCGACGCCGTCATGACCGCCGTGCAGGTTGATGGTCGGCACGGTGATCTTCGGCTGCCGCGCCAGCCCCGCCTCGATGCCGGCGAGCGCCGGGTCGCCGGCCGCATAGCCATAGCGATGCCGATAGGACTGTATCACGACCTCGACGAAATCGGGATTGTCGAAGGATCCGGCGCTCTTCTCGAAGGTTGCGTCGTCGAAGCGCCATTCCGGCGACCACAGCCTCCACAGCAGCCGGCAGACGTCGCGCCGGTTCTTGGCGAGGCCGGCGCGGCCGCGCTCGGTGTGGAAATAGTATTGGTACCAGAGCCGGTGCTCCTGCTCGGCCGGCGCCGGCTCGCCCGAGGCGGCGATGTTCTGGATGTTGTAGCCGGTGCAGCTCAGCAGGCAGCGCACGCGGTCCGGCCACAGCGCCGCCACCACGCACGCCGCGCGGCCGCCCCAGTCGTAGCCGGCCAGCGCCGCCCGGCCGATGCCGAGCGCCTCCATGAACTGGCGCAGGTCGTGGCCCAGCGCCGCCTGCTCGCCCGAACGCGGCGTCGCGGCCGACAGGAACCGCGTCGGCCCGTAGCCGCGCAGGTAGGGCACCAGGACGCGGCAACCTTCGGCGGCCAACGGCGGGGCCACCTCGTCGAAGGCGCGCGCGTCGTAGGGGAAGCCGTGCAGCAGGATCAGCGGCGCGCCGTTCTCGGGCCCATGCTCCTCGTAGGCCATCTCCAGCACGTCGGTGCGGGCGCGTTTCGATTTCATGATGCGAGTTTAGCGCGGCGCGTTGACAGAGTCGCGGGTCACGCTCAGGCTTGGCGAAACGGAGGAAACATGGCCCGATACGATCGCGTCATCCGAGGGGGAATGATCGTCGATGGCAGTCGGCTGCCGCGCTTCCGCGGCGACATCGGCGTCAAGGACGGGCGGATCGCGGAGATCGGCCAGATCGCGGCGTCCGAGGCCGACGACGCGATCGACGCCGGCGGCCTCGTCGTGGCGCCGGGCTTCATCGACCTGCACACCCATTACGACGCCCAGCTGTTCTGGGACCCCTATTGCTCGCTGTCGAGCTGGCACGGCATCACCTCGGTGGTGATCGGCAATTGCGGCTTCGGCTTCGCCCCGGTACGGCCCGCCGAGCGGGAGCGCGCCATGATGTCGATGACCCGGGTCGAGGCGATCCCCCTGGCCTCGATGCAGGCCGGCATGCCGTGGAACTGGGTGACCTTCCCCGAGTTCTTGGACAGCGTCGAGGCGGCGCCGAAGGCGGTCAACATCCTGCCCTACATGCCGATCTCGCCGCTCTTGATCTGGGTGATGGGCTTCGAGGCGGCCAAGGCGGGCCAGCTGCCGACCCCCGAGCAGCACGCCGAGATCCGCCGCCTGCTGCACGAGGCCATGGATGCCGGCGCCTGCGGCTGGTCGGCCCAGCGCATGCTGCCGACCGGGCCGGCCGCGGTGCAGCGCGACTATGACGGCTCGGCGATGCCGACCGACGTCATGCATGACGAGACCTGCCGCGAGCTCGCCAAGGTTCTGGCCGAGCGCAACGACGGCTTCGTGCAGATGCTGCTGGTCTCGGGCGACAACGCGCGCGACCAGGCCTTCTACGAGGAGGTCGCGACCTTGAGCGGCCGGCCGGTCATCATGAACGTCGTGCAGGCCTTCGATCACAAGCCGCACATCCATCGCCGCGTGCTCGACTGGCTGAAGAGCTGCCGCGAGCGCGGCATCCGCGTGGTAGGCCAAGGGCTCACCACCGATGCCGGCTTCACCTTCACCTTCGAGGAATGGAACCTGTTCGACGATTCCGCGCCCTGGTGCGAGGCGACGACGGGAACGCGCGCCGAGCGCCTGGCCAAGCTCGCCGATCCGGCGCGCCGCGCGGCGCTGCGCGACAAGCTGCCGATCACCGCGACCGGGCCGCTGCCGCAGATCGCCATCGTCGGGCCCCGGCTCGAGAAGAACAAGAAGTGGCTCGACTACACCTTGGCTCATGCCGGTCAGAAGATGGGCAAGCATCCGGTCGACGTCATGCTCGACATGGCGGTCGAGGAGGACCTCAAGACCGAGTTCTTCGCCGCCCCGCCCAACGGCAAGATCGAATATCTCAAGGAGCTGATGGACGATCCCTACGTGCTGTTCGGCGTGTCGGACGGCGGCGCCCACACCAAGTTCCTGACGGCCGGCCGCTATCCGACCGAGACGCTGTGCAAGGTCGTGCGCGAGCACAAGATGCTGAGCCTGGAAGACGTCCATTGGCGCCTGTCGGCGCTGCCGGCCGAGGTCGCGGGCTTCCACGGCCGCGGCGTGCTGAAGAAGGGCGCGCCGGCCGACATCGTGGTCTACGACTTCGACGGGCTGCGCGTGCTGGAGGGCGAGATCGCCCATGACCTGCCGGGCGGCGAATGGCGGCGCATCCAGCGCGCCCAGGGCTACAAGTACGTGCTGGTGAACGGCGAGGTCACGATCCGCAACGACCGCCCGACCAACACCCATTCCGGCCGCCTGCTGCGGCACGGCGCATAATTTTCCTCCCCAGCGAAGCTGGGGAGGTGGCCCGCAGGGCCGGAGGGGTCATGAGCAGCACGACTGATGCTCATGACCCCTCCGCCCGCTTCGCGGGCACCTCCCCATCGAAGACGATGGGGAGGAGAAGCGATCTGACGTGACGAAAAAGGCGGTCCGTCGGGACCGCCTCTTCTTGTCGACCGAGCGCCGCTTACGGAGCGGGGCAGGGATAGACGTTCATCTCGGGGCCGAGATCGAACGGCGGCGGCACCTGGGCGACCGAGGTGACCTGCGTCGAGAGGGCCCAGTCGAACGCCCGCTTGCTGCGCGAGCAGAACTCCTTGTCGGTCGGCGCGCGCTGCGCCGTGCGGTTGGCGAACTCGGTCACCACGACATCGAGATTGAAGCGCTTGCGGCCGGCGAGCTGCTGCATGCTGCGCCCGTTGGCCGCCATCTCGGTCTGGAACTTGGCGATGAAGGCGCGGTACTGGTCTTCGTAGGCGCGGCTGCCGGTCGGGTTCTGGCACTGCAGGGTGGCGACGTTCAATTCCATCTGCAGCATGCGCGCGCGATAGACCGCCAGGTCAGCGGGGTTGTAGCAGATGCCGCGGATGTTGGTCGCGGGCGGCGATTGCGCAGCCGCTGCCTGATAGTCGGCCGCCGGCGGCCGGCTGGCAGGCGCCGAGGTCTTGGTCTGTTCGAGCGGACAGCCGCCCAAAGCCAAACCGCCCACTGCCACGATTGCCGCCTGCAATAGCTTCTTGATCATCCATTCACTCCCAACGCGTTGGCCGGAAACCGCAAGCGGGTACAACAGATAGGGGCGCGATTCAAACGCTAATACCATACCGTTCCGCCGCAGAGGCCGGAAATCCACAGCTTCAATGCACAGCCCGGGCAAGGGCGTGATCGAAGATCGCCAGCCCGCGATCGATTTCGTCGGCCTCGATGGTGATCGGCGGGGCGATGCGGAATATGCCGAGGCCGCCGCGCACGACACTGGTCATCATGCCGAGTCTTAGGCATTCCCGGGCGACACGCTGGGCAAGCTCGGGGTCAGCCGCCTTGGTCCGGCGGTCCTTCACCAGGTCGAGACCGAGCAGCAGCCCGCGACCGCGCACGTCGCCGACGCAGTCGTAGCGCTGCTGCAGGGCGAGCAGGCCGGCCTTGAGCCGTTCGCCGAGGCGGGCGGCGCGTTCGGTCAGACGCTCGCGCAGGATGACCTCGATGACCTTGAGGCCGACCGCGGCCGGCAACGGGTCGGAGGCATGGGTGGTATAGAAGAGGAAGCCGCGCTCGGCCGCGACATCCTCGATCGCCGCCGTCGTCAGCATGGCGGCGAGCGGCAGGCCGGCGCCCAGCGTCTTGGACAAGGTCAGATACTGCGGCACGACGCCGTCGCGCTCGCAGGCGAACAGGTGGCCGGTGCGGCCGAGCCCGGTCTGCGCCTCGTCGAAGATCAACTGCATTTCACGTTCGCGGCATTTCTCGGCCAGCGCCGCCATGTAGCCCTCGGGCGGCTCGAGCACGCCGCCCGAACTCAGGATCGGCTCGACGATGCAGGCGGCGAGCGCGCCGCTCGACTGCCGGTCGACCAGCTCGAAGCCGAAATCGAGCTCGCTCTTCCAGTCGTAGACGCCGCGCTCGTCGATGAAGCGCGAGCGGTAGCTGTCGGGCGCCGGCAGCACCAGGGAGCCCGGCTGCGGCGGGCCGTAGCCCTTGCGGCTCGAGGAATAGGTCGCCGACGCCGCACCGCCCGTCACGCCGTGCCAGGAGCGGCTCATCGCCACGATCTCGTGGCGCCCGCTCACCAGCTTGGCCATGCGCAGCGCCGCCTCGTTGGATTCCCCGCCGGTCGAGACCAGCAGCACGCGATCGAGCTGGCCGGGCGAGATGCTGGCGATCAGCGCGGCGAGATCGACCACCGGACGCGACAGGATGGTCGAATAGAGATGGTCGAGCTCGCCGATCCACCGGCGCGCGACGGCGACGATCTCGGGATGGCTGTGGCCCAGGATGGCGCTCATCTGGCCCGAGGTGAAATCGAGGATCCGGCGGCCGTCGGCATCGGTGAAGAAGCTGCCGGCAGCGCTCTCGGCGATCAGCGGCGCGAACGCGCCGCCATAGCGCACGAGATGCGCCCGCGCCTTGGCCCAGAACTCCGGATCGCTGTTGCCGGTCATGCTGCCTCCAGTGCCGCGCGCAGCAGCGGCAGGCGGTCGTTGCCGAAGAACATCGACTCACCGACGAACATCGTCGGGCTGCCGAAGCCGCCGCGCGCGATCAGCTCGTCGGTGCTGGCGCGCAGCCGCGCCTTGCACGACTCGGTTTCGATGCCGGCGAAGAAGCGCTGGCGCTCCAGGCCGGCGCGCCGGGCGATGTCGGCCAGCACCTCCTCGCGCGCAATGTCGCGGTCGTCGCCCCAGTAGGCTTCGAAGGCGGCGGTGGCGTAGGGCACGAGCTTGCCCTCGTCGAGGGCGACGAAGGCGCCGCGCATGCATTTGACGCTGTTCACCGGAAACACCTTGGGCGGAAAGACGATGCCGAGCCCATAGAGCCGCGCCCAATCGCCGAGGTCCTTCAGCATATAACGCTGCTTCAGCGGGTTGGGCTTGGCGCGGCTGTCATAGACGGTCTGGTTGACGGCGTTGAACACGCCGCCGACCAGGATGGGCTTCCACGCAATCTCCGCGCCGAGTTCGGTCGCCAGCGGCTGGATGGCGTGGAAGGCGAGGTAGGTCCAGGGGCTTGAGCAATCGAAGTAGAAGTCGAGCTGGCGCGCCATTTCGTCTCTCCGCCGTCGGTTCGCCTTGTCGTTGCCATAACCGACACGTATCTTGCAAATCCATGACGGTACCGGCTGAAAAGCCCAAAAAGATTGCTGCCAAGAAGATTGCAATCGTCGTGCACCAGGAGCATTCGCGACCCGGTCGGGTCGGCGCCCTCCTCGAAAGGCGCGGTTACGAGCTCCATCGCCTTTGCCCGAACCTCGGCTGCAACCTGCCCGAAGACATGTCGGACTATGCCGGCGTGGTGATCTTCGGCGGCCCGATGTCGGCCAACGATTGCGGCACCCTGGCCGGCATCAAGTGCGAGCTCGAGTGGATTCCCAAGGTCGTCGAGGCGGGCGTTCCCTTCCTCGGCCTGTGCCTGGGGGCGCAGCTGCTGACCCGGGCCGCCGGCGGCAGGGTCGGTCCTCATCCCGACGGCAAGGTCGAGGTGGGCTATGTCGACATCGAACCGACCGCGGCCGGCCGCGAATGGTTCAAGGCGCCGATGAAGGTCTACCAGTGGCATCGCGAGGGCATGCGGATCCCCGCGTGCTGCGAACTGCTGGCGACCAACGAGACCTATCCCGTCCAGGCCTTTCGACTCGGCAACAACGCCTTCGGCTTCCAGTTCCATCCCGAGGTCACTCTGGAGATGAAACGGATCTGGACGATGACGGCCTCCGAGCGTTTGAAGCTTCCCGGCGCCCAGCAACGCGGCGTGCATCTCTCCATGCATCCGCTCTACGACCCGCCGCTCGACCGCTGGATCAACGGCTTTCTCGATCGCTGGCTGGCGGCCGATACCAGAGTTGCTTCCGTGCCGCTGAAATCTTGCGCGGCCGACCCTCTCGAATTCGCCGCCGCCGCCGGTTAGCGCCGCGATGGCTCGCTGCATCGCGATAGGCTAGGCTCGCCGCGAAGCCTGGGGAGGCGCAGTCAATGTCGGGTGCTCTGATCTTCGTCGTGGCGCTGGTCGCGGTGGCGCTGGTGCTGGTGTTCGCGGGCGTGAAGACGGTGACGCAGGGCACCAACTGGACCATCGAACGGTTCGGCCGCTACACGCGCACCCTGACGCCCGGCCTGCATCTCATCGTGCCGTTCGTCGACACGGTCGGCCGCAAGATGAACATGCAGGAGACCGTGCTCGACATTCCCGGGCAAAAGGTCATCACCAAGGACAACGCCACGGTGCAGGTCGACGCCGTCGCCTTCTACCAGGTGATCGACGCGGCGCGCGCCGCCTACGAGGTGCAGAACCTCCACCTCGCCATCATCAACCTGGCGCTCACCAACATCCGCAGCGTCATGGGCAACATGGCGCTCGACGAGGCGCTGTCCAAGCGCAACGAGATCAACAACACGCTGCTCGCCGTCATCGACCAGGCGACCGGCCCGTGGGGCGTCAAGGTGCTGCGCATCGAGGTCAAGGACATCGCGCCACCGGAGGACATCGTGGTGGCGATGGGCCGGCAGATGAAGGCCGAGCGCGAGAAGCGCGCCACCATCCTCGAGGCCGAGGGCGTGCGCGAGTCGAGCATCCAGCGCGCCGAGGGCGAGAAGCAGTCGGCCATCCTCACCGCCGAAGGCCGCCGCGAGGCGGCGTTCCGCGACGCCGAGGCCCGCGAGCGCCTGGCCCAGGCCGAGGCCAAGGCGACCGCCGTGGTCGCCGAGGCGATCGCCGGCAACGGCGTGCAGGCCACCAATTACTTCCTCGGCACCAAGTACGTCGAGGCGCTGTCGAAGATGGGCTCGAGCCCCAACGCCAAGGTCTTCTTCCTGCCGGTCGAGGCGGCCGGCATCATGGCCTCGATCGCCGGCATCGGCGAGCTCGCCAAGGAGGCGCAGGCGCGCGGCGCGGCAGCCGAGGCGGTGCGGCCGCGCGGCTCGGTTCCCAGCAGCGGCTGACCGCCATGAGCTTCAAGATCATCTTCTGGTACTGGTGGGCGCTCGCCGCGGTGCTGCTGGTGTTCGAGATGATGCTGCCGGGCATCGTCTTCCTGTTCCTCAGCGTCGGTGCGCTGGCGGCTGGCGCCGTGCTGCTGATCGTGTCGGACCTGTCGCTCGAATTGCAGCTTTTCGTGTTCGCGATCGTCTCGGTCGCCTCCGCGGTCGTTCTGCGCCCGGCCTTGAAGCGGCTGCAGCACGGCCGCCCCGCCGACGCCAATCTCAACGCCCGCGGCGACAGCCTGGTCGGCCGGACGATCGTGCTCGACACGCCGATCCTGGGCGGCCAGGGCCGGGTGAAGCTGGGCGACGGAAGCTGGACCATCACCGGTCCCGACATGGCGGCGGGCAGCCGGGTTCGCGTGGCCGCCTGCAGCGGCAACGAACTCAGGGTCGAGCCGGCGCCCTAGGGTTTGGCGATCCAGGCCTTTATCCGATCGACGGTCGCCTGCTCGATGCCGTTGTAGCCGTGGTGGGCATAGGCCTCGCAATCGTCGCCGGTCGACGTGCCGCCGCTCATCTCGATCAGCTCGGTACCGTACTTGCTATGGGACGCCGCACCGGCGGACGGGCTGGTGACTCGGCAGGCATCCCGCACATGAAGCACGATAAGATGCCGACTCTTAAGTCCGCGCGGGTCGAAGCCGGCGATGCCGCTCATCGACGAAGTATGGACGAAACCCGCCACCCACCCGTCGAGCGGCTTGGCGAGCGCCATCGTGGCCTCGGTGCTGCGGCTGGTGCCGATGATGTAGATCGCGATCTGGCCGTAGCGCGCCTGGAGGTCGCGGATGATCGCCAGCATGCGATCGGGCGTCGAGGTGGCGTCGGTCGAGACGGCGACGAACCGACCGTCGGCGAACAGCTCGCGCGAGCGGATCAGGAAGTTGCCGCCGCCCGAGAAGACCAGCCTGCCGTCCACCATCCGGGGACTGACGCTTCCCTTGCCGCCCGGCATCAGGATGACGGCATAGGCCGGCGTGCCCGGCTTGCTCGTCAGGATGTAGGGAATGGTCTCGCCGCCGGCGGTACGCGCCGACGTCACCAACTCGTCGCCCGCCAGCGCCGGTTGCGCGGCGCAGGCCAGCAGGAGCAGCACGCCGCAAAGCAGGCCGCGCATCCTCACCCTCCGATCACTTTCTTGGCGATCATGCAGTGGATGCCCTTGTTGCCGTCGACCGTCTGCGTGACATGCAGGTCGCCCTGCAGGCTGCACAGCATGTAGGCGTCGGCGGCGGAGAGGCCGGTCTTGGCGGTGATCAGGCGGATCATGTCGCGCAGCGCTTCCTTGGCGGCGTCGTCGAGGTCGGGGTCGAAGCCGTGGGTGATCCAGTGCGTGGCGGTCTCGGCGCGCGGGTTGTTGAGCTTCATGTCCTTGCGCACGGTGAAGCGGAAGGTGCCGGAGAGCGACGTCTCGAGCGCCGTCAGGTTGACCTCGCCGTCGCCCTGCACGCCATGGCCGTCGCCGGTCGAGAACAGGCCGCCCTCGGCGAACACCGGCAGGTAGACCGTGGTGCCGACATTGAAGTGCTTGTTGTCGATGTTGCCGCCGAAGGCGCGCGGCTCGATCGAGCTGCACTGGCCCCATTCCGGCGGCGGCGCCACGCCCATGATGCCGAAGAACGGCTTGAGGTCGATCTCGAGGCCCCACGGCAGGGTGGCGACGCCGCGGTTGGAATCGATGGGAATGTGGGTCAGGCGATAGAACGGAAAGTCCTCGGGCAAGGTGCCGCCCAGCGGCCGCTGGGCGTTCCAGCCCCAGTTGGTGCGGAACTTGATGTCGAGGACTTCGACCGCCAGCGCATCACCGCGCTCGGCGCCCTCGACATAGACGGGGCCGGTCAGGATATGGCGGCCGAGATGCGGCTTGAGCGCACCCAGGATCTCGCGATGCTCGGGCAGCACGTTGAACGGCGCGCCGGGCAGGATCTCGGCCGAGCCCGACACGCAATGGATGGTGGCGATGTCGCCCGACTTGATGCGCAGTTGGGGCTTCAGCTGGCTGTCGAAGTAGCCCCAGTGGCAGGTCTCGGGCGAAGAATGAAGTTCATGCGTGGCCATGGCTGTCCCCCTTAAGTGCCCCCGGGTTGAAGCACATCCTGTGCCCACAAATCCATCGGCGATGCTATAGGCACCGTATGAACTATCGCCATGGCTATCACGCCGGCAACTTCGCCGACGTCCTGAAGCACACCGCGCTTTGCGAGCTGCTGCGCCTGCTGACGGCCAAGGACAAGAAGCTGTTCGTGCTCGACACCCACGCCGGCGCCGGCGGCTATGCGCTGGGCGAGGGGCCGGCGCGGCGCACCGGCGAGGCCGAGGCCGGCATCGCCCGCCTGGTCGCTGCCCCGCGTGCCGGCATGCCGCCCGCCGTCGTGCGTTACCTGGCGGCGGTCGCGGCCTACGACCGCAAGTTCGGTCCCGCCGCGGACGCCCTCAGGCGCTATCCGGGCTCGCCGCGGCTGGTCCGCGCGGCGCTCCGGCCGGGCGATCGCTTCATCGCGTGCGAGCTTCATCCGGCGGAGGCGTTGGCGCTCAAGCGCGAGTTCGCGGGTGATCGCGCGGTCGAGGTGCGCCAGGCCGACGGCTACAAGGTGCTGAAGGCGCTGTTGCCGCCGCCCGAGCGCCGCGGCCTGGTGCTGATCGATCCACCCTTCGAGACGCAAGACGAGTTCGAGCGCCTGCTGCGCGCGCTGCGCCAGGGCGTGCGGCGCTTCGCGACCGGCTGCTACGCGCTTTGGTATCCGATCAAGGACGAGGCCGCGGCCGCATTCGCGGGTGAACTCGCGGCGTTCAAGCCGTTGATCCTGGAATTGCACCTGGCGACGGTCGAGCCGGGCAAGCTCGCCGCCTCGGCGCTCGCCGTCGTCAATCCGCCCTGGCGTTTCGAGGAAGCGATGCGGGAGGCGCTGCCCTTGATCGCCGACCGCCTCGGTACAGGCGTCAGGGCCGCGGTTTTCGCCCCGCCAGCCAACGCGCCGGCTCCGGCATCGTCAGCGTGATGGCGAAGGACACCAGGCAAAGGGCGGCGCCGGCCAGCATGACGCCGGTGTAGGAACCGAAGAGATCGAAGGCGTAACCCGCGACCGGCGCGCCGAGCAGGGCGCCGAAGGCCACGCCGCTGTAGAGCGCGCCGATGATCGAGCCGAGCGCGCGGCCGCCGAAATAGTCGGCGGCGAGTGACGGCGCGATGGCGACGAAACCGCCGTAGAAGGCGCCGAACACCAGGGCGAAGACGACGAGCGCGGGCGCGCTGGTCGACTGCGACCACATCACCAGCATGGCGCCGGCGCCGACATACATCAGCGCGAAGGAAAGCCGCCGGCCGATCCAGGCGGTGACGCTGGCGAACAGGAAGCGGCCGACGGTGCTGCCGACGCCCAGCAGCACGATCAGCAGCACGCCGAAGCCTTCGCCCAGGCCAACGTCGCGGGCATAGGGGGCGAGATGCACGAACGGCACGAACAGGCCGAACGACATCAGGAGCGCGCCGGCATAGATCGCCCAGAACGGGCCGGAGCGCACGGCCTCGCCCAGGCTGAGTCCGGCCGGCATGGCACCGGCGCCGCTGGGATGCGGCGGATCGCCGTCGGGGGTGAGGCCGTAGCGCTCGGGCGCCGAGCGCACCAGCGCGCCGGCCACGAGCGCGCCCACCACGGTCAGGGCGGCCAGCACGACATAGCTCTGGCGCCAGCCGAGGCCGGCGATCAACACGTGTGCCAGCGGGGCGCCCACCAGCGTTCCCACGCCGATGCCGGCGATGGCGAGGCCGCTCGCGGTGCCGCGACGGCGCACGAACCAGCGCTGCACCGCCGCGATGCTGGGCACATAGGAGAGGCCGACGCCCACGCCGACGCCCAGGCCATAGCCGACATAGACCTGCCACAGGCTGCCTGCTTGCGCCGCGGCAACGAGGCCGATGGCGACCAGCAGCAGGCCGCCGATCACCACGGGACGCGGGCCGATGCGGTCGGCGATCAGGCCGGCGGGAAAACCCAGCTGGAAGTAGAGGAAGGCCGAGATCGAGAAGACCAGCGCCGTCTCGCCGCGACGGGCGCCGAACTCGCTCTCCAGTACGCCGAAGAATGCGGCGAAGGAATAGGCGACGGCAAAGCCCGTCATCATGCACAGGAACGCGCCGGCCACGACCCACCAGCCGGGAAAAATCCTGTTCTGCTTCATTTCGATCATGAGGGGAAAATTAGGGTGCGACGGGCCGCCCGGCCATGTCCAATAGTTCGGTCAAGCCCGAACCATTATAGACAAGGGCGCTCTAGCTTTTCTTGTCGTTCTTTTTTTCGCCGGGCTGCCAGCCCCACAGCTTGAAGGCCGCCGCCGCGATCTCGGGATCGAGCTTCTGCTCGGTGAGGTCCACACCCTTGCCGACTTCCTCGGCGACGATCTTGAGGCCGGCGAGCCGGGCGTGCAGCTTGTTGTCGGAGGCGATGACGTGCCACGGCGCATAGTCGGTGTCGGTGCGCTCGAGCATGTCGTCGTAGGCCTCGAGATATTCCTTGCGCTTGGCGATGTTGCGGAAGTCCTCCAGCCCGACCTTGTAGCGCTTGTGGGGCTTGCTCAAGCGATCGATCATGCGCTGCTTCTGCTCCTTGGCGCTGACATGGACGAGGATCTTGACGATGCGCACGCCGTCGTCGGAGAGCTCGTGCTCGAACTCGTTGATCTCGTGATAGGCCCGCTTCCAGGCCGCGACGCTGCACAGGCCCTCGATGCGCTCGACCAGCACGCGGCCGTACCAGGTACGGTCGAAGATCGCCCAGTTGCCGGGCGGCGGCAGCCGTTGCCAGAAGCGCCATAGATAATGGCGGCCCTGCTCTTCCGGCGTCGGTGCGCCGATGCGCCAGACATGCGTCGATTTCGGCTCGAGGCCGGAGACGAGCCGCTCGATGAGGCCGCCCTTGCCGGCGGCATCCCAGCCGTCGAGGCCGATGACGACCCGGCCGCCGGTGCGCAGGTGATGGACCTGCAAGTCGAGCAGGTGGTTCTGCAGCTTCGCCAGGTCGCGATCGTAGTTCTTCTCGTCGATCGGACCGTCGATCATCTCGATCTTGTCCAGGATCGGCCACTTGCCCATTGCTTCCTCCGCTGCCGATCGTGCCAGTGTCGGCGGGGCGAGGCAACGCGCTTGGGACATTGACAGCACGAACGCTCGTGACGACTAATCTCGCCAATGGCCGACGCCGAACCGACGATCCACTACACGACACGCGCAGGAAAACCCGTCGTCGAAGTCGGCGGCGCCTGGACCGTGTTCAGCCTGCGCGGCATTCGCCAGAAGGCCGAGAAAGCCCTGCAGTCAGCCGGCGCCGGCAAGGCCCAGCGCCTGGTCGACGCGAGCGGCGTCAAGCGGCTGGACACGGCGGGCGCCTTGGAAATCCTCGAGCTTGCCGGCGGTGGCCCGGGCGCCGAGATCAAGACCGCCGAGAAGGCGCATGCCGAGCTGTTCGAGGTCGTGCAGAAGAACATGTGCGAGGCGATGCCCGAGCAGCACGTCAACTGGTTCGCCCACTGGCTGGAGGAAGTCGGGCGAAACACGGTCAATCTCTACCATCAGGGCATCAATCTCTGCGAATTCTTCGGCGAGATCCTCTTCGTCTTCGTCGAGGCCTGCCTTGAGCCGCGCCGCTTCCGGGCGAGCGCCGTGGTGCGCCAGATGTACGAGGTCTGGATCCGGGCGCTGGTGATCGTGGGCGTGCTGTGCTTCCTGATCGGCGTGGTCATCGCCTACCAGGGCGTGCAGCAGCTCAGGCAATTCGGCGCCGAGACCTTCACGGTGGAAGCAGTCGGTATCGGCATGTTCCGTGAACTGGGCGTTCTGCTCACCGCCATCATCGTGGCCGGCCGTTCGGGCAGCGCCTTCACCGCCCAGATCGGCACCATGCAGGTCAACCAGGAAGTCGACGCCATGCGCACGATCGGGCTCAACCCGGTCGAATGGCTGGTCATGCCGCGCATCGTGGCCCTGGTGATCTCGATGCCGCTGCTCGCCTTCTGGGGCGACATGACGGGCCTGCTGGGCGGCGCCGTCGCCTGCACCTTCTACCTGGATTTTACCTTCGTGCAATTCTTCGAGCGGCTGCGCGACACGGTCGGCCCCTGGCACTTCTATACCGGCATGATCAAGGCGCCGGTGTTCGGCGCCGTGATTGCCACGATCGGCTGCTTCGAGGGCCTCCAGGTCCACGGCAGCGCCGAAAGCGTCGGCCAGCTCACGACGCGCTCGGTGGTGGAATCGATCTTCTGTGTCATCGTGCTCGACGCCATATTTTCGATCATCTTCCTGCTGGCGAACGTCTGATGGCGGAAGGCAAAAAACCGGAAGGCGGGCAACTGGTCGACCACCGCGACGGCCGCGACGTCGTGCTCCGGCTGCGCGACGTGCGCACGCAGTTCGGCGACAACATTGTCCACGACAACCTCGATTTCGACGTATTTCGCGGCGAGATTGTCGGCCTTGTGGGTGGATCGGGGACCGGCAAGTCCGTGCTGCTGCGCACCATCATCGGGCTCAACGACGCGACCAAGGGCACCATCGAAATCCTGGGCAAGGACGCCAGCAAGCTGCACGGCAAGGCCGAGCGCGACATCCAGAGCCGCACCGGCGTGCAGTTCCAGGACGGCGCCTTGTTCTCCTCGCTGTCGGTGTCGGACAACATCATCGTGCCGATCCGCGAGCATGCCGGGCTGGACGAGCAGACGATGCGCGACATCGCCGCGCTCAAGATCGCCCTGGTCGGCCTGCCCCCCGATACCGGCGACAAGCGACCGTCCGAGCTTTCCGGCGGCATGCGCAAGCGCGCCAGCCTGGCCCGGGCGCTCGCCCTCGACCCAGAGTTGTTGTTCCTCGACGAGCCGACGGCGGGCCTCGACCCGATCGGCGCGGCGCACTACGACGAACTCGTCAAGGGCCTGAGCGACAGCCTTGGCCTGACCATTGTCATGGTGACGCACGATTTGGACAGTCTTTATGCGGTTTGTGACCGCATCGCCGTGCTGCTCGACAAGCACGTCGTGGTAGGTACGATGGAAGAGTTGCTGAAATACGATCATCCCTGGGTCCGGGAATATTTCCACGGGCCGCGCGGGCGAGCGGCGGCCCACAAGGAGTAGAAGCGGCGAGCGATGGAAAGAAAATCGCCCTATGTGCTGGTCGGCGCGGCAATGATCGTGTTCATCGCGGCCGTCGCCGGATTCGTCATCTGGAAGCTGCGCGCCGGCGACCGGACGTCCTATGCCTACTACGTCATCCTGTTCTCGGGTGACGTGCAGGGCCTGACCAACGATTCGCCGGTGTTCTACCGCGGCTTGCGGGTCGGCCGCGTCCACAGCATCCAGCTCACCGCGCGCACCGACACGCAGCGCTCGACGGGGCGCGAGCGGCTGACCGAGAAGATCGAGGTCACCGTCGCCGTCGACTGGAACATCGACATTCGCGAGCGCTCCTACGCCGTCTTCGAAAAGCCGTTCATTGCCGGTGCGCCGTTCATCCAGATCGTCGGGCGCCTCGACGTCGACCAGGTCAAGCCCAAGCGCAAGCTGGGCCAGACGCCTTATCCGGAGATCCGCGAGGGCGCGTCCTTCCTGCAGGCGACGTCGACCTCGGCGCAGGAACTGCTGACCAAGGCGGGGGTGACGGTCGACCGCTTGAACGAACTCCTGAGCCCCGACAATATCGGTGCGGTGAGCGACACGCTGCGCAACCTCGCGACGACGACCACCGGCCTTGCCAAGCAGGACGCCTCGATCCAGTCGACGCTCGCCGAGCTGCCGGGCGCGGTCGCCGAATTCCGCAAGACGTTCGACAAGCTGAACGGCGTGGCCGATACGCTCAACCTGATCGCCATGGAGGTCGGGCCGCAGGACGAGGCGACGCGCAAGGCGCTGGCCGGGAAGGATCCCGGCGAGTTGCGCCAGGCGCTCGCCGATGCGCGCAAGGCATTCGCCAACATCGACGGCGCGGCAAACCAGCTCAGCAAGCTGGTCGCCGACAACAGGGCGCCGATCCGTCAGTTCACGGATGCGGGCCTCACCGAACTGTCGCTCACCATTCGCGAGCTGCGCCAGCTCACCGCCAACCTGAACGTCATTGCCACCCGGCTCGAGCGCGACCCGGCCGGCTTCGTCTTCAGCGGCAAGCAGGGATATACGCCCAAATGATCCTCCGCATGGCCGTCTCGGCGGCGGCGGCCGCGTCACTTGCCGGCTGCGCGTTGATCAGCGCCGTGAACGACCCGATCGATCTCTATACGGTGACGCCCAAGAGCACGTTCGATCCCGACCTGCCCGCGGTCTATTGGCAGCTCGCCGTCGAAGCGCCGGCGGCCTCGGCCAACCTCAGCACCGGGCGCATCGCCATTGCCATGACGCCGACGTCGACGGACTACTACGCCAACGCGGCCTGGACCGACCGGGCGCCGCTGATGGTGCAGACGCGGATCGTCGATTCGTTCGAGAACACGCGCAAGATCGTCGCGGTGTCGCGCGAATCGATCGAGCTTCGCGCCAACTACGTGCTGCAGCCCGACCTGCGCAACTTCGAGGCGCTGTACTACTATGGCAAGCCGCCCATCATCCGGGTGCGCATTATCGCCAAGCTCGTGCGTTTGCCCGAGCGGCAGATCATCGGCGTCGGGTCGTTCGAGCGCTGCGTGCGGGCGCGCGGCGACAAGATTCCCAAGGTCGTCGAGGCGTTCGACCAGGCGCTGGGCGGCGTCATCAAGCAGCTCGTATCCTGGACGTTGCGCACACCGCCGCCGCGCGCGCCCAGCGACTCGGCGCCCTACGACATCGATCGCTATCGCAATCCGTCCAATGCCGTGGTCGACAGCGCAGGCTGCCCGGTCGGCGACGACACCTCGATGGTGCCCTCGACCGACGAGTAGGTCTTGCCGGACCGCGGGCCTCCAGGCCCGCTCTTGTCATTATTCGATCGACGAAGATGCGGGCCTGGAGGCCCGCGGTCCGGCAAGATCAAGCCCGCTTCTCGACCATCGACCAGGCAAGATCGGCCATCGCCTTGGCGCGGTTGCCGTACTTGGTGGCGGTTTCCGACGAGGCGTTGCCGTCGAGGCCGCGTTTGTAGACGCCCTGCACGATCGCGGCGAGCCGGAACAGCGAGAAGGCGAGGTAGAAGTCCCACGACGGGACCTCGGTGCGGCCGGTGCGCTGGGCATAGGCCGCGAGATATTCGGCCTCGGTGGGAATGCCGAACGCCTTGAGATCCATGCCGGCATAGCCGCCCGAGGCGCCGAAGCCCTCGCCGAAATGGTACATCATGCAGTTGTAGCCGAGGTCGGCCAGCGGATGGCCGAGCGTGCTGAGCTCCCAGTCGAGCACGGCGATGATGCGCGGCTCGGTCGGATGGACGATGGCGTTGCCGAGCCGGTAGTCGCCGTGATTGATCCGCGTCTCGTCGCCCGGCGGGATGTTGGCCGGCAGCCACCGCTTCAGCGCCTCCATCGATTCGATATGCTCGGTGCGGGCGAGATCGTACTGGCTCGACCAGCGGGCGAGCTGGCGCTGGATGTACTGGCCCTCGCGCCCGTAGTCGCCGAGGCCGACGGCGCGGTAATCGACATTGTGGATGCGGGCCAGCACGTCGTTCATCGAGTCGAAGATCCTGCCGCGATCGGCAGCCGAAATGCCCGGCATCTTCGGATCGGCCAGGATGCGGCCGGGCAGGAACTGCATGATGTAGAAGGTCGTGCCGATCACCGAATCGTCACAGCAAAGCGCATACGGCTTTGGCACGGGCACGTTGGTATGATCGGCCAGCGCCTTGATCACCCGATACTCGCGATCGACCTGGTGCGCCGACGGCAGGAGCTTGCCGGGCGGCTTCTTGCGCAGCACGTACATGCGGCCGCCGCCGTCAGCCACATGAAAGGTCGGATTGCTCTGCCCGCCCTCGAACTGCAGCACGCGGATCGGGCCGCGATAGCCCGCGACGTTGGTCTTCATGTAGTCGGCCAGGCGCCCTTCGTCGAAGACGTGAGCGGGCCGAACGGGCGTTAGGTTCTCTGGCAATTCGGACATTGGCATGGCGTTGTTGTGGCGTTTACCGGACGTGCGGTTCTAGCGCCGACGCGCGGCAATTTCGAGGGATGTTTGGAGATAGGTGGGCGTAGCGATTCTAAGACGGTACATCCGCCGTCGAAACGTGAAGAGAGGGAACGATGTCCATATTTCGCACTATCCCTTACGCAGTTCTGTCGGCGGGCATACTCGCTGCGGGCGGTGCATCCGCGCAGTCGCTGGGGAGCATCGATGCGCGGGAGGCCAACCAGCAGGACCGCATCGAGCAAGGACGAGCTGACGGCCAGCTGACGCGGGGCGAGGCGCGTCGCCTGGAGCAGGGCGAGCAGCGTATCGATCGCTACGAGGCCCGGGCGCGTGCCGACGGCACGGTCACGCCCCAGGAGCGTCAGCATCTCGACGGCATGCTGAACCGCGAGAGCCACGACATCTATCGCGAGAGCCACGACAACCAGCGTGCCGACGGCAATGGCTCGGGCGGCCGCGATGGTTGGGGCCGTGACCGTGATGCTTCGAACCATGGCGGGGATCGCGATCGCAACGCCTGGAACCACGGCGGTGATCGCGATCACGACGGCCGGAACAACGGCGGAGATCGCGATCGCAACGCCTGGAACCATGGCGGTGATCGCGATCGCGATGGCGGGAACAACGGCCAGCATGAAGGCTGGGCGCGCGGCGAGCATAACGGCTGGGACGGCAATCGTAGCGCGTCGAACACCCAGCCCGGCAACGGTTCGCACAACTGGGGCAACAACGGCTGGCATCAGCCGCAGGCCGGCGGCACGACGCCGGGCAGCGGCACCCAGGCGAGCAACGGCACGCACAACTGGGGCAACAACGGCTGGCATCAGCCGCAGACCGGCGGCACGACGCCGGGCAGCGGCACCCAGGCGAGCAACGGCACGCACAACTGGGGCAATGGTGGCTGGCACCAGCCGCAGGCCGGCGGCACGACGCCGACCACGCCCACCAGCGGCACGCAACCGAGCAATGGTTCGCGCAGCTGGGGTGGCGGGCACCAGCCGCAGGCCGGTGGCACGACGCCGACCACGCCCACGACCGGAACGCAGCGTAGCTGGGGCGGCACGCAGCAGGCGTATGCTGCTCCGACGATGACCCGCGCCTCTGCCCCCTCGACGATGACCCGCACCTCTGCCCCCTCCACGGGTGGGCGCAGCTGGGGCGGCCACCGCTAGGCCGAACCATCGCTGACACGGAAACGGCGACCCGCGTTGGGTCGCCGTTACCCGTAGAGTCTGTCAGTTCACGTCTGTCAGTTCACCTGACGTTGCTTGTCGCCCCAGTAGGGCTTGCGCAGTTCGCGCTTCAAGATCTTGCCCGTCGGATTGCGCGGCAGCGCCGCGATGAAGTCGACCGATTTCGGCAGCTTGTATCCGGCGATACGCTCACGCGCCCAGTCGAGCAATTCGCCGGCCGTGATGTCGGCGTCCGCCCGCTTCACGACGATGGCCTTGACAGCCTCGCCCCAGCGCTCGTCGGGCACCCCGATCACGGCGACGTCGGCCACGGCCGGATGGCCGAACAGCGCGCTCTCGACCTCGGCCGGATAGATGTTCTCGCCACCCGACACGATCATGTCCTTCACCCGGTCGTAGATGTAGAGGTAGCCCTCCTCGTCGAGGTAGCCCGCGTCGCCGGTCAGGAACCAGTCGCCCTGGATCGCGCGCCGGGTGGCCTCGGGCAGCCGCCAGTAGCCATGCATGATCCGCGGCGAGCGCACGGCGATCTCGCCGA
>Ga0210407_10001645_pt1 | contig 20498 bp, 22 predicted proteins | sample IncBWC27MmetaG_FD_150860 | JGI IMG/M metagenome (GOLD analysis project Ga0210407, IMG submission 150860) | Forest soil microbial communities from Barre Woods Harvard Forest LTER site, Petersham, Massachusetts, United States - Inc-BW-C-27-M | ecosystem: Environmental > Terrestrial > Soil >... | reverse complement strand
GGGCATTCCGCCTCTCGATGACGCTACCCTTTTTGCCACTGGCCGTTCGCTTGGCGCCTATCTCAAGCGCGAACATGGCAAAGCCCATGTCCTGATTGGCATGGACACGCGCGAATCCGGCCCGCACATCGCCGCTCTCTTGGCCACGGGTCTCGGCCAAACCGGCGCGACGGTGGCCTTCGCTGGAGTAATCACCACTCCCGGCGTGGCCTGCCTGGTGCGGCAAAATGATTTTCAGGCCGGCGTGGTCATCTCCGCTTCTCACAATCCTTTTCAGGACAATGGTGTAAAACTTTTCTCTCACGCCGGGATGAAGTTTCCCGATTCTGCGGAGGAAGCACTCGAAGCGGACATCCTTAAACATTGTGGCGACGCGCCGCCGAAGAATCTGCCTCCGCTTGTCGCCGATGATTCGCTCCACGCGGAGTATCTCGAATTCCTCCGCAGCCGCGTGATTTTTGGTGCAAAATTTGCCGGCTTTCGAATCGTTCTCGACTGCGCCAATGGCGCTGCCTGCAAACTGGGGCCGGAACTCTTTCGCTCGCTGGGCGCCGACGTCGTCGCCATGGGCGTTTTGCCCGACGGCCGCAATATCAATGCCGGCTGCGGCTCGCTCCATCTGGAAGGCTTGCAAAAACGGGTCGTTGCGGAAAAGGCCCGCATTGGAGTGGCGTTCGATGGTGACGCGGACCGCGCGCTCTTCGTGTGCGAAACTGGGAAAATTGTGAATGGCGACGGCGTGTTGCTCGCCGCCGCCCGTTTTCTCAAGGCGCAAAACCAGCTAAAGGGAAACCGCGTCGTCGCCACTTCCATGTCCAATCTTGGACTGGAGCGTGTCCTCGCGCGCGAAAGCATTGCGCTTGCGCGCGCCAACGTGGGCGACCGCTATGTCCTCGAAGAAATGCTGCGCAGCGGGAATGTTCTCGGTGGCGAGCAATCCGGCCACATCATTTTTCTCGACGACAGCCCGGCGGGAGACGGTTTGCTCACCGCGGTCAAAATCGCCTCGCTCGTTTCCATGCACGGTAAAATCGAAACCCTCGTCGAGGGCCTCAAGGACTACCCTCAGATCATCGTCAATGTAAAGGTCCGTTCGAAACCGCCGCTGGACACGCTGCCGGCAGTTTCTCGCGCGCTCGCCGAAGCCCAATCTGCGCTCGGCGAAAACGGCCGCGTGGTCCTCCGCTACTCCGGTACTGAGCAACTCGCCCGCGTCATGGTCGAAGCCGAGCACGACGCCGACGTCCAACGCTTCAGCCAGTCTCTCGCCAACGCCCTCCGCTCGTCCATCGGCGCCTAACCAATTCTTCAGCTCTCAGGGAACTTTTAGCCGCCTCGCGACATTACACTTGGTGAGGGATCCAGGCGGCTCACCATGCAAGACGCATTGCCCGCGCTCGTTCTAAACTCGGAGGCACTTCCCCGAACGGTCATGAACGAGACGCCCACAAATCCAGCGAGCGCGGCGGGTAATGCCGCGGCTGCATCGTCCACGAGCGACGAGCAATTGATGCTGGCGTTTTCCAAGGGTTCATCGGAGGCCTTCACCGAGCTCTTCTCGCGCTACAAGCAAAAGCTCTATGGATTCTTTCGACGCCGCATTGCGGAGGCCGCTCATGCCGAGGAATTAACACAGGAGACGTTCGTTGCCCTGCTGCGCGCCGCTTCCCGATACGAACCGCGCGCCCTCTTTCGCACCTATCTCTACGCCATCGGTTTCAAGATCCTTCGCGCCCATCGCCGCAAAGCTGCCTTTCGCGCCACTTTTCTAGGCCATCAGAATTCTGTGCCCGATCCCTCCAAGCGGGATGCCACTGAGTCCGGCCTGTGGGTCCGCCGCGCCGTCGAAAAACTCGAGCTCATGGACCGAGAAATCCTCCTCCTCCGAGAATTCGAAGAACTGAGTTACGCGGAGATTGCGGATCTTTTGCAGCTTCCGCTAAACACCGTTCGGTCCCGCCTTTTCCGCGCCCGCACTGCGCTTCGCAATTTGCTCGAGCCGCCTGGTGAACCCACGGCAGAAAACGTCCCGCTGAATGCCGAACAGAAAGGGGAACGCGCATGAGCGTCTCCACGCATCCCGTCGCTCCCGAAGAAGTAATGGCCTTGCTCGATGGCGAACTCCCCGCCGACCGCGCGCAATCCGTCTCCGTCCACATCGACCAATGCGCCGAATGCCAGGAAGTTCAAGCAACGATTCAGGCCACTTCGCACAAATTGGCTGCGTGGACAGTTGATGCGCCCGAACGGCTTCGAGAAGAAGTTTTTCTCAAGGATGGTCAAATCGGGATGCCGCAGCAAGGAGGAGTGGTCAGTTTGTCCTGGCTCCACGACATTCTGATTCGCAAGCGGATTTGGATCCCAGCTCTGGGTTTTGTGGGCGTTCTTTTCGCGATCGTGGGAACGTTGACGAATCGCTTCGCCCCCGCGCCTGACTTCGCCATGAAACAGACATCGCAGTCTCAGGCAGTCCGCACGGTCACGAAACTCGAACCGTCTGGTGGGAAGGGGACCAGTGTGGATCGCGCGGAAATAAACCAAGGAATTGGGGAGGCAGGCAAGAGCCAATACACCGTGCGCAGTATTCCCTTCCCTGCCTCGGCCCCATCTCCACCGGCAAGCCCCCAGCCCAGAGTAGAGACCGGTGCAGTGCCCATGATCGCGCGCGCCGTTTCTCTCTCCCTAGTTGTCAAAGATTTCGACGCAGCGCGTGCCTCTCTCGACGCCATTCTTGCGCGAAACAGCGGTTATGCCGCCGGACTAAACGTCGCTACCCCGCAGGGTGCGGGGCGTGCACTCCAGGCCTCTTTGCGCATTCCGGCGCCTCGGCTGGGCGCTGCGCTTTCGGAATTGAAAGCGCTTGGCCGCGTCGAACTTGAGAACCAAAACGGTGAAGAAGTGACTCAGCAGCACGCTGACCTTGTCGCGCGATTGAAGAATTCCCGCGAGACCGAGCAGCGGCTCCAGGCCATTCTTCTTCAGCGCACGGGCAAAATTGGAGATGTGCTCGCCGTCGAGCAGGAGATCGCACGCGTTCGTGGGGAGATTGAGCAGATGGAAGCAGAGCAGCAGACGTTGGAGCATCGCGTGGACTTTGCCACCATCGACCTGAAGCTTGCCGAGGAGTACAAAGCGCAGCTCAGCTCGCCCGCGCCCTCGGTGGCGATGCAACTCCGCAACGCCTCCGTCAACGGCTTCCGAAGCGCTTTCGAGAGCCTCCTCGCCCTCGTTCTGTTTCTAGCCGAGTCTGGTCCTGCGATCCTGCTCTGGCTGGCCTTGCTTTTTATCCCCGTGCGCTTACTTTGGCGGCGCTACCAGCGTTCTCTGGTGATGGGCTGACGTTCGGGACTTGCTTCGTCGCGATCCAACACATCGGATTTCTCTCTCCGGAGTCCGAAATTCACAATAACGATATTCTTTCTTCTAGTTCATCTCTCAATCATCGCCTCCACGTCCCAAATGCGGACGATGAAAGATCGATCAGTCGAAGTCAGGCCGAAAGAACGCTCCCAAAGAATGGAGAGTCGCACTTCCATTCTGTGGGATTTTGTAGACTTGGTTGAGGCAACAGAATGGTATATGAGTCGTTCTTCCACCTAAGCGCCATGCTTTCAATCAAGTTGCTGGCTTGCCGCCGACAAACAATCGCTGGCATGCGGTTTGCTCTCTTATCTGCAACTTACAAGATTGGCTTCCCGGGGTGGCCGGAACCGAACCTCGACTCGGTGACCGGTTTTGGGGCGTCAATTGAGAAAAAGGGGGCTTGCACCAGCCCCCTTTTCTATTTCCCAAGCCCGTTCCGGGCCAAACCTCAAGTGGTGGTTAGCCAAGAGTGCCCGCGAGTCGCCCTGGTTCGTGGAACCAGGGCTTTTTTGTGACCCAAAAAAGTGAGCGGCCGCTGGGGGGAGCGGCCGCTCGGGCGTGGGGATGGAGGGTACTTACGACAACGTACTCAGTTTGCCTGCCGCTCTCTGTTCCGTCGATAGCTCGCCGGGTTCATTCTGCCCAGTACTTCATGTTCCCCGCCAGACGCGCTTTTTTGGTACGGAAGTACCTTCGGCCTCAGACGCGCTCGACGATGGTTCGCTTCACTTTCTTGATCTTTGCTTCATCGCGCTTGTAAAACGTCCATTGTTTGATGCGCTTGGCACGGACCAGCCCAGCCCGCAATAGGATCTTCATGTGTTCGCTGGCGGTGGGCTGGCTCACACCCAGTTTTTCGGCGATCAGGACGCCGCACACTCCGTCCTCGACGAGGTCTCCGTCCACCTGCGGGCGGAAGTGTTTGCGCGGCTGCTTTAGCCACTCCAGGATTTGCAGACGACGTTCGTTTGCCAGTGCGCGCAGTGCCGGTTCCATTTTCATATAGACAATTAGCCAACTCCCTAAGTACAATAACACACGCAACTCGGGAACGAAACCGAATCCTCGCTCTGCCGGGAAGCGAGCGCAAGGACTTCAGATCCTTGTCGTTGGGAGATGCCCACTGTGTCCGAAACACAAATCACCCGCGAACGCATTTCCGAGGCTTATCAACTCATTCGCCCGCATGTCCGCCGCACGCCCATCCTGGAAGCGTCCGGTGCCGACTTTGGCTTGGATTCCATCCACCTGGTTTTCAAGCTGGAATCGTCGCAGCATTCTGGCTCGTTTAAGGCTCGTGGGGCCTTCAATAATCTGCTCTCGCGCACCATTTCGGCCGCGGGGGTCGTGGCCGCTTCCGGCGGCAATCACGGCGTCGCCGTCGCCTTTGCGGCCATGAAGCTTGGCATACCGGCGCGGATTTTCGTGCCCACGATCTGTTCCCCGGAAAAAATAGAGCGCATCCGAAGCTACGGCGCGGATCTGGTCATAGCAGGTGAGCGCTACGCCGATGCCCTGGCTGCCAGCGAAGTTTGGGCCGCCGAATCCGGCGCGCTGCGAATCCACGCCTACGATCAAGTTGAAACGCTACTCGGCCAGGGCACCGTTGGCCTCGAATTCGAGGAGCAGTTCGCGAATCTGGATACCCTACTTGTAGCTGTCGGCGGAGGCGGCCTGATCGGCGGCGTCGCGTCGTGGTATGCCGGCCGCATGAAGATTATCGGTGTCGAGCCGGAAGCCGCTCCAACGCTCACGCATGCGCTCAGGGCCGGTCATCCGGTTGACAGTCCCGCCGGAGGAATTGCCGCCGACTCTCTGGCACCGAAGCAAGTCGGCCAGTTGATGTTTCCGATCGCGCAGAAAAATATAAGCAAGGTGCTTCTGGTTTCCGACGCCGCGATTCTTGAGGCCCAGGAAGCGCTCTGGAGAACCCTGCGGGTGGTGGCGGAACCGGGCGGTGCCGCGGCGTTTGCCGCGCTTCTGTCGCGGCGCTACCAGCCGAAGGCCGGTGAAAGCGTCGGCGTCCTCATCTGCGGCGGAAATACAACTGCCGTGAACTTTGACGCAGCTAAACTTCCGGCACAAACAATCGCGAAATAAGCTAAGGAGCTGTCATGTCTGTCTACGAACGCTTGAAGGCTTTGAACATTACTCTTCCCGCTGTCGAGCCGCCCGTCGCCGCTTTTGTTCCCGTCGTGCGCACCGGCAATCTCGTTTTCGTCTCCGGCCACATCGCCAAGAAAGACGGTAAACCCTGGGTCGGCAAGCTTGGCGACAAGATCCTGACTGCGGAAGGCAAGGAAGCGGCTCGCGGCATCGCCATCGAACTCATGGCCACCTTGCATGCCGCTCTCGGCGACCTCAATAAGATCTCGCGCATTGTTAAGCTGCTCGTGCTGGTGAACAGCGCGCCCACATTCACCGAACAGCATCTCGTCGCCAACGGCGCCTCCGAATTGTTCGTCGAGGTGTTCGGCAAAAAGGGCCCGCATGCTCGGAGCGCCTTCGGCGTGACGCAAATTCCGCTAAGTGCGTGCGTGGAAATCGAACTAGTTGCTGAAGTCTCTTCGCGCTTGGTTCGAATTAGGGAACCCAGGAAATCCAAGGCTTAGCCTCAAAGCCTGAGCCCGGAGTTTGGGCTAAAGCTTGGGAATGACTTGCTGAAGAAGTTCCACCAGTTCTTCCAGCCTCTGCCGCTCCATCTCAGAAAGCCCAGCCAGCGCGCTAGCCAGCGATTCAACCCGCCGCTTGCGCCCCTCCTGCAGGATCTTCGTCCCCTTGGCGGTAGCCTCCAGACGCATACGGCGCCCGTCTTCTGTTTTCCGGCGGCGCACCAAACCGGCGCGCTCCAGGCCGGCCACAATTCGGCTCATGGTTGGGGCGCGGACCTGCTCGGCTTCGGCGAGCTCGCCGAGAGACCGCGGGCCGCCTCCCAGCACCAATACCGAAAGCGCGGATAGCTGCGCAGGGCCCACTCCGCTTTCGCGGTCGCGCACACGCAATCGCCGGAGCAAATGAATCGCCGCGGAGTGCAGCCGGTCGGCGATCTCGAAGGCTTTTCCTCCCTCCAGATATTTTGACTTGACATGCGCCATACAATTTAGTTAGCTATGCTAACTAATCTGCTCCTGGAGGGAAACAAAAATGAGCGCCACGCCCGCAAAACTTGGCATCCAGAACATCGGCCAGATCTCCATCATTGTTCACGACCTGCCGCGCGCCACGGCATTCTATCGCGATGTGCTGGGTCTGCCGCTGCTTTTCACGGCGCCCAATCTGGCTTTCTTTGACTGCGGCGGCGTGCGCCTGATGCTCGGCCCGGCGGAAACGCCGCAGTTCGATCATCCGAGCTCCATCCTGTACTTCCGCGTTCCCGATCTCAACGCCGCGTACCAGCGCCTCGTCGAGCTGGGTGCGAAGATTTTTGCGCCGCCGCGCCTCATTGCTCCGATGCCCACGTACGATCTTTGGATGGCGGCATTCTACGATTCCGAGGACAACATTCATCAACTGATGAGCGAAGTCCCGCGCTTGAAATAAGATCCGTCGTTAAGGACTGCCAGGCGCAACCGCGCGCTACAAGCGCCTTCCGGATTGCGGTATCCTTCTACCTCCATGCATGACCTCAATTATTTTCGGGACCACCTGGACGTCTTCGCCGAAATGGCGAAGAGCCGCAACATGGTCCTCGATTTGGATGGTTTCCGGGCCTTGGACAAGGAGCGCCGGGTGCTCATCACCGCGAACGAACAGCGCAAAGCGCAGCGCAACAAAGCCAGTGATGAAATTGCACGCCTCAAAAAGGAAAAGCAGAACGCCGATTCATTGATTGCCGAAATGAAGCAAGTCTCCGAGCTCATCAAGAAGTCCGATGAACGCGTCGCGGAGCTGGATGCCACTCAACGCGAGTTTCTCCTCACCATACCTAACGTCCCACATTCGAGCGTGCCCGTAGGCGCCAGCGCCGCCGACAACTTGGAAGTCCGACGGTGGGGCGGGCCCCCGAAGTTCGATTTCACCCCGAAGCCCCATTGGGAAGTTGGGGAAGCCGCCGGAATTCTGGATATCGCCGCCGCGACAAAAATAGCCGGGACGCGCTTCGCGGTTTACAAAGGCTGGGGGGCGCGTCTCGAGCGCGCGCTCGCGAATTTTTTTCTTGATGTACACACCCGCGAGCATGGCTATACGGAAATCCTTCCACCGTTTCTGGTGAACACTGCGTCTCTAATGGGCTCGGGCCAGTTGCCGAAGTTCGCCGCCGATCTTTTCAAACTGGAAAATAGCGACCTGTGGCTTACGCCGACTTCCGAGGTCGAACTGCACAATCTGCATCGCGACGAGACGATTCCCGAAGATAAGCTGCCGATTTGCCTCACCGCTTGGACCGCCTGCTTTCGCTCCGAAGCCGGCGCCGCAGGAAAAGACACCCGCGGCATCATGCGCAACCATCAATTCCAGAAAGTAGAGCTCTTCAAATTCACCCATCCTGACAAAAGTTACGAAGAGCACGAAGCGCTCACGCGAAATGCGGAGACCATTCTCCAAAAACTAGGCCTGCACTATCGCACCGTGCTCCTCTGCACAGGCGACATGGGTTTTGCCTCCGCAAAAACGTATGACATTGAGGTTTGGCTGCCCGCCAGCAACGAATTTCGCGAAATCTCTTCCTGCTCGAACTGCGAAGCGTTTCAAGCGCGCCGCGCCTCCATCCGTTACAAGCCCAAAGGCGCGGGCAAAAGCGACTTCGTTCACACTTTGAACGGCTCCGGCCTTGCCGTCGGCCGCACATGGATTGCCGTCGTGGAAAATAATCAGCAGGCCGATGGCTCAATTCTGATCCCTGAAGTCCTGCGCCCCTACATGGGGATTGACCGCATTCCGGCAGTGGATTAATTGTTAGGCGTGACTCTGAGCGGGATCTGGGCTTCCCCAGCCCTCAGCACGCCCACGCCCGCACTTTCATTGTAATTTGTTGTAAATAAATAACTTAAGTCGAAATCAAGCGTTTTTTGTCCCAAAACGAAGAGCATAAATCGCCTCGCAACCTCTTGAAATCACACCTTTTCGTTTGACGGGCCCTTTTCGCCTTGCATACACTCCCTTCGTAGGCCTCTGTTGGGGTTATTTCTGTAACAGACCGCCTGCCAAACGCTAAATGATGAACTTTTTCGCTCGCGTTGCACGCTTCTTGTTCTGGTTGCTGATTGTTTCCTGGAGCATGTGGCTTTTGCGCCGTTTCGTTGGCTGGCTTCTTCGCGCCGCCGCCGCTGCCACGCACCAATCCACGGATGCTGCCAGCAAGACGCAAACGGACGAAGCGGCTCGCCGGCTGGTGCGCGACCCCGTGTGCGGCATGCACATTGATGAGACTCTCTCCATCCCGTTTCGCGCAGAGGGTGAGCTCATGCATTTTTGCTCTACGGCTTGCCGCGACAAGTTCGCTGTAAGCGTGCAAAAAATGGCGGCGAACGGATAGAAACTCTTTTGCTGCAACAAGTTCTGCAATTGGGCCAAGTGCGTTAAAGCATTATTAGACAAATCGACTAGAGGAAAGGACCGACGCCTATGGCCACGGTCGCAAAGCCCACAACCCCAACAAGACAAATTGGCGCGCCGCCCATGGTGCCGCGCATCGCTCCTCGCGAAGACCTCAACCCTTTTCGCATCGCACAGATTCAGTTCGACATGGCGGCGGAATTCCTGAAGCTCGATCCCGGCCTGCGGCAGATTTTGCGCACACCCAAGCGCATCCTGGAAGTTTCCCTGCCGACCAAGATGGACAACGGCCAGGTCAAGGTGTTCACCGGTTACCGCGTGCAGCACAATGTCTCGCGCGGCCCCGGCAAGGGCGGCATCCGCTATCACCCCAACGTGACGCTTGATGAAGTGAAAGCGCTTGCGGCTTGGATGACCTGGAAGACCGCCACCGTCAACGTCCCGTTTGGCGGCGCAAAGGGCGGCGTCATCTGCGACCCCAAACGCATGTCCAAGAGCGAGCTCGAGCGCATGACGCGGCGCTATGCCAGCGAGATTCTTCCGATCATCGGGCCGTCAATGGATATTCCCGCGCCGGATGTTTACACCGACGCGCAGACCATGGCGTGGATCATGGACACCTACGCCATGACCATCGGCCATTCCGCGCATGGTGTGGTCACCGGCAAACCGCTCTCCATTGGTGGTTCTGAAGGACGCGGTGAAGCCACCGCGCGCGGTTTGCTCTACGTGGTCGAAGAAGCCTGCAAGTTGAAAAAGATCTCGCTCCGCGGCGCGACCGTGGCGATTCAGGGATTTGGCAATGCCGGTGCCACCGCCGCCCGCTTGTTCGCGGAGAAAAAGGCGAAAATCGTCGCGCTCAGCGACACGCGCGGCGGCGTCACCAATTCCCGCGGCATCGATCCCATCAAGGCCATCCGCTACAAGGAACGTTCCGGCACTGTCGTCGGCATGCCCGGCGCCTCGCGGATCACTAACGACGAGCTGCTCACAATGAAGTGCGACATCCTCGTGCCAGCGGCTCTGGAAAACGTCATCACCCTGCACAACGCCGAAGCCATCAAGGCGCGCATTGTCGCCGAAGCCGCCAATGGCCCCACGACGCCACACGCCGATGAAATCCTCGCGCGCCGCGGCATCACTGTGCTGCCGGACATTCTCGCCAACGCCGGAGGCGTTACCGTCAGCTACTTCGAATGGGTCCAGAACCAGGAAGGGCTCATGTGGGACGTCGACGAAGTCAACGCCCGCCTGCAGAAGATCATGGTGCGCGCCTTCCACGAAATGGTGGACACCATGCGCAAGCATCACGTTCCGCCCCGCGCAGGCGCCATGGTCCTCGCCGTCGGACGCGTCGCCGAAGCCACGCTGGTTCGCGGCTTGTTCCCCTGATGTCCTAACTCATCCAGGCGGGTTATCACGCGCCGAAAAGCCGGCGCGGCATCTCCATCCGTGAAATTTTTCTTGCGTTGAACTAACAGCGCGCGTACATTCGCAGTTGCCGGTCCGTCTCGCTGACGCGACCGGCTATTTTCGTCGTTGGAGCAAGAAAAAACGATGACCACGAACGGACACGGCCACCCAGCGCCGCCCATTCTGCTGACGATTGCAGGATTTGATCCTTCTTGCGGCGCCGGCACCGCCGCCGATTTGAAAACGTTTGCCGCGCACGGCTGCTATGGGGTCGCCGCCATCACCTCGCTCACCGTGCAGAACACCCAGGGCGTCGAAACCGTGCACAACACGCCGAGCGCGGAGCTGCGCGAGCAGCTTGAGGTGCTGGCCAAGGATTGCGACATCGCCGCGGTGAAAATCGGCATGCTCGGCAACCGCGGCAACGCCGTGGTGGTCGCGGAGTTTCTCGATGCCCACAAGTTCGCCCACGTGGTGCATGACCCAGTCATGAAATCCTCGAGCGGCGCGGAACTCCTCGATGCCGGCGGCATCAAGTTTGTCGCCACCGAGTTGCTGAAGCGCGCCAGCGTCATCACTCCCAATGTGCCCGAAGCGGAGATTTTGACCGGCCTAACTATCAAGGACGTCAACGACATGGAAACGGCCGCGCGGAAACTCGTGGAGATGGGCGCGCGCGCCGTAATCGTCAAAGGCGGCCACATGGAGCGCGCCACCGATGTGCTCTTCGACGGGACCGAGCTATTCGCGCTCGCGGGTGAAAAAGCCAACGAAGATCATCTTCACGGAACGGGCTGCACTTTCGCTTCCGCGCTCACCGCGCAGTTAGCCGCCGGCCGCGGATTGCTCGAAGCCGCCACGCTCTCCAAAGTCTACGTGACCAAAGCGATCGAGAAAGCCTACGCCGTAGGGAAAGGCCGCCTGCCGCTGGACCATTTCTTCCGCCAGAAGATCGAGCCGCCCGCTCGCGGCATCCACGAAGTCCCGCAGCACGGCATGCACCCTGCCGCCGAGCCCACCGCCCATTGAGTAGAATGCCGCTGGCGCTTTCGAAGCGTTCCGCCATCTGGGTCTTTCTGGTCCTTGCTGCTGCTGTGGGAATCGCTGCGTTTCTGTTTCCTCGAACTCCTCAGCCACTTTCTTACCATCATTTCGCCGACACGCGAAGTTGGCTCGGCGTCCCGAACTTCGGCGATGTTGCTTCCAATATTTTTTTTTTCGTTTCTGGATTGTGGGGCTTGGTGTTTCTGTGCCGAAAATCCAGCCTGCAACAATTCATCGAGCCGCGCGAGCGCTGGCCTTACGTCTTCATCTTTCTTGGTCTGCTGCTGACGGCGTTCGGGTCCGCCTACTACCATCTCGCTCCCGACAACGCGCGTTTGGTTTGGGACCGGCTGCCAATGACCATCGTCTTCATGCCGCTAGTCGCAGCCCAGATTCAGGAGTGCGTTAGCGTAAAACTTGGCCTCTGGCTGCTGCCGGTTCTGATCGCTGTCGGGATCGGAAGCGTCCTTCAATGGCGCTGGTCGGAGCTACAGGGTGCCGGCGATCTGCGCTTCTACGCAGCAGTGCAGCTTTATGCTTTGCTGGCGTTGCTCGCCGCGCTGCTGTTGCCACCGCGCTACACGCGAAGCTCCGACCTTTTAGTCATGGTTGGACTCTACGTGCTCGCAAAAGTCTTCGAAACAGCAGACCGCCAGATTCTTGCATTCGGAAACATTGCGAGCGGTCACACCCTCAAACATTTGGCTGCCGGTGCCGCAGGACTGTGGATCCTAAGAATGCTGCAATTGAGGCGACCCGCTGAGAATCACTGAACCCGATGGACGATACGGCCCGCGACGATCGTGGCCATCGCTCCGCCTTTAAAGACCCGTCCATCGAACGGCGAGTTGCGGGACTTGCTTGCGGATTTTTTCACGTTGTAGGTCCACGATTGATCGGTCGTGAAAATGGTCAGGTCGCCCGGCTGGCCCGCGGCGATCTTGCGTTCCATGGCCAAGACTCGCGCAGGCCCGGTGGTAAAGAGCTCGACCATCCTCATCAGGGAAATTCGGCCGCTATGCACCAGTTGCTCCAGCGCCAGTGCGATCGCTGTTTCGAATCCCAGGATTCCGAACGGCGCTTTATCGAACTCCACATCTTTTAACGCAGGCTCGTGCGGCGCGTGATCCGTCGCGATCGCGTCAACCGTGCCGTCGGCAAGCCCCGCGATTAACGCTTCACGGTCTTCGTGCGCAGCCAACGGCGGGTTCATCTTGAAGCGCGAATCGTAGGTCACATCTTCATCAATCAGCGTGAAATGATGCGGCGTCACTTCGCAGCTCACGCGCAGTCCGCGGGACTTTGCCCAGCGAACTTGTTCGAGCGAAGCCTTTGCTGATAAATGCGCGATGTGCAGCCGCGCGCCCGCAAGTTCCGCGAGCTGTACGTCGCGTGCAACACAAACTGATTCCGCCGCAGCAGGCATCCCGCGCAAGCCCAGCCGCGAAGAGGTCACGCCCTCGCGCATCACCGCTCCGGCCGCCAGCGAAACATCTTCCGCATGCTCGATCACCGGAAGTTCCAGCGACCGGCAGTAGTCCATCACTTGCCTTGCCAGCTTCGCCGTGGCGATCGGTTTTCCATCATCGGAGACGGCGACAATCCCCGCTTCCTTCATCGCCGCGATTTCCGCGATGGCTTCGCCCTTGCTCCCAACCGACGCCGCTCCGATGGGCCACACGCGAACGCTGCCCGCAACCTTGGCGCGGTCCAGCATGAAGCGTGTCACTGAAGCGTTGTCATTCACCGGCTTAGTGTTCGGCATGCAGCAGACGGCAGTGAATCCTCCGCGAGCCGCCGCGCGTGTCCCAGTCTCTATCGTTTCGGAAGACTCTTGGCCTGGCTCGCGAAGATGCGCATGAAGATCAATAAAGCCTGGAGCGACGATCAGTCCCGCCGCGTCAAAAACTTCTATATTTTGTTGTGCCGTGATTTTACCCGCGGGCGCAACCTCTTTTATTTTTTCTCCGTCGAGGAGAATGTCCATCGCCGCATCCGTCTTTGACGCGGGATCGAGGACGCGGCCATTCTTAACGAGCAGCATGCGAGGGGTCCTTTTGATCGGTGGAGCGGCGATTCTTGGCCGGGGCTGCCTCCGCCACGGGATGCTCGCCATCCTCTGGCGCGCCGGAGATGAGCAGGAACAACAGCGCCATTCGAACGGCAATGCCGTTGGTCACCTGCTCGAGGATGCAAGACTGGGGGCCGTCGGCAATCTCCGGCGTGATTTCGATCCCGCGATTCATCGGCCCGGGGTGCAGAACCAGCGCGTTGGGCTTAGCGCGGCGCAAGCGCTCGGAGTTGAGCTGGTAGCCAAGAACGTAGTCTTCCGACGAAATCGACGGTTCGAACTGTCGCTCCGTCTGCACGCGAAGGACAAGCACGACGTCCGCGCCTTCGAGCGCTTCTTCGATTCGAAATACGCGCCGGATGGCCACGCCAGGCGTACCGATTTTTTCCAGCTCGGGTGGAACCCACATGGCCGGTCCGCACAGTGTGAACTTGCATCCGAATTTTCCGAGCAGATGAATGTTCGAACGCGCCACGCGGCTGTGCTGCAAATCGCCCAGAATCGTGACGTTCAGATTCTCGATTGCGCCCAGCCGGTCGCGAATCGTCAGCGCATCCAGCAAGCCCTGCGAAGGATGTTCATGTGTGCCGTCGCCCGCATTAATCACCGGAATATCCAGATGCTGCGCCACGAAATCCGCTGCGCCGGAAGCGGCATGCCGCATCACCAGGCAATCCGGCTTCATGGCGTCCAGTGTGTGCACGGTGTCGAGCAGCGACTCGCCTTTCTTCAGGCTGGAAGCTTCGGCTTGCAGGTTCATGGTATCCGCGCCAAGCCGCGATGCCGCCGTTCCGAAGCTGATGCGCGTTCGCGTGGAATTTTCAAAGAAGGCCAGCGCGACCGTTTTGCCGCGCAGCGTGGCCAATTTTTTCAGTGGATGGCGCTGAATTTCCTGAAAAGGTTTGCTTTGATCGAGAAGAAATGTAAGTTCGTCCGCGGAGAGCGGTTCAAGAGCGAGGAGATCTCGGAAGCGCTGAGTCAATGTCCCTTCTCAGATCATAAACGAACCAATTCGAAATACCAAACCGGGCTACTCCACGCGGTCGACAAGCACGACGCGCTCTTCCTTGTCGATTTCGCGTAGGCGTACCTCGATGATTTCCGTGTCGCTGGTCTGCACGCTGCGGCCGATGTATTGCGCCTCGATTGGCATTTCGCGATGCCCGCGCTCGATCAGAACGCAGAGAGATACGCGCTTCGGCCGGCCGAGATCGAAAAGTCCGTTCATCGCCGCGCGGATGGTGCGCCCGGTATAGAGCACGTCGTCTACGAGCACCAGGTCCATGTTATCCACGCCGAACGGAATGTCCGAAGAGCGCAACACGGCTTGCGGCGCAACTTTCGAAAGGTCATCGCGGTAGAGCGTAATGTCCAGCGTCCCGACGGGAACATCCACGCCATCGATGCCGCGCATGGCCTGCGCAATCCTTTGCGCCAGCGGCACCCCTCGGCGCACGATCCCGATCAGCGCCAGGTTTTTGGTGCCCCCGCTTTTTTCGACGATTTCATGGGCTAAACGCTGCAACGTGCGGTCAATTTCCGGCGCGGACATCAATTGGGTCTTTTCGACGATGCGCATGTTCGGGTAATCCTATCATTCCTGACCGCGCCGCGGTCAATCCAGTCCGCCATCATTGCACCGTCACAAGGTCGTAGTAGACTCTTGGGCGGATTTAGGAGACCACGTTGCCATGGTTTCGAACAGACACTTCTTGAATCGCGCTCTCTTGCAACAGGCGATGTTGATGGCCATGTCTTCTATGGTTGGCAATCTTGTGTGCATTCCGTGCGCCGCGGCCCAGGTCCCGCCGCCTCACGCCGCTGCCCCTAAGCCTACGAAAGCGCCCGCCAAGCCCAAGCTGGTCGTTCTCCTGGTTGTCGACCAGATGCGCGCGGACTACTTCGAGAAATTCCAAGGCCAGTGGACCGGCGGCCTCAAGCGCCTCGTCGAAGAGGGTGCGTGGTTCCGCGAAGCCGCCTATCCCTATGCTGCAACGGAAACCTGCGTCGGCCATTCTACAATCTCCACTGGCGCCTTCCCCGCAACGCACGGAATGATTGCCAATGAATGGTTTGATCGCGAACTCCAGAAGACCGTGACGTGCACGTCCGATCCGCTAGTGAAAAATGTTGGGTATGGCGGCGTCTCCGCGAAAGGTGGAGACAGCCCTGCGAAAATGGTTGTTCCGGCCTTTGCTGACGAATTGAAATTTCAGACCGGCTCGGGAAGCCGGATTGTGACTTTTTCCTTGAAAGCCCGTGCGTCCATCACCATGGGTGGCCGTCTCGGAGATGCCGTCACCTGGTTCGATGCTTCTACCGGCGCGTGGTCGACCTCGAGTGCCTATCCCATCGCCTCATTCGTCGAGGAATACGCCAAAGCTCATCCGGCTTCGAGCGATTTTGGAAAAACCTGGGCGCCTATGCTGCCGTCTTCCGCATACCTTTACGACGCCACACCCACTGGCGCCATCCCGCCCACCGGCCTGGGCGCGGCGTTTCCGCACCCGCTTCGCGGCAAATCGGATAGCACTGGTCCCGACCCTGTTTTCTACTATCAGTGGGAGGCCAGCCCGTATGCCGATACGCATTTAACGCGGCTTGCCGAACTTGCGGTCGACAAGCTGGAGCTCGGCGCCCGCGCTGGAACCGACTTCCTCGGCGTAAGCTATTCCTCCGTGGACTACGTTGGCCACGCTTTTGGGCCTCGCAGTTGGGAAATTCAGGACGTTCTTGCCAGGCTTGACCAGGACCTCGCTGAACTCTTCGCCCATCTGGACAAAAAAGTCGGGAAAGGCAATTATGTTGTAGCCTTCAGCGCCGATCACGGCGTCGTGCCCATCCCGGAAGACCTGCAGAAGTCTGGAATGGATGCAGGATGGTTGAACGTCGAGTCTGTGAAAGAGCTCGTCGAGAAGAGTCTGGAACCGTTCAACTTCGCAAAGCCTTCAGTTGCGGAAGTCGGCGCCGGCGATGTGTACTTCACTCCCGGCGCCTACGACAAATTGAAAAACGATCCGGCGGCCCTGCGCGCCGTCCTGGACGCGATTCAAAGTGTCCCCGGCGTCGCGCATGTCTATCGCGCCGAAGAATTGGATGACCGGCCAGCGTCTCAGAGTCCCATGCTGAAGGCGGAGTCCGCCAGTTTTCTGAAAGCCCGCAGCGGTGATCTGCTCATCGTGCCCAAACCCTACTGGCCCTGGGATTTTTCAACGTCCGCCAGGCCCCGCCAATACCGCACCACGCACGGCACACCCTACTATTACGATCAGCGCGTCCCCGTACTCTTGATGGGCTGGGGCATCCAACCTGGCGAATTTCACGGCACGATCACACCGGCCGATATCGCCCCAACGCTGGCGTCACTCTGCGGGATCACCCTCGCCCCCCGCGACGGCCGCGTCCTCGCAGAAGCCCTGAAGAAACCCGCCGAGTTCCGCGCCACGACTCTACCCGTGCAACGAAAGTCCGCGCCGGCATCCGCCCCAGCTAGAAATCCCTAGAAGCAACCTTCTGAGAACAAAAGTGTTCTACTTCGTATTGAGGCTAACCCATGCCATCTCAAAGTGCTGATCTTGGTGTCTAATACTCTGCATCATGAAACTATTCTTGCCAGTCGCGATGATATTGTCATGCTTCACTACTCTCAGTCGAGACGCAGTAACGGCGCACGCTTTAACTCGTAACGTTCAGGCCCAAAACAGAAGTGACAAGAAGAATGAAGAAGAACTCACCCCGCTGACAGAAGCGGAGCATCAATTGAATCCCCGCGACATTGTTCTAGGCCAACCCGATTTCGTCGCCGACCTCGAACTTTTCTCGAGTGAAGGGTTCGGTGCACATACCTGGGCCGAACATATTGCTCGTAAGGGAAGCCGCTACCGAAAGGAAAGTCAATCTTGGGTCTTTATTGGACAAATTGGCAAAACATCGGTACGTCTTTACCCTCAAGGCAAAGTCTACGATGACTTCGTGCCACCTAGGGGAGGAGGTCTGGCTGAAGGTGGCGTTTACGATCCCGGCGCACTCGCCCTCGAATCTGATGTAGCTTTCACGGCTTTGGGAACCGTGCAAATCGATGGGCACAAATGCATCAAGATCGAGGCGATGCGAAAGGACGAGCCAGAAAAGATTTATCTCTATGCTGCAAGCGACCTAAAGAATCTCATAATCGTTGCTCAGGTACTTGCCGAAAAGCGTGGCCTGGTACAGAGATTGCGTAATGTTTCTTTGGACGTGTCGGATTACCTAGTCGAAATTCCTTCTGATTTTAAGCCAATCGAGCATGAGCGGTGGGCAAAGGTGGAATCAGCAAAGCTCACCTACAAGGGTAGTCCTTCTAGGGACTTCGGAGTATTTCGTGCCCCCGGCGGTGAGCTCTTCATATGGGTAAGGGACGCGTACTACCCCTGGGAATATCTCTATCGCCCTCACCAAGGCACAGTCGAGATTGCTTTCCAAGGTTTGCTCGTCAACCGTTCGGGCACTTATATCTGGCAAACTAAGGAAACGGAAGCATTCAGTGTCATCAACTATCATCGACCTTCTCGAAATTCGATTGACGCACACCTTGTCATGAAGCCAAACGGCATAAGCTTCCGGTCCAACAACTACGAACAGGACCAATCGACGATTGACATCAGTTGGTAAACGCGGGCGCGCGTTATCGGGGAATAGCAATCTGAGCTACATCAAGATTTTGGGCGGTGAAGTCTAGGCTTCGTGTTATTCTTTTGCGCGAAGTGACTTCCGCGGTCGCCGTCGACCTCAGCGTAAACATCGGCGCGTTGCGCCTTCGGAATCCTATTCTCGCGGCCAGCGGAACGTTCGGCTACGGCCTCGAATTCGCCCACCTCGTAGACCTCAATCGGCTCGGCGGCTTCGTCACCAAAGGCCTTTCCCGCGAACCTATTGAAGGCGCTCCTGCGCCCCGGCTCTGCGAGACCCCCTCTGGGATGCTCAACGCCGTTGGGCTCCAAAACGTAGGCGTCCGGGCGTTCGTCGCCGAAAAACTCCCGGTACTGCGAAGATTCGATACGGCGATCATAGCCAATGTCTTCGGCTACACCCTCGAGGACTATGTCGAGGTAATCCGGGTCTTGAATGATGCAGAGGGGTTGGCCGGCTACGAACTGAACATCTCCTGTCCCAACGTCAAGAAAGGGGGCATGCAGTTCGGCAGCGACCCCGCCTGCGTTGCCGAGGTGGTAGGTGCCGCCCGGCAAGCCGCCTCCAAGCGGTCTCTCTGGGTCAAGCTCTCGCCCCTCGTTACAGACATTGGACTTATCGCCCGTGCGGCCGTGGAGGCCGGGGCGGACGCCCTGACCGTGGCCAACACTTACCCGGCTATGGCGGTGGACACCCGTACCTGGAAATCCCGACTCGGCAACCAAACCGGCGGCTTGTCCGGCCCAGCCATCAAACCGATCACCTTGCGGCTCGTCCTCGAAACGAGAAAGGCCGTCAAGTCACCAATCTTTGGGCTCGGAGGCATCGAGACGGTCGATGACGTGCTTGAATACCTAGCCGTAGGCGCTTCGGCGGTACAGGTCGGGACGGCCAGCTTTACTGACCCGAGGGCCAGTCAGCGGCTTGTCGAAGACCTTGAGAAGGCCCTTTTCGAAGCTAAAGTGTTTACTGTGAAAGAGATACGAGGCAAGTTTCTTGCAGAAAATGGTTGACATAACGACTCTTTTTTGCTACACTTTTTAGGATTTACGTAGCACAAAGAACACACTATGAGACATCGACTCCTAATGAGCTGGGCTGCACTCCGATGGGTTCTCCTCATGTTCCTCGTCGCTCCGGCGATGGAGGCACCCCTTGTGGCGCATCTGAGCCAGCCGGTCAAGCCGATCAAGACCTGGGTGGGCAATTCCAGCTGGTATGGTCCCGGGTTCAATGGCCGCAAGACCGCCAATGGCGAGCGCTTCGACTCCGAAGCCCTCACGGCGGCGCACCCCAACCTGCCCTTTGGCTCCATCGTTCGCGTGGTCAATCCGCGGAACGGGAAGTTTGAACTTGTACGTATCAATGACCGGGGTCCCTATCAAGAAGGGCGCGAAATTGATGTATCCTATCGTGTCGCCCGGAAAATCGGCTTGATCCATTCCGGCGTCAGCCAGGTTCGGTTGGAGCTGATTCAGCTGCCCGAAAAACACTGACCCCGAGGAGCCGGGGTCGACTATGACCCCGACTTTTGACGCCCATCCACGCAGCAGCCTGATCGTCGCACTCGACTTCGATTCTTTGTCGTCGGCGGTGAAGTTCGCCAAGCAAGTGGCCGATCTCGTGGGCATGTTCAAGATCGGCAACCAACTTTTCACCGCGGCGGGGCCAGCGGCCGTCAAAGAAGTCTCCGCCCTGGGCGCCGGGATTTTCCTCGACCTGAAATTCCACGACATTCCAAACACTGTTGCAGGTGCGGTTCTATCGGCGGCGGCCATGAGCGGCGTGCAGCTCGTCAACGTGCACGCGCTCGGCGGCAAGGCCATGCTCGAAGCCGCGGTGCAAGCCATCAGCGCCGGTGTGCCTATGGGCGCGGACCGGCCGCGCTTGCTGGCAGTCACTATCTTGACCAGCATGGATCAGAAAACGATGAAGGAAGTCGGACTCGCAGGCGCGCCAAAACTGCGCGTGACCAAGCTGGCGCAGCTCGCAAAAAAAGCCGGAGTCGACGGCGTCGTTGCGTCAGTGCAGGAAGCGCGCGCCATTCGCAAAGCCTGCGGCCGGGATTTTCTGATCGTCACTCCGGGTGTGCGGCCGAAAGAAAAATCCTCTGCTTCAGAGCACGACGATCAAGCGCGTACCGCAACGCCAACCGAAGCGATTCGGGCCGGCGCGGATTTCCTCGTCGTGGGTCGCCCCATCCTCGCCGCGTCCGATCCACGCGCCGCCGCACAATCCATCGTCGAGGAAATCGGCGCCGCGAAGTAGCAGCCCGGTTTGACCGCTGATTCTTTCCTCCAGTAGCATCCAAAGCGGTACAAGTTTTCCCGCGTCCCCGTTTATGTCTAACGCAACAAAGAGCGTCATTGTCGGCACGGCCGGGCACATCGATCACGGCAAATCGCTACTGGTCGAGGCACTGACTGGCACGCACCCGGACCGG
>Ga0210407_10001643_pt1 | contig 20517 bp, 16 predicted proteins | sample IncBWC27MmetaG_FD_150860 | JGI IMG/M metagenome (GOLD analysis project Ga0210407, IMG submission 150860) | Forest soil microbial communities from Barre Woods Harvard Forest LTER site, Petersham, Massachusetts, United States - Inc-BW-C-27-M | ecosystem: Environmental > Terrestrial > Soil >... | reverse complement strand
GCTCCTGGGATTGACGCCCAAGACTGCGCACCGGCTCGCAGTCAACGGCGAGGAGGACATCCCGCTCGAAACCCTTACCGTTGGCGATCGGCTTCGAGTCCGGCCAGGCGAGAAGATCCCTGTCGATGGCCGCGTCGTGAGCGGCCAATCGAGCGTCGATGAGTCGATGCTTACGGGCGAGCCGCTACCCGTTACCAAGGCTGTTGGTGATCACGTCGTGGGTGCTACGATCAATCAGACCGGAACGCTGGTGATCGAGGCAGAGCATGTGGGAGCCGACAGTTTGCTGTCGCAGATCGTGGCGTTGGTAAGTGAGGCGCAGCGTTCGCACGCGCCCCTACAGAAACTGGCCGATCGGGTCGCGGTGTGGTTCGTCCCTACCGTCATCGGCATCTCGATCATGACCTTCATTGCATGGTGGGTCGTGGGCCCCGAGCCTCGTTTGGCTTACGCTTTGCTGAATGCGGTTGCCGTGCTGATCATCGCCTGTCCGTGTGCGCTTGGGTTGGCCACCCCGATTTCCATCATGGTGGCCAGCGGACGCGGCGCCCAAATGGGTGTTCTGTTTCGCAACGCCGAAGCGATCGAGACGCTGCGCACCGTTGACACCCTCGTGCTCGACAAGACCGGCACGCTCACCCAGGGGCGGCCCGCGCTCACTCAAGTCGTCGCACTCAACGGGTTCTCGCAAGAAGTCGTGCTCGCCTGCGCGGCAGGCCTCGAGCACTCGAGCGAGCATCCGCTGGCCCGGGCCATTGTGGACGGGGCTCGCGCCCACGGCGTGACGCCCGTTGAAATCACAGCCTTCGACTCCGTGACCGGCCAAGGAGTCACCGGTACCTGGGAGGGGCGGCGCGTGGCTTTGGGGAATGTGGTGCTGATGCGCACCGCGGGCGTGGACGTTGGTGTCGCGCACGCGGCGAGCGAGCGAATGCGGCAGGCCGCGCAAACCATCATGTTCCTTGCCATCGATGCGCGGCTGGCGGGAATATTCGCCGTGGGCGATCCGCTCAAAGAAACCACGCCCGCGGCGCTTCAGGCGTTGAAGGCCGCGGGTTTGCGTCTCGTCATGCTCACGGGCGACAGCCGCACGACGGCGAGGGCGGTAGCGGCCGGCCTGGCCATCGATGAAGTGATCGCGGAAGTGCGACCCACAGATAAGGCGGCTGCGATCGAGACGCTTCAGAAAGCCGGTCATCGTGTCGCGATGGCGGGCGATGGCATCAACGACGCACCCGCGCTGGCGCGCGCCGATGTGGGCATTGCAATGGGAACGGGAACCGACATCGCCATGGAGAGTGCCCAGGTCACGCTTGTGAAAGGGGACTTGCGAGGGATCGTACGCGCCCGGCAATTGAGCGAAGCTACGGTACACAATATCCGCCAAAATCTGCTGTTCGCCTTTGGCTACAACGCACTCGGCATTCCGCTGGCCGCAGGCGCGCTGTATCCCGTGACGGGCTGGTTGTTGAGCCCGCTCATCGCAGCGCTCGCCATGAGCCTATCTTCCGTCTCGGTGATCGCCAACGCACTGCGTCTAAAGTCCGCGGTCGATTAGCGCGCGATGCTCGCGCGCCGCGGCGACGCGGCGACGCGGCACGCTGCAAGCCGAGATTCCCTATGGATGGGTTATCGTATTTTGGTCGAGTGTGACCGCAGTACCCGCGAACATCCTGCCGTCCAATGTTGCGCCGGTATTCATGGTGATCGATGTCTGCGACAGTATTACACCGTTGAATTTTGAAGTCGTCCCAAGTTGCGCAGCGCCAAAGGTCGCCCAGTAGATGTTCTGGGGCTGCGCGCCGCCGGCCAGGATGACCTGCACACCGGAACTAACTGTGAGGCCTTGTGCGATCTGGAAGATCCAGACATCGTTCGGGCCGCCGGTGAGCGTGAGAGTCGTGGGTATGGTAACCGCGCTACTCCATTTATAGGTAGCGGGACTAAGATTGAGTCCGCCGATATTTCCGGCCGCCAGCTCCGTGTAATCGGCCGCACGTCCCTGCGCATCGGTGTACGCCGTCCCCGCAGCGCCGACGGCCGCGGTCAGTCCGACAGAGTCCATCACGCTGCACGGCAGCGGTCCGGCATTGTTGGCTGCGTTTATCGCCCCGGCCACTTCGGTGCATGGTATCCCAATGGCGGCGCCCGTCGCCGGGCTCAAGCCCACATTTCCGGTAATGGCGGAAGTCGGAACATCGGTGATTTCGGACTGCGCCAGAATCACATAACTGCCAGCGGCTCCAAGCGCTACCGGCGATGGACCTTTGCCAAGACCCCCAACGCCGGCACCCGCGCCCGCGCTGTTAGGTTTATCGATCGAGGCGGTCGCGGCGGACCCGTTATTGTCTCCGCATCCAGCCACAATGACACCGACGAGCGATGCCAGAATCCACATCGGCGGTCTTAATAGTTTCTCATTACTGTTCATAGCATTTTTCCTGATTGCAAACCAAATTGAATGGAGAATCCCGACGAACCCGCACAAACGCCGCCCCTGTGACTGAAGATTCCACGCGGGATCCCTCCGGCGTCAGAAGTCGAACGACTGATGTTTTGAACAGAGGAGTGTGACGCACTCGAGACCGAATGACGCCTCTCGTGCAGGTCGATGTGTAGTCAGACAACGGGGTCAGTCCGTGTAAGCGCAACAGGACCAAGCAGCGGCTCGCTCGGCCGCGCTTCTGAAACAGCGACTTGGACACGGCGGACGACGGCGATGAGGGCTACATTGCGCCGTCAGTGTAACCGATGCAGCTGCCGGTCACGATGAGCTCGGATATGGCGAGGCGCGGAAACCATGGCGTCGAAGTCCGGCGCTCCCATTCCTTGAGGTCACCGGCCATCTGTAATGTCAGTTGATTCATCAGCTACGACAGACGCTCACTCGAGCCGCATAGCGCTGAAGGTGCTGCTGCCCGCGAGCATGGTCGTGGGTGGTGCGTTCGTCGCGGCCTGCCTCAGCGGCAACCCGGCTGTCGTAAATCTTCTCGATTACCTGCATTGGACCGTCGCCGCCATGGCAGCGGCGACTTTGGCCTGGCTCGGGGTCCGCTGCGCAAATGAACATGACCGCGCACCGCGGCGCTGGTTTGCCTACGGCCTTACGTCCAATTTGTTGGCTCAGCTGCTTTTCGACACGCAGCAAATCACGCATTGGACCCCGATCGAGAATCTTTCCGATGCTCTGTTCCTGGGTCTCGGTCCTTGCTTCGTTCTGGGTCTGATTACCACTCTCCGGGCGCGCTCTCCGGCGCAGCGCCGACCCTTCGTACTCGATGTCACCGCACTTGCTCTGGTGATTCTGACTCTGACGTTGGACGTCTACTTGCCGCACCGGGAGACCATGGGTCTAGTGCCATTGAGCATATTGGTCATTTACCCCATCTGTTTACTGACGCCCGGCTGTGTGGGTCTCGTACTCGCTCCCACGCTGAGATGGCGGTTCGATCCGCGCTGGGCGTTCTTTCTGGTCGCTACGGTACTTAACAGCACTTTGTGGATGGTCTGGAACTCAGAGTACGTAAGTAACTCCCTACAGGGCGCCTCATGGCTGAACTTGGTATTTTCTGTCGTTTCCTTGTCGATGGGCTACGGGGCCTTCATGTGGCACACCGAAACCCGAGGCGACATGTATTGGCAACGACGTTGCGAGGCGCTGCTGCGACTAATCCCATTGTTTGTCGTCGGCGCGGCAGTCGTCAGCGTCGCACTGGTCCGGTCATTGCCGCACGTCCTGCCCTCCGTAAAACTCGCAACGGAAGGCGGCGCAGCGTTGGTCACGGTACTTGCGGCCCTGCGACAAAACCTCTCATTGCTGGAACACGATCGATTGGTGGCTGCCGAACAGCATCTCAGTGAACGCACGCGAGAATTACAAGCAAGTATTTCGCGCCTTGCGACGATCAATGAGCAATTGGCCGCTGCCACGGAACGCGCCACCGAAATGGCCCAGATCGCTCAGGTCGCGAATCAGGCGAAGAGCGAATTTCTCGCCAACATGAGCCACGAAATTCGCACTCCCATGAATGGGGTGATCGGCATGGCCGAAATGTTGCTCGATGCGCCCTTGGGCCATCAGCAACGTGATTACGCGGAAACGATCCGCGACAGTGCGCGCGCACTGGTGACGGTAATAAACGATATACTCGATTTCTCCAAGATCGAGGCCGGCAAGCTCGAACTTGACGTGACCCGCATCGCGATGCGTGATCTGCTCGAGGATGTGGCGCGTCTGATCTCCGTTCAAGCCCACGCGAAGAACCTGGAGGTCACCGCCTATGTCGATCCCGCGGTGCCGGAGTTCGTGCAGGGCGACGCCGGCCGTTTGCGCCAGGTGCTCATCAACTTGAGCGGGAATGCGGTCAAATTCACTCAAGAGGGTGAAGTTGCGTTGAGCGTCAGCGTGGTTGCACAAGACGCCGACTCCGCGACACTGCGCTTCGAGGTCCGCGACACCGGCCTTGGCATCCCGGAAAATCGTTTGCACACGCTATTCAAGCCGTTCTCGCAGGTCGATGGATCGACGACACGCCGATTTGGCGGCACCGGCCTTGGGCTGTCGATCGTCAAACGCCTCGCTGAGATGATGGGCGGCGAAGCCGGCGTGCTAAGTCGTGAAGGCGCAGGATCCACGTTCTGGTTCGTGGCCCGCCTCGCAATCGCGATTGCTGATGCCCCCGCCCCTCGAGCGGGCGCGACTGCCGCTTCGCAAGGGCAGCGAGCGCTGGTGGTCGACGACAATGCCAGCAACTGTAAAGTCCTCGAAGGTCAACTGCAGCGTTGCAAGGTGCAGGCGCTATGCGTGAACTCGGCGGCAGCCGCGCTGAGCGCGATGCGAGAGGAGCAGCGCAGCGGCCGCCCTTTCGCGATTGCGTTGATCGATGAGCAGATGCCGGGTTGCAATGGGGCCGAACTCGCCGGCCTCATCAACGCTGATCCGCTCCTCAAGTCAACGCGCCTGGTGCTGATGAGCTCTTCCGGACAACGCAGCGAAGAACAGCGCTTTGCCGAGCCCGGATTCGCGGGTCACTTGTTGAAGCCGGTAGCGCAGCGTGATCTGGCGAGCTGCGTGAAACTGGTGCTGGCGGGCACCTTGGAGCATTGGCACGCGCGAACCCAAGACATGACGCAGCACGTAGCGGCACCTCGCGGTAGCGGAAGGCAGCGCATCTTGATTGCCGAGGACAACGTGGTCAACGAAAAAGTGGCGCGCCATTCGCTGCAAAAACTCGGATTCCACGTCGATGCCGTGAAGAATGGCCGCGAGGCCGTGACTGCATGGCAAACCGGCCGATATGACTTGATACTGATGGATTGTCAGATGCCGGAGCTCGACGGCTACGAAGCCACCCGTGAAATCCGCACCCGCGAGCGGGGCCTGCAGCACATCCCCATCGTCGCGCTGACGGCGCACGCGATGAAAGACGATGACCTTAAGTGCAAGGCGGCGGGCATGGACGATCATCTCACCAAACCGCTCGATCGCGAACGCCTGAGACTCTGTCTTGACCGCCATTTAGGCGCAGATCAGCTCGTATGACAGCATGACTACCGAGTCACGACCAGGACCTTAGTACACCTCACGCTGGTAAACGCGAGACGCCTGGCCGGAAAACACACCGAAGGCCGCGATTCCGGCGGGGTTCCTATTGGCGCCGCCGGTCCACGCATATTGCAGCCAGGCTGGCGCGGTGGCGGTCACGGTCATGGCGCCATTGAAACCGCTGCCGGGCGCAGCGAATACGAGATTGAAATTGCCGGAAGAGGCTGTCGCCTTGTAGGCGATCGCGACCGGCGCGGCGACGGTGCAACCGGCTCCCGAAGCACCCGGTTTGCCGCTGTCCCGTACGCATGCGGAGGTGAGGTTCACGAGGAATTTGCTTAAGGCGATCGATGGTGCCCCCAGAGTGGTGCAGTTGTCATTCGTGTTGGTCGTGAATCCCTGGGTCGTGCTCAAATAGTATTGCGTCGTCAGCGCCATGGGTAGGTCGAGCAGCTCAGAGCCTACGGCATCTCGCAGCGTCAGGCGTCCATAATATTGTGTGGCGCTGGTGCTGAAGCTAATGCCGGTAGCGCCCCCGAAGACCACGGGGTTCGGCGCCGCGACCCCGTCCGAGTCGATCACGTTGATGCTGAGTGAAATATTGGCACTAAACGGCGCGGCAGCCGCGCCGCGGGTGAACAGCAGGCCGGTACCGGTACTGAAGGTCAGCGTGGCCTGACCCGACCCAAGATCGATGATGGCAGGGTCAGCGGCGGTGGACGGCAGGCCCGAGGAATCGAGTACCGGGCTGACGGGCGTCGGCGTATAAGCTCGCCCGGTCAGGGCACTGTTGGACAGCTTGAGAAAGGCGCCGGTGTAGTTGCGCGCAGTCGACCCGGCGGCGCTCAGCGCCGTGACGGTCAGCACCGGTGGGACCGTATAGGTTAACGGTTGTCCGAGATAACTGAAGCCGAACGGCGCCACCGCGTTGGGGCAGCCCGTGCCGAACACCGGCGTGTTGAGCGCTGCCGCAAAAGTGTTGGGGATGAAACGTCCAACGTTGCTCGACGCCGTGCCCGTGACGGCTCCCGAACCGAGATAGTTGGCAACGCCCGGTGTCAGCGTGATGATGCCGACCTCCGGCCAGTTGAACGTCGTACCGGTGGCGACGCCGGTGCTGAAGCTGCCGAATGCCGATGCATTGTTGAGCGCCGCCGCATTGCCGCCCACCGGCGCGACGAGGTTGGCGCTCAATGTGACGCCCGGCGGCGCTATTTCCCGTCCGTAGTTGGGCGTGACGGCGCCTAAAAAATTGCTTGCCGTGACGGTCGCCGCGAATGGTTGTCCGGCTTGAATGAACGCGGCGCCCGCCGCGGTGGTCGCGCCCGGGTTATTACCGGGCGCGGTCAGCGCCGTGGAACAGGTGCCGGCGCCAAAGGTGGTGCATTTGATGTTCGTCAGCGAGAAATTGGACGGCTGGACCACGAACTGGCTGCTGCCGATCATGCTGTTGCCGGAGGGTGAGCCGCCGCCCAGGGGGATGAAGTAGCGCGCGTACAGCGTGATCTGGCCGACGTCGGAGTAGCTGAAGCTGAACGGCGCCTCGGCGTTGGCGGTGCTGAATTTCAGCGGCACCGTCGTGTACGTCGATACGCCGCCATTCGCATTGGACGCGATGTTGGTGGTGATGGAGTTGTTGGTGATCGCAAGAGTCTGTCCGGCCACGCAACTCGTCGGGTTGTTGCACTGGTATGCAAGGCTGACGTTGACCGTCGTGCCGCTCGCGAAGGCCGCGGTGCAAGCCCCGGTGCTGGTGTCGGTGCGCACGGCCTGCAGCGCGAGGCTCTGTGTCGAGAATTTCCCTGCGATCTGCGTGGCAATAGTGGCTGCGACGTTGCTGCCGTTCGTGATGCGAAAGCCTGACGCTACGAAGGTGAGCGGCGGCTGCTCGGAGCCGATCGCACTGCCCGACGTTTGCGTTACGCTGCCGGCGGCCACATTGATCGTGACCGTTTCCGCATAGGTATCCTTGAGCAACAGCGTGACGGCGCCGCTATCGGCCGTGACGTAGGTGTAAGTCGCGGTACCGCTGTTGGCGGCGCCCGGCGCAAGGCTGCCACCGCCCGCCGCCATGGACCAGTCGCCGTGCAAGGTGCTGGTGCTCACCGTGATCGTGGCGGTAGTTGACATCGCCGTGTGTGTAGCACTGTGGGCGGTGATGGTGACCGGCGATGCCTGACAGTTCACCGCCGTACCCGCATCGCTGATGGCAAAGTGATCGGGTGTGGCCCCTGCAGCAGACTGCAACGCGAGGCTGATCCCTATATTAGCGACCGAACTATTGGCTGTGGATTGCAGCGTGCCGGTCGCGGTGGACGCGGTTAACGCCTCGGTGAACGCGCCAATGGCGAGACCATTTGGGCCGGCACCCGTGGCGCCCACGTTGGCGCTCGCCATTCCGGTGGGGGCATTGATGCCGCCGTTGCCATTGTCGGCCGCAAACAGCACGACTAATTCAGTGTTCGAGATGCCGGGCGTGATCGACGGCGCCGAGTAATTGGCCGTGGTGCCGTTTACCTTCGAGGCGCTTACGACCACGGGAGACGTGGTCAGAACCCCGCGGAAATCGAGCATCAGGCCGCCGGAGCGTGCGGCCCCCTGAAAGGTCCAGGTGTAAGTGGTCGTGCCCGCGAGGTCGGCCGAGGTGGCGACCCGGGAATAGACTGCAACGCCGATCGATGAACCGTCGTCTTGTGCCAATACCGACGTCCAACCGGCAGGTACGCCTCCTGAGCCTTGCATGATGGGCAGATTGCTCGAGTTCTGGCCGACGAAGGCGATAAGCACGTCTCCGGTCGCAAGACCGGCGGGTGCCGTGATCGTGACCGAGCCGACAGTAGACGAACTCAGTGCAGACGACGACGACGCCACGTAAGCGATGGATCCCCAGCTGGGGATTGGGTGCGTGAACAGCAGCGCAATCAGCAGCGCGCGCGCGCACCACACGGCACCGGCGGCCCTCGGTTCACGAGCTTTCATGGTGATCGCCAGCGCGTCAGGTTGCATCCGTATAAGTCCCGCTGACGACGCGGCGCACGTAGCCGGGCTGCCCGTACAGCCCCAACGTAGCCGCCGAGTTGAGCACGTAGGATGTGTTGGTCGCAGCACCAGTGAAGAAGGTCACGGCAGAACAGGTAACGATCACGGTGAACCCCTTCAGTGCCGCCTCCGTAAGCGTCAGCGTCGTACTCGCGACACAGCTGCACGTCCCACTCGCTTTGCAGCCGCCGCCGAGAGCTTTGTAAGCGCCCCACTCGATGCCGGTCTGCGCGGCACTGAGTGCGCGGGCTTGCAACAGCGACATCGTCACGGTCTGCTGCTGTCCGGTTCCGACCCGGATCGCGACCACAGCGAGCACGCCCAGCACGACGATCAGAAACAGGGCGGGAATGAGTGCAAAGCCCGGCTGCCGATGCATCGGAGCGTGTGGCCTCATGGCGCGTTCACCACTTCGACTTGATGGAGCAGCTGCACGGATTCGCCGCTCTGGGTGATCTGCAGTGTCAGCGTGGCGAGGCCGTTGCGCTGCGCCGTGCCGGCGCCGGCACTCAACGCGAATTGGCATCCCGCGACGTTACTGGCCACCAGCGCCGAACTCGCACCGGCGGCATTCAACGCCGCGGCGCTCGTGGGCTGGGCGCTCGCGATCGTGTAACCCGAGTAGCGGGTCAGCGTCGCCGCAGCCGTGTCGCACAGGTATGAGACCGGGCCGCTCACGAGGAACACGCGTTGGCCCGGTGAGCCGAAGGCGAACTGGAATGCGGGGCTCAGCGTCACCAGATTCTGGTTGGCCGTCGCGCCAGCCGAAATGGTGATCGTCGTATTGGCCGGCGTGATGACATTGGGGGTGGGGGGTGGCGTTTGGTAGGCATCGGCGCCCGGCACGCCGACGTTGTAGATCGAGAGAAAGTAGGCGTTCGATGTCCACGGCAGGGTCAGCTGCGTGAATGGAACCGTGGTCGCAAACGCGCCGTCGGCCGCCGTCAGATCGAGCGCAAGCGCCGGGTTCGACAGCGGGCCGCTGTCCTGATAGCGCGCGCCGTCGGCGGTGGCCAGCAGTTCGAGCGCGGTCACGCTGCCGCTCGCGCTGACGCGCACGCTGTTCGGCAATGCGGCGCGCAGGTCCCGCCCGATGAAGCGCAATGCGCCGTCGGCCGCATCGACCAGCGCGGCACGCCGGGTCTGTGAGGTGTAGATCGTCATCGGCGTGACGATGAACATTGCCATGAACGCTACCACCACGGAGCTGACCGCAATCGTGATGACGAGCTCAACGAGAGTAAAGCCGCGGGCGACGCGGGTTGCGGTGCGCATGTCAGTAGCTGGTCCGGTAGCCCGATAAAATGACGCTTGCGCTCGGCGGGTAGCTCACGGTGATATCGACGCGACGTGCGGCGGCCGCGGGCACACTGCCAAGCGCGCTCGACTGGGAGGTGCTGACGCTGACCGTATAGCTGCTCAAGGAGGCAATGGGGTTGCCGAATTGATCACGAGCGCCCGCGTCCACCAAGCCGTTGTACTGATCGACCAGGTCCCAGCTGGCGCGGCCGGTATTCGGCGGCGTGCCGTTGGGGTCGACCACCCAACGCTGCAGGATCTCGCTGAGATAGGACTCGGCGATGGCGATGGCCTGCTGCTGCATCATCGCATCCGCACTGCGCGTGGCGACCGCGGCGAACGCACCCAAGATTGTCGTCACGGCGATGGCGACGATGGTGATGGCAACCACCAGCTCGACGAGCGTCACACCCCGATGCCGACTGTGCTTGCGCATGGCTACTGCACCTGCACCAGGCCGGTGCCCGCCAGAATGGTGATCGTGTGCGTACCCACAGTGACGGTAGTTGCGGGGCTCGAACTCAAGCGGCCCTGGGTGTCGAAAAGGAAGATACCGCTGGGACTGGCGGTGGTGTTCGCCGGCGCCGTGTTCTGAATCGTCGACCCGTCGGCGCTCAACAGCGGCGTCGGCCACGTCGTGTCGTTCGCGTTGCAGGCGTTGCCGGAGGCTGCTTGCTGTGTCGCCATGTAGCTGCTCGTCGACAGCGTCAACCGCGCAGCGCAACCGGTGATGACGGCGGCCTTTTGCGTCGAGCGCAAGGCCGCCGCCAGTTCATCGACATACCCCCGGTCGGAGAAGGTCTGCTGAGTCCAAAAGCGCGGCGCGATGTAGGCCGCCATGATGCCGGTGATGGTAATCACCACCACCAGTTCGACCAGCGTGTACCCATCGAACCTCGCGCCATGCGCACGGTATGTTGCCGAGCGCGGCATCTTGTTCTCCGAGCGGGAATCCGTTCCCGCTAAGTAGCCGGTGAAATCAACAGCCGCCGGTTGTCGGCGTTACAACCGGTGGCACACCAGCGGCCGTCGCGGGCGTGTAAGCGACAGTGCAGTTGGCGGGCGTCGGCGCACCGACTCTGGTCCACACTCCTGCGGTTCCCGCCGCCCCGGCGACGTACGTGAAGTCAGCCGCGACCACGTTGACGGCGTTCGGAATCCCGGTAAGAACCGAGTCCGGGTAGTTGTTGAGCATCGTAACCGAGGAGCCTTCCATGGTTACGGTGGCGGGGTTGCCGGTCGCCTGGCCCAGGGCGCGGGCCAGCGCCGCGGCACTCTTCACGGTGCCGACAAGTCCATTCACCGTGGCGACGCGCGCCTGCGTGTCGAGCGCAATGAACTTAGGTATCGCGAACGCGGCCAGGATGCCGAGGATCGTGATCACCACCACCAATTCGATGAGCGTGAATCCACGCGCCTTAAGGTTCTTCATGTTCTACTCCGCGGCGCGTTTCGCCTGTTGATTGATCGTTCTGTACCGACTCGCGCTCCTGCGTCAGGAATTGACCGAGTTGCGGCCATAGTGCGCGTGTTTCGCAGGAATAACCGGGATTTACCCCGAGGATGTGATAGGACTCTCGATGATTCGTCATCCGGTGTGACCGACCTTCCCGATCATGTTCCACATGGGCAGGAAAACGCCGAGGGCCAGGATCAGCACCATGGCGCCGACCCCGATGATGAGCAAGGGCTCGAGCATCGCGGTCAGATTGCGCAGGCGAAAATCGACCTCCCGCTGGTAGTATCCGGAGACTTCTTCGAGCAGCTGCGCCAGTTCGCCGGTTTCCTCGCCGACCAGCACCATCTGCAGCACCAGCGGCGTGAAGATGCCGGCGCCGGCTGCCGCATTGCTCAGCGGTTCGCCGCGTTCAACCGCATCGCGCAGCCGCACCAGCCGTTCCCCAAGATACTCATTGCCCGAGGATCGGGACAGCAGCGTCAGCGCCTGTATCATCGGCAGGCCGGCTTCGAGCGAAATCGACAGCGAGCGTGTCACGCGCGACAGGATCGACAGATGCAGAAGTTCGCCGAGCACGGGGAGCTTGAGCTTGAAGCGATCCCAGCGGTAGCGGCCGGCCTCCGTGGCAATGTGGCGCCTGAAGGCATAGAGCGCGAGCATCGCTCCCGCGATGATCGAGATGCCATGGGCGCGCGCGATCTCCGATGTGCCCATGATGATGCGCGTCGGCAGCGGAATGTCATTGCCAAGCACTTTGAACAGGGGCGCAAAATTCGGGATCACGAAGACGGTGATCACGGCGATTGCGATGCCGATCACGCCGATGACGATGAGCGGGTAGCGCACCGCGCTCTTGACCCGATCCTGGACGTCCTGGTCCTGGCTTAAGTATTCGCACAGCCGCAGGAATGTTTTGTCGAGCGTGCCGGTGGATTCGCCCACCCGCACCATGCTGATGAACAGGGGTGAAAAGATTCCGGGATGCCGCGCCAACGAGGTGGCGAATTCGCGGCCCGATTCGAGGCTGAGCAACACATCGTACAGCGCATCGCGCAGCACGACGTTCTGGGTCGACTGCGCAAGTCCGCGCAAACCGCGCAGCAGCGGCAGGCCGGATTTGGTGATCGAATACATCTGCCGCGAGAACAGCACGAGGTCGGCGCTCGATGGTTTCCCCACACCGAACCGCTGCAGCAATTCCTGAATAGATGGTGCCGGCGATGTCCCCGGCGCCGCGTCGGCTGCTATGTCGAGGGGCGTGATGCCCAGTTTCAGCAACCGCGCCGCGACCCCATCGGCGTCGTCGGCGTCGAGCCGGCCCGTCATGAGTTCGCCGCGCCCCGACCGGCCTCGATAGCGGAAATTGGCCATGGTCCTAAGCTTGCCGCTCGAGCAGCGTTGCGACGCTCGAGTCCTCGAGCGGAGCCGCCGCGTCGACGTCCAGCAGTTCCTCGATTCCGCCACCGACCGCCATTGCCTCGGCAAGCGAGGTGACGCCGGCGAGCGCATAGTCGATTGCGCCTTGGGCGAGCGGCAGATACCCGGGGCTGCCGCGCGCCGCGCGGGCGAATCCTTCGAGATCACCGCGCCCTACCGCATCGGCCAGCGTCCGGTCAAGCTCGAGAAGTTCATAAACGGCCACGCGGCCGCGGTATCCCGTCAGGTTGCAATACGTGCAGCCGGTTCCCGCCATGAATTTCTGCGGCCCGAGGTTCTGCCCCGGACGGCAGGTAGCAAGCCACGCGATCTGGTTCACCGTCGGCGTCGCGGGTTGGGCGCAGTCGGCGCATACCCGCCGCACCAGCCGCTGTGCGACGATGCCATTCACGGCGGCCGCGATCATATAACCCGGCGCACCCATATCGAGCAGCCGGTTGACGGTGGCGATCGCATTGATGGTATGCAAGGTTGAGAATACGAAGTGACCGGTCATTGCGCCCCGCAGCGCAATTTCCACCGTCTCGCGATCGCGTATCTCACCCACCAAAATGATGTCGGGATCCTGGCGCAGTGCCGTGCGCAGCACGCGCGCAAAATCGAGGCCGATCTTCGGCAACACCTGCACCTGTGTGATCCCGTCCATGCGGTATTCGACCGGATCCTCGACCGTTATCACTTTTACGCCGGGTTTGTTGATGTGGTTGAGTGCGGCATACAAGGTGGTGGTCTTGCCGCTGCCGGTCGGACCGGTCACCAGCACCATGCCGGCATTGCGCTCGACCATGCGTCGAAAACGCACCTCCGTTGCCGCCGTCATCCCGAGTTTTTCCAGCGACAGCAGGGTTGCCGACAGGCTGAGCAGACGCATGACGACCGACTCACCGTGAGTGGTCGGCATCGTCGCCAGGCGTACGTCGACGGCGGCGTCGTGAACGCGGATGGTGAAGCGTCCGTCCTGAGGCAGGCGCTTCTCGGCGATGTCGAGTCCGCACATCAGTTTCAGGCGTGTCACCAGCGCGCTCGCGACGCGGCGCCCTTCGATGATCTGCTGCTGCAGAACCCCGTCGACCCGCAGGCGGATCCGCAGAATGTTCTCACCCGGCTCGATGTGGATGTCGGAGGCACGCGCCTTGATGGCATCGTTGAACATGGTCTGCAGCAGTTTCAACACCGGCGCATCGGGCGAGCTCTCTTCCGCCGAAAGCTGTTCGAGATCCACCTCTCCCTGCTGCAGATCGTCGCGCACGGCCTCGGCCAGCGTGGCTATCTCATCGGTGTGCCGGTAAACGGCGTCGAGCGTCTTGAGAAAATCCGCTTCGCCCACCAACGCCAGCCGGATCGGCAGTTTGAGCTTGGACCGCAGCTCGTCATAGGCATGAAGATCGGACGGATCCGCCATGCCGACCAGCAATCCTCGAGCGTCTTGCAGCAGCACCAACGCCCGGTAGCGGCGCGCCAGGGCCTCGGGCAACAATTTTACCGCCTCCCGATCGATGCGTGCATGCTTCAGATCGACGAACGGCACTTCCAAGTGCTTGGCCAACAATCCGTGCAGCGCCGCCTCGGACACGAATCCTAGATCGGCCAATACGCGGCCGAGCTTGCGCCCCGAACGCCGCTGCTCGGTCAGCGCCGTAGCGAGTTGTTCGGCGGTTATGGTCCCATGCTCGACCAATACATCACCGAGCCGTATTCTGCGTTTGAGCGTCATGATCCGCGACCTCGAGCGTTACGGCGTAAGTTTGCGGGCTTTTGGATCGAGCGCGTTCGCCTGGTCCAGGGCCTCGCCGGTCAATTGCGTCCACTGATCGTCGCTGTCGACGATGATCGGGCGCAAGAGAATCACGAGTTCGGTGTGATCGTCGGTCTTCTGTTGGCTTTGAAACAGCTTACCGACAACCGGTATATCGCCGAGCAACGGCACGCGGTAGTTCTGCACCTTGTGGTTCGATAGCATCAGACCGCCGATGACGATGAGCTGGCCGCTCCTCGCCTTGACGACGCTGTCCGACTCGCGCACCTGGCTGAAGGCGAGCGGCAGAGAATTCGTGACGCCCTGCGCGGTGACCGTCAGCACTTTCTGCGTGACATCGCTGACCGTGGGATGAATATGCAGGATGATCTGGCCGTCGCCGGACAACTGCGGTGTCACATCGAGCGCAACGCCGGAGAAGAACGGCGCAAGATCCAGATTGCTGGCGGTCGACGCCCCGACACCGACCACCGTATTGCTCGACACTCCGGTGACGAAATACTCATCGTCGCCTGCCTTGATGACGGCTTTTTGATTGTTGATGGTCGAAACCCGCGGGCTCGACAGCACATGCGTCTTACCCTGGGTTGCCAACAATTCGACGTAGGCGTTGAAGCTGCCGGCATTGACGGCCAGCGTAAACGCACCGCCGAGCGAGTTGGTGAGCAAGCTGGTCACGGGGTTGCCGGGGCCGAGGGTCACCGGCGCCGACGGCTGATTCAGCAGGTTATTGCTGCCGAATCCCTGCTGTGGTGTTGTTTGGAATCCGCTGATGGTGCGGCTCCCCTGCTGTGCGATCGCGGCCCAGTTGATGCCGGCGCGAAAAGCGCTCGACAATTCCACCTCGACGATCTTCGCCTCGATGATCACCTGCCGCGAGGCGATGTCCTGGATCTTGTCGAGAAACTGTTGCACGTCGCGCAGCTCGCGAGGGTTGGCGCGAACGGCGATGACTCCGGACTGAGCGTTGACGATGACCGCCCGGCCGCCGTCCGTGCCGACCAGCCCCTTGAGGCTCGCTTCCAATTCAGGCCAGAAATCGGAGGAGGAACGGGTGGAGATGCTGGTGCCGGTGATTTCCTTGATTCGGTCGGCGTCCTTGCCGCCGTTGCGGGCGGCGAACACCGCACCCGCCGGCTCGCTGAGTCCTTGCGACTGAGCGTCGGAACCCGGCGTCGCGCCCCCGGACGGCGCTGTGCTCGAGCTCTGGCCGACCTGGCCCGAGGCGACGCGCGTACGTGAGGTGCCGCGGCGCTCGAGATCGATATAGTTCACTTGGAAAAGGCGGGTTTGCATCGCAGCCGGCACGATGACGAAGCCCGACGGTATGCGCCGATAGTCGTAACCGTACGCCTCGCGCACGGCGTCGAGCACTTCGATCAGCGTCACGTTCTTCAGCTTCAGCGTAATGCTGCCGCCCACTCCCGGCTCGAGCACGATGTTGTAGGGTGTGCCGTCGGCCAGCCCCTCGAAGAAAGGACGCGCCGGCGAGTCTGCGACCGCGACGTCGAAACGAGCCTCGGCACCGCGGGCCACCGGTGTGAATCCCATCAGTGTCAGCGCAAGGATAAGCAATAGTCTTAGGTACATCAGGGAACTCCGCTCGACGCGCGGAGTACATCCACGGCAGGTTTTTTGATTGTGGATGTTGGATGCGGCAAGTGCAGTTCCTGGCTCTGCCCCGCATGGCTGTAGCGGACGCCGTCTTCGAGTACGGCAAGTATCGTATAGCCGCCGACCGCGGAACCGCTGTGCACGAGACGGCCGTTGAAGATCGCACTGCGCTCACCGTTGAAATTCAGCACCGCGCTCAAGGTGGGCACGGACTCGTGGGACAGCGCCGCGTGGTGCTCCGCGAGCGGCGGACGCATGGGATCGCGCAGGTCTTCGGCGTTCGCCGTCCCTGTCAGGGTCAGCACGGCGATGCATAACAGTCCCTTCATACAGACATCCAGTAGCGTGACAAGCTTAAGGCGCCGATGACGATGCGAACGCGATTGACCGGGTAGTCGCCGGCGATCAGTTCGACCCGCTGCCAGTGAATGCGCCACGGCAACGCTTCGATCGCTCTGAGATAGACCACCACGCTGCCGTAGTCGCCCTCGACCACCATCTCGACGGGGTGCAGAAACGGGCCGCGGTCACCCGGCGCAATCGCTGCCGGTGTCGAAGCCGCTGTCGGTGTCGAAACCGAGGGCAGTGAGAGGCTCTCCACCGGCAGGTTGGCGAGACTCACCAGGGTGAGTCCGCGCTGCTCGCTCAGCAAAGAACGCAGCAACTCGGTCATGCGCTCGGGAGCCACGTAGCCCTGCGCCACCGAGTTGAGATTCAAGTCCAATGCGGCAAGCCGCGCGGCCAGCGCACGGTTGCGCAGAGCCGCCTCCGCTGCCGGGTCATGCGCCACGGCGACGCCGATCTGCTCGCTCATCGTCATCTGGCGGCGCGCGTCCGCGAGGTGCAGCTCAGCCGCTTTAGCGCGCACCGTCAGCGGGTCCATCAGCAGCGACTGCCAGGCGACATAGAGTAAGGCGACGCCGGCGCCGAATACCAACGCGCGCTCCCGAAGGGAGAACCCGTCGAGCCGCTCGACGAGAGGTCGTACCTTGTCGTACATGCGGGCGAAACCAGTCACTTGCGATTCTCCGGGGTCGGGAAATCGAGGCCGGATGCGCCTAGCTCGAACATGAGTTGCGCGGGCGCCTCCTCGCGCCTGGCCTGGCGCATGGCGAGCTTGTTGAACCGCACGCCGTCGAACGCGCGTTCCTCAGCGAGGGACGCGAGATATTGAGGCACCAGCCGCCTATCGACGGTAGCTCCCTGCAACGCAAGGCGACCGTCGCCCGAACCGACGACAATGGTGCGCAGCCACAGACCGTCGATCTGCCGGCGGCCCAGCGCCTCCAAGCGCGCCGCGAAGCCGGTTGCGGGCGAGGCCGTGTCGCGGTTCACCAGATCGAGCGCGCGCTCCCGGGCAGCGATGTCGGCGCTGAGTTCGAGGGCCTGCGCCTGAAGCTCCACGATACTGCGGCTCGGGCGCAGCGCCGCGCCGACAGCGTCGCGCTGGCTCATCTGCGAGGCCGCCTGTCGCTCGATGATGGCAACCGAGCGCTCGATGCGCCCGGTCCGCCAAGCGCCGAACGCATGGAGACCGCCGAGGCACACGCCGAGGATCAGCAGACCGCCGCCTATGGCGCGTGCCGAGAAGATCCGCTTCTCGGCGCCCAGAATCGGCTGGTAGAGATTGACTTGCTGTTCCATGGTGGCGCCGCTCACAGCGAGCGATGTTCCTCGCGCAGGGCGGCGCCCACCGCCAGCAGACAGCCGGGGTCCACGGCCGATTCAATCGACGTCTCGCACAGAAGCAACGAAGCGAGGTCGAGGGTCTCGACCTCGAACCCGGTCTCGCGACCTAGATCCGCGGCGAGCAAACTCGCGCGTTGACCGCCGGGCGACACCGCGATCCGCGTGATCGGCGGCTGATCGAAATGCCGCTCGTAATAGTCGAGTGAACGCTGCAGTTCCAGCACGATACTGCCCACATCAAGGCGCGCATCGGGGGTTGCTTGCAGATCCATCTGGCGCGCGAAATACAACGTCGTTCCGCGCACCAATATGACGGTTGCCGCTGCCTCTCCCAGGTGCAGCAGCGCCACACCGGAGGCCGCCGCGGGCAGCAGAGTCGCAAGATTGCGCAGGCAAAGCTCTGGGACGTCGATCACGTCGAAGGTCGGGACCTCGGCCAGAGCGCCGGAGTGCCGCTCGACGGCGCTGCGCTGCGCGGCCACCGCGTACATCATGCGCCCCTGACTGCCGCGGTTCTGCGCGGGAACATCGAAGACGTCAATGACGGCATCTTCGACGCGAAAGTCGATGGTTTCCTTGAGGCGCCATCGCATGGCAGCGCGCAGCTCCGCGGGCGGCACGTCGGGCGCCTCGACCAACACAAGTTGGTAGTCGTCAGATCGGAGCACCGTGCTGACCGGAATGCGCGGCAGCCCCGCGGCCCGGATGACGGTTGTTGCCGCGTTGCCGCCGCCGCCGGCGGGCATGGGCAACAACTCGCAACGCTCGAGAACCGGTGCGCCGCGCTCGCGGCGCACGACCGCGACTGCGACGTGCTCACGGCCGAAGGCGAGACCAATGCGTGCCTTCGCGATTGAGGATTTCTTGAACCGTGCGAACACCTGACACTCCATGCCGAACAGGCCACGAGCGTAGGCTTGTCACTGCGGGAATATCGAACGCAGTCGCGGGTATTTGACAGAACATGCCCGATGGATCGGTTCGGATGGTGAAGCAGTGCACAGTTATGACACGAGTCCGGGTGTAATGCGGCTGCTGGGGCATGCGCTCCATCCGTCGCGCCGTCATCTCGCACTCATCGAGAATGTGTGAATGCGTGCGCGGCAGCGAGGTGGTGGATACAATCGTTGTGATGATCAAGCATGCGCCCAACGGTATCCGTGTCTTGCTGTTCGATGTCGGCGGAGTGCTGGTGCAATTGGGCGGCGTTGAGGCAATGCTTGAATGGCTCGGTCACAGGATTACAGTCGACGAGTTGTGGCGCAGGTGGTTGCAATCGGTGCCGGTCAGAAGATTTGAAACCGGGCAAATCGATGCCGATGAATTCGCGATCGGCGTGACTTCCGAGTTTGGTCTGGCAGTTGAGCCACGACAATTTCTGGAATCATTTACGCATTGGCCCACCGGGCTTTATCCAGGCACACTGGAAATGCTGGCGCGCATACCGCGCTCGTATCAACGAGCGGTGCTCTCCAATAGCAATGCGTTGCACTGGCCGCGCGTGCAGAATGAGATGAAGCTCGGGGCCGCATTTGACACGCACTTCGTGTCGCACCTCACGGGTCGAATCAAGCCCGATGCGGCCGCGTTCGAACATGTGTTGGAATCGCTCGGTTGCAGCCCCGCTTCGGTGCTGTTCCTCGACGATAACCTGCTCAATGTCGACGCCGCCAAACGCCTTGGAATGCAGGCGGTTCGCGTTCAAGGGGTTGATGAAACGCAGCGCGTACTGGTCGATCTCAAGATCATTGAGTCGGCTTGAAACAAAGCTGGGTCGGGATCCTGCCTTCTCCGTCGGTGCTCCTGCGCGACGAAGCATTTGAATCTTCTGTATGTTGCCCGCCGCACAGACGGCTGCTTGTCTCACACCCCACACTGCGCGAATTGAAGCCACGCGGTGGCGTCATGCATAGGATGCTACGCCGCTGAAGATCTTTCCTTCTCAATTCCTAGGATGGGATGCGCATGAACATTTTTGAGAGCCGTCCCCGATACCAAACCTGGCTCATCGTAGCCGCACTCAGCGTGCTGGCGGCAGGTTGCAACCGGGATCAAATCTTCGGCAACCCTACAATTGCCGGGATTGTGCCCGCGGTAACCGCCGAAACGCCGGCGAACGGCGCTACCGGGGTGCTGACCACCACCGCTTCCATCAATGCGACGCTGAATGTGGCGGTCGCCCCGATTACCGGCAGCGCAAGTTTCACGCTGACGTGTGCGGCCCCATGCGCCAACGCCACCGGGGTGGTTAGTCTCGACGCCACGAATACCATCGCTACTTTCACGCTGACGCCGGGTACCACCCTGACGCCGCTCACCGTCTATACCGGCACGATTGCCGGAGTCACGAGTTTGTCCGGCGGCGTGCCGATGGCAGCGCCTTTCACGTGGCAGTTTACGACGGTGGGGACACCCGCGGATCTGACCCGGCCGCAAGTCTCGATGACCAGCCCCGCGACGACGACTCCGGGCCCCACGCTGGGTGTGCCCAGCAACTCGGCCATTGTCGCGGTCTTCACCAAGAATTTGGCGCCCGCAACGGTCACGGGATCAAGCTTTACGGTCACTTGCGCAGCGCCCTGCGTCAACCCCGTCGGCAGCGTCAGCTACTCGGTGAGCGCGCGAACCGCGGTGTTTACACCCGCTGCGAATTTGACCCTGGGCGATACCTACACGGCC
>Ga0210407_10001642_pt1 | contig 20517 bp, 17 predicted proteins | sample IncBWC27MmetaG_FD_150860 | JGI IMG/M metagenome (GOLD analysis project Ga0210407, IMG submission 150860) | Forest soil microbial communities from Barre Woods Harvard Forest LTER site, Petersham, Massachusetts, United States - Inc-BW-C-27-M | ecosystem: Environmental > Terrestrial > Soil >... | reverse complement strand
CGATTATCTGATGTACTCCCAACAAAAAGGACTCATAGTCGAGCGCATTTCCAAGTAACAACCCAGCCATCAGGACGCGCAACGAGATTGCAAAGCATTTTCTCGCGCGTCCATGGCTTTGTGGTTCGCTCCCAGCCTCGCCCGGCCCTCCCCAGGAGAACGACATGGCAAATCCAAATACCGAGCGGAGAGCGATTGGTTTACTCGTGGTTTTTGCGACTCTGTTGACGCTGATAGCGGTCTGGAAACTTCCCGAGACGCCCGAGGTGCCCTAGGCGCCCGAGGTGAACTCCTAGTGCAGTGTCGCGAGTTCGCGATTCTGGTTACATGACCCAGCGGTGATTCCTGTTTATTCTCTGTTCACCCAGGCGGGTGGCGAACCCGCCTCTCGCGGGGTTGAACAAAGCATTCGACCTAATCGCGGTCGTGCATCTTGTCTTAAGGAAGATTGTCGAAAAAGAGATAGAGCGAAGCAATGCGGCCGTTCCGCGCGACGACAAAATCGGTTCCCGCGTAAGCTGGCGGTTTGCCGGGAGTGCCGGATACCCATCGCACCCGTCCGCCATCACCTAATTCCTCGGGCGGGGAGATCGGCTGATATTTGAAATCTGGATGCGTTGCTTTTAGCACGCCGGCAATGCGATCGATCTCGTCGCGGCCGCGATATATACCGCTTTTCGGGTCATAGAATACTGCGTCTTCGTGAAAGAGCTCTTCGATTGCAGCGCGGCGACGCACCGGATCATTTTCACCGAATACGTCGCTCAGATTACGCAGCAGCAAGATTGATATGCTGTTGGCCATCATGTTCTCCGTTTCAATTCGTGCGCCGCAAGCCGCCCGGCCTTGCGCTGATTTTAAGACCTTTCGCGCCGGTGGCAAACCCTTCCACACATCCCAGACGTAGCGGTTAGTTTTTCCGGGTGCCGCATCCCTTCGGTTTGAAGCTGTGAAGAAACGTCTCGCGCAGGTTGGTTTTTGTGGGGCGGGAAAGATTTTGTCTCTTGCGTCTGTGCTGCTCGGGTCGATTCCGTCTTTTCCTGGACCTCCGGTTCTCTGAATCTAGCCCGTGGCGGCTGTGGGCAGCGGTTTTCGCAAGCGGATCCACTGTTGCAGGTTGTAGGTAAGACAAGCCCAGAGCATCTCCAGCTGCACTTTGACCAGCCCTCGAACGTGAAACTGGCGCAGGCCCAGCTTGCTTTTGATCCAGGCATGGCAAAATTCCACGACTCGGCCACGCCGACGATAGCTTGCCCGTGCTTCTTCGGTTTCCATCTTCTGCCGGAAAGCCAGAACTCCGGCGCTCTCCTCCAAACGCAAAATCCCCCGGCCACCGCTGCGATTTTCCGGACAGCATTCTGGTTTGCGGAGGCAAACTTGACAGTCGCTGATTTTCGCTTCGTAACGATAGGCGACGAGACCCCGCTTCTTCTTATTATGAAAGCGCCCTTGGGGCCGCAGCAGCTTGCCCGCCGGGCACACATAGCGATTCGTCTCCGGCTGAAAAAGGAAAGCGCTGGGTGGCAGCCGGTGGGCAGCGGTCCTCCCTGTGGCCGCGTCTTCTCGCGGCATGCTCCCCAGAAAACCCACCTTGCGTTCGGCCATCTCCTCGATGGCCGCGCGTGTGGTGTAACCCGCGTCGGCCACCATCTGCTCCGGCTTGCGCTGCAACCGTTCTTCGATGCGTTCCAGCGCTGGAAGCAACTGGCCTGTGTCGTTGGCCTCCTGGGTCACCGCTACACCCACAATCAACCCGTGTGCTGCATCCGCGGAAATCTGCGCGTTATAGCTCAGAGCCAATCCTCCATCGGACTGATGCATCACCCGTGCCTGCGGATCGCTGCTGCTCACTCGTACTTTGCTTTTAGCCTTTTCTCCGTGCTTGCGATTTTGCAGCTTCTCCAGTTCTTGCAATGCGTTTTCCAGCCGCTCTTGCTGCTCGCGCCGGCCTCGCTCGCGCGCCTGCTTGATTCGAGGGTTGCTCTCTTCGTTCCGTGGATCACCCATCTCCGCCACGCGTCGCCGTGCCCGCTCCAGATGCTCGCGAATCGTCTGCTCCTGCTGATAACTCCTGACGCTGGCCTGGGCCTTGATCTTCGTGCCGTCTTGCATCACTTGTTCCAGAGTAATCAGGCCTTCCTGGCTGAGCGCCGCCAGCACCTGGGTGAACAGTTCATCCAACTCCTTCTGCTTGGCCACACGAAAATCCGCCAGCGTGTGGTAGTTCACTTCGTCCAGCCCCGTCAACCACTGGAAAGCCGGATCAAACTCGCACCGCCGCGCCACTTCCCGCGCCGATCCAATCCCCTGGCTGTAGGCATACACCCACAGGCTGATCAGCAGTTGCGGATCGAACGCCGGACGCCCACCTTCTTCTGCACTGCTCTCGATGGCTTGATAAAAGGCACGCAGGTTCAGGCGCCCTACCAATGCCCAAATGGCTCTCGCCGCATGGTCTTCGCCGAGGAGGTGTTCCACATCCACGGCTCGCCAGCTCAGCTGCTGTCGGTTCACGTAGCGAATCAGAGGATGTTTGCCGATCGAATTTTCTTGGCTCATGCCGCGAGCTTACGGCACGCTCCATTTTTTGCAAGAGTGAATCTCAGGATGTTTCTTCACAGCTTCTTTTTGAAGGCTGCGGGTTTAGGCGCTCCACCATCAACCGCCACAGCGAACTTCACCTCGCAAATCATTTCGGCCAGTGAGTACCAGCACTGTCCCTCGCCTGTACGAATGTACACCCGCTTTTTTCTCGTACCCGTCCCGTGCCCGTACTTCCGCACAGCTGCATTTTCGTCCTACGAATGCTACCGTGGACAAGGGGAAAAAATATGACGCGTCTTCAAAAATTTCGCGACGATCGCTTCGCCCTCACCACCCTGCAAAATCCCACCATCGAAGTCCGCACCTACGCTGAACTCTGCCAGGCCGCGCAACCAGCGCGCGAAAACCAGCCCGCCCCCGCCGCAATCCCCGCCCCAATTTCCGCAACTCCGCCGCCGCCCGCGCCAGCCGCCCCCTCCGCCCCGGACCCGCTTCCCGACCGCACCAAAGTCCTGCCTGCCGTAAAGGCAGGCCTGTCCGCCGCGGTCGAAGAGCAAATCCTAATCGCTGGTAGCCCAAATATTAGAAATCGCCGCAAACCACTGAAAACAATACTCACCCGCTCAAGTTAATCGCTAGTTTTTCGGCCGTTTTCAGCGCTTCTGCTTTACACCAGCCAGGATTCAATCTCGATTCTTGATTGCAGCGTTCGGTGGACCGGACATCTTTCCGCGATTTGCAGCAATTTCGCTCGTTGCTCGGCGCTCAGCGGGCCTGCCAATTCCAATTCCCGCTCAATGCGATCGAGAATCCCTTCGTTCGTTTCGCACGCGGCGCAATCCTCGGCATGAATCTTCGCGTGCCGCAGGCGCACGATCACGCCCTCGAGCGGCCAATTCTTCAGCCGCGCATACATTCCCAAAGTCATGGAAGTGCACGCGCCCAACGCCGCCAGCAGCAGATCGTATGGAGTTAGCCCAGAGTTTGTTCCGCCCGCGGCAGCAGGTTCGTCCGAGATCAGATGATGCGACCCAGCAACAATCTTCTGTGCCAAGCTCACGCCGTCGCCGCGCACCACCACGCTCGGCGACAGGATAGCTGCATGCCGCGAACCCTTCTCCGATACGTTCATGCAACCCTCCGCTCCGGGCAGCCCGCAACTCCAACATGCTCTAGTGCACCCACCCGCTCATTCCCTCAGGTCCGTGTACCTGGTTTCAATCAGCCATTGGATCAGCGCAAACACCATGGCGGTTGATACCCCGAACAGCAGCATGCCATTGGCCGCCTCCAGTGGTCCCAGGAATCTCCAATGCGGCGTCATCACCAGATCCCCGTACCCCAGTGTGGTGTAGTTCACCGCGGAGTGGTAGTACGCTGTGCCAAAGTACGGAAATTCCCCGCAGAGCACGAACACCTCGGCCCACAAAGCGATCTCAATCAGGTGCGCCGCGAGCGTAGCCAGCATCGCGACTACGACGACTGGAAAATCGCTCCAGAAGCTCCTGCCGGTGCGGCCCAGTCTGCGCTCCCGGCGAACGATGTTCAGCGACGCGGCGACGGACATCGCGTGGATGAAGATCGTGCACAGAATGACGACTGCGCCAACCGCCAGCGGAAGGAGTATCGGGATGCGAAGAGCTTGCGTCATTTTTCTGCCTGCAGCCAGCCGCGGAACCGCCGCTACTTCGACGTGCCATCTATTCAGGTGTCAGGCCCATGGCCTGACTGACTTCGTCGCGCGCCTGAATGTAATCGAGCTGGGACTGGAGCAATACGGTCTTGGCATCGAACTCCTGCGCCACGGCGTTCAGCGCTTGCGATTGCAGCGCGGCACCTTTCTCCAGTTGTTGCGCGTACACGCGGCTGGATTCCGCGCGCAACGCGTGCAATTCTTCGGACACTTGCACCATCTCGCGCGTGCGTTGCAATTTGTTGTAAGCGACTTGGAGGCGCAGCTCCACGTCTTCTGTGACGCGCGCGAGATTTTCCTTCGCTTCTGCTACCTGAGCGTCGCTCTCGCGCACGGCCGCGCGCCTGCGGCCGCCGTCGAAGAGATCGTACGTGAGTTCAGCTCCGAAACTGCCGAAGTTGCGGGCGAGAAACGGGACGTTGCTCGCGTAGCTATAGCGCGCGAACGCCGTAATGTCCGGCACATAGTCAGCCTTGGCCAATTGAACAGCGGCGTTGGCTTTTCGCAGTTCCTCACGCGCCGCGACGATTTCCGGATGCGATTGCAGAGCAACCTTGATGCATTCCTCGCGCTCGCAAGTATCATGAACCCCGGGAACGCTGGGATCGAGTTCCAGCTGGGTCGTCAGCGGCAGCCCGGTGACGTCATCCAGTTGCATAGTCAGATCCGAGAGCTGCAACTCGGTGGTCAGCAGTTCCTGTTTTGCTTGCAGCGATTGCGCGCGGCTTTCGATCAGGTCCTCATCCAGCGCGTTGCCATATTTCACTTGTTGGGTGCGCTCGCTCTGCAGATCTTCCGCGGCTTTGATTCGTGCTTGGGTGGCGCTTTGGTGCAACTGCGTGATCAGCACGCGGTAGTAGAGCTGATGAACTTTCAGCGCGACTTCGTTTTCCGTTTCCTGCGCGTCCGCTCGTGTTGCGCCTAGATCCGCGCTTGCGGCGTCGTTCTGAGGTTTGACCCTGGTGAATAATTGTGAGAGCGGCTGCACCAGCCCCGTGCCGCTGGTGACGAACGTCTTCCCGCCCTGATTGATGGTCACCGGCGTCGCGGGAATCGCAGTTCCGGCCACGGTGCCCAGGCTGCCCGCGGCGATCTGGATGAATTGCGTGTCAGTCACCGTGAATATCCGGCTCTCGTTCTTTATCGTGGGAAAGTATGCGCTTTTGGCTCTCTCCTTCGCGTGTTGCATTTCCTCGACGCGCAAGCCGGCGATGCGCACCACGTGATTGTGCTTCAGCGCGAGTTGCACTGCCTCCGCCAGGGTGAGGTGGCGCGAAGTATTCGTCGCCTGTTCCTGCGCGCGGGCAAAAGTCAGCGAGCCCAGGAATAAAAGGCCGGTGGCCAATAACTTGTTACCTCGATTCATGATTTCGCCTCCTGAGGCGCGGGCGATTTTTCCTGCAGCTCGCTGAGGCGGCCATAGCTCAGCGGCGACCTGCGAAGCATGGCGATGAGCAGCAGCGCCACGACGCTCGCCCAAGCCACCAGGTAGAATCCATCGTTTATGCTCAGCGTATACGCTTGCAGCCGTAATCTGCCGCCCACGAGGTCCACCGCCCGGCCTGCAGCGTCGGGCAGGCCTGCGGATTTCGAATACACTCCCGCCGTGAGCGCCCGGATGTTGCCATCGGTGATCCAGTTTCCGGTCTGGACATGCAGGCCGAGGAGGTTCGAGTGCAGCTTTTCGCGCTGCGCGACGAAGTGGCCCATGTACACCGCGCCGAGCTCCCCGCCAAACAATCGCACGACATGGAAGAACGCGGAAAATGTCAGGATCCACTGCGGCTTCGACAGTCCTCCGGAAAAAATGCCCTGCAGGATAATCGTCGCGACCAAGCCGACAAACGCGAAGCATTGTCCCAGGCCCATGAGCAATTCTGTGCGGTAGTAGTTCGATGCTGACCATGCGCTGGTGAGGTCTGCGTTTAAATAACACGCAAAAGCGATGAACACGAAACCCGAAGCCATGAGCAGGCGCGAATCGAATCCGGACAACAGCAGAAACCCGGCGATAAAGGCGAGGAGAAGCAGAGGAATTGCGCTCCAAATGATTGCCGGGCCTATTTGATCGGCTTCGAACCCGTGAATTCCCAGCGACTGCGGTATCAGGATGATGGTCGCGACTAGAGAAAAACGGAACAAGAAGAGTCCGACGCCCAGCAGCAGCGTGTTCCACTGGCGGAGATAGGGCATGTCCACCAAAGGATTGGGACCGCGCAAGCGCCGCACGGTTGCCGCCACAAGGAAGAATAAGCCGCCGAAGAACAACGCGTTGAACACTCCGGAGCGCCACCAATCGAGCCTTTCCCCCTGGTCGACCGCGCCGTATAACATCGCGAATCCCAGGCTGCCGTACAGAAAGGCCGCGAAACTCGGCGGCGCGCCGGACTTTTTGGGCGCAGGAGCCGCAGGTGCGGGTATCCCGTAATAGATGCAGAGCGCCATCAGCGGCGTAATCACTGCCGAATTCCAGAACATCCAGTGCCAGGAAAGATGATCCCGGTAGCAACCGTAGAGCGATGGGGCGATGTTTACGGCTCCATCCACGAACGTCGCGTAGAGCGCGATCGTAAATGGAAGGAAGCGCAGCGGAATATTTCGCAACGCGAAAGTGAGCGTAAGAGGGTAGAACGTGCCGGAGGTGAGGCCGGCCAAGACGAGCGCCACAATCAGCAAACTGTAACTGTGGATCAGCGGAAGCAAAGCGCAGACCAGCGTAAACGTCGATGCAGCGTAAAATAGAATTTTCCGCGGTCCCAGCAGGGCCCCCACAAAAACGGTAAAAGGCCCGATGAACATCAAAGCCATGTTGTAGGCGCTGCTGAGCCAGGCTCCGTCGTCGAAGCTGATTCCCAGGTGGCCCTTGAGATCCGGAAGGCCGAGCGAAATCATGCGGCCGGTGAGCGTGACAATTCCTGCGCCCATGATCACTCCCAGGATTCCGAGCAACGGACTCTTGGAAAGTTCCGAGGGCGCTACTGCTGCGAGGCCATGCGCGATTTGTTCTGGTGGTGGTAAACGTATTGCCGAGGTGGCAGCAGCCATCGTGCGCTCCAATTACTGCCTCGTGCGCACGGTAGCGATGACGGACAGGCCCGGACGCAAGGTAGCGGCAATGCTCGGATCATCGAGCGCGATTTTCACAGGGATTCTTTGCACCACTTTGGTGTAATTGCCGGTCGCGTTGTCCGGCGGCAGCAGCGCGAATTGCGAACCGCTGGCGGGAGCGATTTCGAGCACCTTGCCGTGAAACAGCTTGCCCGGGTACTCGTCCACGGCGATATCCGCAACGTCGCCAACCTTCACATTGGTGAGCTGCGTCTCGCGATAATTCGCCTGCACCCATTTGATCTTGCTGACGAACGAAATCACTTGAGTACCCGGAGAGACCAACTGCCCCGGGCGCACTTGCCTTTCGCCCACCGTGCCGTCACCGGGCGCCTCAATCGTTGTGTAGCCCAGATTTACTTGCGCGACGGTCAGCGCGGCCTCCTTCGCGTGCATGTCGGCCACGAGTTGCGCGTCTTGCGATTCCAGCACGGCCTTGGCGCGGCGTTCAGCTTCTGCCGCTAGTTCATTGCTGCGCAACAGCGATTTTGCCTGCTCCAGGTCAGCTTGTCGGCTCGTGAGCTGCGCCGCCAGCCGCTCCTGATCGGCCACCGCCTGCTCAACTTTCTGCTGCGTGGTTGACCGTGTCTGCATGAGCGATTCTTGCCGGGTCCGTTCCTCCTTGGTGCGCGTCACGTCCGCTTGCGCCGCTTCTATGCCGGCCTGGGCGGCCGTGATCTCCGCGTGCGCCTGATCGATCCCCGCTAGAGCGCGATCGATCTTCGCGTCTTGCAGGTCGCGCTGCCGGCGATTATTTTCGATGGCGGCATTGGCCGCTTCCACTGCCGCGTTTGCCTGCGCCACTTGCGCCTTATAATCGTCGTCGTCCAAAGCAACCAGCAGGTCTCCCTTGCGGACTTCCTGGTAGTCGGAGACTCTTACATCTCGCACGAGGCCGGCAACTTTGGTGCTCAGCGGGGTCAGATCACCTCGGACGTAAGCATCGTCCGTCACTTGCTCGATGTGGCCGCCTTCCCACGCGTTCCAGTTCCTGGTGATCGTCAACACAACCGCAGCCGCCAGCAGCACCACAAGGAGCGGAGTCCCGTACGTCTGCCACTTTGGCTTTGGCTTGGGCTGTTCGGGAGCGTGCGGTGTCACCGCCGCGGGTTCAGGTGCGGGAGCACTTGCGGCCACCATAATGGATAAGCCTCCTCTATATAGGTCGGGCCCGAATTAGAGGCAATTCGATCCCCAATTTACCCGCGATCGGATCTTGCTCAATAGGTTGAGCTTGATAATCCTGAGGGTATATACATCCGGCAAGCGAGTGTCAACATGTTGTCGCGTGCGCAGATGTCGTCGGTCCGGGGAGGGCGCAATTCTTGCGGCGAACATGGTGCGGTAGCGTACGCGGCTAGCTATGCGGCATGCGTCCGAGCGTCGCGAAGCGTGATGCGAAAAGAACTAAAGTGTGAATATAATGCCCGCCATGCCCTCCCCACGACGAGAACCCGAGCCGTTTAATATTCAGCTTCTCGTCGACTCGATTCCTGCGCTGATACACACCGCCAGGCCCGACGGCTATCTCGATTACTTCAATAAGCCTTGGCTGGAATACCTGGGCGTCACCTTGGACAAAATGGCCGGCTGGAATTGGACCGCTTTCATTCACCCTGAAGACGTTGATGGAATTGTGGCCAGGTGGCGAGCCTGTCTCGCGAGCGGAGAAATCTTCGAACACGAATCGCGCGTGCGCAGAGCCAGTGGAGAATACCGCTGGATGTACCACTGCAAAGTGCCACTCCGCGATGCAGGCGGCATGATCGTCAAGTGGTATGGATCGAGCCTGGATATCGACGAACGCAAAATTACGGAGGAGCGGCTCCGCAGAAATACCGACGCGCTGCAAAGAAGCGAGTTTTATCTCGCCGAAGGACAGCGGCTTGGCCACATGGGAAGCTGGGCCTTCGACCTGGACGGATTCGACTACTGGTCTCCTGAATTATTTCGAATGCACGGTCTTGATCCGGCGGGCAAGCCGCCCAGCGTGCAGGAATATTTGGGTTTCGTCCATCCGCAGGACCGCCATTCCATGACGGATTTGATCGACCGACTGGTGACGGAAGATACGCCCTTCGACGCCACCAAGCGTATCGTGCGACCCGACGGCGAGGTCCGCTACATTCGTTGCGTCGGTGTTCCTTTTGTCGCCAATCAAAGCGTCAAAAAGTATGTCGGCAGCGCCATCGACGTCACTGAACACGAGCTACTGACCCAGGAGTTGCGACGCCGCGAAGCCTACCTGGCGGAAGCACAAAGGCTCAGTCACACAGGCAGCATTGGATGGACGCCTGACACTGGCGAGATTGTTTGGTCAGATGAAACCTACCGTATCTTCGCGTACGATAGCGCTGTCAAGCCAACACTAGATTCGGTGGTGGCGCGCGTCCATCCCGAGGACCGCGCCGACTTCAAAGAGATCATTAATCGCTCCCTCACGGGAGCGACGGATTTCGAGCATGCCTATCGCTTACTACTGCCTGATGGTCGAATCAAGCACGTCCACGCCTTAGCTCACGTATTAAAGGATGCATCTGGCGATCGCGAATTTGTCGGGGCGGTGACCGACATCACCGAGCAACACCACGCAGAAGCGGTGATCAGAGCCCAAGAAGCGGAGCTTCGCGAGGTGATTGACACTATTCCTGCGGTAGTTTGGAGCGCACTACCGGACGGCTCAAATGCTTACGCCAACAAGCGATCCGTAGATTACTGTGGGATGACGCGAGAGCAAATCGCCGGATCAGGCTGGGAGGCCGGATTTCATCCGGATGATCTTGAGCGACACAAGACTAAGTGGCTGGCGTGCGTTGCCAGCGGCGAGCCTTGTGAGGACGAAGTTCGTTTCCGCCGCGCGGACGGGCAATATCGCTGGCATCTGCAGCGTGGCGTCCCCCTGCGAGATGAAGCTGGCAACATCGTCAAATGGTATGGCGTCCTTACCGACATTGAAGATCGCAGGCGGGCCGAAGACAAGAGCCGCGAACAAGAGACAGAACTCCGGCAGATGCTGGACCTCTCACCGCAACAGGTAGCGGTATTTGGGCCCGACGGTGAACGTCTTTATGCCAGCCGCGCTTCGCTAGGATACGTCGGCCTTAGTCTTGAAGAGTGGCGGCAAACATCCGGAAGTTTTTTTAGTCCTGGTTGGTTCATTCATCCGGAGGACCGGGAACGGGCGGCACGCGCTTACAAGGATGGCACTCGCTCCAGTGGCTCTGCGTACGAGTTGGAGTTGCGGGTGCAGGGAGCGGATGGGAATTATCGCTGGTTCCTAGTTCGTTTCAATCCGCTGCACGACGACAAGGGTCAGGTCATGCGTTGGTATGTTGTGTCCACGGATATTGATGAACGCAAGAAATCCGAAGTGAAACTTCAGCAGGAGAACATAGCCCTTCGCGAGGAGATCGACAAGGCTTCGATGTTCGAGGAAATTGTCGGAACCTCGAGGCCTCTGAAGGCCGTTCTATCGCGGATTGCCAAAGTCGCTCCGACCGACTCCACCGTTCTGATTACCGGGGAAACCGGCACAGGTAAAGAGCTCATCGCCCGCGCCATCCACAGGCGTTCGCGGCGGTCTTCGCGCGCTTTTGTCAGCGTCAACTGTGCGGCCATCCCGCGCGATTTGATTGCCTCGGAATTATTCGGCCATGAGAAAGGCGCTTTCACAGGCGCGCTGCAACGCCGCGTGGGCAGGTTCGAACTCGCAGAGGGCGGGACAATTTTTCTGGATGAAGTCGGTGAGCTTCCCACGGAAACTCAGATCGCGCTATTGCGCGTGTTGCAAGAGCGCGAATTCGATCGCGTCGGAGGCGGCCACCCGATCCGAGCGGACGTGCGCGTAATCGCCGCCACCAATCGTGACCTGGAAGCTTCCATTGCCGCAGGTTCTTTTCGGGGCGACCTCTTCTACCGCATTAACGTGTTTCCCATCGAGATCCCGCCGCTGCGCCAGCGGAAGGACGACATCCCAGTACTGGTGGAGTATTTCATTGATCGCTACGCGAGGAAGACCGGAAAAAAAATAAAGAGCATAGACAAAAGTACTCTTGAGCTGCTGCGCTCGTACGCCTGGCCCGGAAACATTCGCGAACTGCAGAACATCATTGAACGCTCCGTCATCGTCTGCGAAACGGAGACCTTCTCCGTGGATCAGAGTTGGCTCTCCCCACACTCTTCGCAGTCGCAGCCTGAACGCGTTTTTGTCGCCCATAAATCCACCGCTAAAGACAAGCCAGCGATAGAGGCTGCCTTGGCCCATACCGAAGGCAGGGTCGCGGGGCCCTCCGGGGCTGCGGCCTTGCTTGGTATTCCCGCGTCCACGCTCGAGTCAAAGATCCGCTCGCTCAGAATCAATAAGTTTCGTTTCAAATCTGCCTGATGTGCGGGAGATCACTGCTGTAAGATCCGTTTTTATCTCGCGAAAAAATCGCGAATCCGCGAAACCCTGACCCGCTGGATCTCCCAACTCTTTGTTTTTTTAACGGCTTAACCTTGGTGTCCGAATTGCTTTCACTCCTGAAGAGATACAACGACGGCGACTAATCATGCTGAAAATCCAGCGATCGGCGAACGGCAAAGTTGTCTTTACGCTCAGCGGCCGAATCGAGGCCGAGGATGTTGGGGAGTTGCAGCGATTGTTCGATCTGGAGGGCGACGATAGCCAGCTCGCCTTGGACTTGAAAGACGTAACGCTCCTGGATCGTGACGCCGTAAAGTTTCTGGCGCGTCGCGAAGCCGATGGAATTCAACTAGAAAACTGTCCGGCCTATATTCGTGAATGGATTGAACGAGAAACAGACCACAAGAGCCAACGAAAGCGATTGAACCCGCCAAAGCGTTCCGCGCACCGGCGAATTCATTAGATATATGGAGGACTTATATGAGCATCAGCACTTTTCCCGTCGTAGACCTTTACGACAAAGACCCCGGCCTCGCGAGTCACGCATCGCGCACCGTCAGCCTGGACCTCTGGGACGACTCGTCCCGCGAGGGCGAGCAATTTGAAGGAATCGTCGGCCAGAGCGCAACCCTGCGACGCGTGCTGCAAATGGTTCAAATTGTCGCCCCGGGCGATTCAACCGTTTTGCTGCTGGGAGAAACTGGCACCGGCAAGGAACTGGTCGCGCGCGCCATCCACAATTGCAGCCGCCGCAAGGAGCGCGCATTCGTAAAACTAAATTGCGCCGCAATTCCCAGCGGTCTGCTCGAAAGCGAACTCTTTGGCCACGAGCGTGGCGCCTTCACCGGGGCTATCACGCAAAAGATTGGAAGGGTTGAAGTCGCGGACCAGGGTTCGCTATTTTTAGATGAAATTGGCGACATCCCGCTTGAACTGCAGCCGAAACTTCTGCGCGTCTTGCAAGAGCGAGAGTTCGAGCGTTTGGGCAGCACGCGGACAAAGAAAATTGACGTTCGTATCGTCGCCGCAACTCATCGTGACCTGGAAGGGATGATCCTGAAAGGGCAGTTTCGCAGCGACCTATACTACCGCCTGAATGTTTTCCCCATTTCGATTCCTCCCCTGCGCGAGCGCCCCGAAGACATTCCGCTCCTGGTCCAGTATTTTATTCGAGAGGCCGCGCGCAGGCTGAACAAGACGATCAACAGCATCCCATCGGAGACCATGGATGCCCTCACGGATTGCCAGTGGCCGGGCAACATTCGCGAACTGGAGAACGTGATCGAGCGAGCGGTAATTCTATCCCGCAGCTCCGTGTTGCGCGTGCCACACCGGGATCTTCAGTCGCGCATCACCGCGGGATATTCTAGCGAAAGACCGGAAACTCTGGCAGACGTCGAACGCGAGCACATTCGGGCGATTCTGAAACAGACGCGCTGGACCCTCTCCGGACCGAATGGCGCGGCAGCGCGCCTGGGAATGAACCGGTCAACGCTCTATTTCCGGATGAAGAAGCTTGGAATCGTTCGCCCATGCGCCTGATGTCTGTGAATACAGGCTCTGTCAGCAGAGCGATCCAAGGTCGATTCATCCATGTCGACCAATGTCAACCTGCAGACAGCCGTCAGCCCGCCAGCATCCTGCCGCTGACTTCTCGCGTTCCTGAAATTGGCGCGTGACTTCTATGCTCTTTCCTTTTAGTGATTTGCGGCGTGATTGTTTTCCCCAGGAACCGGCGCGCCGATTGCTCCTGCGGAGACGCCGGGTCCCGCGATTCTAAAATGCGAGAAGGGTGACATGTACACGGTGGCGTTCCTGTTGATCTTCTGCATGTTTGTTGTGTTGTTCGTAAGGCGCAGAACGGACCCGCGAGAAAAGCCGAATGGGATGGAGTGAATGATTGCCATGAAACAGTCGAAACGGAGGATTCGTATATGAACTCGCTGCAGATTTCTTCAACTAGTTTGCGACCTGCTCTGGGAAGCAGGCCCCGCCGCGTCATGGTCCGGTCTCGAAAAACTCACCGGACGAATTCGCTCGTCCCGGCGTTGCCGAATTCTGAACGAAAAGTTGCTCTACCCGTCGTTCGAGACGAGTCCGCCGTGCTTAAGCGAGCGACTTACGGAAACTCTGACGCACAGGAGCAAGTTTTCGCTCGCGACACCGGCAAGCTTCGCCGCATTGCATTCCGCATATTGCGCAACAACGAAGATGCAGAGGATGCCGTGCAGGACGGTTTGTGCCGGGCCTTTGCGAAGCTGGAAGCTTTCGAAGGCCGGTCCTCGTTCACGACTTGGCTCACTCGCATCGTCATCAACTCGGCTCTCATGATTCGTCGCCGGAGGAATGGCCGCCCGGAATCATCGTTGGACGAATTTCTTGAGGACAAGCCGGAAAAATCGAAACGTGAGATAGCAGCTGCAGGGGCTAACCCCGAGGAGATTTGCAGATCCACCGAAATCCGCGCACTTGTCGAAAAACAAGTGCGCCAACTTCCGTCAGGGCTCCGCACGGCGCTTCAACTCTACGATTTAGACGGCCGTTCAAGCGCAGACTCGAGGCGGGCGCTCGGTATTAGTCCGAACGCATTCAAGTCCAGAATCTCGCGGGCGCGACGAAGAGTTGCAAATAGTCTGGGCAAGTCTTTTCAGCCGTCGACATGCGGGCTTTCAGCTCTGCCGACAATTTAAGCCTTACATTGCGAAGCCGGGCGTCGTGTTGCAATACTCGTAATTGCCCGGTTGCGTTGCTTGAGGCGTCATTACATGCTCCGAAACGCGGCGTAGAAGGTCGGAACTATTTTTTCTGAGCGAATGAGCGAATGTAAGTCACCAGGCTGTGAATCTGATCCTCGCTGAGGGAACCCTTGAACGATGGCATGCCACCCTTGCCGTCGGATATTATCTGTGCCAGCTCCGCATCGCTCAGCTTCTGTACCGCCGGCGAACGAAGGTCGGGGACATTCAGGGTTTTGCCAACCTGAGAGCCGCTTCCATCTGGACCATGGCACATCGCGCATTTTGTTTTGAACGTGGAACTGCTGGCCGCGCTGTCTTGGCTGTTATCAGCGCGCACAATCGAGACGACAAAAAACGTAAGACCAAAGAAAAGCAGCAGCAGAACAGCGAAAGCAAAAAGTGCATGACGTTCAGTGTTATTTTCTCTCATGATTTCTCCTTCATTTATAATTTCCGGGCGAGGCGCGGACGCTTCGCTCCAAGTCTGAGAAACGGCTGGGAGAACGCTAACTAAATCCCAGACTTGTGAAAGGCAGGTCCCTCACCCTTTTTCCGGTGGCAGCGAAAACGGCATTACAGAACGCCGCCACAAACGGCGGCACTCCCGGCTCGCCGACGCCTGCGGGAGGCGCGTCACTTTCGACGATGTACACGTTCGTCTGAACAGGCGCGTCGCCAATTCGAGCCACCGGATAATCTTGAAAGTTCGATTGGTTGACGGCACCCTTGGTGGCCGTAATTTCGCCGGTGCGCACGATGCTGGTGGCGAATACCGCAGCGCCTTCGAACTGCGCGCGTGTCGCTTCGGGATTTACCACCACGCCCGCATCCAACACGGTATCCACGCGTGGGATGCGCACTTCGCCCTGGTCGTTGACTTCCACCTCGACGACGGTGGCCACATACGTCAGGAAGCTGCGATGCACAGCAATCCCGACGCCACTACCCTTGCTGTGCTTGCGCTTTCCCCAGCCGGATTTTTCAGCGACCATCTCCGTAACATGGCGCAGACGACTTGTTTCCCAAGGATAGGTCTGTAGTGAAGCTCCGTAGTTCGGGTAGTCCACGCCCGAGAAATCGATGGTGCGCGGTTGGCCGATCAGATCCAGCAAGTAATCCACTTGATCGCGCCCGGCCGCAATTGCCAGTTCATCCGTGAAGCATTGGACGGCGAACCCGTGATAGATGTTGGCGACCGAGCGTAACCAGCCGATGCGGACGTGAGCTCTTGCCGGGCCATTCTCGACGCGAAGATTTGGAAGATCGTACGGGATGTCGGTCCAGCCCTGCTGCAGATGGCCGGGATCTCCATAAACCGCATTGACATCAAAGGTCGAGGTAATCGGGGGAAAGACGGAGCGTTGCAGCCACGCCGTCGGCTTGCCGTTCGCGCCCAGAGCCGCCTTCATGTACATGCTGGCGACAGCATTGTAGTAGTCGAACTTGATGTCATCCTCACGCGTCCAGACGACCTTTACCGGCCGGCCCACTTTCTTAGACAAGACCGCGGCTTCGGCAACGTAATCGGGCTTTGATTTGCGGCCGAATCCACCGCCAAGCAGGGTGACGTGGCAAATTACGTCTTCCTTCGCGATCCCCAATTCTTTCGCGATGATGTCTTGCGCGGCTTGAGGATTCTGCGTGGGAGCCCACGCCGTCACTTTGCCGTCTTTAAATTCGGCCAGAGCGACCATCGGTTCCATGGTGGCGTGCGCCAGGAGCGGAACGTAGTAGTCCGCCTCATAAATCTTCCCGCCTTTGGCGAATGCCGCGTCGGCATCACCGATGTTGCGGACTACTTTGCATGGCTTGTGGGAAGTCTCGCGCAGCTCGTTCTTGTATGCGCCCGAGTCGTACGTTTCGTTGGACCCATTGTCCCAGGAGATGTTCAGCTTCTTGCGACCTTGGAACGCTGCCCAGGTGTTATCCGCAATTACTGCGATGCCGCCGAGCGGTTGAAATGCCGGCGGAGGCTGGAACGGATCAATGGGAATCGTCTGACGCACGCCTGCGACCTTTAGGGCGTCCTTATCGTCGTACGATTTCACTTTGCCGCCGATCACAGGCGGGCGCTCAACGGACGCATACACCATGCCGTCTACGCGGGTGTCCATTCCATAAATCGCTTTCCCCGTTACCAGCTCTTCGAGGTCGTAGCTTACTTCGCCCTTGCCGACATACCGCCAAGCGCTCTTTGGTTTGAGTTTCAGTTGTTCTTTGGCAGGGACCGGCAGCTTCGTCGCGGCGCTCGCGAGTTCGCCGTAACCGGCTCGTTGGTTCGTCGAGCGGTGGATGACAACATGTAAATCCGTTTCACACTCGGCTGCCGGCACATTCCATTGCTGAGCCGCGGCTTGAATCAACATGAGTCGCGCGGTTGCTCCGGCCACGCGCATCACGTCGTAGAACGATCGAATGGAGTGCGACCCGTCCGTGTTCTGGTCGCCGTAGCGTTTGTCGCCAATGGCTTGTTCGATCTTCACTCGTTTCCAATCGGCGTCGAGTTCATCGGCGACGACCAATGGAAGCGAAGTGCGGATTGTGGTGCCCATCTCCGAGCGATGCGCCACGATCCACACGGTACCGTCCGGATTGATTCCGACGAAAATGCTCGGATGGAATGTTGCGAGATCCACATGCGTATCGCGGGGGAGCGCGTCTGCGGACAGCAGGCTGGGGTAAAAGCGCACGCCCAGCACAAAGGCGCCCGCCGCGAAGACGCCGCCGCGCAGGAAATTACGCCGGCTGACGTTCTCAACCGGTCTCATGCCATTTCTCCTGCCGCAGTTTTAATCGCGGCGCGAATCCGCTGATAAGTTCCACAACGGCAAATGTTCCCCGCCATCGCGTCTTCGATCTCCCGATCGGTCGGCTTCTTGTTGCTATTCAATAAAGCCACGGCCTGCATCATCTGCCCTACTTGGCAGTAGCCACACTGCGGCACATTGATTTGCATCCAGGCTTTCTGCACGGGATGCAGCCCGTTTTTCTCCAGGCCTTCGACCGTCGTAATTTCTTTTCCGGCGGCGTCACTCATGGCAGTTACGCAGGAGCGCGTGGCTTGCCCGTTTACGTGGACCGTACACGCGCCACACAGCCCGATGCCGCAACCGAATTTTGACCCGGTTAAGTTCAGAACGTCGCGCAGATACCAGAGCAGCGGCATTTCGGGCGCGCCGCTAAACGACCGTTCCGATCCATTTACTTTCAGTTGAATCATGGCCGCTCCTCACTTCGAACGCATGATCAAGTTCTCTTTCGCGTTAAGACGCGTTATTGACTGGCAGCAATTCCAATTCGCTTCTCATCCGCAGAATCCAAGTGCGCTTGCTTTTCCATTTGTAGAATGACGGCTGAAAAGTCTTGCTCGTTTCCTGGTGTTGATTGCGCCTCGTTCACTTTCAACGCCGCCTGGGCCGCGGGCATCTGAGCGCCAACCGCAGCCGCGAGCTTGAGTATCAGTCCGAAATCTTTGTTCATCAAGCGCAGCGGAAATTGCGGGCTGTAATCGTTGTTCATCGCCCTCTGCAGTTTTCCCACATGCGCCGGGGCGACGACTGCGGTCTGGGACAGCACGTCCAGCAAGCGATTGCGATCGAGGCCAGCCTTCTCACCGAGCGCAACGGCCTCCGCGATCGCCTGCATGCCGATTCCCAGCAGGCTGTTCACCACGAGTTTCATCGTCGCTCCCGAGCCGCTGGGCCCCACATAAAAATACTTTCGAGCTATGGCGCGGAAGATCGACTCCGCGGCGTCGAAGCAGTTGCGGTCGCCGCCCCCGAACAGAGTCAGCGCGCCCTGTTCGGCGACCGGAGTGCTGCCCGAGATAGTCACATCGAGGACGTCCACTGTACGCACAGCACCCAGCCGCGAGAGTGTCTTGGACGTCTCCGGATAGACCGTGCTCATGTCAATGAACAGTGAGCCGCCACGCGCGCTAGCGAAGGCGCCGGCCGCTCCGTTAAAAACATTCATCACGGCTTCGTCATTGGGGAGGCAAGACAGCAGCACGTCGCAACTGGACGTAAGTTGCGCAACACTTTCCGCGACGGCGCCGCCATATTGAATCAGTTCCTCGGCCTTGCTGCGATCGCGGTCGTACGCGGTCAGTTTGAAGCCGGCTTCAAGCAACCGCTGGGCGATGGGCCGGCCCATGTAGCCGATGCCGATGAATCCCAGCGTGTCTTTCCCCGGCGTAATTGCACTCATTGCGAATCATCCTTTGGCTGGGCGACCGGCGAAATTGAGCTGGTATGAAGGTTATTGAATGTCAATTCTCGCCGGCCGGTGGCACTTTTTCTTAGTTTTCACTACTCGATAGCAGACACATGCAAGCGCCGTGCCAGAAATCGAGGTGCTCGACGGATACGGCATGAATGTGTAAGTCATTGAAACCAAGGGCGGTGCACAGAAGTGATGAAGTGAAGCGGGAAGTTGATTCGCCTGGTGTGTCGAAGGAATTCAACGGATTTCCAGACGATGTCAACAGTCCGACACCTTCCCTATCGCCGCCAGGGTCTTGGGATCGATTGAACCGGAACTGTTCCAGAAATTTACGTAGTTTATTCCTCGAGCCTGAGAAGGATGTGAACGTCCAGATCGCCGCTGCGCACATGATTCCGTTCAGAACTCGACAGTGCTTTGCCGCCCACGGCTGGCCGCAAAGATGCTTCGTCGAAGATCGGGGCTCACGGCTCGACGCAGCTTACGTCGTCCGTGAAACAAACGTGATTTTACGGCGGCGGTGGAGATGCGGAGAATGCGGGCCGTTTTCTTAACGGAGAGGTCGTCGAAGATGCGGAGCAAGACCGTACCTCGAATTGTCGAGCCTAAGCGATTGATCCCTTCGGTCAAGAGTTCTTTGCGCTCTCGCCGCCAGCAAGACTATTCAGGACTGGGACGCCGGTCAACGAATGCCCGCATGAGAGGGGAATTTCCTGAGACTTAGAACGAGACGCCGCGAGAAATAACCTACTTGCAAAATGCCCGCGCGACGGCTGAGAATCGTCACCGTTCGGTCGGTTAATTGCGCGGAGCGACACGCTGCATTGCCGGAGCGGAAGTATGTCCAAGTTCAACCCTCTTCTGTGGCCCAAGCCACCTGCGATTTGGAGATATGGTATTGCCGTTCTGTCGGTTATCGCAGCGCTGGAGATGTCACGGTGGCCGGCGCTGTATTTGCGAGATGCTCCGGTGTCACTTTTTCTTTGCGCTGTGCTCTTGAGTGCATGGATGGGTGGATTGGGACCGACCCTGCTCGCGACCGCCCTGTCCGCTCTCGCTTTCGATCATTACTACCAGCCTCCGATTCCTCGCCTTGTCATCTTCATAGTGTCAACCGTGCTTGTCGGATCGCTGGGCGCCGCGCTACGAAACGCCGCAGAATCGCTCAGGCACGCACGCGACTACCTGACGGAGACAGTAAAAGAGCTACAGAGGACCAACGCGGCGTTACAAGCAGAGAGCCTGGAGCGCAAGCAAGCCGAAGAGGCGTTGCGTCAGGCTCAGGCGGAGCTCGCGCACGTGAACCGCGTCACCGCTATGGGAGAGCTGACGGCTTCCCTGGCGCACGAGGTGAATCAACCGATTGCCGCCGCAGTCACAGACGCCAATACCTGTTTGCGCTGGCTGACACGCGATCACCCCGACGTGGAAGAGGCACGGGCGGCGGCAACGAGAGTGGCCAAAGACGCCACCCGTGCGGCGGAAATCATCAGCCGGGTCCGCCAGCTTTTCAAGAAGGCGGCGCCCGAACGAGAGTTGGTTGATGCAAACGAAGTGATTCCAAAGATGATCGGGCTCCTGTACGGCGAGGCCGCGCAATACAACATATCCGTGCGAGCGGAGTTGGCGGCAGATCTTCCTCACGTCATTGGAGATCGGGTGCAATTGCAACAGGTACTGATGAATCTGATCGTAAACAGCATTGACGCGATGAAAGATGTGAAGGGAATCAGGGAGCTCGTGATCAGCTCGCAGCGAACAGAAAACGAGCAAATTCAGATCTCGGTGACGGATACCGGAGTGGG